>Ga0207933_1000109_pt1 | contig 83762 bp, 88 predicted proteins | sample NGESurdeep092012_4_FD_184488 | JGI IMG/M metagenome (GOLD analysis project Ga0207933, IMG submission 184488) | Arctic peat soil microbial communities from Barrow, Alaska - NGEE Surface sample F53-3 deep-092012 (SPAdes) | ecosystem: Environmental > Terrestrial > Soil > Wetlands > Peat ...
CTCGTGCGCGACTACGAGCAACGCATCGACGTCTCAAAGGCCATGATCCATGTCGCCATGGGAAGCCTCCTGCTAAGACGAATTGCTCACTAAATGTATTCTCAAACAGACTCTAAGCGGCTAAGCCTGCCGGTAGGGTTTACGCGGATATTTCCTTGCAACTGGCGCCGCCGCTGTGCGTTACCAAGCGCGCTGCTTCGTGAAAGGGAAACTGCATGCCATCCGCTGTACAATTAGCGATGATCACTGTTCTATCGCTGGGCCTTTTCAGTCCGTCATTGCCGGCGCGGGCAGCCGCGCATGACGGCAGCTGGTCCGTGCTGGTCGCGACCGAAAAAGGCGATTGCGATCGCGGCTATCGCTACAGCGTCAACGTGGCGAACGGTCTGGTGCGCTATAGCGGCAGCGCCGCGGTCGGCCTTAACGGCACCGTGGCGCCGAACGGCGCGGTCAAGGTCAGCATCACCTCGAGCGGGCAAGGCGCGGCCAGTGGCACCGGGCGGCTCTCGGCCAATGCCGGGTCCGGCACATGGCGCGGCTCGGGCGACAAGGGAACCTGCTCCGGCCGCTGGGAAGCCGAGCGGCGCTAGGGCCGTGCGCGCTTAGTTCTTGTTTTATCGCGTTTCCGGACGGCGAACCGGTTCCCACTTCGCCTGGAAACGCTCTAGCGCGGCGCCAGTAGCATTACCATCTGGCGGCCTTCGAAGCGCGGCTCCGACTCAACCTTGGAGATCTTGTCGGTGTCTTCCTTGACGCGCTGGAGCAGCTTGTAGCCGAGCTCCTGGTGCGCCATTTCGCGGCCGCGGAAGCGCAAGGTGATTTTGACCTTGTCGCCTTCCTCGAAGAAGCGCTGCATCGAGCGCATCTTCACCTGATAATCGTGGTCGTCGATCATCGGCCGGAGCTTGATCTCCTTGATCTCGACAACCTTTTGTTTCTTGCGGGCTTCGGCCGCTTTTTTCTGCGCCTGGAATTTGTACTTGCCGAAATCCAGGATTTTGCAGACGGGCGGGTTCGAGTTGGGAGAAATCTCCACCAGGTCGAGACCGGCCGCTTCCGCCATGCTCATGGCGACTGTGAACTCGACGACACCCTTATTGTCGCCGGTACTGTCGATCAGCTGAACCTCTTTCGAGCGGATCTCCTCGTTGATGCGCGGGCCGTCCTTCTGGGCGGGCAGCGCGGACTTCATCGGACGACGAATGGCTTATGTCTCCTCAAGCTGTTGAAACGGTTATCTGGTAGCAGAACGTCGGTTAGTCTATCCGAAACCCACCGCTTTGGCTGCGAAATTTTGCGCCGGGCGGTAGCGTCTGAAAGATCGGTACAAACGCTGGATAAGTCAACGCGGTTCCTTTGCCCAAACCCGCGCCCATGTCGAGGGCGCAGGTCGGCTTTCCGGCGCAAACCATTCAAATTTCACTAATTTTGTCTGACCGGCGCTGGGTGCTTGCGATCTCCGCATAAAGCCGCAGCATCTGTTCGGCCGCCACGCCGGCGTTGAAATGGCCGAGCACCCAGGCGCGCCCGCGCTCGCCGATCGCATTGGCCAGCGACGCCGGCATGGCGAAGAGCCGCAGCAGGGCAGCGGCCAGCGCATGGGCATCGCCGGATGGCACGCGCAGGCCGGTGATGCGGTTCTCCGGCACCGCCGGCGCGGTCAACACCACGTCGGGGCCGGCCGCCAGATCGGACACGATCACCGGCCGCGCCATCGCCTGCGCCTCCAACAGCGCCCGCTGCACGCCTTCCGGCTGCACCGCCGCCGACACCACGACGGCGGCGGCGGCATAGGCAGCCGCCATGTCGCGCACCGGCGCCGCCATGCGGATGACGTCCATGGTGCCGGTCGACAGCACCAGGTCCCACAGCTCGCCGGTGTAATTGGTGCGGCCGAGGTCCTCGCCGACAAAGACGCAGAGAAAATCCTTGCAGCCCAATTCCTGCAAGCGCTTCACCGCGCGCACCACGACGTCGTGGCCCTTGCGCCGCAGAATGCGGCCGACGATCAGGATCACCTTTGTGTCGCCCGAAACGCCCCAGGCGCGCCGCAGCGCGGCGACGCGTTCGTGTGACACGTACGCCGGATCGAAATGTCCGAAGTCGATGCTCACCGGCACGACAGCGATTTTTTCCCACGGCGTGCCGTAACGGTCGTTGACCAGTTGCGCGAGTTGCTCGCAGACCGCGATGACGCGGTCGCCGCGCGCCATCACGCCGTTATAGAGGCGCTTTAATATATTCTGTTCGCGAAAGCCTTTGTACCAACTGGTGACGAAGGGAATACCGCGCCGGCGCGCCGCCATGCAGGCGCTCCAGGCGCCGGCGCGGCCGAGCGCGTGAATGATGGCGCAGTCGCGTTCGCGCGCCAACCGCAACAGCACCATCGCGTTACGCAACATGCGCAATGGATTTTTGCTGGCGACGTTGAGCGGGACGAATTCCGCGCCGGCGGCGGTAATATCGGCGACCAGCCGGCCGGCGCGCGACACCACAATGGCGCGGTGGCCGGCGCGCTTGAGGATATGCACCAACTCGACCGCGCCGACGTCGGCGGCGCCGGCGTTGAGCGTCGGCGTCACGATCAGCACGGTGATCGGATCGATCGCGGAGGCGGGCGCTAGCTTTCCCGGCCGGCCGATGGCGGTATTACTCGACATGCCGTCACAATCTAGCGGGATTTAAGCATCGCGCGCCAGCAACGATGTATAAACGCTACGTATGGCCTCGGCAACGCTTTGCGGTGAGAACACAAACTCGGCAAATTGTCGCGCCCGCGCGCCGAGTGCCTCATAGGCCGTGATGTTGAGCTTGAGCGCGGCTTGCGTGGCGCGCGCGATTTCCCCGGCATGGCCCGGGCGCACCACCCAGCCGGTGCGCAATTCGTCGCGCATGCGCGGCGGGCACAGCACGTTTTCCGGCAGCGCACCGACCGTGGTAGTGATGACCGGCCGGCCGAGCGCCTGCGCCTCGGCGGCGTCGCGGCCCGACAGCGGCGGCGCCAGCGCCGGCACCACCACCACATCGGCGGCGGCGAGCGCTCCCGGCATATCGGAACAATGGCCGGCGAGGCGGATGAGCGTGTCGATGCCGTGTTCGCGTGCACGTCGGCGCAAGGCGTTGCGGTAGCGTATCTGGCCGCGGTCGTCGCCGACGAACACGAAGGCGATATTGCGGTCGCCGCCGCCAATCATCAGCCGCGCGGCGTCAATCACGCTCATTTGCCCGTTCCACGGCGCAATGCGACCCGGCACCAGCACGACGCGCATATTCGGCAGCACGCCCCAGGCGCGACGCAGCGCAGCGATACGGTCGGCGCTGACGGCGGCGGGCGAGAACATCGCAGTGTCGATCGCGCGCGGGATCACGGCAATGCGTTCGGGTGAAATTTTGTAGCGTTCGATCATGGCGCGCGAGATGTAACTCGACGGCGCGACCACGCGGTCGCCGCGCGCCAGCGAGCCGTGTAACGTGGTCAGCGGCCAGGAGTCGGCGTCGAGCCGGTCGGGAAACGACGTGACCAGAAACACCGGTTGCTTGTCGGTGGCGGCGATCGCGCTCCAGGCGGCGGGCGCGCAATGCGCGTGCACAATGTCGATGCGCTCGCCGCCGATCAGCTTACGCAAGGCATTGGCGTTGGCGCGAATGCGCAGCGGATTGAAACTGTCGCAGGTCATCGGCAGAAATTCGCCGCCGAAGGCGCGCAATTCGCCGACCAGTGGACCGTCGCGGCCAGCGACGATGGCGCGCGCGCCCGCTTGCACAAGCGTCAACGCGATATCGATGGCCGCGTGGCCGGTGGCGTCGTCGCGCAGTTCCGGCACCATTTGTAAAATCGTCGCGCCGGCAAGCGAGCGCACATGGCCGCGGGCGGCTAGCGTCATGACCGCGTAATCCCCCTTGCCTCAAAGGCCCGGATGCGGACAGAACAGGCAAAGCCCGAAATCGGTCCGTTACCCAATGCAGTCCATAAGCTCATGAGCGACGTTCGCCTGACATCTCTGACACTCGAATCGCCTTCGCGGACCATCGCCGTGCGCGCGCGCGAGAGCAAGAGGCAAGGCGTTCCCGGGCTGGTCTGGCTGGGCGGTTTCAAGTCCGACATGCAGGGGACAAAGGCGGCGGCGCTCGACGACTGGGCGCGCGAGCACGACCGCGCCTGCCTGCGTTTCGACTATTCCGGCCATGGCGAATCCGGCGGCAAATTCGAGGACGGCACCATCGGGCTGTGGCTGGAGGAAAGCCTGGCGGTCTACCGCGAATATTGCCACGGCCCGCAGGTGCTGGTCGGCTCATCAATGGGCGGCTGGATCGCGTTGCTACTGGCGGCGCGATTGCGCGAATTGAAAGACGCCGCGCCGCAAAATACGTCACTTGCGGGGATGGTGCTGATCGCGCCGGCGATCGACTTCACCGAAGAGCTGATGTGGAAGCAGTTCTCCGACGAGACTAAACGCGAGATCGAAGTGAAAGGCGCCTGGATGCGGCCGTCGGAATATTCGGCGGAAGGCTATCCGATCACCAGGGCGCTGATCGAGGACGGCCGCAAACATCTGATGATGGGCGGGCTGATCGAGCCCGGCTGCCCGGTGCATATCCTGCAAGGCGTGCAGGATCCGGAAGTGCCGTGGCGGCACGCCGTCGAACTGGTTTCGCGCTTTGCGCGCGACGACGTGGTGCTGACGCTGATCAAGGACGGCGACCATCGCCTGTCGCGGACGGAGGATATCGAGCGGTTGTTGCGCGCGGTGGAGGAGTTTTGATTTGTAGCCCACATGGAGCGTAGCGCAATGCGGGTTCAGCGTCCCGGAGTTCGCTTCGCTTCATCCGGGCTACGAAAGTGCTGCGCTCCATTCTTCCTGAACGGCAGAATCGTCATCGGCGCGCTTCAAAGCGCTAAATTTTTCCTTCGGCAACAAGCGCGACAGCGCCCATACCGCCGCTCCGCGCACCAGCGGGGAATCGTCGTTTAATAATCTTTCCGCTTCGACTGCCAGCGACACGTCGCCCGAATTGCCGATCGCATTGAGAACATTGCGCACGAAGCGGTCGCGGCCGGTGCGCTTGATCGAGGTCTTGGAAAACATCATACGGAACTGCGCGTCGTCGAGCCGCGAAAGTTCGGCCAGCGTCGGCGCGCGCAACACATCACGTGCGGCGAGTTTCGCCTCGCGCCCGGCGCTGGCGAACTTGTTCCACGGGCAGACGGCGAGGCAGTCGTCGCAGCCGTAAATGCGGTTGCCCATTAGCGGACGCAATTCGCGCGGGATCGGGCCTTTGTGCTCAATGGTCAGATACGAAATACAACGCCGCGCATCGAGACGATAGGGCTCGGGGAAGGCCGCGGTCGGACAGGCATCGAGACAGGCGCGGCAGGTGCCACAGCTATCGTCGACAGCTTCATCATGCGGCAGATTGAGCGTCGTAAAAATCGAACCGAGAAATAGCCACGAACCGAAGTCGCGCGACACCAAATTCGTGTGCTTGCCTTGCCAGCCTAGCCCTGCGCTCGCGGCCAAAGGCTTTTCCATCACCGCCGCGGTATCGACAAAGACCTTCACGTCGCCGCCGGCGTTCGCCACCAGCCAGCGCGCCAATTCCTTCAGCTTCGATTTGATCAACTCGTGATAATCGTCGCCTTTGGCGTAGACCGAAATCGCCGCGCGCGAACGTTCGGCCAAAATAGCCAGCGGGTCTTCGTCTGGCCCGTAGTTCAATCCGAGCATGATCACCGAACGCACCTCCGGCCACAGCGCCAGCGGCGAGCCGCGCCGTTCCGCGCTCGCCTCCATCCATACCATGTCGCCGTGCGCGCCGTCGGCGAGAAAGCGCTCAAGCCGCGCTTTGGCTTGCGGCACCGCGTCCGGCGACGTCACACCGGCGACGGAAAATCCGCGCGCGCGCGCTTGCGCGATTAGCGCCGATTTGATGTCGGTGGGGTACATTTTGTTTTGCGCATGATCTTGTCCGAAAACCGGTTTCCACTTTTCGGGATCATGCGCTAGAAATCCAGATCGGCGTAATGCGCCGCCGGCGGAATCCCACCCAGCCGGTCCGCCAGCAGCGGGCGGAACGAGGGCCGCGATTTCACCCGCGCGTACCAGTTCTTGGCGGCTTCGTCTTCGCTCCACGGCACGTCGCCTATGTAATCGACGGAGGATAAATGCGCGGCCGCCGCCAGATCGGCCAGACTCATGCGCTCGCCGGCCATCCAGTCGCGCTTGCGCACCAGCCAGCCGATATAGGCCAGATGATAGCGGATATTGTGGCGGGCGGCGCGCAAGAGCGCAGTGTCGGGTGGCCCGCCGCCTTGCTCCAGCGTCATGTGGCGCTTGAATACGCGCTCGGTCACCAGCGGCCCACTCACTTCCGAATGAAATTTGTCGTTGAACCAGCTCGCAAGCCTGCGCACCTCGACCCGCCCGCTGGCCTCTGCCGGCATCAGCCCGTCGCCGCCGGCGGCTCGCGTCTCCTCGATATATTCCGTGATGATGGCGGTGCCGGGCACTGGCGGCGCGCCATCGGCGATCAGCACCGGAATGCTGCCTGCCGGGTTTATCTCCAGGAATTCCTTGCGCCGTTCCCAGAAGCGCTCCTCCACCAGCCGCGCCTCGATGCCGTATTCGGTCAGGACCAGGCGCACATAGCGTGACAGCGGGCAGAGCGGGTGTTGCAGCAACGTCAGCATGAAGGCCTGGACGGCGGGAGGCTTAAGGGAATCGGTGAGAGTGCACTATACAAACCGGAAGGGTGGCGCAAATTGGCCCAAAACCGATGAGGACACCGCTCTTTTTCCCATTGCCTGGATACCGCCATTGCGCCAAAAGCGCTGACTCGACGATTCGACCCCTGCATTGAGCGAAAAGCCCACATGACCCCTGACGCCATCGCGGCCGCGGTTATCGGCCATCTCGATCTGCTCAAAGCCGCCATCCTCGGCGTGGTCGAGGGCTTGACCGAGTTCCTGCCGGTCTCGTCCACCGGCCACCTGCTGCTGATGGAGCATTTCCTCGGCTGGGGCGACGACGACTTCGGCAAGTCCTTCGCCATCCTCATTCAGCTCGGCGCCATCCTGGCGCTGCTGACGATCTATTTCGGCCGCATCTGGGTGCTGGCGACCTCGATGTTTTCGCAAGTCGACGCGCGTCGTTTCATCTACGGCATTCTCATCGCGTTCCTGCCCGCGGCGGTGATTGGCGCGCTCGCAGGCTCGATCATCAAGGCGTATCTGTTCGACGTGCGCGTGGTTTGCATTTCGCTGATTCTCGGCGGCTTCGTGCTGCTCTGGGTCGATACCATGAATTTAAAGCCGCGCTATCGCGAGGCGACGGGCTTCTCACTGCCGATGTATTTCGCCATCGGCGTTTGCCAGTGCCTGGCGATGATCCCGGGCGTGTCGCGTTCGGGCGCAACAATTGTCGGCGCCATGCTGTTCGGCGCCGACCGGCGCTCGGCGGCGGAGTTTTCGTTCTGGCTGGCGATGCCGACCATGGTCGGCGCGTTTGCCTATGAGGCGTTCAAGAGCCGCCACGAGCTCGCGCATGCCAATGTCGCTGCCATCGCGGTCGGCTTCATCTTCTCGTTTATTTTCGGCTGGATCGTGGTGAAGAAATTTTTGACTTACGTGCAGCGGCATTCGTTCGCACTGTTTGCCTGGTGGCGCATTCTGCTCGGCAGCGCGGGCATTTTGGCGATTTATGTTTTGTAGTTCTAAATCTCGCGGCGCGGGTCGCCGACTTTGTCGAACAGGATGTCGCGGCTGACCTTGCCGACGTCCTTGACGCCGGTGAGCGAGAGGCTGACGCGCAATTCGTCCTCGATCAGCTTGAGTGCCTTGGTCACGCCGGCTTCTCCCATAGCGGCGAGACCGTAGAGGTAAGCGCGGCCGATCAGACAGCCGCGCGCGCCCAATGCCAACGCTTTCAACACGTCCTGCCCCGAGCGTACGCCGCCATCGAACAGAATTTCGATTCGGTCGCCGGCGGCATCCGCGATGCGCGGCAGCGCCGTGATGGTGGCAGGCGCGCCATCGAGTTGTCTGCCGCCGTGGTTGGAAACGACAATGGCATCGGCGCCGAGGTCGGCGGCCTTCTTGGCATCCTCGGCGTCGAGAATGCCTTTCAGCACCAGCTTGCCGCGCCACTGTTTGCGCACCCAGGCGACATCGTCCCAGGATAACGACGAGTCGAAATTGTCGTTGGCCCAGGCGCCGGCGGCCCAGACATTGCCTTTGCCTTTGATATAGGCGTCGATATTGCCGAAGGTCTTGCGCCGTCCACCGAGCACGCTGAACGCCCAGCCCGGCTTGGTCATCACGTCGAGCGCGTTGCGCAGCGTCAGTCTAGGCGGCACTTCCAGGTTGTTTTTCAAATCGGCGTGGCGCTGTCCGCGCAATGGCAGATCGACCGTGACGAACAGCGCCGTGCAGCCGGCGGCCTGCGCGCGCGCAATCACCGATTCGGAAAAGCCGCGGTCGCGAAACACGTAAAGCTGAAACCAGAACGGATTCTGGATCGCCGAACGCACGTCTTCAATCGAGCAGATCGACATGGTCGAGAGCGTGAAACGCACGCCAGCTTTTTCGGCGGCGCGCGCGGCCGCCATTTCGCCGTCGCGGTGCATCAGGCCGGTCAGGCCGGTTGGTGCTATCGCCACCGGCATCGCAACCTTTTCGCCCAGCATGGTAGTTTCAAGCGAGCGATTGCTGGCGTCGATCAGCACGCGCTGGCGAAAGCGAATCGCTTTGAGTTCTTCGGTATTGGCGCGGTAGCTGATTTCGTCATAGGAGCCGCGGTCGACATAATCGAAGATCGCGCGCGGCACGCGCTTGCGCGCAAGCTGTCGCAAGTCCTCGATGTTGGTGATGACCGGCATGGCCCCCTGACCGTTTTTTATTGAGCGAGCCTTTACGCGGCGCGACTTCTGAATTGGCCGGTCTTGCGGAAACGCCAGAGATAAGACGGCACGATAGCTTCCACCGTCTCGCCGTCGATACCGATGCCGGCGAGCGTGCGCTTGTCGGCGATGGCCTGCTCGGACACGACATTGTCGGTGCGCAGCAGTTCGACCTGATCGGGCGTCAGCGTCAGCGGCGCCGGCGCAAATTGCAGAAGCTGCGCTTTGAGTTTGGCCGCGAAAAACGGCAGTGGCACCAGCATGCGGCGGCGTTCGATGGTGGCGAGCATGAACCGCATCAGTTCCTTGAACGTGCGCACTTCCGGCCCGCCCAGTTCGTAGACCGTGCCGGCGCGCAACTTGCCATCGGTCGCGTCCGCAATCGCGCGCGCGACGTCGCCGACAAAGACCGGCTGGAATTTGGTTTCGCCGCCACCGACCAGCGGCAGCACCGGCGATAGTCGCGCCAGCGCGGCGAAACGGTTGAAGAAATCGTCTTCCGGTCCGAACAGAATCGAGGGCCGCATGATCACGGCCTGCGGCTGCGCCGCGAACACCAGCCGTTCGGCCACTGCCTTGGTGCGGGCATAAGCCGAGCCCGAATTCTCGTCGGCGCCGATGGCGGAGACGTGCACCATGCGCGCGCCATGGGCATTGGCGGCGAGCGCCACCTGCTCGGCGCCATAGCGGTGGATGGTCTCGAAACGCTGGCGGCCGCCTTCGGCCAGGAGTCCAACCAGATTGATCAGGACATGCGAATCGCGGGCGGCAGCCTCGACCGAACGGGCGTCGCGCAAATTGGCCTGAACGGCGTCAATTTGGCCGACGCGACCCAAAGGCTGAAGAAAGTTGGCCAGATCGGGCCGGCGCACCGCCACCCGGATGCGGTAGTCACGCTTGGCTAGCGCTCGCACGACGTGGCGGCCGAGAAAGCCTGAACCGCCATAGATGGTGATAAGGGTGTCGCTGTTGCTTCTGGCGGTCATTTCCGCGCTCATTCTGGCAAGGGAGGATCGACGAACGGGCAGATACAGGATCGGCCCGCTTAAGTATAGGGTCTCCCCGAAGGGCGCCCGGCGTCCGCCAAGCCGCCGGAAGGGCTTCAATTGACAAGCGGAATGACGATCCGTACCTAGACCCCGCAAGTTCTAAAGCCTTGTTCTAAAGCCTTGCCCAGGTGGCGGAATTGGTAGACGCGCTGGCTTCAGGTGCCAGTGGCCGAAAGGTCGTGAAGGTTCGAGTCCTTTCCTGGGCACCATCCGTTTTGATCGGGATGCCGAATGACCGTCCGCCTGCACCGTGGCGATCTGCCCAATCTCAGCGCCTATACCGGCGCGGTGGCGATCGACACTGAGACCATGGGTCTCGATCCCAGCCGCGACCGGCTTTGCGTGGTGCAACTATCGCCCGGCGACGGCTCCGCCGATGTCGTGCAGATCGCGGCTGGGCAAACCAGCGCGCCCAATATCCAGCGGCTTTTGGCCGACAGTTCGAAGCTGAAGATTTTTCATTACGGCCGCTTTGACATCGCCGTGCTGTTCAAGAGCTTTGGCATGATGGCGCAGCCGGTTTACTGCACGAAGATCGCCTCGCGCCTCGCGCGCACTTACACCGACCGTCACGGGCTGAAAGATCTGACGCGTGAACTGCTCGGCGTCGATCTGTCGAAGCAGCAACAATCGTCCGACTGGGGCGCCGATGCGCTCACCGACGCGCAGGTCGCCTACGCCGCCACCGATGTGCTGCATCTGCATGCGCTGATGGACAAATTGAACGCGATGCTGGCGCGTGAAGGCCGCAACGAACTCGCCGGCGCCTGTTTCGGCTTCCTGCCGCACCGGGTCAAACTCGATCTGGCCGGCTGGGCGTCCGAGGATATCTTCTCGCATTCGGCGAAAGCGCCGTAACGCCGTTTTGGCTGGCGGAATACGACAAGTTGCCTTCCGCGTGCCCCGTATGGGCCATATTCATGGGGCCTATTCTTGCGGCCCTATTTCAAACGGAACTTGGCAAATCGCCTGGTGCGAGCGAAACAGGTGGGCTCTGAGAGAAACGAATGAATCGGTTGATCAGCGCCAGGGCCGATCCGGAAACCACCCGCGCCTACTGGACGATGAGCCGGCGCGACAGCGAGCGCGCCTTTCGCTCCGCCCGCCGCCACAGCCGCTTGGTGCGTCTCGTGCGCATGGCTATTCCGGCCACCGTCGCGATTTGCATCGTCGTCTACTCGATGATCGCATGGTTCAACCCGATGCGCGTGCTCACCGCGCTGCCGGTCGGCATCGGCGATCTCGTGGTGTCGGGCACCAAGATCACTATGGAGCAGCCGCGCATGTCCGGCTTTACCAAGGATCAGCGCGCTTATGCGTTCACCGCCGACGCGGCGGCGCAGGATCTGACCAAACCGAACATCGTCGAACTGCGAAAAATTCGCGGCAAGATCGAGATGCAGGACAAGAGCACGATCGAAATGACGGCGGCAACCGGCGTCTATGACACCAAGAGCGAAATGCTTAAGCTCAAAGATGATATCTTGTTGACTTCGTCGACCGGTAAAAAAGGCCGCCTGAGTGAAGCGACCATCGATGTGAAAAAAGGCAATGTCGTTTCCGACAAACCGGTCGAACTGGAAATGATGCAAGGCGTGCTTGGCGCCAACCGTCTGGAGATCATCGATTCCGGCGATCTCGTGCGCTTTCTCGGCGGCGTTGAAATGACATTGATGATGAACGGCAAGCCCCTGCCCGCAACCGGCGGCATGACTCGATGAGCGCTCCCCGCTTCATAGCGCCTCCCTTGCTGCTAGCGGTCCTGTTCGCGCTTTACGCGCCGCCGCTGCACGCGCAGCCGGCCGCCAAGGGCCCGCCCAACGCGCTGCAAGGCTTTTCGCAGAATCGTGATGAGCCGGTGCATATCGACGCGGCGACACTGGAGGTACGCGACAAGGACAAGATGGCGACCTTCTCGGGCGACGTGCACGTCAAGCAGGGCGACACCGGGATGCGTTGCAAGTCGCTGCTGGTGTTCTACGAACAGGACAATGAGACTGCCGACAGCGGCAAGGCGATGCAGGCGGCGACGCCGGGTCCGGACGGGCAGCAGAAGATCAAGCGGTTGGAAGCGCTCGGCGGCGTGGTGGTGACGAAGAAGGATCAGACCGCGACCGGCGAAAAAGGCATCTTCGATATGAAGTCCAATACCGTCACACTCATCGGTAGCGTGGTGATGACACAAGGCAAGAACGTGGTGCGCGGCGAGCGACTGGTCGTCGATCTGACCACCGGCTTGTCGCGGATCGAATCGGGCGCTGGCCGCGTGCAGATGCTGCTCCAGCCGAGCAGCAACGAAAAACAGCCCGCTCCCGAACCGGCGCGCCGGCGCAGCGGTAGCCGCGAACCGAAGGCCTCATTGGCGCCGATGTCGCTACGGCCCGACAATTGAAACGGGCCGCGTTCCCGGATAGACCGGCGCCGGCCGCACCTGGGCCCTCGGTGGGCGGGAATCAGCTAATGTCGCGCGGCGATGGCGCAATTAAATCCATGCGGCGCGGGGTAGGCCGGTGAACATCATTTCGCTGTTTCGACGCCGCCAGCCGCCCCCGCGGCGGCGATCGCCGCAGCCCGGCGCCGGGCAGGCGCTCGCCAATGGTCCCGCCGCCAATGGTCCCGCCGCCCGCCCGCCCCAGGCCGCCGCGCAACAGCAGCGCGCCGCCGCCAGCCGCCCGCATCGCGATGCCGGCCGCCAGGCGGCGCGGAATTATCTGGCCGCGCACGGCGTCGAGAAGAGCTTCGGCGGCCGCATGGTGGTCAAAGGTGTCACGCTTTATGTCCGGCGTGGCGAGGCGGTCGGGCTGCTGGGACCGAACGGCGCCGGCAAGACCACTGTGTTTTATATGATCACCGGGTTGATCAAGGCCGATCGCGGCCGCATCGAGCTTGACGGCTACGACGTCACCGGCCTGCCGATGTATCAGCGCGCCCGCCTCGGCATCGGCTATCTGCCGCAGGAAGCGTCGATCTTTCGCGGCCTTAATGTCGAGGACAATATCCGCTCCGTGCTGGAAGTGGTCGAGCCCGACCGCCGCCGGCGCGACGCCGACCTCAACGCGCTGCTGGAAGAGTTCAACATCACACGGCTGAGAAAGACGCCGACCATCGCGCTGTCGGGCGGTGAGCGCCGCCGTGTCGAAATCGCGCGCGCACTGGCGACGCGGCCGAGCTACATGCTGCTCGACGAGCCCTTTGCCGGCATCGACCCGATCGCGGTCGGCGATATCCAGCAGCTCGTTCGCCACCTGACCAATCGCGGCATCGGCGTCTTGATCACCGACCACAATGTGCGCGAAACACTGGGTCTGACCGACCGGGCCTACATCATTTATTCGGGCGAAGTGCTGATGGAGGGCCGGGCGGAGGATATCGTGAATAACCCGGATGTCCGCCGTCTCTATTTGGGCGAAGAATTTCGATTGTAGCGCCGCCGCTAAAGCCGTCCCGAAGGCCCGTATTTCATTTTGCCAATTATGTTGCCGAAAATTTGTGCAATGCTGCGGCGCGGAATCACGTACCGCTAGGTCACAAAGCCTGATATAAAACGATTCAAGCAAGAATCGGACCAGTTTCCGCCAGGAAACCTCTATGGCTTTGTCTCAACGCCTCGAGTTTCGCCAGAGCCAAGCGCTGGTGATGACGCCGCAGCTGATGCAAGCCATCAAGCTGCTGCAACTCTCCAGCCTCGATTTGGCCGCCTATGTCGAAGGCGAGCTTGAGCGCAATCCGCTGCTTGAGCGCGCCGGCGAGGACGACGGTCCCGCCGCCGAGCCGGAACGCGCCGGCGCTAATGGTTCGGACGGCGATGGCGAGGCCGCCGACGGCGCCGCCACCCCCGACTGGATTGGCGCCGATTTGGAGACCAGCCGCTCGTCGATGGAGCAGGGGCTGGGCACCGAACTCGAAAATGTTTTCCCGGACGACGGCGGCGAAAAAATCGCCGCGGTCGAAACGCCGCCGCCGGCCTATACCGAATGGTCCGGGTCCGGCACCGGCGGAGAGAATGGCGACTACAATCTGGAAGCTTTCGTCACTGCCGAGATCACGCTCGCCGATCACCTCGGCGAACAGATGGCGCTGGCCATCGTCGACCCGGTCCAGCGCATGATCGGGCAATATTTGATCGATATGATCGACGAAGCCGGCTATCTTAGCGGCGAACTGCAAACCGTCGCCGACAAGCTCGGCTGTTCGTTCGCCGATGCAGAAGCGGTGCTGTCGGTGCTGCAAGCGCTTGACCCGGCCGGCATCTGCGCGCGCAGCCTGACCGAATGCCTGGCGCTGCAATTGAAAGAACGCAACCGTTTCGATCCGGCGATGCGGACGCTGGTCGAGAACCTGCCGCTTCTGGCCAAGCGCGATCTAGCGGCGCTACGCCGGATATGCGGCGTCGACGACGAAGATCTGACCGACATGATCGCGGAAATTCGCGCGCTTAATCCCAAGCCCGGTCTCGCTTTCGGCTCGACCTTGGTGCAGCCGATCGTGCCCGATGTTTTCGTGCGCGCCGCGCCGGACGGCACCTGGCAGGTCGAATTGAATTCCGACACCTTGCCGAAAGTGCTGATCAGCCAGCGCTATCACGCGCAGGTCTCGAAAAGCACGCGTAACGACAAGGATAAATCCTATCTCGCCGACTGCCTGCAAACCGCGACCTGGCTGGTACGCGCGCTCGATCAGCGCGCCAAGACCATTCTCAAAGTCTCCAGCGAAATCGTGCGCCAGCAGGACGGCTTCTTCGTCAAAGGCGTGCAGCATTTGCGCCCGCTCAATTTGAAAACCGTCGCCGACGCAATCGGCATGCACGAGTCGACGGTTTCGCGCGTCACCGCCAATAAATACATGGCGACCAGCCGCGGCATTTTCGAATTGAAATATTTCTTTACGTCTTCTATCGCGGCCGCTGACGGCGGCGAGGCGCATTCGGCCGAAGCCGTGCGTCACCGCATCAAGCAATTGATCGACGCCGAGACGGCGGTCGATGTTTTGTCCGATGACACCATCGTCGACAAATTGCGCGGCTCCGGCATCGACATCGCGCGCCGTACGGTTGCCAAATACCGGGAGGCGATGCGCATTCCGTCTTCCGTGCAACGCCGCCGCGAAAAGCAGGCGGCGAGCGCATAGGCCGCGCCTGTGTCATGCGCGTTAACGATTCAAATATAAATAATACCGGCATATGCCCGATATCGTCCGGAAAAAGTGATCGTGACAATTCGCAGCAAATAGAAAGATTGACCGCGGGAACGAATCCCTGGTGATATGATTTAGCCCGCTATCATAGGCGCGCCCCGCGCCAGACAAGGAGGCCAGATGCCTTTACGTGTCTCGGGAAAAAACATCAGCATCGGCTTAACGCTCCAACAAAGAATCACAGACCGCGTCGCGGAAGCGGCATCGAAATATTTTCGCGGCGGCTATTCCGGCCACGCAACAATCGGCCGCGATGGCTTTGGATTTCGCACCGAATGCGTGTTGCATCTCGATTCGGGCGCACTGCTTGAGGCGCAAGGCACGGCGATCGACGCCTACGAAAGCGCCGATCAGGCCGCCGGTCATATCGAAAAAAGGCTGCGCCGCTACAAACGCCGCCGCAAAGACAATCAGGCTCGCCGCGGCGGCTAAAATGCTCGAAAATGCAATAAAAAGCGGCAGTTCCAGCCCAACCGCGCCCATTGACGCCGTCGGGTACCCTCCTTATGGTCCGCGCACTTTCAGCCCCTTGAAACTCCGCGCTGCCATTTCCGATCATTGGACATGTCCATGACGCTTACCGATCTCGTCGCGCCGACGGCGATTATTCCGGCGCTCAAGGTCAACAGCAAGAAGCAGGCGATCCAGGAACTCGCGGCCCGGGCGGCCGAGCTAACGGGTCAGAGCGAGCGTGCAATTCTTGAAATCCTGTTGCAGCGGGAGAAGCTCGGCTCCACCGCGGTTGGCAATGGCGTGGCCATTCCGCACGGCAAACTGCCGAAACTCGGCCGTCTGTTCGGCCTGTTCGCGCGGCTCGAGCGCGCCATCGATTTCGAAGCGCTCGACAACCAGCCGGTCGATTTGATTTTTCTGCTGCTGGCGCCGGAAGCGGCCGGCGCCGATCACTTGAAAGCGCTGGCGCGCGTCGCGCGTCTGTTGCGCGATCCCGAGATCGCCAGGAAGCTGCGCGATTCGCGCGATCAGGACGCGCTTTACGCCGTGCTCGCGATGCCGCCGGCGAGCAGCGCGGCATAACCACCGCGATCGGAGCTGTCATCATCCGCGAAGGCGGATGATCCAGTATTCACAAATTTTTCGATGTAACTCGACTTTCGTGATTACCGGATGCCCGCTTTCGCGGGCATGACAGTAACATTTGTTCGCGGCGTGGGGAGAGTTCGTCCCAGCTCAGTGCACGCTCACGGCCTCAAGCTCATTGCTCCAGGCGCTGGCGAGTGCCGACTCGCGCGTATCGGTCAGCATGATCGGCGTGCCGTCGGCGGCATGCAGCGCGAACAGCATCAGTCCGGGTGCGATTTGCGGCGCCTGCGGAAACATGCTGGCGACGTCTTCGGAGCGGATCGGTCTCACATAGGCAAGGCGCCCGTCGCCGAGATGCGCCAGCGCTTCCTGCGTGATCGCCGGATGTGTTTTGTTCGATTCGGTTTGTTTGTTCATTGTGTCAGCCATGGCCCTCGATCCTTTCCTATTGACGCTAACGCGGTCGAGTCCTTCTTCGTTGCACTACAAGTTCCACGCACGGGAACTCCGTCTCATTCCAGATCGCGGATCGAGATCGATTTCACGATCCGTTCCGGCTGCGGCCGGATCAGATCAATCGACAACAATCCGTGCTTTAAGTCGGCGCCTTGCACCTCCATACCGTCCGCCAGCACGAAGGTGCGCTGGAATTGACGCGCGGCGATGCCGCGATGGAGATATTGCCGGCTCTTATCGTCCTGCTGACGTCCGCGGATCACCAACTGGCTTTCCTCGATACACACGTCGAGTTGATCGCGCGTGAAGCCCGCGACAGCGAGCGTGATGCGCAGGCGCTCCGGGTTTTCCCCGTCGCGCGCCATCCGTTCGATGTTGTAGGGCGGATAGCCGTCGGCGCCTTTGGAAACGCGGTCGAGCACGCGCTCGATCTCATCGAAGCCGAGCAGAAACGGACTGGATAGTGACGGCACTCGTGACATGGTCTCAAAGTCCTCGCTTCGAAGCGACTTTGCCGGGGTCCGTTAAGGCACCCCGTCTTAACCGCCGGACAGGTAAAGGCCGTCCGGCTCCGTTAATATGGGCAGCGCGGGTTAAAGGTTCAAGAACGGGCGTTTTTGCCGTGAAAGCTGCCCGGAACCTGTATAGATGAGGCCGTCCCGGGAGTTTTAATGCCAGTTAAGCCAAATATGCCCGCTTTGACCCTCCGCGCCATCAAGGCGGTGCCGGTCGAGGTACCGCTTAATTTCGTGCTCGGCACCAGCCAGCAGGCGCTGCGGCAGGTGCCGTTGCTGCTGATCGACGCGGAGACCGAGGAGGGCGTCACCGGCCGCGCCTATCTGTTCTGCTACCTGCGGGCGGCTCAGCCCGGAATCATGAGTCTGCTTGGCGAGATCGAGAACCTCACCAAGAGTGAGCGCATCGATCCGACCGCCTTTGCCGCCAAACTGACGCGCCGCTTCACTCTGATCGGCGTACAGGGCATCGTGCGCATGGCGCTCGCCGGTTTCGACAGCGCCTGTTGGGACGCGCTTGCGATAGCCGCCGGTCAACCGCTGGTGACGTTCCTCGGCGCGCAAACCAAACCGATCCCGGCCTACAATAGCTGCGGGCTCGGCATCAAAGACGATCTTGGCGAACTTGCCGCCGAGGCCGAAACGTTGCTCGCCATGGGCGGCTTCGGCGCGGTCAAATTGCGGCTCGGCTACCAAAACGCCCATGGCGATATCGCCGCGGTGCGCGCGGTGCGCAAACGAATCGGCGAAAGCACCGCGCTGATGGTCGATTACAATCAGGCGCTGTCGCTCGACGAGGCGCTGCTGCGTGGCCGCGCGCTCGACCAGGAAAATATTTATTGGCTGGAAGAGCCGATCCGCCACGACGATTATGTGGGCGCGGCGCGATTGGCGCGCGAACTCCAGACGCCGATCCAGCTCGGCGAGAACTTCTCGCTGCCGGCTAATATGCAGGCCGCGATCGATGCCGGTGCGGCGGACTATGTGATGCCTGACCTCGAACGGATCGGCGGCGTCAGCGGCTGGATGCAGGCCGCTGAGATCGCGGCAGCGCACAAATTGAAAATGTCATCGCACCTGTTTCCGGAAGTGAGCGCGCATCTGCTCGCCGCCACGCCGACCTGCCACTATCTCGAATATGTCGATTGGGCCGACCTGCTGCTGCGGGAACCGCTCAAGATCGAGAACGGCCACGCCATTATCCCGCAACGGCCGGGCAACGGCATGGTGTGGGACGACAAAGCGGTCGAACGCTATCGACTCCGCTGAAATCAAAAAAGATTTTGCGCTATTTGCGGGGCGATTACCGGGTTCCGGATTTAGCGAAATTTTAATTAAATATTTAACGAAAATTCGCCAAATAGGCCCGTTTTGATGTGTTAAATTAAGCACGCGTCTTTGCCTTGTTTGATTAAAAATCCGCTAACATCCGCGCATCCGCGTTTGTCTTCGCTAATATGCCTGCTACTCGACCGAAAAAAACACTCGGCGATAGCGGGAGCGTAATTTGTTAACGCGTAGTATCGATCTCGAACCTCTCGGTCCTCCGATAGAGGAAACAATTCGGCGTTTCAGCCGGCGCAGTTTCATCAGCGTCGCGGTGATCGCGGTGGCGATCGCTGGCATCGATCTGATTAGTGACGGCGGCGTTAAAACGGCCGTCGCTCATGTGCGCAATGGCGGCGAGATAAACCTGAACTTTGCCGAAGTGCCGAACCGCATCCGCGACGGCATTCGCCAGATTTCCGTGCTGCCGGATCCGCCTTCAGTAGTCCTCGTGATCCCGATGACCAGCGTTGCCTCCATTTCGCCCGCCGACTTCAAGATGGTGTCCCCAGCGGCGCAACTCGCCGCCGCCTCACAGGTAGCGGAACTCGCCGCCGCCCACCGTCAAGATGCCGTTCAATTCGCCATGAGGCAGCCTTCGGCAATTCTCGCCGCGCCGCCGCCGTCTTTCGCACCGGCGCCAATCGATGTTGTCGCCTCGCTTCACGCGGCCGAGCCTGCTACGGCACCGGCGCCGGCATCCGAACCAATCAAACTCGCCAGCATTGATCCGCAGGCGGTCACCGCCGCGACGCCAGTCCCGATGCCTGCGCCGGCGACTTTGCCCGAAACATCGCAGACCTCGTTGCCGCCGCCGGCCGAGTCTCTCGCCTCAACGGCATCCACTTCCGAGACGGCGCCCGCCCCGGCAGCCGATCCGATCAAACTCGCCAGCATCGATCCGGAGGCAGTTACGCGCGCGCCGCCGGGTTCGATGCCTTTGCTGGCGACCCTGCCCGAACCGCCGCAATTCGCGCAGCCGGACCCTGCGCCGCAGTCCATTGCGCCGCCGCCGGCTGAAGCGGCCGCGCCTGAGCAGAGGTCCGAACCGACCAAGCTCGCCAGTATCGATCCGGAGGCGATCACCCGCGCTCCGCCGGTCCCGCTGCCTTCGCTGACGCTGCCCGAGCCCTTGCAATATGCGTTGCCGGAACTCGCGCCAGCGATCCCGCCGATTCCGCTCGCCATGGTGCCGATGCCGATTCCGGCGCCGGGCGTGCCGCCGCCGTCGCCGGCACAGCGGCTGAAACTCGACGATAAGGCTTACGCCAAGGCCGAACACTGCCTCGCCAACGCGATCTATTGGGAAGCGCGCAGCGAGCCGGTGAGGGGCCAGGAGGCGGTCGCGCAGGTCGTCATAAACCGCGTATTCTCCGGCTTTTATCCGAACGACGTTTGCGGCGTGATCTACCAGAACGCCAGCCGGCATCTGTCGTGCCAGTTCACGTTCGCCTGCGACGGCAAGCGCAAGGTCATCAATGAGCGCGGCGCCTGGGCGCGCGCCAATCGCATCGCGAGGCAGACGCTCGACGGTCAGATCTACGTGCCGGCGGTTGCCAAGTCGACGCATTATCACGCTGTCTACGTGCACCCTTATTGGGTGCACGAGATGCGCAAGATGGTGCGCTACGGCATCCATAATTTCTACCGGCCCTATGCCTGGGGCAACGGTGCCGAAGAGCCGGTCTGGGGCAGGCCCGCGCTGGCGGATAATAAGAAGAAATAGTTTCTTGTCCCGGGCATAGCAGCGCGTTTCAGCGGTGCGCTGCCGACTCGGGCCAAGCTTTCAAAGCTTCAACTTAAACAACTTCACCGCATTCTCGCGCCCGATCTTGGCGCGGTCGGCGTCGCTGATCTGCGCGGCGTCGAACCATTCGCAGCCTTGCCCGACATCCTCGAACGGCCAGTCGACCGAGAACATCACGCGCTCAGGGCCCATCTCGGTCATCGCGTTGACCAGCGAGGGCGTATGGAAATTGCCTGAGGTGGTGAGATGGAAGTGCTTGCGGAAATAATGCCCGACGCCTTCCTTGGCCGCATAGTGGTGCCGTTCCTTCATCCAGCCGTTGCGGCCGTCGATGCGCCAGAGCTGCACCGGAATGCCTTCGCCGAGATGGCCGAGCACGATTTTCAATTTCGGCATCTCGTCGAACAGCCCTGAGCCGATCAGCCGGAAGGCATGCACCGTCGTCTCGGCCGAGAACGCCCAGTTCGGCCCGAGCAGCCAGTTGTGCCCTTCGTATTGTTTGGCGCGGCTCATCAGCGGATTGCGCGGATGCAGATAAAACGGCACGTCGAGCGCTTCGACCGTTTTCCAGAACGGCCGGTATTGCGGCAGATCGTAATAGGTGACGTTTTCCGGATCGGTGATTTGCGAAAAGCCGTTGACCAGGGCGCCGACAAAGCCGAGCTCCTTGACGCAGCGCGTCAGCTCCTGGGTCGCGGCATCCGGGTCCTGCATCGGCAGCGCGGCGAAGCCGGCAAAACGCGCCGGCTTCTTGGCGATTTCGTCCGCCAGCACGTCGTTGGCCTGGCGCGCCACCGCGATCGCGGTCTTGATGTCGGGGATCGCCTGCACCGCCGGCGCGTTCAGCGACAGGATCATCATCTCGATCCCGTGCCTGTCCATTTCCTTGAGCCGCATATCCTGGATGTCGGTGAGACGCGGCCCGAGCGTGCTCCAGACATGGGCGCCGAACACTTTCGAATCGCCGAGCGTCGGCTCGATGGCGAAATGTTCCTCGAGCGCGATCTTGCCTTGCATTGCGTTTTTCTCCCGGTGCGGTTTTGCCGATTATAAGCGTTTTTTTGAGAATGCACGGCCAGAGGGCGACTTCAGATATTTTTCAAATTTAAACGCCTGAGCCTCGTCGCTGAAGGCGACATAGGTCTTGATCTGCCATGGTTTGTATTTGGTCGTGTGGGGCACCGCGCCAGAATTATGCATGCCTAGCCGGGCACGCAAATCGTCGGTGACGCCCACATAAAAGTGGTCATCTTCAAGACTATGAAGAATATAGACGTATTTCATCGGTTGCCCGCCTGCGTTCCTGCGGAACTACGGCGCGGCAGCCTTCGCTTGCTCCGCAATAGACTCGGGCTTGCCGAGCCGTAGCTTGCGGAGCAAGCGAAGGCTGGTGGAGCCAGGCGGGATCGAACCGCCGACCTCCTGCATGCCATGCAGGCGCTCTCCCAGCTGAGCTATGGCCCCTTATAGGCAGGATCAGTAATCGGTCCCGGTTAAAAAAGCAAAACCACGCGATCCGAAAACCGACGTCCGCCAACTATTGTTCTTCTTCCTTCTCGATCCCGTCGCCGATGATGTCGGTGACGTCGGGATCGCCTTCTTCCTGCTCTTCGATGAAGGCGGCATCGTCGAGCGCCTCATCGTCGGCTTCGATCTCGTCGTCCTCGGAAACGTCGCCGGCGACAGCGGGCTTCTTCTTGCCCTGCTGTTCGGCTTCGGCATCCTCGAGCGAGACGAATTCGGCGTCCTGCGTCTCCGGCACCAGCGTTTCGGTTTCGGCGACCGGGGCCGGGCGCGCGGCGGCGGACTCGGGCCGCGAGCGCGATTGCGGCAGGGCGACAATCGGGACGACCTTGCCGGTATAGGGCGAAATGACCGGCGACTTGCCCAGGTCGTAGAATTTACGACCGGTGTCGGGGCAGACGCGTTTGGTGCCGAGATCAGCTTTAGCCACGGTTCGAATGTCCTGCGGTATGCGATTTGTTTGATGCCTCCTCCGGGGAGGCTTCGAATGGTGTTTCACTTGGCTAGTTGCGGCGCACCTGTCAATAGCGCAGAGGCGGCCCGGAAACGGCCAAAGTCTCCGAAATGGCCGCCGCCGCGGCCTTCGGGATGACGGCCCGCGCGGCCGCGTGGTAGGACGGCGCATCTTTCAAATATCGCACAAAAGGACGCCGAAGCCCGTGAGCGACGCCTTAACCCCGTTAACCGCCCGCCCAGGCGGATCGCTTTCCGGACGCGTCCGGGTGCCGGGCGACAAGTCGATTTCGCACCGCGCCCTCATCCTGGCAGCCATGACGGTGGGCGAAACGGCCATTTCGGGGCTGCTGGAGGGCGATGACGTGCTGCGCACGGCGCAGGCCATGCGGGCGCTGGGCGCTAAGGTGGTGCGGGGCGAGAACGGAGCCTGGCGGGTGCATGGCGTCGGCGTGGGTGGGTTTGCCGAGCCCTCCGGCCCGTTCGATTTTGGCAATTCCGGCACCGGCTGCCGGCTGGCGATCGGCGCGGTCGCAGGCTGCGGCATTACCGTTACCTTCGATGGCGACGGTTCGCTGCGCAAGCGGCCGATGCGCCGCATTCTCGATCCGCTCGCCCGCATGGGCGCGCGCGTCGTGGAAGAGGCCGAAGGCGGCCGTCTGCCGCTGACATTGAAAGGCGCTGCCGATCCGCTGCCGATCACCTACGAATCGCCGGTGCCGTCAGCGCAGTTGAAGTCGGCCGTGTTGCTGGCGGGCTTGGCCGCGCCCGGCGAGACCACGGTGATCGAAGCCGAAGCCACCCGCGACCATACCGAGAAACTGCTCAAGCACTTCGGCGCCAAGATCGTCACCAAGCCGCATGGCGAACATGGCCGCCGCATCGTGCTGCAAGGCCAGCCTGAGCTGGAGCCCGCGCCAGTTCTGGTGCCGGCCGATCCGTCGTCGGCGGCATTTCCACTGGTCGGCGCGCTTTTGGTTCCGGGCTCGGACGTGACCTTCGAGGCGGTGATGACCAATCCGCTGCGCACGGGTCTGTTCATCACATTGCGGGAAATGGGCGCGCAGATCGAAGAAACCGACAAGCGCGCCGATGGCGGCGAAGAAGTCTGCGAGATGCGGGTGCGCACCTCGCCGCTCAAGGGTGTCGACGTGCCGGCTTCGCGCGCGCCCTCGATGATCGACGAATATCTCATTCTCGCGGTGGCGGCGGCCTTTGCCGAAGGGCAAACGCGCATGCGCGGCCTGAAAGAATTGCGCGTGAAGGAAAGCGACCGGCTGGAAGCCACCGCCGCCATGCTGCGCGTCAACGGCGTCACCGTCGATATCGAAGAAGACGACATGATCGTTCACGGCATGGGAGCGAACGGCGTGCCGGGCGGCGGCGAGGTTGCCACGCACATGGACCACCGCATCGCCATGTCGGCGCTGATGATGGGGCTCGCCAGCAAGGAGCCGGTACGCATCGACGATAGTGCTTTCATCGCGACCAGCTTTCCCGGCTTCGTCGAACTCATGCGAAGCCTGGGCGCGGATCTGTCGTGACGAACGCGCGGACGAATTTCATTCTTATCCCTCCCCTGAAAGGGGCGGGGTGGGGTCATCTCACCGTTTAGGCGCGCCCCCACCCGATGGCCTGCGGCCGCAAGCGGGGGAGGGATAAGAGGGTACCATGATCATCGCCATTGACGGCCCGGCCGCGTCCGGCAAAGGCACCATCGGAAAACGCCTAGCCGCGCATTACGGCCTACGCCACCTCGACACCGGTTTGCTCTATCGCGCGGTGGCAAAGAGCGTGCTCGATGCAGGGCTAAAGTCTGACAACAAGCAAGCGGCCATCGCGGCGGCGCAGGCGCTCGATCTTTCGCACTTCGAGGAGGCCGCGCTCAAGACGCCGGCCGTGGGCGAAGCGGCGTCCTATGTGTCGGCCATTCCCGACGTACGCGCGGCGCTGGTTGGCTTTCAGCGCAGCTTCGCGGCCGGCAAGCCTGGCGCGGTACTCGACGGCCGCGATATCGGCACGGTGATTTGCCCGGACGGCGACGTGAAGATTTTTGTGACGGCATTGCCGGAAGTGCGCGCGCAACGTCGCGCGGCCGAATATCGCGCAACGGGCCGCGACATTGACGACGCCACTGTGCTGGCCGACATCCGCAAGCGCGATGAGCGCGACTCATCGCGTTCTGCTTCGCCGCTTCGCCAAGCCGGCGACGCGGTGTTGCTCGATACGACAAAGATGAATGTCGAAGAGGCGGTGAAGGCGGCGATTGAAATTGTGGAGCGAGCGAAGAAGAAATAGAGCGCGCCACAAACTCCGTTCATTCCCGCGCAGGCTGGAATCCAGTTCTTTAGCTAAGTGCTGGGTCCCCGCTTCCTACAAAAGACGCGCTTCGCGCTTTTGCGCGGGGACGAGCGGAATTTTTATTTCCTCCCCCACGGCACCAGCGCCCAGATGCGCTCGTGGAAATAATAAAGCGCGATCTTGGTGGCGATTTCAGTGCCGGCAATCGAGCCGGCGATGGTCGCGTTGCCGGTGATGGCAAAGCCGATCAGGAAGGTGTCGATGCTGCCGGTGGCGCGCCAGCTCATCGCCTTGGCGATGGAGCGGCTGTGCGATTCGTTGGCGCCGAGCAGCCGTGCGATACGAACCGCGATTTTGCCGAGGATACTGGTGCGCAGCGGCGCTTGCGCATTCGCCGTCACGGCATCTTCGATCAGGCCCATCGCCACCGTGTCATGGGTCTCGGCGTCGATCAAAATGAAGCTGCCGGTCTCGCGGTTCTCGTCATAGCGGTCCGCCGCGAGCGGACGGTCGAGCTCCAGCATGCAAAGCCCGAATTCGTTGCTCATCAGGCGGTCGACCGGCTTCACGGCGGTGTCTTGCGCGAGATCAATCAATTGCATCGGCCCGGCGATATGCGCGGCCGCCTTCGCTGTGCCGAGTTTGATGTGATAGCGCCCGCCGGGGGCGAGCGTTCCCTGGCCCATCCAGAAAATGCGCGCCCTTAGCTTGCCGGAGACCTGCGCCGGCGCGTCCGCTTGCGCGAGCAAATCGCCGCGCGACACATCAACGTCGTCGGTCAATGTCAGCGTTACCGATTGTCCGGCGGTAGCGCTCTCCAGCGCACCGTTTGCCGTGATGATCTGGTCGATTGTCGTGCGCTGACCCGACGGCTGCACGATAATTTCCATGCCGGGATGCACTTCGCCACCCGCGATCAAACCGCAATAGCCGCGGAAATCAGCGGTCGGACGGCTCACCCACTGCACCGCCATGCGGAAAGCCTGGGTCGCGGCGCGCGGTGTCACGTCGACGGTTTCGAGTTTGTCGAGCAAAGTCGGGCCGCGATACCAGCCCATCTGCGCGGAGCGATTGACGACATTGTCGCCTTTACGCGCCGACACCGGAATGAAGGTGAGGCTCACGTCGCCCAGACGGTCCGCGAAAGAACGGAAGTCACGCCCGATCGCTTCGAAAGAACTTTGCGAGTAATCCACCAGATCCATCTTGTTCACGGCCACGACCAGATGGCGCACGCCTAAGGTCGCTGCGATCAGCGCGTGACGGCGCGTCTGCTGTGTCAGCCCCGACTGCGCATTGACCAGAATGAGCGCGAGGTCGGCGGTCGATGCGCCGGTCGCCATGTTGCGCGTATACTGCTCATGACCCGGCGCGTCGGCGACGATGAATTTGCGCTTCTCGGTGGCGAAGAAGCGATAGGCGAGGTCGATGGTGATTTTCTGCTCGCGCTCGGCGGCGAGCCCGTCGAACAGCAGCGAGAAGTCGAGGTCCTCTACCGCGCCGGTCAACTGCCCTGAGTCCTTTCGCAGCGTCTCGATCTGATCGTCGAGCACGAGCTTGGCTTCAAACAGCAAACGCCCCAAGAGACTCGACTTGCCGTGATCGACCGACCCGCAGGCGATGAAGCGCAGCAGGCTCTTGGCTTCGTGATTGTAAATGACGGCGTCGCGCTCAAGCACGGCGGGATTGGCGAGCACGTTCATCAGAAATAGCCTTCCTGCTTCTTGCGTTCCATCGAGGCCGCGCCGTCCTTGTCGATGACGCGGTCGCGCCGTTCGGAATGGCGGCTGTCGAGCGTTTCGCGAATGATGTCCTCGACCGTTGCCGCCGTGCTTTCGATGGCGCCGGTGAGCGGATAACAGCCGAGCGTGCGGAAGCGCACGTTCTTGATCTGCGGTTGTTCGCCGGGCTCGAGCGGCAGCCGGCCGTCGTCGACCATGATCAGCGTGCCGCCGCGCTCCACCACCGGGCGTGGCTTGGCGAAATACAAAGGCACCACCGGAATGTGTTCGCGGTGGATGTAGAGCCACACGTCGAGTTCGGTCCAGTTCGAGAGCGGGAAGACGCGGATACTCTCGCCCTTTCGTTTATGCGCATTGAACAGACGCCATGGCTCCGGACGCTGGCGCTTCGGGTCCCAGCGGTGATGCGAATTGCGGAAGGAGAAGATGCGTTCCTTGGCGCGCGACTTGTCCTCGTCGCGGCGCGCGCCGCCAATGGCCGCGTCAAAGCCGTGCAAGTCGAGCGCCTGCCGCAGGCCTTGCGTCTTCATCACGTCGGTGTGTAGTTCGGAGCCGTGCGAGATCGGCCCGACGCCGCGCGCCACGCCGTCCTGATTGATATGCACCATCAGGTCGACGCCAAGCTCCTTGGCGCGGCGGTCGCGAAACTCGATCATCTCTCGAAACTTCCACGTCGTATCGACGTGCAGCAGCGGAAAGGGCGGCTTGCCGGGATAGAACGCCTTCATCGCCAGATGCAGCAGCACCGACGAATCCTTGCCGATGGAATAAAGCATCACGGTCTTGTCGCACTCGGCGACGGTCTCGCGCATGATGTGAATGCTTTCGGCTTCCAACTGGTCGAGATAGCTGTGCGTTGCGCCGGCGGTAAGCGAAATGTCGTTCATGATTGCGCCGTCTTTTGTGCCCCGGCGCGCGCCGCCAGATGCAGCGGATTGGCGTGCAGACCGCACTCGGTCTTGCCTTCCTGCTCCCACCACCAGCGTCCGGCGCGCTCCGGCTCGCCCGGTTGCACAGCGCGCGTGCAGGGCGCACAGCCTATGGAAAGGAAGCCCTGTCCATGCAGCGCGTTCACCGGCACGCCGTGATCGCGGGTAAAACGCGCGGCGTCGGCGCGCGTCCAGTCATAGAGCGGGTTGATCTTGATCAGGCCGCGGGCGGCATCGACGCCGGCGAAGGCGACTTCGGCGCGATGTTCGGATTGATCGGCGCGCAAACCGGTGACCCAAGCGGCGGCGCCTTTAAGCGCGCGATTGAGCGGTTCGACCTTGCGCACATGACAACAAGCTTGCCGCGCCGCGACCGAACCCTTGAACCCGCCGGCACCCTGTTCGCCGATCAGTGCTTCGAGCGCGCTTTGCGCCGGCACAATGGCGCGCACGCGCCGGCCATATTTCTGTTCGGTCGCCGCCCAGACGTCATGCGTCTGCGCAAACAGCCGGCCGGTGTCGAGCGTCACCAGATCGATATCGAGCCCCTGGCTGAGGATTGCATGACCGATGGCCTGGTCTTCGACCCCGAAGCTCGTCGTAAAAACCAGCGGCCCCGACATGAATTCACGCGCCAACTTCACCCGGTCGAACAAAGATCGCCCGCCCGCCCGCTGCGACAAAAACTGCGCCAGCGCGTCAAAATCGCTGAGATCGGCGGCGTTGGGGGCGAGGGCGACGGGCATGAAAATAGGGCACCTAAGACCAGGAAGATCAGTCTTGAATAGAATAATTTATTCGTTTTGCGCAATAACTTGCAGAAAAATAACATATTTTACTCTCAATGGCGTATTTGGCATAAAAAATGTTTCAAAATGCCCCTTAGCTGCGAAATAGCGCGCGTGCCGGGGAAGGGCCGCGCCGTTTTGCCGCCATCTTGCCGTCGGCTTGCGCCTGCTTGCCGCCTCCGCCTGCCTTCGCTATAGACGCGTCAATTCGGGCCGCCATTTCAAGCGGGAAGGCTTCCCGAGCGGGCCGAGGGTGCGATCACCGCCCCTCGTGTTGGAGGACAAAGCCCCGCTCGCGTCTTTTCGCCTGGCGCCCTGCAAAGCTCATCGTTGCAATCGTACGGCATTAGCGCCGGCTATCCGCTTTGCGGGTAGTCGCCGGAGGTCTTGCCAAGACCATCGGCCCGCATGCTTGCAACTCATTCAAACCGCCGGCGCAGGCAAACAGGAGACTACATGGCCACCGCTACCGCCCAGAATCCCTCGCGTGAAGATTTCGCCGCCATGCTCGACGAGTCCTTCGAGACCGGAAACCTGCAAGAAGGTGCGGTCATCAAGGGCAAGGTCGTCGGCATCGAAAAAGACATGGCCGTCATCGACGTCGGCTTGAAAACGGAAGGCCGCGTTGCCGTGCGCGAATTCGCCGGCCCCGGCCGTACCAGCGAATTAAAGGTCGGCGACGAGGTCGAGGTCTACTTGGAGCGCGTCGAGAACGCGCTCGGTGAGGCCGTGCTGTCGCGCGACAAAGCGCGCCGCGAGGAAAGCTGGGGCAAGCTTGAGAAGGGCTTCACCAACAACGAGAAGGTCACCGGCGTCATCTTCAATCAGGTCAAGGGCGGCTTCACCGTCGATCTCGACGGCGCCGTGGCTTTCCTGCCGCGTTCGCAGGTGGACATTCGTCCGATCCGCGACGTTACCCCGCTGATGAACGTGCCGCAGCAGTTCCAGATTCTGAAAATGGATCGCCGCCGCGGCAACATCGTGGTGTCGCGCCGCACCGTGCTCGAAGAAACGCGCGCCGAACAGCGTCAGGAACTGGTGCAGAACCTCGAAGAGGGCCAGGTCATCGACGGCGTGGTGAAGAACATCACCGATTACGGCGCCTTCGTGGATCTGGGCGGCATCGACGGCCTCCTGCACGTCACCGACATCGCCTGGCGGCGCGTCAACCACCCGACCGAAGTGCTCAATATCGGCCAGTCGGTCAAGGTCAAGATCATCAAGATCAACCACGAGACCCACCGTATCTCGCTCGGCATGAAGCAGTTGCTGGACGATCCGTGGCAGGGCATCGAGGCCAAGTATCCGGTCGGCTCGCGCTTCAAGGGCCGCGTCACCAACATCACCGACTACGGCGCTTTCGTCGAACTGGAGCCGGGCATCGAAGGCCTGATCCACGTTTCCGAAATGTCCTGGACCAAGAAGAACGTCCACCCCGGCAAGATCGTCTCGACCTCGCAGGAAGTGGAAGTGCAGGTGCTCGAAGTCGATCCGGTCAAGCGCCGCATTTCGCTCGGCCTCAAGCAGACCATGCGCAATCCCTGGGAGGTCTTCGTCGAGAAGCATCCGCCGGGTTCGACCGTCGAAGGCGAAGTCAAGAACAAGACCGAGTTCGGCCTGTTCCTCGGCCTCGACGGCGATGTCGACGGCATGGTGCATCTCTCGGATCTGGACTGGAAGCGTCCGGGCGAGCAGGTGATCGAAGAGTACAACAAGGGCGACATGGTCAAGGCGCAGGTGCTCGACGTCGATGTCGAGAAGGAGCGCATTTCGCTGGGCGTCAAGCAGCTGGCCGGCGACCCGATGTCGTCGGGCACGGCGGGCGAACTCAAGAAGGGTTCGGTCGTGACCTGTGAGGTCACCGCGGTCAACGAGGGCGGCATCGAGGTCAAGATCGCCGATACCGATCTGACCGCCTTCATCCGCCGTGCCGATCTTGCGCGCGAGCGCGCCGATCAGCGGCCGGAGCGTTTCGCCGTCGGCGAAAAGGTCGACGCCCGCGTCACTCAGTTCGACCGCAAGACCCACAAGGTCGGCGTCTCGATCAAGGCGCTCGAAGTCGCCGAAGAGAAGGAAGCGATGGCGCAATACGGCTCCGCCGATTCCGGCGCGTCGCTCGGCGACATCCTCGGCGCCGCGCTCAAGCAGCGTGGTGATAAGACCGAAGGCGAGGACGACAAGGCTGAGTAGGGCCTCGGCGTCACGGTCAATGCCGGTAAAAATCACCCCCGGGGCGTCATGTCCCGGGGGTTTTTCTTTGTGCGCCACCGTCCTGACATGCCGGCTATGTTGTAGTATCCCGGCCAAACGAATCCACATGAAGGATCGCCAGCCATGTCGCTTGATGCCGACGCCATCGTCGATCGCCGCCGGATGCGGCGCAAACTCACCTTCTGGCGCGTCGTCGCGCTGCTGGTCGTCATACTGGCGGTCGGTATCGCCGCCTTCATGCTGGCGCCGAAGGCCGGCCTGGCGGCCGGCGAGGACGCCATCGCCCGCATTAAGATCCAAGGCATCATCCGCAATAACGAAGACCGGGTCGAGGCGCTCGATCGGCTCGGCAAGTCGCACGCCAAGGCGGTGATCGTGCATCTCGATTCACCGGGCGGCACCACCGCCGGCTCTGAGCAGCTTTACGATGCGCTGCGCACGCTGCAATCCAAGAAGCCGATGGTGGTAGTGGTCGACGGGCTGGCCGCCTCCGGCGCCTATATCGCCGCGCTCTCGGCCGACCATATCATCGCGCACGATACCTCGCTGGTCGGGTCGATCGGCGTCCTGTTCCAGTATCCGAATTTCACCGAAGTTTTGAAGACCATCGGTATCAAGGTCGAGGAGATCAAATCCTCGCCGCTCAAAGCCGCGCCGAACGGCTTTGAGCCGACCAGCCCGGAGGCGCGCGCGGCCATTGAATCGATCGTGCTCGATTCCTACGCCTGGTTCAAAAATCTGGTGAAGACCCGCCGCCAGCTCGACGACGCCCAACTGACGCTGGTGGCCGACGGCCGCGTTTTCACCGGCCGCCAAGGGGTACCGCTCAAGCTGGTGGACGAACTCGGCAACGAAAAGACCGCGCTCGCCTGGCTGGCAAGTGAGAAAAAGGTGCCGGCCGATACGCCGGTGCACGATTACTCGCTCGAACCGCGTTTCAGCGAGCTGTCATTCCTGCATGTGGCGGCCTGGGGCGCTCAGGCCCTGGGCCTTTCGGCCTTTGCGCAGCGCATCGAAAGTTGGGGTGCGGTGCAAGCGGTTGAGAGACTTAATCTTGACGGTCTGTTGGCGCTTTGGCACCCTTCATCGCCCAATTGACCACGCACGAGTGAGGCGGCGTTACATGATTAAATCCGAACTGGTGCAGCGCATCGCCGCTCAGAACCCGCATCTCTATCAGCGCGACGTCGAGAACATCGTCAACGCCATCTTGGGCGAAATCACCGGCGCGATGTCGCAGGGCGACCGCGTCGAGCTGCGCGGTTTCGGCGCCTTCTCGGTCAAGCACCGCCCGGCCCGCACCGGCCGCAACCCGCGCACCGGCGCGCATGTCTCGGTCGAGCAAAAGTCGGTGCCGTTCTTCAAGACCGGCAAGGAAATGCGCGAGCGCCTCAACAAGATGGACGGCGCAGCAGCGCCGGGCGACGGGCAGGGGGTAATTCCCGTGTCCCGGACAAGCGAGCGATAGCGAGCGCCGATCGGGGACCCAGGATAGATTCGCGTAGCGCATTATTCCTATCTGACGATAGGTCCTCCATGGCGGGCCTTCATTACGTCTATATTCTCGCCAGCCAACGCAACGGCACACTTTATGTCGGCGTGACCAGCGATCTGGCGCGGAGGATCGAAGCCCACAAGGCCAAGGCCGTACCCGGATTTACGAACCAATACGGCGTGGACAGGTTGGTTCATGTGGAGGAATATTCCTCTATCCAGGAAGCCCGCGCGCGGGAGCGCACGCTGAAAAGATGGCGCCGCTCCTGGAAGCTGGATTTGATCGAAAAGGACAACCCGAGTTGGAAGGATCTGAGCAACGAAATATGACCCCGCGTCCCGGGCGCAGCGCGGCGCCCGCGCAGATAAGTTTACGCAATCTGCGCAGGCTTGATTGTGTGTGTACGGCATTGCCGAACCGGGAGCCAAGGGAGCCAAGGGAAGGCTTATTGGCGCTGCGCGTCATTCCTCCTGGGTCCCGGTTCGGCGCTCGCTTGCGCTCGCTTGTCCGGGACACGAGGTAGCCATGTTCCGCAAAATCCTTACCTGGATCATCGTCGTTCCGCTTGCCATCATCATCGTCGCCTTCGCGGTGGCGAACCGGCAGGTGGTGACGGTGTCGTTCGATCCGCTCTCGTCGACCAGCCCGGCGCTGTCGGCGAGCCTGCCGCTGTTCATCCTGATCTTCGTGCTGGTGATCTTGGGCGTCATTGTCGGCGGTGTCGCCGCCTGGCTGCGCCAGGGCAAGTGGCGGCGCGCGGCGCGCAAGCTTGATGCCGAGAACCGCCATCTGCTTCAGGAACTCGCCGCCATTCGCAACCGCTTTGCGCCCGAAGCGCCCGCGGCCCTGGTCGCCGAACCCGAGCCGAAGCCCGCCGCAATGCCAGTCCTCCCGCCGCCGGTTGGCTGATGCCCCTAACGGTATCGCTTTGCGACGGCGCAGATTAGGCGCTAGAACCCGCCCAGCATGCCCCTGACGATCAAAATCTGCGGCCTCCGCACCCCGGAAACCCTTGATGTGGCGCTCGAATCCGGCGCCGATCAGGTCGGTTTCGTGTTTTTCGACAAAAGCCCGCGTCATCTCGGGCTTGAGGCCGCACGCGTCCTCGGCGCGCAGGTGGCCGGCCGTGCCGCCAAGGTCGCGCTCACCGTCAACGCCAATAACGAAACGCTGGCCAGCATCGTCGAAGCGTTGAAGCCCGACATGCTTCAGTTGCACGGCAGCGAGACGCCGGAGCGCGTCGGCGTCATCCGCTCGCGCTTCGGACTTCCGGTCATGAAGGCCTTGCCGATCGCCACCCGCGCCGACCTGTCGCCGATCCGCGAATACGCCAATGTCGCCGACCGCCTGCTGTTCGACGCGCGCGCGCCGCAGCGGGCGACGCGGCCGGGCGGGCTCGGCAAGACCTTCGACTGGACGCTGCTCGCCGGCCTCACCGCCGGCGTGCCCTTCATGCTATCGGGCGGGCTCGATGCCGACAACGTCGCGGAAGCGATCCGCATCACGCGTGCCGACGGCGTCGATGTGTCGTCCGGCGTCGAGCGTGCGCCCGGCGAAAAAGACCTCGACAAGATCCGCGCCTTCATTCATGCCGCGCGAGTGGCCGACGCCTCACTCGGCGCCCGCAAGGTGTCGGCATGAGCGCGCCGCAGCCCAATTCTTTCCGCACCGGCCCGGACGAGCGCGGTCATTTCGGCATTTATGGCGGACGCTTTGTCGCCGAGACGCTGATGCCACTGATCCTCGATCTGGAAAAAGCCTACGCTGCCGCCAAGGCCGATCCGAATTACCAGAAGGAGATGGATCATCATCTAGCGACCTATGTCGGCCGTCCGTCTCCTCTGTATTTCGCCGAACGGCTGACGCAACATTTAAGAAAGACGGCCTCCGGCCTTTCGTCTGGCGGCGCGAAAATTTATTTCAAGCGCGAGGAGCTCAACCACACCGGCGCGCACAAGGTGAACAATGTGCTCGGCCAGATCATGCTAGCGCTGCGCATGGGCAAGAAGCGCATCATCGCGGAGACCGGTGCCGGCATGCACGGCGTCGCCACCGCGACCTTGTGCGCCAAGTTCGGGCTACCCTGCATCGTCTACATGGGCGCGGTCGATGTCGAGCGGCAGCAGCCCAATGTGCTGCGTATGAAAATCCTCGGCGCCGAAGTGCGCGCGGTCGAGTCGGGATCGCGCACGCTCAAAGACGCCATGAACGAGGCGCTGCGCGATTGGGTCACCAATGTCAGCGACACCTTCTATTGCATCGGCACCGTCGCCGGCCCGCATCCTTATCCGGCCATGGTGCGCGATTTTCAGTGCATCATCGGGCGCGAGACACGTGAGCAGATGCAACAGGCCGAAGGCCGCCTGCCGGATTCTCTAATTGCCTGTATCGGCGGCGGCTCCAATGCTATGGGGCTTTTCCATCCGTTTCTTGACGACCGTTCGGTCGAGATTTACGGCGTGGAAGCGGCCGGGCATGGCGTCACCACCGGCATGCACGCGGCATCGATCGCCGGCGGCCGGCCGGGCGTGCTGCACGGCAATCGCACTTATCTCTTGATGGATGGCGACGGCCAGATCACCGAGGCGCATTCGATTTCCGCCGGGCTGGATTATCCTGGCATCGGCCCCGAACACGCCTGGCTCAACGACATGGGCCGCGTGCAGTTTCTGTCGGCGACTGACGACGAGGCGGTGGCCGCGTTCCAGATGTGCAGCGTGCTTGAGGGCATCATTCCGGCGTTGGAGCCGGCGCATGCGCTGGCACGCGTGTTCGATCTCGCGCCGAAGAAACCAAAAGATCATTTGATGGTGGTCAATCTCTCCGGCCGCGGCGACAAGGATCTCGCCAGTGTGCAGGCGTTCCTGGAGAGCAGGAAGAAATGACCGGCATATTCAGGTGTCGTCCCCGCGAAGGCGGGGACCCAGCAATCACGGACGCGGTTGTGAGTACTGGATCGTCCGCCTTCCCGCACGATGACATCGGAGTTTGTTGGAACCTGCGGAGATTCCAATGACCACGCGTATCGAAAAGCGCTTCGCCGCGCTCGCTGAGGAAAGCCGCGCCGCGCTGGTGACCTTCACCATGGCGGGCGATCCCGATTACGCCACCGCACTGGCAATTGCGAGAGCTCTGCCGAAAGCGGGCGCCGACGTGATCGAACTCGGCATGCCCTTCACCGATCCGATGGCCGACGGCCCCGCGATTCAAGCCGCCGGCGTGCGTGCGCTCAAGGCCGGGCAGACGATGATCAAGACGCTTTCGCTGGTGCGCGAATTCCGCAAAAGCGATAACGACACACCCATTGTTCTGATGGGCTACTACAATCCGATTTACATTTACGGCGTCGACAAATTTCTCTTCGATGCCAAATCTGCCGGCGTCGATGGCTTGATCGTGGTCGACCTGCCGCCGGAGGAAGACGAGGAGCTTTGCCTCCCCGCGTTGAAGGCCGGTCTCAACTTCATTCGCCTAGCGACGCCCACCACCGACGACAAGCGCCTGCCGGCGGTGCTCAACAACACGTCCGGCTTTGTCTATTACGTCTCGATCACCGGTATCACCGGCTCGGCTGCCCCCGATGCCAACAAAGTCGGCGCCGCGGTTGCGCGGATCAAGCGCCACACCAAATTGCCGGTCGCGGTCGGCTTCGGCGTGCGCACGGCGGAACAGGCGCAAGCGATTGCCGCCAACGCCGATGGCGTGGTGGTCGGCTCGGCGCTGGTTGATGCCTTGCGGCAGTCGCTCGACAAAGCAGGCCGAGCCGGGCCCGATACCGTCAAGGCGGTGACCGATCTGGTGGCCAAGCTCGCCGTCGGCGTGCGTTCGGGCCGCCGCGTGGCAGCGGAATGATGTTGTCGTCCCCGCGAAGGCGGGGATCTAGTAACCACAAAAAGTGCATTGTGGCAGGCTAAGCGATACATATCTAATTCAGTAATTACTGGATGCCCGCCACGCAAGTCAGCTTTAGCTGACTTGCTACTTAAAAATGGCAATCTCGGGTAAACCTGAGATTGATGGGCATGACAGTTGAAATGATGAGACGCGTTTTATGAACTGGATCAACAATATCGTCCGGCCGAAAATCCGCAGCTTCCTGCGCCGCGAGACGCCGGAAAATCTCTGGATCAAGTGCCCGGAAACCGGCTCGCTCGTCTTCTACAAAGACGTCGAGGCGAACCAGTTCGTCATCCCCTCGTCCGGCTATCACATGCGCATGAGCGCGCCGCTGCGGATGAAGGGCCTCTTCGATAATGGCGAGTTCGAAGACATCGCAGTGCCCGAAGTGCAGATCGACCCGCTCAAATTTCGCGACGAGCGCCGCTATGTCGACCGTCTGAAAGACGCGCGCACCAAGACCGGTTATCAGGACGCGGTGAAGCTCGGCATCGGCCGCCTCGAAGGCCAGATGGTCACCATCGCGGTGCAGGATTTCGACTTCATGGGCGGCTCGCTCGGCATGGCCGCCGGCGAAGCGGTGGTCGCCGGACTTGAAATGGCGGTCAAGCGCGAGACGCCCTTCATCATGTTCGCCGCTTCCGGCGGCGCGCGCATGCAGGAAGGCATTCTCTCGCTCATGCAGTTGCCGCGCACGACGGTGGGGGTGCAGATGTTGCGCGAGGCCAGGAAGCCATACATCGTCGTGCTGACCAACCCGACCACCGGCGGCGTCACCGCCTCTTATGCGATGTTGGGCGACGTGCACATCGCCGAGCCCGGCGCGCTCATCGGCTTTGCCGGTCCGCGCGTGATCGAACAGACCATCCGCGAGAAGCTGCCGGCCGGTTTCCAGCGCGCCGAATATCTCACCGAACACGGCATGGTCGACATGGTCGTGCATCGTCACAAGCTGCGCGCGACCTTGGCCGAACTCTGCCGCTTGCTCACCAAGCAGCCTTCGCCAGGCGTGCAGCCGCAACTGCCGGTTCCGGCGCACGCCTGACGTGAACCCCATCGACTCCATCCTCACGAGGCTGTTGACGCTTCATCCCAAGCGCATTGACCTGTCGCTTGACCGCGTGCAGCGGCTGCTCGCGGTGCTCGGCAATCCCGAGCGCAAGCTGCCGCCGGTCATCCATGTCGCCGGCACCAATGGCAAGGGTTCGACCGTCGCCTTCCTGCGCGCGATCCTGGAAGCGGCGGGCCTGCGCGTGCACACTTACACGTCGCCGCATCTGGTGAACTTCAACGAACGCTTTCGCCTGGGCGAAAAAGGCGAGGGTGTTCTGGTCTCCGATGCCGAACTTTCCACCGCCTTGGAGGAATGCGAGCGGGCTAACAAGAGCGAACCGATCACCGTTTTCGAGATCACTACCGCCGCCGGCATGTTGCTGTTTTCGCGCCATCCGGCCGACGTGCTTCTGCTGGAAGTCGGGCTCGGCGGGCGGCTTGACGCCACCAACGTTATCGACACACCGCTGGTGTCCATCATCACGCCGGTCTCCATCGACCACATTGATTTTCTCGGGCCGACGCTGGAAAAAATCGCCGCCGAAAAGGCCGGCATCATCAAGGCGAACGTGCCGGTGATTGTGGCGTCGCAAAATCGTGACGCGCTCGCCGTCATCGAGCGCCAGGCCGCGCGGCTGAAAGCGCCGATCAAGATCGCCGGCGAGGACTGGACCGCGACCGAGGAGCGCGGGCGTCTGGTCTATCAGGACGAGAGCGGTCTGCTCGATCTGCCGGCGCCGAAATTGTACGGCCGCCATCAGTTCGAAAATGCCGGCCTCGCCATCGCGGCGCTGCGCGCGGTCCCGCACTTCAAGATCGCACCCGCGGCGTTTGAAGCGGGCATGACCAAGGCCGACTGGCCGGCGCGGCTGCATCGTCTGCCGCAAGGCCGGCTGGTCGATCTCGCGCCCGCCGGCAGCGAAGTCTGGCTCGACGGCGGCCATAATCCGGATGGCGGCCGCGCGGTCGCCGCTGCGCTCGCCGATCTGGAGGAGCGCGTGTCGCGCCCGCTGGTGCTGATCGTCGGCATGCTGGCGACCAAGGATTGCAGCGGCTTTCTGATCAACTTCGCGGGGCTCGCCCGCCGCATGGTGGCGGTGCCGGTGCCGGGCGCGGAAAAGGGCCTGACCGCCGATGCGGTGGCCGAGACCGCGCGCGCCATCGGCGTGCCGTCCACCAGCCGCGCCAGTCTCGACGACGCCTTCGACGCCGTGCGCAAGCTAGACCTCGACCCGCCGCCGCGCATTCTGATCACCGGCTCGCTTTATCTTGCCGGCGAGGTGCTGCGTGAAAACGGCACGCCGCCAACCTGATCTTGCGCCTCGCTGCGTTTCGGCGAACAATCTCCTCAACGTCAAGGAGACCACGATGAACGTCAACGCCAATCCGTCCACCTTCACGCTTGAACCGGTGCATCCCAAGCCCGAGGAAGCGCACACCATGCCTTACGCCCCGGCGGTGCACATCGTTGGCGCCTGCGATCTGATGTTTTTATCGGGCGCGACGCCGTCGCCGCTCTATCACAAGCATCCGCATGTGGATGCCGAGCACATCCATCCGCATTCGATCGAGGAACAGACCGAACGCGCGATGGAGGCGATCAAGTCGATCCTCGATCGCACCGGCGCAACCTGGCGCGATGTCGTGAAAGTAACGAAATATCTGACCGACTTTCGCGAGGCCGACGCCATGCACAAGACCATGGCAAAATATTTCGGCGACTGGCGGCCGGCATCGACCACGGTCTGCATCAACCAGCTCTCGTCACCCGGCGCGCGCATTGAGCTGGATATGATCGTGGCGTTGAAGAAGAAGTAATTACCCCAACTTCTCCCTCATCCAATCGGCGCTTTGCGAACGCCAGCGGTAGGCGCGGTTGTTGGCGATGTGGTTGCCGTCCTCGACGATCGTCAGGTCGGCCGGGCCTTTGACTTCGCGCGCCAGCCGTTCGGCGTCGGCGGCCGGCACCAGCCGGTCGAGCCGGCCGTTCACGATGTAGATCGGCACCGTGATGTTCTGCGCCACGCCGACCAGCGACAGCTTGCGGATTTTTTCGTGAGCCTCCTCATCGGACTTGGCGTGCGTGCGGCCACGGATCGCCTCGCGCGTCACCTGCGGCAGCGTATCCCACGCTTTCGAGAACTCGAACGGTCCGCCGAGCGCGATGCAGGCCTTGATGCGCTTTTCAAACGCGGTGGCGCGCGGCGCGTAATAGCCGCCCAGGCTCACGCCCCACATGCCGATGCGTCTGGCGTCGAGATCGTCGCGCGTCTCGATATAATCGATCACCGCCTTGACCGGCACTTCATAATCGCCGCGAATTGCAAAGTCGTATTGTGCTTCGCCCTGGCCCGGCCCTTCGAACACCAAAATCGCCATGTCGCGCGCCAGAAACGGCGCTTCATAGGCTTCGGTTTCTTCCTTGGTCGAGTCGAGCCCGACCGCCATCACAACGACCGGCGGCCTCGCGACGCCCACAGGCTTGCGCAAAATGCCGGCCAGCGTCTTGCCCTCGTAGGGAATTTCCACGCGCTCGCCCGGCGGATCGAGATAGGGCAAGGCCGCCTGCCGGCATTCGATCTGCTTTTTATGCGCGGCTTTCATCTGCGCCATGTCGCGCAGGAACAGGAATGAGGCGAAGTGGTAATACACCCCGGCGCGTTGCAGGCATTCGCCGGCGGTGCGGAAATGTTTTTTGGCCAGCGCTTCGCGCCCGATCTGTTCGTGTAAGCCTGCACGCTTCGACCATGCGGCGCACCATTCGTCATAGGAGTTCATCGCGGCGGTGACGTCTTCGAAGTCGGACAAATTGACGCCATTGGCGACAAAGCGCGCGCTCCAATGCGAGATCGCGGCCTGCAAGACAGGGTCGGAAGACATCGGAATTTCCCCGGATGGGTTGGAAGGCTCGTTAAGGTGGCGTCAGCTCGCTTTATCCTCGCGCCGGTACCACGGCATGAAGCGCTTGGTCGCCCAGAACACCAGTAGTTCGAAGCCGACGCCGAAAGCCGCGAGCAACAGCACGCCGACGAAGGCTTCCGCGTGTTTGTAGCTGCGCGAGTTATAGAGGATGTAATAGCCAAGTCCGCCGATCGACAGGAAGAACTCCGCCACCACCGCGCCGATCAGCGCGCGTCCGGCGGCGAGGCGGAATCCCGCCAGCAGATAAGGCATCGACGATGGCAGCACGATGCCGATCAGCACGCTCAGCCGATTGGCGCGGAACGAACGCGCCACTTCGAGATATTCGCGCGGGACCGAACGGGCGCCGTCGGCGACATTGATGATGATGGAAAAGATCGCGGCAAAGATGATGGTGGCGATGCGGGTCGCGCTCGAATAACCGAACCAGAGCGAGAACAGCGGCAGCACCACGATCATCGGCATGGCGTAGAAGCCGTTGACGTAATGGCGGATGCCGCGCTCGGCCATCGGGCTGCGGCCCATGGCGAGCCCGATAATGGTGCCGGCGACGAGCGCGATGGCCAGGCCCTCGGCGACCGCGGAAAGCGTATTGCCGGTGGCGGCCTGAAAGGCCGGATCGGCGAAGACGTCCGGGATCGCCATCAGCACCGTGCTTGGCTTGGCGACATAGGCCGGCGCCAGAACGCGTACGACGAATTCCCAGAAAAACAAGATAACAGCGCCGACGATGAAGCGCGGCCAGAAGGTGCTCGGCTTGCGCGCGGTGGCCGGTGTCGCCGGCTCAGTCGATGTCGTGCCGATGGTCGTGCTCGACATGCGCTACTGCCTCCAGCGCGCGAAGTGCTGCTCGATCGCGAGCCCGAGCCGCATCAGGCCGACGCCGATCAGCGCGATCACCAGCACGGAGGCGAACACGCCGGCGGTGTCGAAATTCTGCGACGCGCCCATGATCAACTGGCCGAGCCCGGTCGAACTCAAAAAGAATTCCGCCGCGATCATCCCGACCAGCGCGCGGCCGATCGACTGGCGCACGCCGGTCATGGTGTAGGGCAGGGTGTAAGGCACCATCACGTCGCGCCACAGCGCCCATTCGGTAGAGCGGAACGAGCGCGCAACTTCGATCATTTCCGGCTTGATCGAGCGCGCGCCCTCGACCGTGTTGTAGACCACCGGAAAAACCGCGAATAAAAACACCACCAGCACTTTCGGTGCGAAGCCGAAACCCATCATCGACAGGATGAACGGGATCAGCGCCACCAAAGGCGTCGCATAAAGAATCATCAAATAAGGCTCGACGCCGACGCGCACGACGCGCACGCGCGCCAGCAACATGCCGAGCGGCATGCCGACCGCCAGGGCCAGCACGAATCCAGTGAGAAACAGCCGCGCCGATTCGATGAATTGCTTGATGAACTCGCCGCTCACCACCAGTTGCCATAGCGTCTTCACGGTGACCGAAAACGGCACCATGAAGGCCTGACTCGCGCTGCGCCCCGCGATCTCCCAGATGGCGATGCCGGCCAGGATGCTGAGACAGAATGGGGCGTGGCGGCGGATGGCGTTGTTGAGCACGAATGTTTCTACCTACTCAGGTGTCATCGTCCGCGAAGGCGGACGATCCAGGTATCGGTGAACCTGCGTTATTTCGTACTACCGAGAGTACTGGATCCCCCGCTTTCGCGGGGGACGACATTTTTGTTGTATCGACGTGAAGCGTCAGCCGTCGGCTCACTTCACCAACTTGCTGGCGTCTTTCCAAACGCTCGGATCGACCAGGTTCGCGTAGCTCACCGGTTCCTTGTCCCCCTTTATGGCGCCGATTTTCTTCATCAGGGCGGCGGTCTTCTCGAGCTTGTCCTTCGGCATGCCGTCGTCTTTCTGCGCCCAGAAGTCGATGGCGAGGAACTGCTTGAGCGCGGCCTTGGCGATTTCCTTCGAGTTGCCGGTGACCTTGCAATACTCCGCCGCCTTGTCGAGATTCTTCGGGTCGGCCATCCAGTGCGCGGCTTCGATCATGCCGGCGACCGCGCGAACATAGGCGTCGCGATTGGCGGCGAGCTTGTCCTTGCGTACGACCATCATCAGGTAATGGCTACCCGGGCTGGTGTCTTTCTGCCGCATCAGGATCGTCAGCTTCTTGCCCTGAGCCTCGATCGCCGCGATGTCGTCGAGATGCAGCACGCCATAGTGCAGACGGCCGGCGATCATCGCCGTGCCGGTGCCGCCGCCGAGCGCGACTTGCTTTGTGTCATCGATCTTGGCGCCGGGACAGGCAGCCAGCATCGAACGCAGCGCGACCGAGCGGGCGCCGCCGACCGAATCGACGCCGACTTCCTGGCCCTTGATATCCTCGCATTTCTTGCCGGTCTCGGTGGTGCCGATCACCCAGTCCGGGTTCGGCATGCCGAAGACGCCGACCAGCGGCACGCCGGCGTTGGAGATCTGGTTGATCACCGGTGGCGTCGGCGACCAGGAGAAGTCGGCGTCGCCCGCCACCACGGCGCGCGCCGCGGCGGTGCCGTTATCGAATGGGCGGATGGTGACCTCGACGCCGTGCTTTTTGAAGAAGCCTTCCTTGTCGGCGATGTAGTTCATCATCACCGAGAAGATCGGCGGAATGCCGGGCAGCGCCGCGGTCAGTTTCTTGTCTTGTGCCGCGGCAGGTCCGGCGGGGACCGCCATCAACGCCGCCAGCAGGCCGAGGCCCACCGTGGCGCTTGTGAGTTTGCGGATCATCTTGAAATCCTCCCTTACTTTGTTGCTGTGTTTTTTGAGCTAGCGTTCGAGAACGAATTCGGCTTCGCGCGCCTCCCGCATCAGCGTGCCCCAGACGCGTTCGCGCAATTCGGCAAAGCGCGGCAGCCGCAGCGTCTCGCGCGTGCGCGGCTCCGGCAGATCGATGTCGATGGTTTCGTGAATGCTCGACGGGCGGCCCTTGAGCACGATCACACGATGGCCGAGCAGGACGGCTTCCTCGATCGAGTGGGTGACGAAGATCATCGCGGTCGGGCGCTGTTGCCAGATGCGCAGCAATTCGAATTGCAGAATTTCGCGCGTCTGCGCATCGACCGCGGCAAAGGGCTCGTCCATCAGCAGCACATTGGGTTCGACCGCGAGCGCGCGCGCCAGGCCGCAGCGCTGCTGCATGCCGCCCGACATCTGATAGGGAAAGGCGTTTTCGAATCCGGCCAAGCCCACCATCTTGACGAATTCCGGCACCTTGCGCTCGATGTCGGCCTTCGGGCTGCCTGCCATGCGCAGGCCGTAGGCGACGTTTTCAGACACCGTCTTCCATGGAAACAGGCCGAAGTGCTGAAACACCATGGCGACGCCAGCGATCGGCTCGGTGACGACCGTATCGCCGACCACTATCTCGCCGGCATCGTGCGGCAGTAGGCCGTCGATGCAACGCAACAGCGTGGTCTTGCCGCAACCCGACGGTCCGACGATGGCGACGATCTCGCGTTCGCCGACATCGAAGTCGATGTTGCGGAAAACTTCGAGCGTGCCGTAATGCTTGCCGAGGCCGCGCACGCGAATGCGCGGTTCGGCGGCGTTGCGGCTCGTGGTCGATGCCGCCATTTGCTGCTGTGTCACTCGGCGGCCTGTGTTGTTGGTTTGGATTTGGCCTTGTCGTTAGCGTTGTCGGTGGCTTTGGGCGCGATCTTAGCCCAGTAATCGGCAGCCTGCTTGGATTGCGTCAGCGCATCCATGGTCTCGAAGCCCGGCGCCATCGAGCCGTCCTGGCCGGCCAAAATCTGATGGTGCTCGATGTTCAATGTGCGCAGCCAGCGTTGCTGGCCCATGGTAATGGCGACGAAATAGCCGATTTCGACCAGTTCGGCCTCGCTGAAATGCTTATAGAGCCGCGCCCATAATGCGTCGCCGGCCGGCAGGTCCCAGGTAATCGCCTCGGCGTAAGCAAGCGCGGCCTTTTGCCGCTCATCGTAGCGGGTCGAGCTCTCGAAATTGATCAGGTCGGAATAATCGTCTTCTTTCAGGCCGGCCTTGGCCGCCTTAATCGAGCGCTGGTTGCCGCAGAATTCGCACAGCACCGAACGCGATACGTAAACGCGGCACAATTCCTTAATGGCGTGTTCGGCAACGCCGTTCTTGAAGACATCGCGCCAGGTATTGGCGAAAGACCAGAAGGTCGCCGGCACGTGCGCGCGTACCGCCTGGCTTTCCGGCCGCGGGGTTCCTTCGCGCGCGCACCGCTCGAACTCGGCGCGCATCGCTTCATCCTTAACCGTTGCCGGATCGATATAGCTAATGCGGGGTTTAGACATCTGCGTTTCGTCCCTTGTGTTTTTTGTGACACCGGCGACGGCGGAAGACGTTCCGCTCGACCGGTCTTGCCGCATGTTGCCGCATCGAGGCGCGCGCGGCAACGCCAACCCTTGCGAGCGTCGCCCAAAATGCTTGCGCTGCAACCATTCTTGCGTGGGCATCCGCCCCGTCTTGCTTGGGCGCGCCGGCGGCATCCATTACGCTGAATCAATTCTTACGCGGCATCAAGGTTAAGCGGCAGTATTGTTAATACCGGGCAAGGTTACCCTCAAGTTGATCCGATTTTGGATACGCCTCGTAAACAATAGTCCTTCAGCCACTCTTTAGCATAGCCCCAGTTCCGCCTGCGAAATTAGGAATTGAATACTTGGTTGGCTTTAAGGTTCCCGGACAAGCAGTTTCATCGCGTCAAACGGGATAACAAGCCGTGCGTTCAAGCACCATCGTCATGATCGGGTTTGCCGTCGTCTTCGGTCTGCTCGCCGTATTCATCGCCCAGTCCTGGCTCTCCAACCAGGCCGACATGCAGGCGAAGAACCTCCAGGCGAACAAGAAACCGATGGCGACACAGACTGTCGTCGTCGCCAAACAAGAGCTGCGCTTCGGCACCGAGGTTAACGCCTCAATGTTGCAGGAAGTGCCATGGCCGGCCAACGCCACGCCGAGCGGTTCTTTCAGCAAGATCGCGGACCTGATGGCAGGCGGCCGCCGCGTCGTGCTCGCCGCTATCGAAGCGAACGAGCCGGTCTTGGCGCTCAAAGTCACCGGCGCCGGGCAGCGCGCAACGCTGTCCGCTCTGGTCCGGCCCGGCATGAAGGCAGTCACCATTCGCGTCAACGATGTCGAAGGCGTCGGTGGCTTTGTGCTGCCGGGCGATCATGTCGACGTCGTCTTGACGCGCCAACTCGAAAAGGGCGCCGCCACGACCGAAGTCGTGCTGCAAAACACGCGCGTGCTGGCGGTCGATCAGACCGCCGACGAACGCACCTTCAAGGCCGCTATCGCCAAGTCGGTGACGCTCGAAGTCTCGACCGTCGAAGCGCAGAAAGTGTGGCTGGCTACCTCGGTCGGCAACCTGTCACTCCTGCTGCGCAAGGCCGGCGAAACCGCCGAGGTCGCGACCCGCAAGATCACGCTGAAGGATTTGGGCACCAACGACACGGGTATCGGTGAAAGGCCGGCGACCGCGACAGTAGCCGTTACGCGCGCTTCGTCGCGTCAGGAATACACCGTGCCGGCCGAAAGACGCGGCGGTGCCGAAAATAAGGCCAAAGCTTTTTAGTGGGCAAGGCTTTTTAATGGGGAGGCTTTCTGAATCGGGAAGCCTTTTGAAATCTGGGGACGTCGACGGCAAAAAAAGCCGGGGTGAGTAAAGGGGTGTGCGTCGTGAATAATAATAACCAGGAAATCGCCGGCTTCGGTTGGCGGCGGTGCGATAGGTCCGCGTCGGCCGGCCATTGGTTGCGCGATATCGCCATCGCGCTGGCGCTCGCGCTTATGGCCGCGCTGGTGCTGATGACCGGCGATGCCTATGCGCAGGCGCGCACCATTCAGATCACCGGCAACACCCGCACCGCCATGGTGACGGTGACCGTCGGCAAATCGCAGGACGTGCGCACCGGCGATACGCTGGTCGATGTCACGGTCGGCGACCCGGATGTCGCCGACGTCAACCCGCTCACCGACCACACGCTGTCGATCCTCGGCAAGAAGATCGGCACCACCCGCGTGCAGGTCTATTCCGAAGGCAAGAAGCTGGTCGGGATTTTCGACGTCGAGGTGACCTACGACATCACCCGGCTCACCAACGAATTCAAGCGCCGCTTCCCGCGCTCTAGCCTGCAAGCCTCCACCGTCAACGGCCGTATCATGCTGTCGGGCGAAGTACCGGATGCCGCCACCCTCGACAAGGCGGTGGTCATCGCGCGCCAGTTCGGCCCGGAAGTGATCAATTCGGTTTCGGTGGCCTCGCCGCAGCAGGTCATGCTGGAAGTGCGCTTCATCGAAATTTCACGCACCGCCGGTCGTGAGCTGGGCGTGCAGTGGAACCGCTTCGGCGGCAGCAGCATCGCCAATATCGGCGCTCGCGCTCAGCCTGGCAATCTGCCGGTGACGCCGAGTGGCGGCAGTTCTACCTTCAGCAATCCGGACGTCACCTCCGGCGGTCTTAACGGGCCGGCCAACGAAGTCATGCGTTCGGCCGCCGCCGCCGCTGGCGTGATCTCCGGCGCCTCGCCCTTCGGCTTTGTGGTCGCCCGCATGGTGGCGGGCGGCGTATCTACCGACATGCTGATCAACGCGCTCGAACAGAAGGGCATCGCCCGTAGCCTGGCCGAGCCCAATCTGGTCGCGCTCTCCGGCGATACCGCGAGCTTCCTGGCCGGCGGTGAGTATCCGATCCCCGTCGCCAGCCAACTCGGCCAGATCACCGTCGACTACAAGAAATACGGCGTCGGCCTGGCGTTTACCCCGACCGTGCTCGGCCACGGTATCATCAACATGAAGATCGAGCCGGAAGTTTCCTCGATCGACACCACCCACACCGTCGCGGTGTCCAGCACCGTGTCGGTGCCGGCGCTGATCGTGCGGCGCGCCTCGACCACGGTCGAATTGCGCGACGGCCAGAGCTTCGTCATCGGCGGTCTGTTGCAGACCAACACGCAGAACCAGATCGAACAACTGCCATGGCTCGGCAGCGTGCCGGTTCTGGGCGCGTTGTTCTCGTCCAAGTCCTATCAGAAGAACCAGACCGATCTCGCCATCATCGTGACGCCGCATCTGGTCAAGCCGGCGCGCCCGGGCGATTTGATCAAGACGCCGGCTGACGATAGCCTGCCGCCGAACGACAGTGACTTCTTCCTGCTCGGCAAGACCGAAGTCTCGCGCGCCGAGACGCGCGGGCTCACGCCCGCCACCGCGCGCATTGCTTCGTCGGCCAACCTGCCGTTTACCGGCCATATGCTCGACTTGCCGAAGGAGGATGCGCATGCCGAGCTTCAGTAAATCCATGCATACGAGCGCCGGCACGATCCTGCGCGCCGTCGCCTCGGTCGGCCTCATCGCGCTGCTCGGCGGCTGCTCGGAATACATGCGCCGCAGCGACGCCATCTCGCTTGATGCCGGCGACGCTGTGATGACCAACCGCGTCACCCAGATGGTCGATCCCTGGCCGCGTGAAAGCGCCAACCGCGACATCGCCTTCAACGGCGAGCGCATGGAAGCGGCGGTCGAGCGCTATCGCACCGGCCGCGTGATCCAGCCGGCCGGCATCGGCACCGGCTCCGCCTATCAGGCGCCGCAGCCGCAAGCGCCGGCCAATACGACGCCGGTCGGCCCGACCGTGACGCAATCCGCGCCGGTTAAGTAACCAGGAATAATGAACCGATGCGCATCGGCCGCGGCCCCAGTGCCAAGAGTACCCGCGTAGTTGTCTTGACCGCCGATCCGGCGTTCGAGGCTTCCGTGCGCGAGACGTTCGGCGCCTCGAACGCGATCGACCTCACGATGGTGAGCGGGCGCATTGGCGACCAGGCCGACACGCTCGACGCCGGTGGCGCCACCGTGGTGGTGGTCGATCTCGACGCCGATAACGCGGCCGAGATGGAAGGACTCGCCCGCTTGATGGCGCGCATCGGCCAGTGGCCGCCGGTGATCGCGATCACGCAAAGCTTCGACGAAAGCGTCGCGCGCACGCTGTTGCCGCTGCGTATTGCCGACTTCCTGGTCAAGCCGGTGGCGCCGATCGATCTGGTGCGCGCCTGCGCCCGCGTCGCCAAGGGCCATCCGGTCTCCGACAAGCCGACCGAGGCGCAGATTTATACGTTCCTGCCCGCCGTCGGCGGCGCCGGCGTCACCACGCTCGCGGTGCAGACGGCGATGCTGCTGCTCAATTCGGGCGGCCCGCGCAACAAGCCCTCGACCTGTCTGGTCGACATGGATTTCCAGCACGGCGCGGTCGCCGATTATCTCGACCTTGAGCCGCGCCTGAACCTCGCAGAAATCGAACCGCGTCCGGACCGGCTCGACCGCCAATTGCTCGAGGTCATGCTGTCTTATCATCCGTCCGGTCTCGCCGTGATCGCGGCGCCGAACCGGCCGGCCGAGATGCGCTCCTTCGACCCGGAAGTGGTGACGCGTCTTTTGGATCTGGTCTCGACCAATTTCGAATATGTCGTGTTCGACATGCCGCGCACCTGGTTTGCCTGGACCGACAGCGTGCTGCTCGGCTCCAATAAGCTCTTCGTCGTCAGCGAAACGACGGTGCCGGGCCTGCGCCATGCCAAGCAACTGGTGAGCGCGATCAAGGAGCGCCTGGGCGGCAGTCCCGATCCAAAGGTCATCGTCAACCGCTTCGAGCAGCGCATGTTCTCCGCCAGCCTGCGCCATAGCGATCTCGAGCAGACCTTGGGCGACGCTTTCGCCTGCGCCATCCCGAACGACTACAATCTAGTGCGCGAGGCGATCGACCGCGGCGTGCCGCTGGACGAGGTCAAGTCCGGCAACAAGATCAGCGTCAAAATGAAAAAGCTGATGCTCGGAGGCGACACCGCCAAGGCTCCGACTGGCAAAGGCGCGCCGCTATTGCAGAAGCTCAAACTTTCCAAAGCCGGCTAATGTCAGGACGATTTACAGCCAGGCGCGCTGCCACGCCGGATATTCCGGCGGCCGATGTACCGCAAACGCTCGAAGGCGTTGCCTGGACCGTGCTGCCGGAAGCGGAGCCCGAGCCGGCGGCGCCGGAGCCGCAAGCGGCCAATCCGCTGCATTCCGACAAGCTGCTCGACGCCAAAGTGCGGCTGCATCGCCGGCTGATCGACGAAATCAATCTCTCCGCGCTGGAAAAACTACCGGAAGAAGAAATCCGCAGCCACGTTACGCAACTCGTTTCGCAATATGTGCTGGTCGAGCGGCTGGCGCTCAATACCCAGGAACTGGCTGAATTCGTCTCCGAAATTCTCGACGAAATGACGGGTCTCGGCCCGCTTGAGCCTTTGCTCAAGGATCCGACCATCAGCGATATTCTGATCAACGGTCATGAATGCGTCTATGTCGAGCGCGGCGGCATTCTCGAGCCGCTGGCGGTTCGCTTCAAGGACGAGCAGCATCTGCTGCGTATCATCAATAAAATCGTCTCGGCGGTCGGCCGCCGGGTCGACGAGAGCCACCCGCTTTGCGACGCGCGCCTGCTTGACGGTTCGCGCGTCAACGTCGCGGTGCGCCCGGTCGGTGTCGACGGCCCGCTGATGTCGATCCGTAAGTTTTCCAAGAAAAAACTCAATCTGAGCCGGCTGGTCGAGGTCGACGCCTTGCGCCCGCAAATGGCCGAAGTGCTGGCGGCCGCGGTCAAGGGCCGCATCTCCACCATCATCTCGGGCGGCACCGGCTCCGGCAAGACCACCATGCTGAACGCGCTGTCGGCCTTTATCTCGGAAAAAGAGCGTCTGCTCACCATCGAAGACGCCGCCGAATTGCAATTGCAGCAGCCGCATGTCGGCCGCATGGAAACGCGTCCGCCCAATGTCGAGGGCAAGGGAGAAATCCGCCAGCGCGATCTGGTCAAGAACGCGCTGCGTATGCGGCCCGACCGCATCATCCTCGGCGAGTGCCGCGGCGAGGAAGCATTCGATATGTTGCAGGCGATGAACACCGGCCACGAAGGCTCGATGGCAACCATCCACGCCAATACGCCGCGCGACGCCATCACCCGTCTCGAACAGATGATCGGCATGGCCGGCCTGCCGATGACGGTGGCTTCGATTCGCGGCCAGATTGCTAACGCCATTCAATTGGTGGTGCAGCTTTCGCGCCAGTCCGACGGCAAGCGCAAGGTCACCTCGATCGCCGAAGTGACGGGTCTGGAAGGCGACATCGTCCAGATGCAGGAAATTTTCAAATTCAATCGCACCGGCACCAAGGCGGACGGCACCGTCGAGGGCCATTTCACCGCCACCGGCGTGCGTCCGCGCTTCCTCAACGAGCTTGCCAGCCAGGGCATCAAGATCCCCGGCAGTTATTTCGATCCGTCGCAACCGCTGTAGCGCATGATCCCGAAAAGTGGGCACTGGCTTTCGGAAAAGATCATGCGCCAAAAGAAATAATCATGTTCGACTTCGACCGCATCTATCTTTTTTATCTGCTGATCGGCGTCTCGGCCGCGATGCTTGCCGAGGGCGTCTATCTGCTGTTCTTCAACAAGACCTCTTACCGCAAAAACATCAACCGCCGCCTCAAGGTCATGCAGGACAGCCCCGACCGCGAAAGCGTGCTGGTGCAGTTGCGGCGCGAACGCGGGCTCACCTCCGGCGGCGAATACCGGCTGCCGCTGATCAACCTCAATCAACTGCTGTTGCAGTCCGGTCTGTCGATCGGCTTTTCCCGGCTCATGCTTTTCATTGCAATCGGCGTGGTGATGGCTTTCGCCGGCGCCATGACCATGGACGGCAAGCTCAGCCACGCCATCGTCGCCGCGCTTTTTTCCGGTACGGTGCTGCCGATCATGGTGCTGAAATTCAAGCGCGGCCGCCGTCAGAAACGCTTCAGCACGCAATTCCCCGACGCCATCGACGTCATCGTGCGCTCGTTGCGCGCCGGCCATCCGGTGCCGGTCGCCATCACCATGGTGGCGCGTGAAATGCCAGACCCCTGCGGCTCCGAATTCGGCATCGTCATCGACGAAATCACCTACGGCGCCGATCTCGAAACCGCCATGCGCAATCTGTTTTTCCGTGTCGGCTCCGACGATCTGCCGCTGTTCGTGACGGCGGTGGCGATCCAGGGTTCGACCGGGGGCAATCTCGGCGAGATTCTGGAAAACCTTTCCGCCGTCATCCGCATGCGCTTCAAGATGCGCCGCAAGATTCGCGCGCTCGCCGCCGAAGGCCGCGCCTCCGCGATGATCCTGTCGTCGCTGCCGATCCTCATGTTCTGCGTGATCTATTTCATGGTGCCGGATTTCTACTCCAGTGTCTGGAAATACGATCTGACCAAAATCTGCCTGGCGGTTGCCGGTGGCTGGATGGGTGTCGGGAATTTCATCATGTACAAGCTCGTGAATTTCAAGGTCTGACGATGGATCTCATCCGCCTCATCGCCCAGGGTCTGGCCGGCGCGTTTCACGACCGCGACAGCGTGATGGTGGCGCTGCTGATTTTTCTGGCCGTCGGAACGCTCGCCTTTTCGTTGATGGCCTTTGTGCGTGTGCGCGGCGCGGTCAAGCGCCGCACCGCCCGGTTGACCGGCGACATCGATCAGAAAGGAAAAGCGTCGCGTTCGCTGCGCTATTCCAGCGTTCAGGCGGTGAGCCAGCTCCTGGAGTACACCACCAAGCATTACGCCGTCGCCAACGACGAAAACATGAAGGCGCTGCGCCGCCGCCTGGTGCAGGCCGGCATCTATGACCCGCGCGGCGTCGGCTATTTCTTCATTGCGCGCACCGGGCTTGCGGTCGCGCTCGCCGCCTTCATGTTCCTGTTCCTGCCGCTGTTCGTCACCGCCAGCAGCTCGTTCTCATGGCTGATGGTGATCGTCGGCGGCATCGCCGGCTACGTCGGTCCGAGCATGTTTATCGACAAGCGCATCAAGACGCGCCGCATCGAGCACCGCGGCGGCTTCCCGGATTTCATGGACCTGCTGGTGGTCTGCGCCGATTCCGGCCTGTCGATGGAAGCATCCCTTGACCGCGTCGGGCGCGAACTCGGCGACAGCTATCCCTCGCTCACCGCCAACATCCACATCACTAATCTGGAAATCCGCGCCGGCCGCTCGCTCAAGGATGCGCTCGAGCGTTTCGCCGACCGCCTCGCGCTCGACGAGGCGCGCTCCTTCGCCACGCTGATCAACCAGTCGATCGATCTCGGTTCCTCGATCACCGACGCCCTGCGGGTCTATTCCGACGACATGCGCCACAAGCGGCTGTCGACCGCCGAGGAAAAGGCTTACGCGCTGCCGGCCAAGCTGTCGGTGCCGATGATGGTTTGCATCTTTCCGGTGCTGTTCGTGGTTATTTTGCTGCCGGTCTTCATCCGCGTGCATTACATGACCTTCTGAGCCTGCCGCGCCCGCCAAAAGTAAACGCCTTCTTAACCAAGCTCGCCTAGCCTGACGGAAATCCTTAACGGGTGGCTTCGTCAGGCTTTCATGTGATGCGTCAAGATATTGCCCGAGCGCTGGTAGTTGCGTCGGCTGGCCTTTGGCTGGCAGGCTGCTCTACCTCGAACAAATTGTCCGACATGTTCGGCAAGAACGACGCGCCGGCCGAGACCGCCGGCGCTTCGGCGATGGCATCCGCCGACACCACCGGCTCGATCCCGTCGTCGCTCGGCGCGCCGGCCGCGGCCGAGCCCGGCCTGCTTGGCGGCAACGCCGCCGACGATCTCGCCAAGGGCAAGCAGGAATACCGCAATAATAATTTCGGCATGGCCGAACGCTATTTCCGCCGCGCCGCCGAAACGCATCCGCGCGACGCCGAGGCCTGGCTGGGTCTAGCCGCGTCCTATGACCGCCTGCGCCGCTTCGATCTCGCCGACCGCGCTTATGATCAGGCCATCGGTCTGGTCGGACCGACGCCGGAAATTCTCAATAACCAGGGCTACTCGTTTATGCTGCGCGGCGATTTCGCGCGCGCCCGCGCCACGCTTGAAAAGGCGCAGCGCAAGGACCCGGCGAATAAATACGTCGCCAATAATCTACGCCTGCTGGCGGACTCTCAGCGCAAGGGCAAGGCGATCGAGTAGGGCAGCGCGCTGCCTCGCGGTGGTGCAGACCATCGTCGTCTATGTCTGGGGCGTCGCGCCGCGCAATCGCGCGCTCGAGGATGTAGCCTTCGCGCAGGCCTGAGCGGCGCGGTTCAAGCGGGATCTTTCGGCCGTCCGAGCTACCGGGCGGCCGAATTTGTTCTTAAATAGGGCATGAGGGCGCGTGCCGGCGACGGCGACGATGAGGAAGACGAGAGGCGATGTTCGAGGCTTTCAAGAAATTATTCGTTGACGACGGCGGCGCCGACCCCAGCCGCTATGACGAGCGCGATTACCGGCTGGCGGCGGCCGCGCTTCTGGTGCACACCGCGTCAATCGATGGCGGCATTTCCGATGTCGAGCGTGCCAAGCTGCATGGCGTTATCCAGCAGCGCTTCCAGCTCGACGATCAATCGACCGACGAGTTGATCGCGAAAGCGACCGTGGCCGACGAGAACGCGGTCGATCTTTACCACTTCACATCGAAGCTCAACCGCGCGCTCGACGAAAAGGCGCGCGCCCGCATGGTCGAGATGATGTGGCAGGTCGTTTATGCCGACGGCGGGGCCACCGAATTCGAGGACAATCTGGTGTGGCGCGCCGCCGATCTGCTAAGCGTGTCGCGCGAAGAACGAATAGCGCTACGCAACCGCGTGGCTGCTTCGCAAGACGGCAATTCGTAAATGAGCAATCTGCGCCCCGTCACTCTGATCACCGGCGCGTCGGCCGGCATTGGCGTCGAACTGGCGCGCGAATTCGCCCGCCACGGCCACGCATTGGCGCTGGTGGCGCGGCGCAAGGAGCGCCTCAACGCGCTCGCCGGCGAGATCGGCGAAAGCGGCGGCATCAAGCCGATTGTTATCGTGGTGGATTTGGCGCAGAAAAATGCCGTACGCGAAATCAGCGACGTGCTCGAAGCCTTGGGCGTCGAGCCGCAATATGTCGTCAACAATGCCGGCTTTGGGCTGGTTGGCGTGGCGGCTTCCCTCGACCGCGCCGAACAGATTTCGATGATCGACGTCAATATGCGCGTACTCACCGACCTGTCGCTCGCTTTCATCGCCAGCATGGCGCGTCAGAAAGGCGGCCTGCTGAACGTCGGGTCGATGGCCGGCTTTCTGCCGGGGCCGGGCATGGCGGTTTATTACGCGACCAAGGCTTACGTGCTGTCGCTGTCCGAAGCCTTGCATAGCGAACTTGGCCACTACGGCGTGCGCGTAACGGTTCTATGCCCGGGCCCGGTGCCGACTGAATTCGCCGCTCGCGCCGGCATTAAAAAAGGTCTCGCCCCCGGCCTCCTGACGCAAAGCGCGGAGACGGTGGCGCGCGTGGGTTATCGCGCGTTAATGCGCGGCAAACGCGTCGCGGTGCCGGGGCTGGTTAATAAACTGGTCACGTTCCTCATCCGCTTCGTGCCGCACGGTCTGCTGTTGTGGGCGGTCGAACGGCGGCAGAGCCAACGGCGGGCCGCGCAGCAGCCATAAGCGGTGTCGCCTTCGACTGTCTTGCAATTAGCGATGAAGGGAATAGTTACGGTTGCGCGTTATCCTGCGCCGGTTCGAAATGCCAAAACCCGTCCTGCTTATCTTGCACCAGGAGCACTCCTCGCCCGGCCGCGTCGGCCAGGCGCTGAGCAAGCTTGGCTTTCCGCTCGACGTGCGGCGTCCGCGCTTTGGCGATTCCCTGCCGGAAACGATGGACGACCACGCCGCCGCGGTGATTTTCGGCGGGCCGCCGAGCGCCAATGATCCTGACGAATATATCAAAACCGAAATCGACTGGATCGGTGTCCCGCTGCGCGACGGAAAGCCGTTCCTCGGCATCTGTCTCGGCGCGCAGATGATGGCGCGCAAGCTCGGCGCCTCCGTCTACGAACATCCGCAAGGGCACGCCGAGATCGGCTATTATCCAATCCGCCCGACGGCAGCCGGCCGCGCCCTTTGTGCCGATTGGCCGGATTACGTTTATCAGTGGCATCGCGAAGGCTTCGATCTGCCCAGCGGCGCTGAATTGCTGGCTGAGGGCGATGCCTTTTCGGCGCAAGCCTTCCGCTATGGCTCGGGCTATGCGCTCCAGTTTCACCCGGAAGTCACGCACGCGATGATGCATCGCTGGCTTGTACGCGGCGCGCATCGCCTCGAACTGCCGGGCAGCAAGCAGCCGCATGAGCATGTCAGCGACCGAGCGGCTTACGATTACGCCGGGCGTCACTGGCTCGCCGCCTTCATTGATCGCTGGATTGGACGGCCGGCGGATGGAACTTTATCGGGCGCGCCCGCAACGTCATAAGCCGTTGACAAATCGGCGCGCAGCCTAATTGTTGCACGTGGGTAGGGGAGATCCGGGTTCCACGCAGGGAGCGGGGCGGATGCTCGATGCAAACGGCAACAATCGCCCACCGGCGCGGCCGTTTCCCGTGGCGTTAAGCGCGATGTTGCGCGCCTCCGATGGCATCCTCGATCTGTTGCCCATCGCCACCTTCATTTGCGACTCGCACGGCGTCATCCTGCAATACAACAAGCGCGCCGCCGACATCTGGGGCCGCGTCCCCAAACCCGGACAGACGCACGACCAATTCGGCGAGGAGCTTTCCGGCGCCGAGCGCTCAATCGTGTCCGAAGTGCTGACCACCGGCGTTCCGGTGCGCGAGGCCGAGCGGATCGTCGAGCACGCCGACGGCTCGCGCGTGATCGTGTCAATGAACATCGATCCATTGCGCAACGCCAAGGGCGAACTGGTCGGCGCCGTTAGTTGCTTTCTCGATATCACCGAGCGCAAGCGCATGGACGCCGCGCTCGAGCAATCGCGCCAGGATCGGCTCGAGCAGGAGCAGCGGCTGGCGGCGACCTATGAACATGCCTCGATCGGCATTTCGGAAGTTCTGCCGGACGGCTGCTTCATCCGTGTCAATGAGACGATTTGCGCCATCACCGGCTATTCCCGCGCCGAGCTTTTATCGACGCGACTGTTCACCAACACGCTGCCGGAGGACGTCGATCTCGACCGCCAGAGCTTCATCCAGCAGGTCGCCGGCGAATTGGAATTCTATTCGGTCGACAAACGCTTCAAGCGCAAGGATGGCCGCGTGATCTGGATGTCGGTGCGCTCCTCGCCGGTGCGCGATGCCGACGGCAAACTGCTTTATGTGGCGCGTGTGGTGCAGGACGTGTCCGAGCGCAAGGCGGCCGAACGCCGGCAGAAACTGCTGATCGACGAATTGAATCATCGCGTGAAGAACACGCTCGCGCGCGTGCAGTCGCTGGCCTCGCAGACCGCGCGCGCCGCGCCGTCGCCGGCGGAGTTTCGCGAGCGTTTCGAAGGCCGCCTGATCGCGCTCTCCAAGGCGCACGACCAACTCACCATGCATCATTGGGAAAATGCCGACCTGCGCGACGTCATCAACGACAGTCTGGCGGCTTATGCCGGCGCCGGCCGGGTCGTGGTGCGCGGCGAGAATGTCGTGCTTCGCCCGCGCGCGGTGCTGACGTTGGCCATGGTGTTTCACGAAATGACCACCAATGCCGCGAAATACGGCGCGCTGTCGGCGCAAGGCGGCCGCATCGAAATCACCTGGCAGCGGTTGGCGGCGGAAGGCGATCAGCCGCCAAACTTGCAGATCGAATGGGTTGAGCAAGGCGGACCGGCGGTCGCCGAACCGGAGCAACGCGGGTTTGGCACCAAGCTCATCGAGGGCAGTGTTGCCGGCGAGTTGGGCGGCAGCACTCGCATGACCTTTGCGCCGGCAGGCCTGCGCTGCGAGATGGTCATTCCGCTCGATAATGAGATCGCCGAACGGCAATCCGCCGCCACTGAGGACTAGGTTGTGGAGGTATGGGGCCAAAGCCCGTCTTCGCCCTTCGGGCTTCGCCGGGCAACCTTCGCTCGCTTCGCGGGCCCGAACTTGCCGGAGCACCGTGTCTTAGGTGGGCTTGCCAACCGTAGCTCGCGAAGCGAGCGAAGGTTGGTGGAGCCAGGCGGGATCGAACCGCCGACCTCGTCATTGCGAACGACGCGCTCTCCCAGCTGAGCTATGGCCCCTTCCCAGAACGCGACAATATCACCCAAGCGGTTAATATTGCGCGGCGTTTTCAGGCAGGTGGGCGCCATTTAGGGCCAGGTGCCGGGCCTGTCAAGGATCGGCGGCATTGCCAGTTTCAGCGCTCTATCTGCCGAGAACCCCTTTTCCTCAGGCTCTCAAGCGGCTATTCGTCCTTTCCTGCCACCGACGGAGCGCCCGATGAATCCTTTTCTTTGGCTCGTGGATACGGTCATCACGCTGTACATCTGGCTTTTGATCGCGTCGGCGGTGCTGTCCTGGCTGGTCGTGTTCAATGTGGTCAACACGCGCAACCCGATCGTCCATTCGATCGGCGATTTCCTGTACCGGGTGACGGAGCCAGCGCTGCGGCCGATCCGTAACGTCATGCCCAATTTGGGCGGCATCGATATTTCCCCGGTCATTTTGATCATCTTATTGCTGTTCCTGAAGCAGCTTATTTTCTGGCTCTATATTCAGGTTTTCATCTAAGCGGCCGGTGGCCAGGCGATAGTGGCCGGCACTCCCGTGCCAATTGCGATCCGGCTGACGCCGAAAGGCGGCCGCGACACCGCGCGCATCAAGCGGCTGACGATTTTGGGCGACGGCCCACCTTGATCGCGACGCTGGAGAAAGTCTGCGCTTGCCTGTAATGCTTTTGCGGGGAGAGGGCGACATGACCGCACGCATCATCGACGGCAAGACCATCGCGGCCGGCTTGCGCGGCAATGTCGCGGACGCGGTGCATCGCCTCAAGCGCGACCGCGGGCTGGTGCCGGGTCTGGCGGTCGTTTTGGTCGGCAACAATCCGGCCAGCGAAGTCTACGTGCGCAACAAGACCAAGGCGGTAACCGAAGCCGGCATGCGTCCGCTCGATCTGAAATTGCCGGACAGCGTAAGCGAAGGAGATTTATTGGCGAAGATCGGCGAACTCAACGCCGATCCGAAAGTGAATGGCATTCTGGTGCAGTTGCCGCTGCCGCCCCAGATCGACTCGCAAAAGGTCATCAATGCCATCGCGCCCGACAAGGACGTCGACGGTTTTCACCCGCTCAATGTGGGCAGGAATTCCAGCGGCTCGCCCGGGCTGGTGCCCTGCACGCCGCTCGGCTGTGTGCTGCTGGCGAAAACGGTGCTCCCCTCGCTGGAAGGGCTGGAGGCCGTGGTGATCGGCCGCTCCAACATCGTCGGCAAGCCGCTGGTGCAATTGCTGCTGAGCGAAAACGCCACCGTGACGATCGCCCATTCGAAAACGCGCGATCTGGCGGCGGTCTGCGCCCGCGCCGATCTGCTGGTGGCCGCCATCGGTCAGCCGGAATTCGTGCGCGGACATTGGATCAAGCCGGGCGCCACCGTCATCGATGTCGGCATCAACCGCTTCGCCGGTGAGGGCGGTGAATCGCGTCCCGCCGGCGGAGCCGGCAAATATAAAATCGTCGGCGATGTGTGTTTCGCGGAAGCCAAGGATATTGCCGGCGCGATCACGCCGGTGCCGGGCGGCGTCGGGCCGATGACGATCGCGTGTCTGTTGCTCAACACGCTGCGCGCCGCCTGTGCGCAGAACGGCGTGCCGGTGCCGGGCGTCTAGATAGCAAAATGCCTGCTTGCGCGGGCATGGCAGTTTCAATTTTACGAAAGTCCTCAGCCCTGCTGCCAAGCGTAGGCGACCTTGTCGAGCGACTTAACGCCGAACTTCTCCGACGAACGTGCGATCGCTCGGCCGCCGAGCGCGCGATAAAATTCCATCGCCGGCTCGTTGTCGGACAAGGCCCAGACGACCAGGCTCTTCAGCCCGCTCTGCGCCAGATCCTTGCGCGCGGCGGAAAACAGGCGGCGTCCAAAGCCTAGTCCCTGGAACTCCGGCCGCAGATAAAGTTCATAGACCTCGCCGTCATAGAAAAGGCTCTTGGCTCGGTTGCGGCCGTAATTGGCGTAGCCGGCAATACGGTCGCCGAATTGCAGGATGGTGATGCGGCTGCCTTTGCGAATGGCCGAGTCCCACCATTCCGGTCCGCGCCGGTTGATCAGCTTGTCGAGTTCGTTACCGGGAATGATGCCTTGATAGGCGGTGCGCCACGCCTCGTCATGAGTCGCGGCGACGTCCGATGCGTCGGATGTCTTGGCGCGGCGAATCTCGATGAGGGTTGTGCTCATTGACGAATAGAAGCAATGAACTCCGCGCCCTTCAAGCCCTATCGTTAATGATCGGTTAACGGTGTGGATTACTGGTCACAGCCGCCGGATTTGTCCATAATTGGCAAGCCCAAAACCGGCCGCCGCACGACTTCGGCGGTGCGAAACGCGCGTACGCCGCGCGGCGCCGACGCACTGGCTGCGAACGGCGCAAGCCGCACAGCGGCGCTGATTCGTTTGGGGACAGTTGGCTGAAATGACCTGTCCCAGAGCAGGACAGCGCGGCGATTACGCGACTGCGGCCTCTTTCTTGCGGTCTTCGCGCTTGCGGTCGGTCTCATCCAGCAGCTTCTTGCGCAGCCGGATTGACGACGGCGTTACCTCGACCAGTTCGTCGTCCTGGATATAGGCGAGCGCCTTTTCCAGTGTCATGCGAATCGGCGGCGTCAGGCGGACCGCTTCGTCCTTCTGTGTGGTGCGGATGTTGGTGAGCTGCTTACCCTTGAGCACGTTGATGACGAGGTCGTTCTCGCGCGTGTGTTCGCCGACAATCATGCCGGTATAAACCTTCCAGCCCGGCTCGATCATCATCGGGCCGCGGTCTTCCAGGTTCCAAAGAGCGTAAGCGACCGCCTCGCCTCTTTCGTTGGAGATCAGCACGCCATTGCGGCGGCCCTGAATCGTGCCCTTGTAGCCGGCATAGCCGTGGAACAGCCGGTTCATGATGGCGGTGCCGCGAGTATCGGTGAGCAGTTCGCCCTGGTAGCCGATCAGGCCGCGCGTCGGTGCGTAGAACACCATGCGCACGCGGTTGCCGCCGGACGGGCGCAGTTCGATCATCTCGGCTTTACGTTCCGACATTTTCTGTACGACGATTCCGGAGTGTTCCTCGTCGACGTCGATGACGACTTCCTCGATCGGCTCTTCCGTCTCGCCGGCCTCGTTGCTGCGCAACAAAACCTTGGGCCGTGATACCGACAATTCAAAGCCCTCGCGCCGCATGGTCTCGATCAGGATGCCGAGCTGCAATTCGCCGCGACCGGACACTTCCATGGCGTCCTTGTCGTCGCTCTCGCGCACGCGCAGCGCCACATTGCCTTCCGCTTCGCGCAGCAGGCGGTCGCGGATCATGCGGCCCGTGACCTTGGTGCCTTCGGTGCCGGCAAGCGGCGAGTCGTTGACCCGGAAGGTCATCGACAAAGTCGGCGGATCGATCGGCTGCGCCGGAATGGCCGTCTCGACCGACGGATCGCAAATGGTATGGGCAACGGTGGCATTCGGCAGGCCGGCCAGCGCGACGATGTCGCCAGCTTCGGCTTCCTCGAGTGGAACGCGCTCAAGGCCGCGGAAAGCCAACACCTTGGTGATGCGGCCGGTCTCGATCAGCTTGCCGGTGCGGTCGAGCACCTTCACCATCTGGTTCGGCTTGACCGAGCCGGAGGTGATGCGGCCGGTGATGATGCGGCCGAGATAAGGATTGGCCTCGATGATGGTGCCGAGCAGGCGGAACGGCCCGGTGTCGACCACCGGCGCCTTGACGTGATTGAGCACCAAATCGAACAACGGCGTCATGCCGTCTTCTTTCGAGCCTTCCAGTGAGGTCGCCATATAGCCGAGCTTGGCCGAGCCGTAGAGGATCGGGAAATCGAGCTGCTCGTCGGTGGCGTCGAGTGCCGCGAACAGGTCGAACACCTCGTTGATGACTTCGCTCGCGCGGGCGTCGGGACGGTCGACTTTGTTGATCACGACGATGGGCTTGAGGCCCATCTTGAGCGCCTTCGACACCACGAACTTGGTCTGCGGCAGCGGGCCTTCGGCGGCGTCGACCAGCACCAGCGCGCCGTCGACCATGTTTAGAATGCGTTCGACCTCGCCGCCGAAATCGGCGTGGCCCGGCGTGTCGACGATATTGATACGCGTGCCCTTCCATTCGACCGAGGCGGCCTTGGCGAGAATGGTGATGCCGCGCTCGCGCTCGAGGTCGTTTGAATCCATGGCGCGTTCGACCTGGCGCTCATTGGCGCGGTAGACGCCGGACTGTTGCAGCAGGCGATCGACGAGAGTCGTTTTGCCGTGGTCGACGTGCGCGATGATAGCGATATTGCGAATGTTCATTTCGGTTCCGAAGCTGAGCGCGGCCGTGAAGTCGTCCTGAAAAGACGACAGGATTGCCAGGGGGCAATCCTGCGGGTACCTGCGACGCTATTGCGGCGCAATATAGTCAGGGAATGGCCGGAAGCAACCGTCCTGTTGCGCATGAGGGCAACGCGGTTAAGCGGTTCGGCGCCCGATTGAGGGGCCTTTCCGGCGCTAAGCGGGCGCTTTGGCAGGGCGGGCGACTAAATTAGGCTTAGGGTGGACCGCAGGCCGGCCGATTGCGTTGGTCCGGAACGATGGGAGGTTTGAATGGCGCAGAAATTAACCGCGGAAGCGCGCAAGGCGGCGCTGGCCAAGTTGTCGGGCTGGTCGGGGGTTTCGGGCCGTGACGCCATCGCGCGGAAATTTACCTTTAAGGATTTCAACCAGGCCTTCGGATTTATGACCCGCGCGGCGCTGGTGGCGGAGAAAATGGATCACCATCCGGAGTGGTTCAATGTCTACAAGACCGTCGAGGTGACGCTCTCGACCCATGATGCCGGTGGCGTGACGGAACTGGACGTCAAGCTCGCCGAAGCGATGGACAAGATTGCCGCTACCTGAGCGCCTTGCGCCGGACAATGCCGGACACCAAATAATCGCAATGGAATTCGCCCGGGCAGGCTTCTGGCGGCGCGGCCGCAAAGACGATAGCGCGCTACGTCGGAGCTTCTGGCGCAAGACGCGCGCTGTGGCCGCGCGCATTCCGTTCGTGGAAGAATTATTGGCGGCCTATTACTGCGCCTTCGATCGTTCGACGCCATTGCAGGTGAAAGCCACGCTGATCGGGGCAATCGCCTATTTCATCCTGCCCATCGATGCGATCCCGGACGTGATGCCGGTGCTCGGCTTTACCGACGATGCGGCGGTGCTGGCGACCGCGATCAAGCTGGTTGCCGGCGCAATCACGCCGCTGCATCGCGAGGCGGCGCGCATGAAGCTGGACGAGATTTCCGCAGGCCGGTAGTTACGGTTTCAGAATTACCTTGCCCATCACCTGGCGCGCGGCGATTGCCTTCAGCGCCGTGGCGGCTTCCTTCAGCGGGTAGACCGCGTGCACGTGCGACGACAATTTGCCGTCCTTCGCCCAGGCCAATAGCTGCGCGTTATTGGCGCGGTGGCCGTCCGGATCGCGTTCCGTCCAGCCGCCCCAGAACACGCCGAGGACGTCGCAGCTTTTCAGCAGCACGAGATTGAGCGGCAGCTTCGGAATGTCGCCAGCGGCGAAGCCGACCACCAGATAGCGGCCTTCCCAAGCAATCGAACGCAGCGCCGCTTCCGCATAAGGCCCGCCGACCGGATCGTAAATGACGTTGGCGCCTTTGCCGCCGGTGACGCGCCGCAGCGCCTCTTTCAAATCCTCCGCCGCGTAATCAATCGTCTCGTCGGCGCCGTGTTGCCTCGCGAAAGCGAGCTTCTCCGGCGATGAGGCGCAGGCAATCACGCGCGCGCCCATGATCTTGCCGAGCTCGATCGCCGCGAGCCCGGTGCCGCCGGACGCGCCGAGCACGGCCAGCGTCTCGCCCGCCTTTATCCGCGCGCGATCCTTCAGCGCATAAAGCGTCGTTCCATAAGTCACGCAGAGACCCGCGGCGCGCTCGAAGTCGAGACCATCCGGCATTTTGGTGAGCTTCTGCGCCGCGACCGCGATTTTCTCGCGCGCGGCGCCGTAGCCGGCATAGCCGAGCACGCGATCGCCGGGCTTTAACGCAGTTACGTCGGGCGCGACGCTTTCGATAATCCCGGCGAATTCCGCCGAGGGCGAAAATGGGAAGGCCGGCTTGGTCTGATATTTTCCGGCGATGATCAAGGTATCGAAAAAGTTCAGAGCGGCGGCTTCGATCCGCACCACCGCTTCGCCGGGCGCAGGCGTGGGATCGGCAATATCGGCGACTTCGAGGTCGTCAGGCGTGCCGTAATGGGTGCAGAGTAGTGCTTTCATGGCGTCCGGATGATAAAAGGGCGGGGCATTGAGTCCAGCATGTAGACGGCTTGTCGGCCTCTTGGCGCAACCGCCATTAACTTTTTCGGGCTAAAAGGGCCGGGGGGCGGCCGATTGTCGCCTTCACATTGGCGGGTTTGGCCGGTAATGGGCTAGTATCCCACGATACCTTATGCGGCGTCATAGCGTCGTTCAATTCAACCCGTAGGGGCCGATGACGATGAAACTTATGCCAAGCCCCATACAGCGCCCCGCGATTGCATTGCTTACCGCCGGCGCGGCGATGTGCGCCGCCATTTTTCCGCAAATCGCTCACGCGCAGAAGAGCAAGGGTCCGACCGACCAGGCCGTGCTGCTCGGTCAATTCGGCGACTGGGGCGCTTACACCGCCTCGCCCGGCGGCAAGAAGGTCTGCTTCGCGCTCGCCAAGCCGGCCACGGCGGTGACCGATCCGTCCGGCCGCAATCGCAATCCGTCTTATGCCTTCGTCTCCACGCGCCCGGCTGAGAAGGTCAAGAACGAAGTCTCGGTGATCGTCGGCTATCCGCAAAAGCCCAGTCATGACGCCTCCGCCAGTATCGGCTCCGCCAACTACGTGATGTACACGCAGAATGACGGTGCCTGGGTCAAAAACGCCGCCGAAGAGGCGCAGATGGTCGAGACCATGCGCAAGGGCACCGATCTGGTCGTCAAAAGCGAATCTTCGCGCGGCACCAAAACCACCGATACCTATTCCCTCAAGGGCATTTCCGACGCGCTCGATAAGGTCGCGGCGGAGTGTAAGTAGGACGTAGACGCCCTATATTGCCGGGGAGAGCCACGCGTCGCGCGGCCGCAACCAGTTGAGCCGATGACCAGTAGTGTAGACACAGCATTAGTCCCGGCCCCCTTCGTCGAAAAAGCGCCGCTTGAGCGCTATGTCGCGCCGACAAAGCCGTCGCTGCTCGGGCTGTCGCGCGCGCAGCTTGCCGATGCGCTTGGCGAAGTCGGCGTGCCGCCGGCGCAGCGTAAGATGCGCGTGCAGCAGCTCTGGCATTGGATCTATTTCCGCGGCTTCACCGATTTCGATGGCATGACCAGCATGTCGAAGGAGTTACGCGTGGCGCTCGCGGAGCGCTTTACGGTGGCGCGGCCGGAAGTCATCGCCGAGCAGGTTTCTGTCGACGGCACGCGCAAATGGCTGATGCGGTTGCCGGGCGATGAAGACAGCAAGCTGCCGCACGACGTCGAATGCGTTTACATTCCCGACACCGAACGCGGCACGCTCTGCGTTTCCAGCCAGGTCGGCTGCACGCTTACCTGCACCTTCTGCCACACCGGTACGCAGCGTCTGGTGCGCAATCTCACCGCCGGTGAAATCGCCGGGCAGGTGATGGCGGCGCGCGACCGCTTGGGCGACTGGCATCGCAAGTCGGCCCAGGCCGACTTGCGCAAATCAAATCTGAACTCGGGCAAGCCCGAGTTCAGTGGCGTCCGCCCCACCGACGGGGTCATTCCCTCGGGCGAGCGCTGCGTTACTAACATCGTCATGATGGGCATGGGCGAGCCGCTCTACAATCTTGACGCCGTGCGCGACGCGCTGCTCATTGTCTCGGACAATGAAGGCCTTGGCATTTCCAAACGTCGTATCACGCTCTCGACCTCCGGCGTGGTGCCGAACATCGAACGTGCCGGCAACGAGATTGGCTGCATGCTGGCGATATCGCTGCACGCGGTGCGCGACGAATTGCGCAACGAACTGGTGCCGCTCAATCGCAAATATCCGATCGCGCAATTGCTGGAAGCCTGCCGCAATTATCCCGGCGCTTCCAATGCGCGCCGCATCACGTTCGAATATGTGATGCTCAAAGACGTCAACGATTCGATCGAAGACGCCAAGGCGCTGGTGCGCCTGCTCAAGGGCATCCCGGCCAAGATCAATCTCATTCCCTTCAATCCCTGGCCCGGCACCAAGTACGAATGTTCGGATTGGGAACAGATCGAAAAGTTCTCGCAGGTGGTCTTCGACGCCGGCTATGCCTCGCCGGTGCGCACGCCGCGCGGCCGCGATATTTTTGCCGCCTGCGGCCAGCTCAAAAGCACGACCGAAAAGTTGTCCGCGCGCGAACGCATGGCGTTGCGCGCCATGGCGATGACGGACTAGCGCATGATCCCGAAAAGTGAGCACCGGTTTTCGGATAAGATCATGTGCAAAATAATTTAATGGCGCTGCTTGGCCGCATCTTTGTCATCGTCTTCGCCGTCATGGTGGCGAGTCTCGCCGCCGGAATGGCGATTGCCATGGGGTTCTTGGGGCCGGAATGGCATATCCTCACCGGCGATCCGGGCGAGCGCGTCGTGTTCTGGGGCGCCGCTTTTTTCGGCGCGGCGGCGACCGGCGCGGCCGGTCTGTTGCCGTTGGTTATTCTAATCGCGCTGGCCGAGAGTTTCAAAATCCGCGGCCTGCTTGCCAACGCGCTGGGCGGTGTCGCGCTGTTGTTGCTCGGCTATTACGGCAGCGGGCTGGCGCGCCCGGGCTATGAGGAATCCATCGATCGTCCGCCACCGGCGATTTCGCGCGAGGCCGAGATTGCCGCCGCCGCCGGTGCCGTATTCGGGCTGGTCTATTGGGCGATCGCCGGCCGCAAGGCGGGGCGCTGGCGGACTAGCGCTTAGCCCAATCCAATGCCGCTTCCAGCCGGTCATTGCCCCAGAACAATTCGCCGCTTGGTGTAACGAAACTCGGCGCGCCGAAAATGCCGAGCGCGGTGGCTTCCTCGGTTTGCGCACGCAGGCGCGCTTTGTTGTCGTCCGATTGCGCCAGCGTAAGCACGGCCTCAGTGTCTCGGCCGAGTGTGCGAAGAACATCGGCAATCGTGTCTCGTTCGCCGATATCGCGGCCATCGCCGAATTCGGCGCGATAAACCGCGCGGCAGAAATCCTCGCCCCAGCCTTGCGCCAGTGCGACCAGCGCAACGCGCGCGGGCAACAGGGTATTTTGCGGAAAGCCGGGCGGCTCGGCGAAAGGCAAATCGAGCGCGCCGCAAACCCGTTGCAGGTCGCGCCTCATGTAGCGGCCCTTGGCCGGATAGATATTGAACGGCGAGGTGCTCCAGCCATTCGCCTTGAACACCGGGCTGAGCAGAAACGGCCGCCAGCGCACACTCATGCCGCGCAACCGCGCCTCATCGCCGATCCGCATGGCGGCCGGATAAGAATAAGTCGAGGCGAATTCGAACCAGAAATCGAGCGTCGGCTGCGGCATGCCGGCATTATAGCGGAACGATTGAGATCACGCCTTTTACATTTTAGGCCGCCTCGGCTAGAGGAGCGCGGCATGAACAGCACCGGACTTTTAGTCGCAACTGCTATCGCCGCCGTGACCGGGCTGGTGTTTGGACTCTATCCCGATCTCGACCTCCAAATTTCGCGCGTATTTTATGAGCATGTCGTCGGCAGCAACGCGTTCGGATGGCGCATCTATCCACCGCTGATGCTGGCGCGAAATTTGGGACTCTGGGTCGGCACGGTCCTGATCGCGCCCTTCCTCGTCGCATTTGTCATTAAACTGATCTTGCCGCGCCGCAAGCTCATGGTATCCGGCCGCGCCATCTTATTTCTCACCGCGACGCTGGCGCTCGGTCCCGGCCTTCTTGTCAACGTGATATTGAAGGATCATTGGCACCGGTCGCGCCCGATCGACGTTCAGCAATTCGGCGGCGATGAACATTTCGTTCCCTGGTGGGACCCGCGTGGCGATTGCCCGAACAATTGCGCCTTCGTGTCGGGCGACGTAGCGGGTGCGGTGTGGACGATTGCGCCGGCGGTGTTGGCGCCGCCGGCCTGGCGTGCGGTTGCCGTCGGCGCGGCGCTGACGCTGGGCGCCGGCATGGCGGTCGTGCGGGTGATGGCGGGCGCGCATTTTGTGAGCGATGTGATCTTCGCCGGTCTTTTCACGTTTTTGATTATCTGGATTATGCACGGCCTGATTTATCGCTGGCCGCGTACGCGCACGACCGATGAGAAAGTCGAGCGGGATATTGAGCGGCTTGCCGGCGCGCGCTATCGTTCCAAAAAACAAAACGCCGGCGGCGATTGAACCGCCGGTTCATCCCTGGGGAGGAACGCGCGTGCCATCATCGCAGCGAAACTTCATTCGATCGATTATTCTGGCCGCCATTCTCGGCGGCATTTTCGCAACCGCACAGGCGCCCGGCGCGCAAGCGGCCTATCCGGAGCGCACGGTGACGTTGCTGGTGCCCTTCGCGCCGGGCGGGCCGACCGACATCATCGCGCGCATCCTGGCCGAATCGCTCGGCCGCTCGCTCAAACAAACTTTCATCGTCGAAAACCGGCCCGGCGCCGCCGGCAATATCGGCATGGGCGTGGCGGCGCGCGCGCAGCCCGACGGCTACACGCTGTTGCTGACCTCGACCGCGATCGCGGTCAATCCGGCGCTGTACAAAAAACTGCCTTACGATTCGTTCAAGGATTTCGCGCCGATCTCGGAACTGGTCGATTCGCCAAATGTCATCGTGGTCAACGCCAAATCCGGGATGAACAGCATCGCCGATCTGGTCGCGGCCGCCAAAGCGCCGGGCGCCAAGTTCAACTATTCATCGCCTGGCATCGGCACCAAATCGAATTTGACCGGCGAGGAACTCAAACAGCGCGCCGGCATCGACATGGCGCATATCCCCTATCGGGGCGCGGGACCGGCCGCGGCGGCGGTGCTGGAAGGTACGGTGCAGGTCGGCTCGGTGGCGCTGCCGGCGGCCGAGGCGATGGTGAAGTCGGGACAGCTTAAAGCGCTCGCCATCACCGGCCCGAAGCGCTGGTTTTCCATGCCGGAAGTGCCGACCATGATCGAGTCGGGTTATCCCGGCTTTGTGTCGGAGACTTTCTCGGCGCTGTTTGCGCCGGCCGGCACGTCGAAGGAGATCGTCGATCTTCTGGCGAAGCATTGCCGCGAAGCCTTCGACAACAAGCGTGCGCTCGACATGGCGCACGCCTCCGGCTTCGTGGTCGTGGCCGGCACGCCGGAAGAACTGACCGCGCACATGAGAAAAGAAATTCCGGCGGTCAAGGCACTGGTCGAACGCGCCGGCATCAAACCGCAGTAGTCGAAAAACCCGGGCATGGTCGAATGCCCGCGCCGCCGGCGGCGTCAATAGGCAATACGTGCAATAGTTGTAATATATATTATTTAAACCAGCTATTCTTCGCAAGCGTGCTTGCCATGCCGCCAGGTCGAAATACCGGCAAGGCCGCTGCCCCGCGCGCCCTGCTTGCACCGCCACCATCCCCGCCTATAGTCCGAGCGGCTTTTCGATGGTCTTCAGGTTTTTTCTCAAGGGCGTTCAATGGCTAAAGGCGATGTGAAAAAGGTAGTTCTGGCCTATTCGGGCGGTCTCGATACATCGATCATCCTGAAATGGCTGCAGACGACCTATGGCTGCGAGGTCGTCACCTTCACCGCCGATCTCGGCCAGGGTGAGGAGCTGGCGCCCGCGCGCGAGAAGGCGCTGCGCGCCGGCATCAAGCCGGAAAATGTCTTCATCGAAGACCTGCGCGAGGAATTCGTGCGCGACTTCGTCAATCCGATGTTTCGCGCCAATACCGTCTACGAGGGACAATATCTGCTCGGCACCTCGATCGCGCGCCCGCTGATCGCCAAGAAGCAGATCGAGATCGCGCACAAGGTCGGCGCCGACGCCGTCTGTCACGGCGCCACCGGCAAGGGCAACGATCAGGTCCGCTTCGAGCTCGGCTATTACGCGCTCGATCCCAACATCAAGATCATCGCGCCCTGGCGTGAATGGGAATTCAAGGGCCGCGAGGAACTGTTGAAGTTCGCGCGCGACCACCAGATCGTCATCGCCAAGGACAAGGAAGGCGAAGCGCCTTTCTCGGTCGACGCCAATTTGTTGCACTCCTCGTCCGAGGGCAAAGTATTGGAGGATCCCGCCAAGGAAGCCCCACCCATCGTCTATCAGCGCACTATCTCGCCGATGGAAGCACCCGATCAGGCAACGTCGGTGACGATCGGCTTTGCCAAAGGTGACGCGGTTTCCATCGATGGCATTACCTTGTCGCCGGCATCGATCCTGGCGCGGCTCAATCAGCTCGGTCACGACAATGGCATCGGCCGTCTCGATCTGGTCGAAAACCGGTTTGTCGGCATGAAATCGCGCGGCGTCTACGAAACGCCCGGCGGCACGATTTTGCTGGCGGCGCATCGCGCCATCGAGTCGATCACGCTCGACCGTGGCGCAGGTCATCTCAAGGACGAGTTGATGCCGCGTTACGCTGAACTGATCTACAACGGTTTCTGGTTCTCGCCCGAGCGTGAGATGTTGCAGGCGCTGATCGACAAGTCGCAGGAGCTGGTCGAGGGCGAGGTGCGACTCAAGCTTTACAAAGGCAACGTCATCGTCACCGGACGCGAAAGCAAGGCGTCGCTCTACTACTCGACGCTGGTAACCTTCGAGGACGACAAGGGCGCTTACGACCAGAAGGACGCGGCCGGCTTCATCAAGCTCAACGCTTTGCGTCTGCGCACCTTGGGCCAGCGCAAGCGCACACTTAAGCGCGATTGACGGCGAGCACGCTCGAACCGATTGGTATTCCGGCGGGCGGGCGGGCGCATGCAACCTGGCAAACCGCGCCTGGACCCGGAGCCGTGATGATTGAATAATAGGCGGCAACGCCGACAAGAGCCAAGAAGGCCGATGACGGGAGAGAAAAGCAATGATCCAAAACGCGGCGCGGTGGCGCGCACCCTATTTATTCATCCCTTTGCTTGCGATGGCGCTGGCGGGCTGCGCAGCCGACGACTATCTCGGCAAGCCGAAAGAACCGGAGCCCAATATTTTTCCGGCCGATTATAAAAAGGAGGTCCTCGGTACAATCGTGCCCCTGCTGGAATATCCGAACAATGTGCGCGACGCATTGATCAGCGATCCGGTATTGGTTCCCGTAAATAAGGATCAGCGTTACGCGGTCTGCGTTCGCGCCAATTCGCGCAATGAACGGGGTCAATATGCCGGACCCAAGGACCGCATCGCCTATTTCTTCGCCGGCCATCTCAACCAGTTGATCCTGGCGACGACGGAGCAATGCGGTAACGCTGCCTATAAGCCATTTGCCGAGCTCGCAACATATTGCGCCGGCGAGGGATGCGTCGGTAAGCGATAGCGGGCGCTTTCATCGTGTCAATAATTTTCGCTCGTGGTCTGGTCGTGCCGCACCTCGACGAGTTTTAATTCGGGCATCAGCGGCAGGTGTTTGCGTTTCTTCTCGGCGATTTCGGCGGCGACTTTCTGCATCTGGAGGAAGCGCTCCGGCGTCGTGGGATGTGTCCTCGCCAGGCGAATGCTGTCAGGGTTGGCCTGTCCCAACGCGCGCCAGAATTCCTCAACGCCGGTGAGGTCGTAGCCGGCGCGAGCGGCATAATATGCGCCGACATAGTCGGCCTCGCGCTCGAATCCGACGCTGTAGGCCAAGGCGCCGGCCTTAGCGAATTCCTTCGAGAAAGCGCCGCGCGTTCCGACCCCGCCTGCGAGAAAGCCGACATCCGCCGCCAGCCCGCCGACCCAGCCGACCACCGTGTTCCAGCGCCTTTTGCCGAGATGCCCGAGGTTCGAATGCGCTAGTTCGTGGCCGATCAGCACCGCGAGCTGCGAATCGGTGTGCGCCAAATCGACGATGGAAGAGCTGATGATGATTTTTTTGTCGCTGGTGGAGGCATTGACCGTGCCATCGACCACGTAATTAATCGGAATCGCGCAGGCTATGACCGGCGTCACCTTAGCGTCGATGATGTCCTTGTCGTCGCGCAGGAACGAAATGCGCACCGGCCGCTCTTCGTTGAACTTAAGGAAGCCGCCCATCCATCCCATCGTGCCGGAGGTTGGAACCGGGTCGTCGTTGAACGAAATCAATTCATCGCCGTTTTTGATGCCCGCTTCGTCGGCCGGCGATCCTTCGACGACCGAGATGACGGTGGCGCGCGACCAGCGCAGATCGAGCGCCTCGGCGGAAAAAGACTGATACTTGCGCGGCAGGCTGTTCGGGGTCGCAGCGTATAGTCCGATCTGCGCAGATACCCAGTCCTTGCAATCGGCGCGGTTGGCCGCGCGGATGCGGAAGGCGACGGTGTCGACCCGGTGTAGTTCGCTGTAATATTTCCGGATCTGCGCGACCTGTTGCCGGCGCAGTTCGGCCGCGATGTCATCTTTCGATAGTGGCGGCAGGCTGGATACTGGCCCCGCGCAGGCCGCGGCCAGCAGGACGAACGCCACCGACAAAGCCGAGCGGAAAATACGCAACGCCAGCCCCCACCCAATTCGGGCAGGATGCGTCAGCGATACAATCTTAGCAAGCGCAAGTTGCAGGGACGGCGCGCCGGCGGCGTCCAGGGCGTCACCTTGAGGCGGCCGATCAGGCCGTAAATGCCATCCAAAACAAAGAGATCGCGCGCTTTCGATCCCTCGAAAGTGAAAATCGGCATGCCCATCCACCACACGTGATGGCCCCTCGGCGGCACCCGGAATTCAGAAGCCATGCCTGAATCTGTATCTGGATTCCAGAACCGGCGCTAACGCGCCGTTCCGGAATGACGCTACACCTGCCGTTCCACCATCGCTTTTTTCAGCGTGGCGATTTCCTTGGCGGGATTGAGGCCCTTCGGGCAGGCTTTCGAGCAGTTCATGATGGTGTGGCAGCGATAGAGTCGGAACGGATCCTCGAGATTGTCGAGGCGCTCACCGGTCGCCTCGTCGCGCGAGTCCTGAACCCAACGATTGGCCTGCAATAGCGCCGCCGGTCCGAGATAGCGATCCGAATTCCACCAGTAGCTCGGGCATGCGGTCGAGCAGCAGGCGCACAGAATGCATTCGTACATGCCGTCCAGTTTGTTGCGGTCCTCGTGACTCTGAGTCCATTCCTTTTCGGGCGTCGGCGACACGGTCTTGAGCCAGGGTTCGATCGAAGCATATTGCGCGTAGAAATTTTTTAAGTCGGGCACCAGATCCTTCACCACCGGCTGATGCGGCAACGGATAAATCTTAAGCGGCGCTTTGGCGTCGTCCATTGCCTTGGTGCAGGCGAGTGTATTGGTTCCGTCGATATTCATGGCGCACGAGCCGCACACGCCTTCGCGGCAGGAGCGGCGGAAGGTCAGCGTCGGATCGACATTGTTTTTGATCCAGATCAGCGCGTCGAGAACCATCGGCCCGCAGTCGTCGCGGTCGACATAGTAAGTGTCGACATGCGGGTTTTGCCCGTCATCCGGATTCCAGCGGTAGATGTTGAATTCGGTAAGGTGCGTCGCGTGCGAGGTGCGCGGCCAAGTCTTGCCCTGCGTGATCTTGGAGTTCTTCGGCAGCGTGAATTCGACCATGTTAGTATACCCGCGCCTTCGGCTCGATATAGGCGATGTCGTTCGACAGCGTGTAAGTGTGCACCGGGCGATAGTCGATCGTGACCTTGCCCTTCTCATCCATCCACGCCAGCGTGTGCTTCATCCATTCCTTGTCGTCACGGTCGGGATAATCCTCGCGCGCATGCGCGCCGCGACTTTCGGTGCGGTTCTCCGCCGAGTCCATTGTGACGACCGCTTGCGCCATCAGGTTGTCGAGCTCGAGCGTTTCGATGAGGTCGGAATTCCAGATCAGCGAGCGATCCGACACGCCGACGTCGCTCATGCCGTCGAACACGTCGTGGATCAGTTTGTGGCCTTCCTCGAGAATTTCGCCGGTACGGAACACGGCGCAGTTGGTCTGCATGGTCTTCTGCATCTTGAGGCGAAGCTCCGCGGTCGGCGTGCCGCCGGAGGCAAAACGGAAACGATCGAGGCGGGCGAGAGCCTTGTCGGCCGAATCTTTCGGCAGATCGGCCTGTTTTTCGCCCGGCGTCAGCAGTTCGGCGCAGCGCAACGCCGCCGCACGGCCGAATACGACCAGATCAATCAATGAATTGGAGCCGAGCCGGTTGGCGCCATGCACCGAGACGCAGGCCGCCTCACCCAGCGCCATCAGGCCTGGGATGATGGTGTCGGCATCGCCGCTCTTCTTGGTCAGCGCCTCGCCATGATAATTGGTCGGGATGCCGCCCATGTTGTAATGCACGGTCGGCAGCACCGGGATCGGTTCGCGCGTGATGTCGACATTGGCGAAAATGCGCGCGGTGTCGCTGATGCCGGGGAGGCGTTCATGCAACACCGCCGGGTCGAGATGATCAAGATGCAGGAAAAGGTGGTCCTTTTCCTTGCCGACGCCGCGGCCTTCACGGATTTCGATGGTCATGGCGCGCGAAACGACGTCACGCGAGGCCAGGTCCTTGGCCGAGGGGGCGTAACGCTCCATGAAGCGTTCGCCTTCCGAATTCACCAGGTAGCCACCTTCGCCGCGTGAACCTTCGGTGATCAGGCAGCCGGCCGGATAGATGCCGGTCGGGTGAAACTGGACAAATTCCATGTCCTGCAACGGCAGCCCGGCGCGCAACACCATGGCATTGCCGTCGCCCGTACAAATATGCGCCGAGGTGCAGGAGAAATAGGTGCGTCCGTAGCCGCCGGTCGCCATGATGGTCATGTTGGCGGTGAAGCGGTGGATGCTGCCGTCGTCCATGTTGAGCGCGATCACGCCGCGGCAGCGGCCGTCGTCGTCCATGATCATGTCGAGGCAGAAATACTCGACATAGAATTCGGCGGCGTGCTTGAGCGCCTGGCCGTACATCGTGTGCAGCATGGCGTGGCCGGTGCGGTCGGCGGCGGCGCAGGTGCGCTGCGCGGTACCTTTGCCGAAATGCGTGGTCATGCCGCCGAACGGACGCTGATAGATCTTGCCGTCTTCCTCGCGACGCGAGAATGGCAGCCCCCAATGCTCGAGTTCGTAGACCGCGGCCGGCGCGTGCTTGCAGAGATATTCGATGCAGTCCTGGTCGCCGAGCCAGTCGGCGCCCTTGACGGTGTCGTACATATGCCAGCGCCAGTCGTCCTCGCCCATATTGCCGAGCGAGGCGGCGATGCCGCCTTGCGCCGCCACCGTATGCGAACGCGTCGGAAACACCTTGGTTATGCAAGCGGTGCGCAGGCCCGCCTCCGAACATCCGACCACGGCGCGCAGGCCGGAGCCGCCGGCACCGACCACGACGACGTCGTAGTGATGGTCCACGATCGGATAAGCGCGGCCATTGATGCCGGGCGCGTTGCCGTTTGTTTTGCCGTTGCTGGCCATGCCTAGACCCCGAATGAGAGCTTGAGGATGGCGAAGGCGGAAGCGAGGCCGACGGCGATGCAGAAGAACGTATTCATCATCAGGCTGAGGAACTTGTATTTATCGGCGTGCACATAATCGAGGATGATTTCCTGCATGCCGATCCACATGTGATAGGCGGTGTTCAGAATGAACAGCAGCATGATGATGGCGACCAGCGGCGAGCCAAGAATCTGCACGACGGCGGCGTGGCTGCGCCCGAGCAGCGAGATGGCAATCACGATCAGCGCGAGGGTGAGTGGAATGCCGGCGACCGAGGTGACGCGCTGATGCCAAAAATCGCGGGTGCCGGCACGCGCCGCACCGAGGCCGCGTACGCGGCGGGCGGCGGTGCGCATCTCGTTTGGATGCTGACCGATCATCGCGGGCCTCCCATGGCGAGATAGCCGACGATCCAGACGACCAAGGTGAGCGAGATCGAACCGACCAGCGTCGCCAGCGTCAGCATTTCGCGATCCGCCGGCTCGAACCCGTGCAGCGTGTCCCAGATCAGATGGCGAATGCCGCCAAGCGTATGATGCAGCAGCGCCCAGGTGAAGCCGAACAGCACCACCCGCCCGATCAGCGAGCCGATGAACCATTCGAAATTGGCGTAAGCGTTCGGGCCCGCCGCCGCCGCGATCAGCCACCAGGCGAGCAGGAGCATGCCGAAGTACAGCGCCGCGCCGGTGATGCGATGCACGATCGACATCATCATCGTCAGCATCGGGCGATAGATTTGCAGATGGGGGGAAAGCGGTCGCGAACGCTGCGGTCCGGTCGTGGTGCCCGCCTCAAGCTCGGCCATCGTCAGTCTCCTTGGCACCGCCGTAACCCTGTCGGCGGTCGCGCATGGGTTGGTAACCAAACCATCGGCGCGCCGCAACGCACCAAAGGTTTGCGCGACCCGCCGGTCTCTCTGGCCGGCCAAATCTTACTTGTTCAAAAACGAAACTAAACCCTGTAAAATGCCTCAGCAAGATGTGTTTTACGTAGGGTGCCTTCGCCAAATAAGAAGGCTAATGAGTACCACCATGCGCTTCGACCTCACGGATCTCAGTCTTTTCCGCCACATCGTGGAGGCTGGCTCCATCACTCACGGCGCCGAGCGCATGAATCTGGCGCTGGCCGCCGCATCGACCCGCATCCGAAAACTGGAGGATGCCTTCGGCGCCGAGCTTCTGGTGCGCGGGCGTCAGGGGGTGGCACCGACGCAAGCCGGGCGGACGCTGCTTCAGCACGCCCGCGCTATCCTCGAGCAGTCCGAGCGTTTGCAGGAAGACCTCGGCGTCTATGCCGGAGGCCATGCCGGGCAGGTGCGCGTGCTGTCGAACACCAATTCGCTGACCGAGTTTCTGCCCGAAGCGCTCGGCAGTTTCCTCGCGGCGCACCCGAATGTCAGCGTCGATATCGAGGAGCGGCTGTCCGACGAGATCGTCGGGCTGATCGCGGAAGGCGTCGGCGACATCGGCATCGTCGCCGGTACGGTTGATGCCGGTTCGCTGACGACGTTTCCGTTCCGCAGCGACCGTTTTGTACTGGTGGTGGCGCGCGATCATCCGTTGGCGAAACGAAAAAGCGTCAGTTTTGCCGAAACGCTAGACTATAATTTTGTCGGGATCGATCGCGCCAGCGCGATTCAGCGATTCCTGGCCGACAAGGCTAACCGCATCGGCCGGCCGTTGCGCCTGCGCGTGCAATTGCGCTCGTTCGACGCCGTTTGCCGTATGGTTGAAAATCATGTCGGCGTCGGCATCGTGCCGATGACGACGGCGCGCTGGGCGACCAAGACCATGGCCGTTAATGCCATCGATCTGACCGACGCCTGGGCGTTGCGCAATCTGTCGATCTGCCTGCGCGATTACAAGGCGCTGCCGCCTTATGCGCAGCAGTTGGTGGATCATTTAAGGGCGAGTACTTAGACGTCATTCCGGGGCGCTCGCGAAGCGAGCGAACCCGGAATCCAGGGCGACACGATCTGTGGCTTTGGATTCCGGGCTCGCGCCTTCCGCGCGCCCCGGAATGACAATAACTACTACCGCGGCATCAATACCCAATAATCCAGATCGAGGATCACCGCCGGGTCGTATTCGTTGCCCACCTTGTACGGAAAATCGAAGCACGGCTTGTCCTTGGTCGCGACCGTGCGGATGCGCAGCGCGCCGACATCTTCGCGACCGTGCAGTTCGGCCGTCTCCAGCACTTCCGACCAGGCGAACACCGTCAGCCCCGCAAAGAGCGGCGACACATGCCGCCCGCCATTGATGGCGGCAACGTGAAACGCATTGGCCAGCCCGTTGAATGACAGCGCGCGGGCCAACGAGATCGCATGACCGCCATAGATCAGGCGGTGGCCGAAGCGGCCTTTGCTTTCGGTAAAATGATCGAAGTGGATGCGGGCGGTGTTCTGATAAAGTCGCGTCGCGATCATGTGCTCGGCGTCCTCGACCGTGACGCCGGTGAGATGGTCGATCTTCTCGCCGACTTTATAGTCGCCGTGACGGCTCGGACTGCCGGCGAGTTCGGTGTCATACGCCGCGTTGTTGATGATCGGACAGCCATTGCCGAGCGATCCGACTTCGGCGCTTTTCGGCAATTCCGGCACCACTTCCTGCGGCGCAGGCGAATTCTCGTCGCGCTTCTTCACCATCACCCAACGCACATAATCGAGCACGGTCGCGCCGTCCTGATCAAGCCCGCGCGAGCGTACATAGACAATGCCGGTCTTGCGGCTGGAGTTTTCCTTCAGCCCAATCACTTCCGACACCGCGCTGAGCGTGGCGCCGGGATAGACCGGCTTCAAAAAATGACAGTCGGCATAACCCAGATTGACAACCGCATTGAGCGAAATATCGGGCACGGTCTTGCCGAAGACCATGTGAAAGACCAAGAGGTCATCGAGCGGCGAGCGTGCATAGCCGACCTTTTCAGCAAAACTGTCGGCCGACTGCACTGCGAAGCGCGCGCCGAACAGTCCGTTATAAAGCGCCACGTCACCCAGCGTGACGGTGCGCGGGGTGGCGTGGCGGATTTGCTGGCCGAGGCTGAAATCCTCGAAGAAATTGCCTGGACTGGTTTTGGAGGAGGATGAAATGCTCACCTAAGAGGTTCCTTATCCACTGAATTCCCGCCCGGCATGGGCATTCTCACAAAACTGTGAGGCGAACGCCAGATTTTCCGCACGAAAATCTAATCTAAAGCATCCACGGACTTTGATCCGGCGTAGATTGTTTAGAAACAGAGACCGTTGAGATCGAAAGTCCCGATGACCGCCGAAACCATTGCCACGCCATCGCCTGTGAGCATCCATCCCGGATGGGTGCGTGTCTGCCACTGGATCAACGCGTTCGCAATCCTGATGATGATCGGCTCCGGCTGGCAGATATTCGACGCCTCGCCGCTGTTCGACTTTACTTTCCCGCGCGGAGTAGCGCTCGGCAACTGGCTGGCCGGCGCGCTGCTGTGGCACTTCGCCGCGATGTGGCTGCTCATCGTCAACGGCATTGTTTATGTGGCGCTCGGCTTCGTCACGGGGCGCTTTCGCCGCAAGCTGCTGCCGATCTATCCGGGCGAGGTCGTCGCCGACGCCAGGGCGGCGTTGACGTTCAGACTCTCGCATGCCGACCTCTCGCACTACAACGCAATCCAGAAGCTGCTTTATGCCGGTGTGATCTTGACCGGCGTGGTGATCGTGCTGTCGGGCATTTCGATCTGGAAGCCGGTGCAGTTTCAGGAATTGACCGCGCTGTTCGGCGGCTACGATACGGCGCGCTATGTGCATTTCTTTGCCATGGCGGCGATTGTCGCCTTTCTGGTGGTGCATGTCGCGCTGGCGTTGATCGTGCCGAAAAGCATCCGTGCGATGGTTGTCGGGAAGTAACATGAAAAAACGGACGATCATTCCCGGCATCGACGCCAAACTGCTCATCAAAGATGCCTGCAAATTGATGCCGGACCCGATGCGCCGCCGTTTTTTAAGCGGCGCAGCCAGCCTCGGCGCGCTCACCATGCTGACCGGCTGCGACATCGTCGACAGCGACACCGCGGATGGCGTGTTGCGCATGATTTCGAAATTCAACGACAAGGTTCAGGCGGCGATCTTTCAGCCGAACAAATTGGCGCCGACCTATAAAGAAAGCGACATCACGCGGCCATTTCCGTTCAACGGCTATTACGACGTTGAGGACGCGCCGGTCGTCGATCCCAAGACCTGGAAGCTGGAAATATCCGGGCTGGTCGACAACAAGAAGCCGTGGGCCCTCGATGAGCTGCACGCGCTGCCGGAAGTGTCGCAGATCACCCGACTGGTCTGTGTCGAAGGCTGGAGCGCCATCGGCTCCTGGCAGGGCGCGAGGCTGTCGGACTTCCTCAAGCGCATTGGCGCCGACACGCGGGCGAAATATGTCTGGTTCAAGTGCGCCGAGGGCTACACCAACACCATCGACATGCCGACCGCGCTGCATCCGCAAACGCAGATGACCTTCAAGTTCGACAACAAGCTTTTGCCGGTCGCCTACGGTTTTCCGATGAAAATTCGCATGCCGACCAAGCTCGGCTTCAAGCAGCCGAAATACGTGGTGGCGATGGAAGTCACCAATATCGACAAAGGCGGCTATTGGGAGAACCAGGGCTATAACTGGTTCTCAGGGCTTTAGCGTCTCGTCACCGCGCGGCTGCGCCGTGATCAACCGCGCGCCGCGCTGGAACGTCAGGTAGCTCCACAGCCAACTGAAGGCGACGGTGAAGCGGTTGCGCAGGCCGATCAGGAAATAAATATGCACCACGCTCCAGAACAGCCAGCCGATAAAGCCGCGCAGCCGCAGCGGGCCGAAGCTCACGACCGCGGCATGGCGGCCGATGGTGGCGAGATCGCCGAGATCCAAATAGCGAAACGGCTTGTTGTGCTCGCGTCCGGCGATGCGCGCCGCGATCATTCTGCCGACATATTGCCCCATCTGCTTGGCCGCCGGGGCGACGCCCGGCACCGGCTTACCGTTTTTGTCCGTGACCGCGGCGGAATCGCCAATGACGAAAATATCTGGATGCACGGGCACCGACAGATCGGGGTTGACCTTCACGCGTCCGGCGCGGTCGGCCTCTGCGTCGAGCCAGGCCGCGGCCGGTGACGCTGTCACGCCGGCTGCCCAGATGATCGTCGCGGCATCCAGTCTGCCGCTATTGAGATCGACGCCGTCGGCGTCGCATTTCGTCACCATTGTGTCGGTCATGATCGTGACACCGGCCTTTATCAAGGTGGCGCGAACATAATCCGATTGCGCCGGTGCAAAGGCCGGCAGCAAACGCGGCCCCGCCTCGATCAGCACGATGCGGGCGTTGCGCGGGTCGATGCGGCGGAAGTCCATCGCCAGCGTCTGGCGTGCGATTTCGGCGATCGCGCCGGCCATTTCGACGCCGGTCGCGCCGCCGCCGACAATGGCGAAGGTAAGCAGTTTGCTTTGCTCGGCGGTGTCGGAAGCGATTTCGGCGTGCTCGAAGGCAATCAGGATGCCGCGGCGAATGCGGGTAGCGTCTTCGATGCGTTTGAGACCGGGCGCGTATGGCGCCCAGTCGTCATGACCGAAATAGGAATGCATCGCGCCGGTGGCGAGCACGAGGTAATCATAAGGCACCTCGCCGAAATTGGTGCGCAGCATCTTGCGCGCCGTATCGACGCCGGAGACGTCTTCCATCAATACGGTCGTATTCTTCTGCGAGCGCAGGATATGGCGGACCGGCCAGGCGACGTCGGCGGGCGACAGCGCCGCGGTAGCCACCTGATAAAGCAGCGGCTGGAAGCAATGATGGTTCTGGCGGTCGATGATGGTGATGTCGGCGGCCGCCTTGCGCAATGCCCGCACTGTTTCCAGGCCGCCGAAACCGGCGCCGACAACGACAATTTTTGGACGCTCTTCAGCCATTTCGGCTCCTCGCCGCGGTTCGCGATAGCCAATTTGTGCCTATCCGCGAGCGGTTGCCAAGGGCGCGGCAAGGCTTTAGCAATCCGCGCACCACTTACTTCTGAGGCGTAACGGCAATGGCAATCCACAAACTTCTTCTGCTCCCCGGCGACGGCATCGGCCCCGAGGTGATGGCGCAGGTGAAACGTGTCATCGAATTCTTCAACAAAAAAGGTCCGGACCGCTTTTCCTTCGACGAAGGGCTGGTCGGCGGCGCGGCTTATGACGCGCATCAGGTCGCGATCACCGACGAGACCATGGAGAAGGCTAAGGCTGCCGATGCCGTCATCTTTGGCTCGGTCGGCGGGCCGAAATGGGACAAAGTCGGCTACGACCAGCGCCCGGAAGCAGGCCTTCTGCGCCTGCGCAAGGATCTCGACCTCTACGCCAACTTGCGCCCGGCGGTGACCTATCCGGCGCTGGCCGACGCCTCTTCGCTCAAGCGCGAACTGGTCGAGGGTCTCGACATCATGATTTTGCGCGAACTGACCGGCGGTGTGTACTTCGGCGAGCCCAAGACCATCACCGATCTCGGTAATGGCCAGAAACGCGCCATCGATACACAGGTCTATGACACCTACGAGATCGAGCGCATCGGCCGCGTGGCGTTTGAGCTGGCGCGCAAGCGCCGCAACAAGGTCACGTCGATGGAAAAGCGCAACGTGATGAAGTCGGGCCTATTGTGGAATGAAGTCATGACGGCGCTGCACGCGCGCGAGTTCAAGGACGTGACGCTTGAGCACCAACTCGCCGACTCGGGCGGCATGCAACTGGTGCGCAATCCGAAGCAGTTCGACGTCATCGTTTGCGATAACCTGTTCGGCGACATGCTGTCCGACATCGCGGCGATGCTGACCGGCTCGCTCGGCATGCTGGCCTCGGCTTCGCTCGGCGAGGTCGATCCGAAAACGAAAAAGCGGAAGGCGCTATACGAGCCGGTGCACGGTTCGGCGCCCGATATCGCAGGCAAGGGTCTTGCCAATCCGATCGCCATGATCGCCTCGTTCGGCATGGCGCTGCGTTATTCGTTCGATCTCGGCAAACAGGCCGATATGATCGACAAGGCGATTGCCGCGACGCTCGACAAAGGTATCCGAACCGGCGACATCGCCGCGCCCGGGCAGAAGTCGGTCGGCACCTTGGAAATGGGCGACGCGATCTTGGCGGAAATGGAAAAGCTGGCCTGATCGTCGCGCCATGCAAATAAAAAAACGCGGCCCGCAAGGCCGCGTTTTTTTTTAAATTTCAATATCGCTAAGCGCTAGAACCGCAAGAACGGCGCGTTGCGGCTCGGCAGATCGAACGGGCCCGGCAGCGCCGACTGATTGCCGCCGAATGGCGTGTTATCGAGCACGCTGGTCGGGCGGTCGGTCGCTGAGAAAGCATAATTGTGCTCGCTCTCGCCCGGCGACGTTTCGGTGCCCGGATCGAGATAAGAGCGCTTCTGGATGATGACGCGGGTGCGCGTGCGTCCGTCCTCGTCGCGGGTGGTCAAGACTGTGTGGCCGCGCGCATCATAGGTGATGCGCCTCTCCCTCGTCTGGGCGTCGGCCGGGGCGGCCATGCATGCCAGAGCTGTAAAGGTGGCAAAGGTCGCGGCGACGAGTTTCAGGCGCATTTCATGGGTCCTCGACCATTAATCATGGGTGCAACGCAGTGTAGCGGGCTTCGGTTCGGCTTGATAGGGCCAAATCACAGTCAAGTGTAGCCGGAATCATTAAGAAACGGCCCCGCCTGGTTGGCGACAGCGGAGCGGGGCAAATATTAGCGGCCGATCCGCCTCGGCTCCGCCCGGCTGGTAAGCGCCTTCCAGAGCAGATGATATTTGGGCGTCGCGGCCAGCAAAGGGTCGCGCTGGCCGCAGTAGCTGCGGTTCAATTCGGCCTGCGCAAACAGCGCGCCGACCTTGGGTTCGCTGCCGGCGGACAGCAGTGTGAGCCGGTCGAGCGCGCAGGCGAGCGTCGACTCGCGCACAAAATTCTCGCGCTGGCAGAACCAGCCGGACAGCCGCAGCATTGGATCGTTCCAGACGCGCGTAAAGCCGAGGCAATAACGGGCCGCGCCCGTGGTGGTCTGAAAAGTGACCAGCGAAAGCGGACCGAATTTGCTCGCCAGCGGCCCGTCGATGGCGCGCACATCGGCGGGCCCGAGCCCCTCGGCGTCTTTTCCAATTGTCGCGGCAGACGGGCCGAAGGCCTTGAGTTCACCGCCCGGTCGGTAGATTTCGACCTGCAAAAAAGGCGTGACGCCGTCCGGCGCACCGAGCGTTAGGATGTCCTTGCGGCCGCCGCCGCTGGCATGCCGGCGGATGGCATAGTTCGCCGGTTGGCTGGCGGCTTCTGGAATGGCCAGCGCGAAAGCCGGAAACGGCCGCTCGACAGTGACCCATTCCGGTCTATGAACGGGTTTGATGACAGACTTCACCGCCGGCGATTGACCCAGTTGGGCCGCCACGACGGAAACCACCACCAGCGCGCTTACATAGGCCATCCCGCGCACTAGATAAGTGCGTAATTCCTCGCGCCAGGAAATGAGGGCGGGGTGGATGGCCATGGCCTCAGGCTGCCGTTGTCATAAAGACAGTTCTCGCCTAGAAGCGCTGGCATCCGGGTCAATTGACGGTACCATCGCCCGGAGAATTTTTTCGGAGAGTTAACAATGGGTTACAAGGTCGCCGTGGTGGGCGCCACCGGCAATGTCGGGCGTCAAATGCTCGAGATTCTGGATGAGCGCAAATTTCCCGCCGACGAAGTGGTGGCATTGGCCTCGCGCAAAAGCATGGGGCAGGAGTGCTCGTTCGGCGACAAGACGCTGAAGGTGAAGGCGCTCGACCATTACGATTTCTCCGATGTCGACATTTGTCTGATGTCGGCGGGCGGCGCCGTGTCGAAGGAATGGTCGCCGAAGATCGGCGCGCAGGGCGCGGTGGTGATCGACAATTCGAGCGCCTGGCGCATGGACCCGGACGTGCCGCTGATCGTGCCGGAAGTGAACGCGCACGCGCTCGAGGGCTTCAGCAAGAAAAACATTATCGCCAATCCGAATTGTTCGACCGCGCAGCTCGTGGTCGCGCTCAAGCCGCTGCATGACCACGCCAAGATCAAGCGCGTTGTCGTAGCAACCTATCAATCGGTGTCGGGCGCCGGCAAGGAAGCGATGGACGAATTGTTCACGCAGACCAAGGCCGTGTTCACGCTTGGCGAAATCACGAACACGAAGTTTCCCAAGCGCATCGCCTTCAATGTCATTCCGCAGATCGATGTGTTCATGGAGGACGGCTACACCAAGGAAGAGTGGAAGATGATGATGGAGACCAAGAAGATTCTTGATCCCAAAATCAAGCTGACCGCCACTTGCGTGCGCGTGCCCGTCTTCGTCGGCCATTCCGAGGCGGTCAATATCGAATTCGAAAATCCGATCTCGGAAGACGAAGCGCGCGAGATTTTGCGCAGCGCGCCCGGCTGTCTGGTGATCGACAAGCGCGAGCCGGGCGGCTACGCGACGCCCTATGAGTGCGTCGGCGAAGATGCGACCTATATCAGCCGCATTCGCACCGACCCGACCGTTGATAACGGCATTGAAATGTGGGTGGTGTCGGACAATCTGCGCAAGGGCGCAGCGCTCAATGCGATCCAGATCGCCGAGGCGCTGATCAACCGTAAGCTGATCAAGGCAAAGCAGAAGGCGGCGTGACGGTCATTCCGGGGTCGCGAGCATAGCTCCGAATCTGGAATCCAGAACCGGATTCCGGATCGCCTC
>Ga0207933_1000111_pt1 | contig 82821 bp, 65 predicted proteins | sample NGESurdeep092012_4_FD_184488 | JGI IMG/M metagenome (GOLD analysis project Ga0207933, IMG submission 184488) | Arctic peat soil microbial communities from Barrow, Alaska - NGEE Surface sample F53-3 deep-092012 (SPAdes) | ecosystem: Environmental > Terrestrial > Soil > Wetlands > Peat ...
AACCATCGACCAACCTTCGCGGATCGTTCCTGGGTCGTCCTGGCGCGATTCATTTTTCGCGCTTTTTGAGAAATCGAGTTTTTCCGCAGCCTGTAAAGCCCTCCTTTGTTGGGCGTTGCTTGCGGCACGACTCAAGCCACCCCTGCGACGAAGACCTGTCGCAGGGGACCCCGGCGAGTCATGCCCTGATACAAAGCCCGGCCCGCGTAGCTCGTTTGAAGATCTCAACATCGAAGACGCATCCAGACCGACTCCGAGATAGGGACGACGCTGCCAATAGCGCAGATTGTGCGCCGACTCAAATCCAGGCCGCGAAAAATTTGAGATTTCGTATTGGTTGAGACCGGCTTGCTCAAGACGCTCGATTGCGCGCTCGTACATATGAGCGATCGCGTCGTCGTGCGGCACTAGATCGGCGCGATAGCGTGCGCCGCGTTTGAGCAGTTCGCGGCCGAGACGCGAATCCTCGTCGACCTCAAGCATGTACACGCTGGCGTGGGGCAGGTCCGAGTCGATAAGGGCTGACAGAGATTCTTCCCACGATGAGAATGTCTGTCCAGCGAGGCCAGCGATCAGGTCCACATTCAGATTCGCGATTCCGGCTGCGCGCAGCCGGCACAAATCCTGCTCAACGATTGCGCGGCTGTGCAACCGCCCGCTCGCGTGCGCTTCGGAATCAACGAATGACTGCACGCCGAGGCTCACGCGGTTCACTCCCGCGGCAACTATCGCTTCGAGAGTGGCGTCCGCAAGCTGGCCGGGCGCGCACTCCATTGTGATCTCCGCATCGGCATCGAGATCGAATTCCGCACGAATCGCGGCGAAGAGCTGAGACAGAAGATCGGGAGCCAACAGACTAGGTGTTCCACCGCCGAGGTAGATCGTGTCCACGCGCCGAGGGAGGTCTGCGCCGACCTTTTCGGCCCAAGCTCTTGCTCGAGAAAGATCCTCGATCAGGCGATTCACATAAGGGATATGATCTGCCACCGGAAAGACGCCGGAAGCAAAGTTGCAATAGGTGCACTTCGACCGGCAGAAGGGGATGGAAATATAAAGCCCGAGCGCGTTGTCGCCATAACCGGTCACGAAACGATTGTTTCATGCGCGGCGGCCGTTGGCCTGCTTTGCAAAAGTTTAGACGCGCCTCATGCAATCATAAATGGAGGGAGATCTGGATTTGAAAGCCTGGCCAGTGTTTGCCATCCTCGTCATCCAGGTCATCCTTTTTCTTGGGCATTGGTTCGTCTACTCCACCTTCATCGCTTTCTGGCCCGGTCTCGCGCCCGCCGCTGTCGCCGATTTTCGCATCGCGATGCTCGTTCTTGCCTTCAGCTTCGTTGTGGCCTCGCTGCTCTCTTTCCGCTTTTCCAATCCCGTCGTCTCGGTCATTTACTGGGCAGCGGCGGTGTGGCTCGGCTTTGTCAACTTCTTTTTATGGGGGTCGGTCGTCATTCGGTTGGCGTGGCTGGCAATTAGGTTCTCGCATTTGGTCGCGAATCCCTATGCTTTCCGCGGGCCGCTGGCGGAAGTTATCTACTCGATTGCGGCGCTCGCCGGAATTTACGGACTTGTCAACGCGCGCATCACTCGCGTTCGCCGCGTTCCGGTGCGGATCCCGAACCTGCCTGCATCGTGGCGGGGACGCAGAGCGGTGATGATGAGCGATCTGCATCTGGGTCCGATCAACGGTGTGCGTTTTTGCCGGCGTGTGGTCGCGGCGGCTTCGCGGCTTAAACCCGATGCGGTTTTTATTCCCGGCGACCTGTTTGACGGCACAAAACGCGATCTCGATCAACTAGTGGCGCCGTTCCGCGCGCTCACGCCGCCGCTGGGCATTTACTTTTCGACCGGCAATCACGAAGAATTTACGTCGCCCCAGCAATATATTGATGCGATCACGCGGGTGGGCATCCGCGTTCTTGACAACGAGCAAGTTGTCGTGGATGGATTGCGCATCGCCGGCGTGATGTACCACGATTCGTCGTCGCCACTGCGCATGAAGGCGGCGCTCGGCAAGATGCGCTCCGCCGAGACCGGTTCCGGCGTGGCACTTCCGGGGATTCTGCTTAACCATGCGCCCGCGCGGCTCCCGATCGTGGAACACGCCGGCTTCAGCCTGCAACTCTCCGGCCACACCCATGGTGGGCAGATGTTTCCTTTCATCTGGATTACGCGCCGCGTCTACGGCCGCTTTACGCGCGGCCTGCGCCGCTTTGGATCGCTCGAGGTTTACACTTCAACCGGCGCCGGAACGTGGGGCCCTCCCATGCGGGTTGGAACGCAGCCGGAGATTGTTTTGCTCGAATTTGAATAGGCGCCTTTACCCTATTAGCTAGAGCATTTTTCAAAAATGTTCGCGTAGAATCCGGATGTTATTCCTCAGGGGTTAAAACCCCATAGTTTTGTTGCCTTCTTCGGCCCGGCTAAAGCCGTGCCCTTGTTACAAAGCTGATTTTTGAAATACGCTCTAACTATTCTTTAGGCATGGAGAACATTTCTTGAGCTCCGAATCTTCCGCACCGGGCCAGCCTGTGATTCGCACACACCTGTCCGGGTACAACCTGCTCATGAGTCCGCGCCTCAACAAAGGCACAGCTTTTAATGAGGCGGAGCGCGACACGTTTGCGCTGCACGGGCTGCTGCCGCCGCACGTCGGAACTATCGAGAACCAGCGCGAGCGGCGCAAACGCGTGCTCGACGGCCACCCAACGCCGTTTGACAAGTACGCCTACATGCGCGACCTGCAGGACAACAATGAGACGCTGTTCTACTCGCTGATTGCCAACCACATCGAGGAGATGCTGCCAGTGGTCTATACGCCGGCGGTGGGTGAGGGCTGCCAGCGCTTCTCTGAGATTTGGCGCAAGCCGCGCGGCCTGTTTCTGAGTTATCCCGACAAGGAACGCATTGAGCAAATCTTATCGAGCTCCCATTACGACCCCATACGCTGCATTGTGGTCAGCGACGGGGAGCGCATCCTCGGGCTCGGCGATCAAGGCGCAGGCGGCATGGGCATTCCCATCGGCAAAATGGCGCTCTATACAGCGCTGGGCGGAATCCCGCCTGAACATTGCCTGCCGGTGCTGCTTGATGTCGGGACGGACAATGAGGCGCGGCTCAACGATCCCATTTACATCGGTTGGGAGCACAAGCGCGTTCGCGGGCAGGAGTACGACGATTTTATTGAGGCTTTTGTGGCGGTCGTCGAGCGCAGGTGGCCGCACGTACTTTTGCAATGGGAAGATTTCGCGGGCGTAAACGCGTCGCGCCTGCTGGATCGCTACCGCGACCGGCTGTGCACCTTCAACGACGACATTCAGGGAACCGCGGCCGTGACCACCGCCACGCTGCTCGCGGCGGTGAACGCGACGGGCATCCCGCTGCGGGAACATACGATTGCCATGTTTGGCACGGGATCGGCCGGCACAGGGATTCTCGACCTGCTGATTACCGAAATGAAGCAAGAGGGGCTGAGTGATGAGCAGGCGCGGAGACGAATCTATGCATTCAACCACCACGGCCTGCTCGTGGAAGGTTGCGAGGGAATTCGTCCCGCGCAGCAGCCGTTCGTTCGCAAGCGCGAGGAAGTTGCCGGATGGAAGCGGTCTGGAACTGGCGCGATCTCGCTGCTGGATGTGGTGCGCAACGCAGGCATCACGGTGCTGGCCGGCGTGAGCGCTCAGCCCGGTGCGTTTACTGAGGAGATTGTGCGCGAGATGGCGCGCCACACTCCGCACCCGGTGATTTTTCCGCTGTCGAATCCCACTTCGCAATCGGAAGCCGCGCCGGCCGATCTGCTGCGCTGGACTGAAGGCCGCGCAATCGTGGGCACCGGCAGCCCGTTTGCTCCGGTAGAAATCAACGGCAAGCTTGTCCGCATCGCGCAGGTCAACAACTCTTACATCTTTCCCGGCCTTTCTCTCGGGATTCTTGTCTCTCGCGCCACGCACGTGACCGACGGCATGATTATGGCTGCTGCAAAAGCGCTGGCCGCGCTTTCGCCAGCACGCGCAGACAAGAATGCACCGCTGCTGCCGCCTATCGCCGACTCGCGCAAAACGAGCGCGGCGGTTGCTTTGGCCGTGGGCCGGCAAGCGATGGCTGAAGGTTTAGCCGAAGCCTGCGATGGAGACAAATTCGCCGAAAGAATTCGCGATTATGTGTGGGAGCCGGAGTATTGCCCGTACGAACGCATTGAAAGGGCAATTTGAAAGCGACAAGGTAACAATGCCTGACACCAGTGGATTTGTGGCAAGGAGCATCCAGCAGCCAGCCTCGGTGCATTGTGGCGCGCTGTTGACGATGGTGCGCGTAGCTTTGGCTTTTGCGGTCGCCGCGCCGTTTTGTCCTCTTGCCGCGCAGCACATAATGCAAGAGCGTGGGCCGACGACTGCCCAGGAGAACGAGCCCTCAGCTGCAACGCAACAGACGGGAGCGGGCGCGCAACTGCACCCGGGAACCAGCCGCGGCCTTGATAGCGAAGCGCGAATGCAGAACCTGCTCGCCGATCACCAATACCTTCGAATGCAGGCGGAGCTTGGGGATTTGCCACCGGATCAGGCGCAGTTTTATCGCGGAATCCTGGCCAACCGGACCAATCAACTGGAGCAGTCGGTCCAGCTTCTTGAGCCGCTTGTGGATCAGGTGACAGCGAGTGGCGATAAGACGCGCGAGAAGCTGCTGCGCATGACGCTCGCCGAAGACTACCTGCGCCTGGGCGATTGGGACAAGGCCAGCCAAGCCTTCCGGGCTATTGACGATCGCCTCCATGGCGCGTTGAGTTCCGGCGAGCGGGACGAAATTGAAATGCCGCTGAAGATGCTGCCGCTGGTCAAGGGAAATCCGCCGATCACGGTTGACCCGTGCGAGCCTTTCAGGCTTCAGGTGAGCAACAATCCTCTTGGCCTTATCGATGTTCCTGTCTTCATCGATTTGCGCTCTTACGGCTGGATGCTCGATCCGACGGCGCAGTTCAATTTGATTTCGCGCTCCATTGCGCAAGACGCCGGCCTAGAGATTTCAAAGGACTCCGCAACGATACGCACCTTGACCGGACGCCCAATTCAGGTACGCGGAACCGTCATTCCGCAATTCACCATTGGCGGCCGCCTGACGCTGCACAACGTGACCGCATTTGTGTTCGACGACGGCGACTATTCCTTCAAAAGCGCCGGCTATCGGGTCGAAGGAGTTCTTGGGTATCCCGCGCTCGCGGCGATGGGCAGACTCACCATCTCCGACAACTCCATTCAGGTCGATCCCGCGAAAGAGGACGGTCCGAATGAAGGCGCAGATCGGCTTACCATCGGCGCCCAGTTCTATCTCGACGGCGATCAAATCATCGTCGCTTTCAGAAGCACGCAGAAACCCGCGCCTGATTCGCCCGCGCAGGGAAGTTCAGCCGGCAACCACGGCGACTCCGCGGGAAGCGACGAGCAGATGTTTGCCGTCGACGCAGGCGGCCAGCAAACTTACCTCACTTCGCGCTGGTTCAACGAGCACGCTGCCGAGTTCAACGGCAAGAAGATGGTGCCGTTCGCGTTTCCGGACATAGATTCCAGGCCGCGGTCAGCTTACATCGCCGAGAATGTGGCGCTGGCCGTCGGCGACACGGCTATCGAGCTCCATAATGTCCCTGTACTCACACAGCCTCTCGGCTCAGCCGCCCGCGACGATGTTTACGGCGTCATCGGTATCGACGGACTCGACCAGCTCACGAGCTACACCTTCGATTACCGGACGATGCGGTTTAGCGCGAGTGCGGAGTGATGGAAGGAAAAATCTAGACAGGCCGGGAATGGAGGACAGGGAATAGGGAATAGACCCTGAAGGATTACGGCACACGCCTCTTTTTGGGCAGCGCCTTTCGATTCTCTACCAGCTTTCCAGCGCCCGCAGCCTTTTCCAACCGGGCCTGACCGCGCCGGCCGAGCGTGAGTGCCACGATACCGAACACTAGCAGCACTAATCCCCACCACAGATTGGCGTTGATCCCCAGACTCTTCGTGTATACGTCGGCATTGGAGCGAGTGGAAAGGCCGAAGGCTGTCAGAATGGTTCCGATCAAAGTGAACATCATGCCCAACAAGATGCGCGGATCGTAAAACATAGCCCTCCTTCTCAGCTCAGATCAAAATCAAGTTCACGACGATCGCGGCTAGCAAGACTGCCGCGGCCATCGCCTCCGGCCGCTTCCACCATTTCGGGTTCGCCTGCGGCCGGGTTGTGAGTGAGTAGACGAGGCTGTTCAGCTCCGATTCAGGCCTCGCTTTGGTGCATATGCTCAATACAACCGTGGCGAGCAGAGTCACAACGAAGGCAATGATTGCCGTTTCCAGGTTCAGCGCAATTTCGCTTGCCGGATGGCGCAGCACCGAAATCCAGCCGCCGTGAATACCGCGCTGCGCGCCCTGCGGCAGAGACAGTCCGTGGTGCAGCAGGGCCGCGGCTGCGCCTGCAACCAATCCCGCGAATGCGCCGTGCCCGGTGGCACGCTTGAAGAAAGCGCCCAGCATGAGCACCGCAAAGAGCGGGACATTTACTACCGCGAAGACCAGCAAGATCGCATCGAGCAAGCTGTTGAAGCGGATGGTTGCGCAGGCCGCCGCGAAAGCAAGCAACATGTCGCCTGCGGCCGCACATCGCGCGACGACAAGCAGGCTCTTGTCGGATGAGTTCTTCGCGAACAGCGACTGAAAAATGTCGCACGTAAAGACAGTGCTGAACGATGTTACGCTCGCTGCTAAGCCGGCCATCAAGCAGGCCATTAGAGCTGCAATCCCCAGGCCCAGCAAGCCTGTGGGCAGGAATTCAGGAAGCAAGTTCGGCGTGGCCATTGTGTAGTCGAGCACAGCATGTCCGTCCGCGCCGATGACCGGCGTTCCATCTGCGTTGGCCTTTGCCGGAACCAGGCCGGCGCCAGCCTCAACCGCCGGCGGAATGACGGTAATTTCGTGGGAGATCACATTGTTGTCATTAAAGACGACGATCGAGGTGTGCGGCGTGGGCAGGCCGATGGCAATCAGCCCGGGAAGAACCAATACGAGAGGCACGAAGATTCGCACTGCCGCCGCGGCGATGGGAGCTCTTTGCGCCGACTCCACATTGTTCGCCGCCATCGGTATCTGCAACTGCCGGAAATCCGCGCACCACGTCGCGCCGCCGAACACAACGCCAACGCCAATCAGCAGAAGGACGGAGCCCGCGCCCGCTGAGTGTGCTCCAGAGTGGGCTGAGCCGAACGACATTTGTGTCAGACTCCGAAAAAAGCCTGCCGGGACCTGAGCCTTCAACCCGCTCCATCCGCCGATCTTCTTTAATCCGAGCAGCACCATCGGGAGCAGTCCTGCGATGATGAGCAAAAATTGCAGCGCCTGACTGTACATCGCCGCGCCAAGCCCACCCAGCAGAATGTAGGCCAGCACAAGAGCCGCGGGAAACGCCATTGCAAGCAGCAGAGTTCCTGTTGGCGGCAGGTTCAGGGATTCGGCAATCCGATCGAAGACGTGGAGCGCAACCAAAGCGCGCGCCATGGCGTAGAGTGCGATGCCCGCGCTGAACGCGGACATGGCGGAAAAAAGGAATGCATTCAGCACGCGGGTTTTTTGGTCGAAGCGCAGCCCGAGATACTCCGGAATCGATCGCGGGGCGATTGGAGTTGCTTTTGCATCGGCTGCGGCGGTTCCGGGCTTGGAGCCGTAGAAGATGGGCATGAGATACAGGCCCGCGAAGAGCATCGCCGGAATTGAGCCAAGCGCGAACCATGCCACGCTGGCCAGTCCGTATCGAGCTCCCGCTGCGCCCATCCCCAGCACTTCCAGCGAGCCGAGGCTTGCGCCCAGCATTGCCAGGCTGCACAGCCAGCCAGGCATCGCGCGCCCGGCCTGCATGAAGTCTCTGCATGTTGTCATCGCAGGCTTGAGAGAGAAACCCGCGGCCAGCATGAAGAAGAAGTAGATCAGCAGAATCAACGAGTCGGTTGCGGCAAGACCAGGTGCGGCAAGAGTGGGCACGAGCGATTCCTTCCATTTTGATGGTACAGAATCCAATTGGCTGTTTGGGGCGGCTGTCTGGGTTGCTCTTCCGGGTCGGCTCATTCGGGCGCATCAAGCGCGGGGCTGTGGCGCGCTGATACGAAGCTGGAATTGTTGCGACCGCATTTTTTGCGCAGCCCAAAAAAACGGCGGTAAGGGGAGTGCCCTGCCGCCCGCTGCGTTGCTGTTACGGGTCGCTACCCGTTATTGTTCGGCACCCGCTCCTGTGCCGGTTCCTGCTGGCGGCGGCGGTGCCGGAACTGCCGGCGAAGCGCCGTCGGGCGAAGGACTCTGCGGCCGATGAAATTGGCCACCGTGCCCGTGAAACTGGTTGCCCTGCCCATCCATACCTGGCCGGTCCATACCTGGCCCATTTGAGCCGGGCCCATTCATGCCGGGTCCGCGTCCGTCTTGTCCCCACTGGCCGCGGCCGTGTTCTCCCATTCCCTCGTGCTCCATACGGTTCTGGTGCATGGTTTGGAGCTGCTTCCACTGGTCCGGCTTCAACTGCATGCGAATGTCCAGCAGGAAACGCGCGTTGGCTTTTTCCAAATCGCCGCGCGCGCTTACGACCCTGTCGATTTGCGCTTCAATCGCGGCGCGGTCAGGAGAATCGGCCTTCATCAGCGGGCCCATCACCAACTCCGCCTTTTGCAGAGTGGCTTGCAAGTCGATCAACTTCATGCGATGGTCCTGAAGAATTCCATCCATCGCCTTGCGCTGATCGTCAGTGAGTGCCAACTTCGTTACAAGGTTCGGATTGTTCCAGAATTGCCCGAATCCGAACGAGCGTTCCATGGGAGGCCGGTGCTGCGCGAAGCCGGGTCCCCTACCTTGGCCGTCGGGCCCTTGCGCGCACGCCCAACCCGCTGCCATTACTACTCCCGCAACCGCCAAAACCAGCCGAGCAGTTTTCGACATCTTCATTGATTTCTCCCCCCTTGTCTCAACAAGGGACCGTTTCTCGCCTTCTATTTATGTTTCTTCTCGTGTTGTCTTGTTTTGCGATCCCTTCAATTGGTGCCGTTGCCGTCTATCATTTGCGCCAGCGGCTCCATGGCCGCCGGAACCTGCCGCGATACATCGTTGTCGACTGTTGCGAGCAAATCCTCATCCGAATTGGCTGCACGCTTCACAGCCCTTGGTTGCCGACTGGTGGCGATGTTGGTCGCGACACGCGTGAGCGAGAGATGCTGCTCTGCCTCGGCGGCGCGCGCCAAATCTATCTTCTGCGCAGCTTTTTGTGTCTCCGCCTTAATTTCGGCCGCACGCACCGCCTCCTGCCGCTGACGACGCTCGTACAATCCGCCTGCAAGGCTTCCGGCGACCAGCAAACATCCCAGAGCCCAGCTTGCCGCCAGACGCCAACTGTGCTGCGCCGCTCGCACAGCCGATTTCGGCCTGCTGTATGCGGACGCGCTCCATGCATCGACGCTGGCCTTGAAGTGCTTCAGCGCACCAGACATGATCGGATCAGCCACGATCGGGTCATCGATCTCGCTCGGAAAGGATTTGCCCGCCAATCTGTCGCTCCTGAATTTGTCGCTTTTGCTCATCGTGTTCCTCTCAGCTCCGCGCGCACTTTTGCGAGTGCCCGCGATAGATGTGCCTTCACCGTGCCCTCGCTCAACCCCGTAGCTTGCGCAATCTCGCTCAACTCCTGCTCCTCAACGTAGCGCAGCAAAAATACCGTTCGCTGCCGCTGGCTCAGATTTTCGACTGCCTTCCAAACCTGCCCGACCTGTTCCCGAGCCAGTATCTGCTGCTCCGCGCTGCGCTCGCCGTTCGGCAGCCACTCGCCGGCCTCGTCAACGCCCACCGCATTGGCCTGCGTATGCCGCCAGAACTGCAGGCGCCGGTTGCGCCAGTGGTCCTTCTGCAAATTGATGGCGATCCGCATCAGCCAGGTCATGGCGCTGGAATCGCCGCGAAAGTGGCTCCAGTTGCGGTGCGCCTTCAGGAAACACTCCTGCGTCAACGTCTCTGCCAAATCCACGTCCCTGAGCGAAGCCAGCAGGAAGCGGAAGATTTGCGGCCGGTGGCTTTCCACGATGGACGCAAACTCGCGCGCGGCAATCTCCTGCGCCGCTTGCGCGGACATCGGCTTCACGGCTATCCCGGCTGCCATCGGTTTGGTAGACGTCCCCATTCGCCGCAAGTTTACAACCCCCAATTTCATTTTCGCCCCAAAGGGCCGCAAAGCCCAGGCGCGGAACGGCGCGAAAGCCCCCCAAGCCTATTGTTCTCATGGATGGATTCTGAGCGCTGAGCCCCGGCAGTGGCATTTACGGAGTCTTTTGGATTTATCGAACTTTCCTAAGCGCTGACGCGCGTGGCTTTCCTGGGCGGCGATGGGCATGGGCGACACGCATGGGCGATGCACATGCTCTAGGCAACGATATAATTCGTTGCGGCGCGGTTGGCTCCTCGATGTGAACTCTGTTGGACGAGGCTGGCAAGACAAGGCTGACGACGTGCCGCTGAAGACCAGGAATCGAACCCGCGAAAACGAGGACCCGTACCGCAGAAAACCAGGAACCGAACCCATTGGAGACATCAATGATTTCCCGCCGAAAATTTGTTGGAAGTTTTGGAAAAGGGCTGGCCGCGGGTGCGGCGGCCTCGGCCTTCGCGTCCACCGCCAAAAGCTATGCGCAGATTCTCGGCGCCAACGATCGCCTGAACTTTGCCATCAACGGGCTCAATGGCCGCGGCCACGCGCATCTAGCCTCGCTCGGCGCCAATAGCAAAACTGCGCGCCTGGCTTATATATGCGACGTCGATTCCGGCATTTTGGCCAAGTTCGCAGCCGATGCGGAACAAAAACTGGGCTACGCCTCCAAAGCCGAGACGGATTTTCGCCACGCGTTGGAATCGAAGGACGTGGACGCGATCACGATTGCGACTCCCGACCACTGGCACACGCCGATGGCGGTGCTCGGCCTGAAAGCCGGGAAGCACGTTTACGTTGAAAAGCCATCCAGCCAAAATCCGCGCGAGGGCGAACTGCTTGTTGCCGCGCAAAGGAAATATGGAAAGCTGGTCCAGGTTGGCGATCAGCAGCGCTCTTCCGATTACACGATCCGCATGATCAAGCAGATTCACGAGGGCTTGATCGGCGACGCCTACATGGCGAAATCCTGGTACTCGAACACGCGCGGCACGATGGGCATCGGCAAGCCCGCACCTGTACCTGCCTCGCTCAATTGGGATTTGTGGCAGGGGCCCGCGCCGCGTAGCGAATACAAAGACAACATTCAGCCCTACAACTGGCACTGGCTGCGCCGCTATGGCACCGGCGAGACGCTCAACAACGGCACGCATGAAGTGGACATTTGCCGCTGGGCTCTGCAGGCGGAGATTCCTCATGCGGTGACTGCAAGCGGCGGCCGCTATCAGTTCAAAGACGATTGGCAGTTTCCCGACACGACCGTTACCAACTTTGAGTATCCTGACAAATTGATTTCGTGGGAGGGACGCTCCTGCCAGGGAATGCGCCTCTACGATCGCGACCGCGGTTCGGTCATCATGGGCACAAAGGGCTCGGTCGTGATTGATCGCGGCGGCTACGACGTCTTCGACTGGAAGGGAAAGCAGACCGACACGTTTCGCGTAGGACACGAAACTTCAACGAGTGACCTGGTCGGCGCCGATTCTATGACCGATGCGCACTTCGCCAACTTTATTGCTGCCATTCGCGGCCAGGAAAAACTCAACTCGCCTGCTGTGGTCGCCAATGTGACCGTGACGATGCTGCTGCTCTCGAACATCGCGTGGTTTGTCAATCGCCTGCTGCGCCTTGACACTGAAACCGCGCACATTCTCAACGATCCCGAGGCTATGAAGTTCTGGGCCCGCACTTACCAGCCGGGTTGGGAAGTGACGGTGTAGGAGCGTACAGGCTTTTACACTAGCCGGCTGAGCGAAAGCTGCCTGGCAGCAGACTCGAAGAGTCTCGGTCGGAGAATCGATCCGGATTGGAAAATCGATCTGGATTGCAGAATCGCCGATTGATGTTGAGCATCCAAACCCTTGGGAGTATGCACAATGGCCATCTCTGCCTCATCATTACCTGCCGCGCAAGCGGGAACCATCACGCTTGGCGGCGACCTGACAGTGAACCGCATGGGCTACGGCGCCATGCGCATTACGGGCAAAGGTATCTGGGGGCTGCCCGACGATGTAGACGCCGCGCTGGCCACGCTTCGCCGCGCTGTCGAGCTGGGAGTCAACTTCATTGACACTGCGGACTCCTACGGTCCCGACGTCTCAGAGGAACTGATCGCCAAAGCGCTGTGGCCCTATCCCGCAGGCCTGGTCATCGCGACCAAGGCCGGCTGGACGCGCCACGGGCCAGGCATTTGGCAGCACGATGCGAGCCCCGCGCACCTCGAGCAGGCCATCGAAGGCAGCCTCAAGCATCTGAAACTCGAGCGCATCGACGTTTACCAGCTCCACGTTCCGGACCCGGCTGTTTCATTCGACGCCTCGATGGAAACTCTGGCGCGGCTGAAGAAACAGGGCAAAATTCGCCACGTCGCTCTCTCCAACGTCACGCTCGAGCACATCCACCGCGCGCAGAAGATCGTTCCAATTGTCAGTGTGCAGAACCGCTACAGCTTTAGCGACCGCGAGTGGGATTTTGTGGTGGATTATTGCGCGGCCAATAGCATCGCGTTTCTGCCCTGGGGACCAATGGCGCAAGCCCGCAAAGCAAACGATGTAGTGGAAAAAATCGCTGCGGGGCGAAATGTTTCTACGGCCGTTGTTTCGCTGGCGTGGCTACTGCGGCGCTCGCCGATTATGCTGCCCATCCCCGGCACCAGCACGGTGAAGCACCTTGAAGAAAATGTGAGCGCCGCGGCGTTCCGGCTTAGCGATGCCGAGTTTGGCGAACTGGGAGCGGTTGTTCCCAGGCCCTATTGGCTGCGGGGCTGATCTCGGCTGAGTTCCGTCGGTCAGGGCCACACCAGAAGCCTTATTGCGTTCCGCTCGGCGGACCTTGAGGCTGCGAGGGTTGGTCCGGAGCGCCATTTTGCGCCGGCGGCTCGGCAGGCGCATTTATCGGCACATTTAGTCCATGCTCGGGATCGTATTGATGCCTGACCATCCACTCTTTGAATTTCGCGGCTGGCTCCTCCGTTACCCCGCCGTTGTGGCGGACGTAGACGGCGTCTTGTTTCATGCTGACGTTCAGCTCGCATGAATTCATCTCTCCGGGCTTGCCGCCCATCACGGGCATCAGAATCTCAATGACCCGGTCTGGCTTCTTCCAGCGTGCCATAAAAGTTTCGTAACCCGGCATGGACGTGATTGGCTGCCCACAACTGTAGTTGAAATCGAATCCCAGAGGCTGGCCGTTTTCGAAGAGGTCGGCACCGCCCATGCCATCCACCTGATCGAGTGACGACGCCGCGCCGTATCCGCCCGGGCGATCGTAGTGGCGTACACCATTGCGGTAGATAATGTGAACCCGCAAAGGAAATTCCGCGGGGTTAAATTTGCCCGCCCATGCTGTTGGCGCTATGAGTAAAAAAACGATCAGCCCACCCAGGCTCGAGATCAACACTCTCCGCATAGAAACACCCCATAAAAATTCTGTAGGCCGGATTTCGAAGCAATTCTAACTCACACCCTCGAACCACGCATCAATCACAGCGAGGTGCTGGCCGGGGCGGGAATTCCGATTGCATCTTTTGGACCTCTGCCCCCCCGATCCATGCCGCAGGATTTACCCTAGTGTCGAGACAAACTATGCTGCTTGAATCTCTTCGCGAAAAAGTTTTGCGGGCCAATCAAGAAATTGCCCGCCGCGGCCTTGCTCCGCACACCTTCGGGAACGCCAGCGGTGTTGATCGCAGCGGGCCAAAGCCGCTGGTGGTCATCAAGCCCAGTGGCGTGGATTACGATTCGTTGACGGCTGCCGACCTCGTAGTCACCGATCTCAATGGCAATATCGTCGAGGGCTCGCTGCGCCCGTCGAGCGATCTCGATACGCACACGCTACTCTATCGCGAATTTCCTCAGATCGGAGGCATCGTTCACACACACTCTGAGTTCGCCACAGCCTGGGCCCAGGCCTGCCGGCCGATTCCGTGCCTCGGCACCACTCACGCCGATTACTTTCACGGCCCGGTTCCTGTGACTGAGCCACTCTCGGCTGAAGAAGTTGCCGCAGGCTACGTCCGGAACACGGGAGCGGTGATCGTCCGCCGCTTCCGTTCCGGAAAACTCGATCCGGTGGCCGTTCCCGGCGTGCTAGTGGCTGGCCACGCCCCGTTTGCCTGGGGCGCAGACCCGGCCGAGGCTGTCGAACACGCTGACGTGCTTGAGTACATCGCCCGGCTGGCCTTCCGCAGCGTACTCTTGGGAGCACCCGAGGCAGGCATTCCCGGCCACGTCTCGGAATACCACTACCTGCGTAAACATGGCCCGAAGGCGACGTACGGCCAGCGCTGACTGGGTCCCTCACTCCCGCGCCACCGAACGCGGGGGCAGCTCGCAGCCGTCGGCGCGGAGTGTCAAAAGCTCCAACACGCGAGACCCAACCAAGCGGAGGCGGGTTTCCGGAACTCCTGTGTTTTCGGTTAGTTGACAGTTGAGCCGCAGGAGTCTGTTGATATACTGTTTTTCATAGATTGATCCGTTTCTCTGGATGACCGATCTTGTTTTTTGCACCGAGGATGTGGTCTACTTCATTTCAGGTTGACATTTCTCGACTACTAGAAGTCCATATCATGCTTGTTCTCAGGCGATTGGCCTGAGACCTCTGGCTTGAAACGGCACCCCCCCGCGTGGCAACCGACGTGCATGTAAAGGAATTGACATAGAGATCTTCAACACCCATGGAGACAAGCCTCTTTAATCGCGTGCAGGCTACGCTGCTGGCCCTGGCCACCGCGGCGCTGTTCTTGTTGGCTGTGCTGAACATTCTTGAGCAGCGCCAGTTTGCTCAGCCTGACGATGGCGTTTGGTGGAGCGAAGCGCAGGGGGGCCTGCAGGCCGAAAAAGTTCTGACGGACAAGCCCGGGCAGCGAGCCGGGATCCAGGTTGGAGACCTGCTGACGGGGGTCAGCGATTCGCCGACGTCAGACGTTACGCCGGTCACGCTGGTGGCCAATCTGGAGCGCGCGCTTTACGCCACTGGTGCTTACGGCCAGGTGTACTACACGATCACGCGCGACCGGATTCCTCTTGAGACGCCGGTGAAGGTAATCCCCGATCCGCTGGATCGAAGTCTCGAGCTTGGCTTGCGCATCATCGGACTTATTTATCTGGTCATCGGGTTCTACGTTCTTTTCCGCCGCTGGGGCGCGCCCCGTTCAATGCACTTTTACCTTTTTTGCCTGGTCTCGTTTGCGCTCTATGCGCTCAAATACACCGGCAAGCTCGACACGCTGGACTGGATGGTCTTCTGGACCAATGTGGTGGCAGAGGCGCTGCAGCCGGCGCTCTTCCTGCACTTTGCGCTCAGCTTTCCCGAAGAGCGGTTCAAGAATCTTCGCCGCCGCTGGCTGCTGCCTCTGATCTATGCGCCGGGCGCGGGAATGCTTGGCTTGTGGCTCTGGTCGATCGCCACGCGCGAAGCTACCAAGCTCCTGCTCGACCGGCTTAACCAGATCGCCACGGCATATGACGCGGTCTTCTACGTCGCCGCCGCGCTGCTGTTCCTGCGCAGCTATAGCCGCGCCACCACGCCGCTGCTGCGCCAGCAGTTGAAGTGGGTGACGCGCGGCACTCTGCTTGCGGTTCTGCCTTTCACTTTCTTTTACGCCGTTCCCTATCTGCTGCACCTGAATCCGCCGCAACTGCTCACCAATCTGGCGGGCCTTTCGCTGGTGTTTTTGCCGCTCACGTTCGCCTGGGCAATTGTCCGATACCGGTTGATGGATACGGACTTGATCTTCAAGCGCGGCGTGGCATACATGTTGGCCACGGGTCTTATCGTCGGGGGATACTTCGGCATCATCGCGCTCATTACCGTCGTGGTTCACAATGCCATGCCGGAGGCCGTGAGTGCATGGGGCTTGGCCGCTGCCATTCTGATCACGGCTGCCGTATTCGATCCGCTCAAGCGCCGCATTCAGGGCTGGGTAGACCGCGCTTTCGACCGTCATCGCTACGACTACCGCAGGGCCCTTGTCGAATTCGGCCGCGGCCTGAGCTCCCAAACCGATCTCCAGGCATTACTTAACTCGATCGTGGAACAGTTGCCGCGCACCTTGCTCGTCGCGCGCGTTGCTATTTTTCTTGCGCAGGATTCGGGCGGGTTGCGCCTCGCCGCCTCGCACGGCTTGCCAGACGAAGTCAGCAACGAACAGAGCAATCTGGCCCTCGGATTTCTCCGGTTCAACCATGCCAAGGAGCATTCCCACATCTTTTTCGAGAATGCGCAAGCCGTCATGCATCTTTCGCCTGACGAGCAGCGCACCGCGGCTTTGCTTGACCTGAATTACTACTTGCCGTGCAGGGTGGCGCCGTTGCAGCTTGATAACGGACATGCCGCCAGCCGCACCATTGCGGTGATCGGCCTCGGCCGCACGCTGGGCGGGGACTTTTTGTCGAGTGAAGACGTCGAGCTTCTCGAATCGCTGGCCGGCTATATCGGCATCGCTCTACAGAATGCCAGCCTCTACGCGCGCCTGGAAGAAAAGATTGTTGAGTTCGAGCGCCTGAAGGAGTTCAACGAGAACATCGTCGAATCCATCAACGTCGGCATCTTCGCCATCGACCTCAACGACCGCATCGAAAGCTGGAACGCGCAGATGGAGGCGATGTACGCCTTCAGCCGCGCCGAGGCGCTGGGCCAGGAGCTTAGTTCCGTCTTCCCGGTGGAGTTCATCGAAGCGCTGGAAGGTTTCGGCAGCGATCCGGGAGTGCACCACCTCTACAAATTCCGCCTGACAACGCGCGCCGGTGAGCTGCGCACCACCAATATCGCGATTGCTCCGCTTCTCTCTCGCGACTTCGTTCCCGTGGGCCGCATCGTGCTGGTTGACGACATCACGGAGCGCGTAACGCTGGAAACGCAGCTTGCCCAGGCTGACAAGCTCAGCTCGATCGGCCTGCTCGCCGCCGGCGTCGCCCATGAGATCAACACTCCGCTCGCCGTAATCTCCTCATACGCGCAAATGCTGGCCAAGCAACTGCGCGGCGACGCGCGCCTGGGGCCGGTGCTCGACAAAATTACGCAGCAAAGCTTCCGCGCCGCCGAAATTGCCAACGGCTTGCTCAATTTTTCGCGCACCTCCACAACCGAGTTTCGTTCTACCGACCTGAACCAGGTGGTCCGCGACACGCTCTCGCTGCTCGAGCATCAGTTCAAGACGGCGCAGATTCTTATCGATCTCGATCTCTCCGACGAGTTGCCGCCAATTCAAGGCAACCCCGGCAAACTGCAGCAGGTATTTCTCAACCTGTTATTGAACGCCAAGGATGCCATGCCCGGCGGCGGCCGATTGCGCATTGCCACACTGGTCAATGGCCACGTTGAAGCCGTGATCTCCGACTCCGGCTCCGGCATCGCGCCCGAGCATCTCAAGCGCATCTACGATCCCTTCTTCACCACCAAAAACATGCTGCTGGGCGAGCGGCGCGGCACCGGACTCGGCCTCTCTGTTTCTTACGGCATCATTCAGGAACACGCCGGCAAGATTCACGTCGAAAGCGCAGTCGGCTCCGGCACAACTTTTCACCTGGAGTTTCCCCTATTAAGGAATTCAGTTCATGCCTGAGCACACCACTGAAGACGTACAGCACGTGAGCGCGCCTGCTTCCGCGCCGGCACTCGACGGCACTATGCCCGTTGCTTCAATCCTGGTAGTCGATGATGAGGTCGGCATTCAGGAATCGCTTGAAGTGCTGCTCTCGCTCGAAAATTACTCCGTGAAGACCGCAGCCAACGGCGAGCAAGGCCTGCGCATGCTGGACCAGTCAAACTTCGACCTTGTCCTGCTAGACCTCGCCCTGCCCGGCCAAAGCGGCATCGAACTTCTGCCACAGTTCAAGGAGCGGCAGCCGGATTTGCCCATCATCATGATCACTGCTTATGGCACTGTCGATAATGTCGTCGAAGCCATTCGTGCCGGCGCTGATAACTTCGTCCAGAAACCCTGGGACAACGAGAAGCTGCTCGCCGACATTCGCTCCGCCGTTGCCCGCCGCCGCGCCGAGGAAGAAAATCTCCAGCTCAAGCGCACCCTGAAGCAGCGCTACAACTTCGCAAACATTGTGGGCAAAAGCGAGTCGATGCTGCGTATTTTTGATCTCGTCGCGCAGGTCGCGCCAAGCCGGTCGACCGTGCTGATCCAGGGTGAGAGCGGTACCGGCAAGGAGATTATTGCCAAAGCGATCCACGCCAACTCGCCTCGACGCGACAAGCCTTTCGTTCCCATCAACACTGGCGCCATGCCCTCTGAGCTGCTCGAATCCACACTGTTCGGGCACGTGAAAGGCGCGTTCACTTCCGCGATCGCCTCAAAGAAAGGGCTCTTCGAAGTCGCCAATGGCGGCACGCTTTTCCTGGACGAGATCGCCACCATGGGCCTCGACACGCAGTCGAAGATTCTTCGCGTGCTGCAGGATAAGCGCTTCATGCACCTCGGCGGCATTCAGGAGCTTCAGGTGGACGTGCGCATTCTGGCCGCCACCAACGTCGATCTTCGTCAGGCGGTGCGCGACGGCCGCTTCCGCGAGGATCTTTTCTACCGCCTCAACGTCATCACTGTCGATTTGCCGCCGCTGCGCGCACGCCGCGAGGATATTCCGCTTCTCGTCCAGCACTTCCTCGAGTTTTACGCTGCCGAGAACAACTTTCCGCCGCGCAAACTTTCCAGCGACGCCATGCGCGCGCTCATTGACTATGACTGGCCGGGCAACGTCCGCGAGCTTGAGAACGCCATCGAACGCGGCGTTGTGCTCTCTTCCGGCCCGCTGATTGGCGCCGAACTCCTCCCAGGCCAAATCACTGGCCGCACCTTTCAGGACGCGCTCCTCGAGCACAATCCCAACTCCTCACTGTTCGACATCCTCGAAGTCATCGAGCGCCGCATCATTATTGAGAAACTCGAGCGCTGCAACTGGAACCAGACCGAAGCCGCCGAGCAGTTCCGCATTCCGCTCTCCACCCTGAACCAGAAGATCAAGCGCCTCAACATCGAGATCCGCAAGCGGGGCAGGGAATAAAAGCAGGGAACAGCCAATAGGTAATAGGGAACAGCGAACAGGGATCGCAGCGAGGTTTCGATCCGCTGTTTGGTGAGCGCAGAAATCTGACAACTACGAACTGAGGATTTTGAACTGCTTATGCCTTACTTCCTCTTTAAATCCGAGCCCAGTGTTTACTCCTTCGACGATCTGTTGCGCGATGGCGAGACCGCGTGGGACGGTGTGACCGCTCCAGCGGCGGTCAAGAATCTGCGGGAGATGAAGGCGGGAACGAAGTGGATCTTCTATCACACCGGCGACGAACGCACCGCAGTCGGCACGGGCGCGGTCGTCAGCGTTGACGCTACCGATCCCAAGATCCCGATTGTTCGTGTCAAGACGGGCAAACGCCTCAAGAATCCGAAGACCCTCACCCAAATCAAGGCGGAGAAGCTCTTCGCCCGCTCGCCGCTGGTTTTGATTGGTCGGCTCTCGGTGGTTCCGCTCACGAAAGAGCAATGGGACTGGTTTGTAAAATAAGGAAACAATGTGGTAAGATTTCCTTGTTTCCTTACGGAGGCGAAATGCTGGCTAAGCTGACCGTCAAGAATCAACTCACCCTGCCCAAGGCCGTAGCTAAGAACTTTGCAGGGGTTGAGTATTTTGACGTGAGTACAGACGGTTCGGCTATCGTGCTGAAGCCGCTCCGGCCGAGCCGCCTGGATGAGGTTCGCGAAAAGCTCGAACGCCTGGGGATTACAGAGCAGGATATTACCGACGCAATTGCGTGGGCGCGCAAAACTGAGTGACTGTGCATCCAATCCTGCGCGTGGTCTTCGACACCAATGTGGTTCTTTCCGCGCTCCTGTTTACGCGCGGTCGATTGAGTTGGCTGGTTAATCATTGGAGAGACGGAAATTGTGCTCCGCTAGTCTCGAATGCGACGGTGACGGAATTGGCGAGAATCCTCGCCTACTCAAGGTTTGGGCTTTCAGCCGAAGAACAGCTTGAGGCATTGGGCGGCTACATCCCTTTTTGCGAGGCAATTGATGTCATGAGGTCCTGTCCGGTCTCATGCCGCGACGCGAAGGATCAACCGTTCCTCGATCTTGCCCACTGCGGCAGAGCCGACTTGCTGGTTAGCGGCGACGACGATCTGCTCGCGCTGGCGGGGCAAACCGGCTTCGTAATCGAGTCGCCGGAATCTTACCGTCGCAGAGTTGCGGGCGCCGGATTGCAAGCTTGACTGAACAACAATAATGACGATGCGCCGTTCGCGGAACGCTGCATCGATCCCTATGCTTTCGACTCGGTGAATGTGCCGCGGTGAATTTCGGCAGTTCCGACCTATTTCTGCGTCACCGGCCCGAGCGGCCAGACGGTTTTCCCTGCAAATCTCGTTGTGCACTTGCGCCAGGTCTGTGTCCACGGCCGATGCGGAGCGCGCATTAACGGATTATTCGGCGTTGCCTTCGAGCCAGGCCTTGGTGTTCAGCAATTGCCGTTGATCGAGCGACCACACTTTGCCCGTCATCTCGTCGGGCGCACGGCCCTCGCGCGCGGATTTCTCGAACTCGCTGGCGATGGTCTGCATCTTGGCGTCCAGGTCGTCGACAAAGTTCAGCACCAGCGCTTCGGGAATCATGGGCAGCTTCGGCGACCCGAACTCGAGCTTTCCGTGATGCGACAGAATCATGTGCACCACGAGCGTGCGCAGGCGATCAGGGAATCCGGGCAGTCCGGCGATTGTCTTCTCCACTAATTCGACGCCCATCTGAATGTGCCCGAGCAGCACGCCCTCGACGGTGTAATCGAATCCTGTCTCCCAGCTCAGCTCGCGAATCTTTCCAATGTCGTGCAGAATTACGCCGGTGAGAAGCAAATCGCGGTTGAGCATTGGGTAATGCGCGGCCACGCGATCGGCAAGGCCGACCAAACTTACTACGTGCTCCAACAGGCCGCCGAGCCAAGCATGGTGCAGTTGCCGCGCAGCGGGCGCTTCGCGAAATGCTTGCGCAAAGGCGGCATCGGCCAGCAGTGCTGCCAGCAACCGTTTCAGATCGGGATTGGTTACGCTCGCAACGACGGCTTCAAGCGCAGCCCACAGCTCGCCTACATCGCGAGTGGTCGCGGGCAGCATATCCATTTTGTCCGCTTCGCCCACGAGCGCGACCCGAAGCTGGTCGACTTTCAACTGCGCGCGCTCGTCGTAGCGCGAGACGCTGCCGCGCACTTTCACTATTTCACCGCGATCAAACTGCTTGGCGATGCGCGGGTCGCCCAACTCCCACACGCGCGCCTCGATTTGCCCGGTTTTGTCGCCGAGCGTAAGGCTCAGATACGGCTTGTTCTGTTTGGTGGTTCGCTGCTGCTTGGCCAGCACGAGAAAGAAGCTGTCGAAGAGCTTGCCCTCGTCGAAGCCCATCAAATCGGCAATATAGATGTCTTTCATTCTGCCGAGAAGATTAACGCAATTTTGCCCGCTCTGCCAAAAGTGGAGCCGCGAAACAGGCAAAACAGGGGGCGGGCAAAACCGGTGCCGGCCCAAGAAGCAACGCGGGCCCGGGAATACGCTCCCAGGCCCGCTGATTGGAAGGTCTTGAATCCCTCCGCTATTGTGGCGCAGGCTGCTGCGGCTGGTCTGGATGGTCGGCTGGCGCCGGCGCTCCCGGTACAGGAGTAATCGGCGTTGGCTGCTGCACCGGCTTGGGCTGCAATTCATCCTCGCTCTTCTTCTTGTCTGCGAGCCGGGTCTTGTCGCCTGTTGCGGACGACGTTTTCTTCTTCTTTTTCCCCGAAGTGTCTCCTGACAATCCCAACGGAGACGACTGCGTCTGCTGGTCAGCTACCTCTCCCGCATCCGGCGGCGCCGGCCCCGTCGAGCCACCGTTGGCATTCGTCTTGGCCGGTTTCGGGGCCCGGGCGCGCGCGCTGAAGCGCGTCTTCACGGTTGGTGCGGCAGGCTCCAACGGATTGGCTGGCTGGGCCGTATTTGAGGCCGTCTCTTGATTCGAGGGGGACACCGCGCCCGCATCCTCTGTTGCAGAATTTGTTTTCGCGGAAGGCAGAGTTTCGCGCGGCGCTTGCCCGAAACGGATTTTCTCTTTTTTGCCGGGCTTCTCTGTGTTTGCCTCTTCCTTTTTGTTTCTCTTCTTCTTGGTGGCCGCCTGAGCGGGCGCAGGAGTTGCCGGCGGCGCGCTGGCTTGCGTCTCGTTGGCCGGCGCGGCCGGAGGCGCAACCGAACCCGATTTGTCACGGAAGGTGTGGGTGCTCTCGCGGAACCGCGTCCTCTCCACCTTGGCTTTTTTCTTCGGTGCCGGCGGCGTATAGGCGCTGAAGCTGATGCTGGAATGCAATTCCGCTGGCGTAGCGCCGGCGTCTGCGTATCCCTGCTTGATCTGAATAAACGCCTGATCCCTCATTTGGTTCAGATAATCGCGAATCGCCGGATCCATCAGGCTCATGTAGTACGCCTGCTCCACATCCTGCTCCGCGTCTTTGTACGGTCGAGGGCCGCCTGGCGTATGTTGCACGACTTTCAGAATGATGTAGCCCTGCCTGGTGAGAATTGGATCGGTATATTGGCCCGAATTCAGGACGAATGTCTTGTCCTCAAGAACCTTGGGAAGCTGACCACGCTTGTATTGACCCAGATCGCCGCCCGAAGCTGCCGTGCTGCCTTCGCTAAAGCTCTTCGCCAACTGCGCAAAGTCCCCGCCTGAGTGCAGTCGCGCCTCAATGTCGTCGGCCTTGGCTTTGGCAGCTGCGACCTTCGCCGGATCGTCGGTTTCGGCTGAGATGAGAATCTCGCTCAACCGCTCGCTCTCAGGCTGCGCGTAATCCTGTTTGTGCTCCTCGTAGTACCGCTGCACCTCGCCAGGCGTCATCTGGATATGCTCGCCAACTTCCTGCCGCATCACTTCCTGAGTGATGAGCTGGTTGCGGATGTTGGCCTTGAAGTCCTCAAACGACACGCCCTGATCCTTGGCGGCTTTTTCCAAATCTTCGATCGTTTCCAGGTTGGCTTGCTTACGAATCTCGTCCAGGCGCTTCACCAGTTCCGTCTCCCCGGTGATGCCCAGTTCCTTGCCCTTGGAGAGCCACAGTTGCTGGTCGATCAGATTGCGCAGCAGATCCCTGCGTTGCGCGGCCATTTCCTGCATCGATAAGCCGTGCTGCTGGCCCTCCTGATCCAACTCGCTTTCCGCGCGGTCGTAGTCCGATTTGGTAATAATCTGATCGTTGACGCGGGCAATGATGCCCTCGACGGTCGTGCCGCCGTAGGGACTTTCGGGTTCACTCGCCTGCCCTCTCGCAAGGCTGGGGCCCACAAGCAGCGCGGCCCCGAACACCAGCGCAACGGAAGTGCGAAGAAGTCTCAAATTCATAAAATCGCTGGCCGGCCGGGTGGCTGGCGCCTGCTTTCTTGCCGCCTGATACATAGACGTTATTGTAAATGCCGGGAGAGCGAAAACGGAAAGCTGAGGTGCGGAATCCGCCCGCTGAAGGCGCCCTGAATTGCGCGTTGCCGGACCATGCACCGCAACGGGCACCGCGGTAACCGCGCTACCGCTCTGGCCCGGTGCGCGTCAAATGAAGCAGTGCTATACTTTAGCCGAAGACGGCCTCGCGGCCTTAGCGCGAGCGGCTCTTTCATCCTCGTGGCGTTGCCGGTACCGGGCAAGGTTTATTTTTGTCGAGCGGAAATCCAGGTCGGACCGAGTTTGGACAGGCCGGATTTGCTCACAGTCGATGGAAAGTCCGCCTCCAAAAGCCTGCCGCACAAGCCATCTGGAGGTTCAGTTTACCCATGACTGTCCGCGCCCGCCGCGCACTCTTTGCCGTCGTTATTTTCTTTACCGTCTGTGCCGTGGCCGGCACCGTACTCGAGCGCCGCGTTGGCGCACAGTCCTCGCAGGACGAAAGCCAACTGCGCGACAGCCTTAAGGCGTTCACCGACGTCTACGCGATTGTGGAGCAGAACTACGCCGAGCCGATCACCGCCGACAAGGCCGACGACGTCATCTACGACGGCGCTATTCCGGGGATGTTGCAAGTTCTCGATCCGCACTCGCATTTCTACGATCCCAAGGCCTATGCTCGGCTGCGCGAGGATCAGCGCGGCCGATATTACGGCGTGGGCATGGTCATACAGCAGCAAAATGATCCCAACGGCAAGAGCAACGTTTATGTCGTCACTCCCTACGAGGACACGCCGTCGTATCGTGCTGGCATTCACCCCGGCGACGAGGTGGTCGCTGTCGACGGCAAATCCAGCGAAGGCTGGACGTCCGATCAGGTAGCCAAGGCGCTGAAAGGGCCCAAGGGCACGCACGTGCAGGTCACGATGGTTCGTTATGGCCAGCCCAAGCCGCTGGTATTCGACTTGGTTCGCGATGAGATTCCGCATCCCTCTATCGATCTGAAATTCGAGATTCGTCCCGGCATCGGCTACATCCATCTGACTCAGTTCCAGGAGACCACCGGCGAGGAGATGGACGACGCCGTGAATAGCTTCTCCAACTTGAAGGGCCTGGTTCTCGATCTGCGCGAAAATCCGGGAGGCCTTTTGAGCCAGGCCGTGGATGTCTGCGACCACCTGCTCAGCAAGGGCCAGACGATTGTTTCGCAGCGCGGTCGCGCCTACTCCGATCAGAACTACGTCGCGACGCACGGCAACGACGGCAAGACCTTCCCCATCGTCGTGCTGGTCAATCGTGACACTGCATCCGCTGCCGAAATCGTTTCCGGCGCATTGCAGGACCACGATCGCGCCCTCATCGTTGGCGAAACTACATTCGGCAAGGGCCTGGTGCAGACCGTCTACAACCTCAGCGAAGACTCCGGCCTGGCGCTCACCACTTACCACTACTACACGCCGTCAGGCCGCCTCATCCAGCGCAACTACGCGGGTGTTTCGCTCTACGACTATTACAATCGCGCCGGCACCGGGCCCTCCGGCGATTCATCCAGCCGCGAGGTAAAGCTGACTGACTCAGGCCGCACCGTCTACGGCGGCGGCGGCATCACGCCCGACGAGAAAATCGAGACACCAACCAGCAACCGCTTCCAGGACGAGCTGGCCTACAAAGACGTATTCTTCCACTTTGCGCCGGTCTATGTGGCTACGCACAGTGTCGACAAGAATTTCCAGGTTGACGATGCAGTTCTTGGCGATTTCAAGAAATTCCTCACCAGCCAGGATGTTGAGTGGACCGACGCCGACATCAACGGCGTCTCCGATTGGGTGAAGGCGCAAATCAAGAAAGACATTTTCACCATTCAATTCGGCCAGCTCACCGGCCTGCGCACCATCGCTGAATGGGATCCAACAGTGCAGAAAGCGCTGACCTATATGCCCGAAGCCCAGGCGCTTGAAGATAATGCGCACAAGGTACTTGCGGAAAAGGCGCAAGCACGCGCCGACGCCAAGCCCGGTGGCCTCGCACAGCCCTGAAGCCGATTCCGCGATTCAAGAGGGACAAAAATGTAAAGCAAAACAAAAGGCCATCCCAAGGGATGGCCTTTTTGTTGTTGAAGTTTCATGCGTCGATTTGGCGCGGCGCGTATCGACACTCTTCCCGAGCCGGCACTTCTGCCGCGGCAAGAATCGGGCGCTTGCGTAAGGTGCTTGCGCCACCTCTACTTCTGTGGCGGCGGCGGTGAGAAGATCTCGCGCTTGCGTCCCGGTTCTGGTTTCGGCTTCGGCTTGGGAGCCTTCTTGACTTCCTTTTTGCCTCTGTCTTTGTTTCCCATGTAGGCAAGCATGACACAGAAGGTCGGCGGCTGAAAAGGGCGAAAGCGCTCAGCTTCGTCCGTTATTCTGAGTAGAGAATGACCAGCGCACCCAAACCTCCTCGCCGCGTCGCGGTCTTTTGCGGGTCGGCCATGGGAAACGATCCAGCATTCCGTGCCGAGGCGGCGGCTCTCGGGGCCGCAATCGCCAAAGCCGGCATTGGCCTGGTCTATGGTGGGGCGTGCCGCGGCCTGATGGGCGCGTTGGCTGACGCGGCCCTTGCCGCTGGCGGCGAAGTCATCGGCATATTGCCCGACGAGCTCAGCGGGCGCGAGATCGGGCACACCGGCCTCACTTCGCTCGAGCTTGTTTCAACCATGCACGAGCGCAAGGCGCGCATTCACGAGCTTTCCGATGCAATCCTCGCGCTGCCCGGCGGCTACGGCACCCTCGACGAATTAATGGAGGCGATCACCTGGGCGCAGATCGGCCTGCACGCGAAGCCGTGCATCCTGATTAACACGCTGGATTATTGGAACGGCCTGCTGGCGTTCCTCGACACCGCCGTCGCCGCTGGCTTCATCGAAGTCCGCAACCGGCAACTGGTCAGAGTCGCCGCGAGTGCTGCTGAAGCACTCGCGGTGGCTTTCGGCCACGCTTAAATGCGGGCTTAGACCAAGGCTTAAACCGGGCGGCCCAAGTTCGGCGGCATAATGCTTCGGCGTTATGATGTTTTTATGTCGACGAAACTTCGTTTCGGCGTGCTCAGCACCGCCAACATCGGCCTGAAAAAAGTGATCCCTGCCATGCAGCAGGGCGAGCTCACCACCGTTACCGCAATTGCTTCGCGCGATCTTGCCAAAGCGCAGGACGCGGCCTCGAAACTCGGCATTGCCACAGCCTATGGCTCCTATGAGGAGCTGCTCGCGGACCCCGACATCGACGCCATCTACAATCCGCTGCCCAATCAGTTTCACGTTCCGTGGACCACGAAGGCTGCTGAAGCCGGGAAGCACGTGCTCTGCGAAAAGCCGCTGAGCATGACCGTGGCCGAGGCCAAAACGCTGCTGGACGTGCGGGCCAGCACCGGCGTAAAAATCTGCGAAGCCTTTATGATCCGCTGTGCCCCGCAATGGCAGCGCGTGCGCCAGTTTCTCGACGAGGGGCGCATCGGCGAGCTGCGCGCGGTTGCCGGCGTGTATAGCTATTTCAATGTCAATCCGGCCAACATTCGCAACCAGGTTGAGACGGGCGGTGGGGCCCTTTATGACATCGGTTGCTATCTCGTGCAGTCGTCGCGCTACGCCTTCCAGCGGCAGCCGCGGCGCGTCGTTGGGCTCATTGATCGCGATGCGCAGACGGGAACCGACCGGCTGACGTCGGCGATTCTCGACTTCGGGGACGGCGACATAGGTTCAGGCGAGGCCGTCTCGGGCCACGCCGTCTTTACTTGCAGCACGCAGCAGATCCCTTTCCAGAAGATTCAATTCCTCGGATCAAAAGGCCGCATCGAGCTCGAGATTCCGTTCAACGCGCCCAACGATCGCCCTACTCGGCTCTTCATCGACTCGACCGGCGACCTTACCTTTAGCGGCATCACCATGGAGAGTTTCCCCACATCGGATCAGTACACCTTGCAGGGTGACGCATTCGCCAGGGCCGTTTTCGAGAACACTGAAGTGCCCGTGCCGCTCGAGGATTCAATCGGCAACATGGCCGTGATCGAAGCCATTTTCCGCTCGGGAAAGTCGGGCCAATGGGAGCAGCCGGAGCAATAAGTAGATCCGCTCGCCGAATCGGGCGTTGCAGAATCGATTTGGGCTGAATTGATCTGGGATTCTTTTCGGGGCGCCTACGCAGCAGCCGCGCACTCGCGCAGATCGGCGCTCAGCGCATCCACCCGAGCGGGATCACTGTCCCAGGCAAACATGAAGCGCGCCGCGCCGCCGATGAAGGTGTAGAAGCTCCACCCGCGCGCGTGAAGCTGATCGAGCACGCTCACCGGCGCTTCAACGAACACTGCATTGGCTTCAACCGGCTGCGCCACCCAGACGCCGGGAATGCCGGCGATCCTGCCCGCGAACTGTCGCGCGCAGCGGTTTGCGTGCTCCGCATTGCGTAGCCACGCTCCGCCCTCAAGCATGCCCACCCAGGGAGCCGAAAGAAAACGCATCTTGGCCGCCAGTTGCCCTGCCTGCTTGCAACGGTAGTCGAAGTCTGTGGCCAACGCGCGATCGAAAAACAATACGGCTTCTCCCATCGCCATGCCGTTCTTGGCCCCGCCAAAGCACAGCACGTCTATGCCGCTCTTCCACGTCATCTCCGCCGGCGAGCAGCCCAGGCTGGCGCAGGCATTGGCAAAGCGCGCGCCGTCCATGTGCAGCGAAAGCCCAAGCGATCGGCACTCGTCCGAGATTTCGCGCAACTCCGCGAGCGTATACACGCGCCCGGTTTCAGTGGATTGCGTGACGGTGACGGCGCGCGGCTTGGGGTAGTGAATGTCACTGCGCTTGGTGGCCAGCTCGCGAATCGCGTCTGGCGTAAGCTTGCCCTCGGGACTGGGCGCGGCGAGCAGCTTTGAACCATTGGAGAAAAACTCCGGCGCGCCGCACTCGTCCGTCTCTACGTGCGACTGGTCAGAGCAGATCACGCTGTGAAAGGACTGGCAAAGCGAAGCCAGCGCCAGCGAGTTGGCCGCGGTGCCGTTAAAGACGAAGTACACCTCGCAGTCAGTCTCAAACAGCTTGCGGAAGGCGTTGGCTGCTCGGGCCGTCCAAGGGTCTTCGCCGTACGACTTTGCATGGCCATGATTGGCGGCCTCCATTGCCTGCAACGCCTCGGGGCAAATTCCCGCGTAGTTGTCGCTTGCAAATTGCTGCTCCTCGTTGATGTCAATTTCCGCCATGGCAAGATCCTCGCTCAATGGGGACGGACGCCGTCCCGGAGACAGTCTTAAAGAATAAAAGAAATTGCTGAGTAGGTGCAGGCTTTTGAGAAGTTGGAGGCGCGGGCCGGGATCGAACCGGCGCATAAAGGTTTTGCAGACCTCTCCCTTACCACTTGGGTACCGCGCCTTGGGCTGACTGCCTCACGGGTTGCGGATCATCCCATCCCACTCTCCGCTCGGCCGATTGCGCCGGTGAAATGCAGAATGGAGCGGGAGACGAGACTTGAACTCGCGACCCTCGCCTTGGCAAGGCGATGCTCTACCACTGAGCTACTCCCGCTTACGCAGATTCGAGTATACCGGGCAGCCGAAAGGGGGTCAAACTGGTTCATTCATTCGTGAAGCGGCTTTCGACGAAGAAGTTTCGGCGCGGCCAGTAACGACAATTTCCCGCTTCCGCGAGTCTCATCTGCGCCTCTCATGAGTTTGACCCACCTCGCGAATTCCCGTAGACTTAGAGACTGCGAGGGATGCGGCTTGAGTTTGGCTCGATCTGCTCCTATCCCGCATCATTTTTCCTGAAAACCGGGTTTCCTGAGAACCGGGACCGCCCCTCAAATTCAGGCTTTGGAGATGGAAGCACAACCATGGCAAATCATGTATCGGCGCTGAAGCGCGCCCGCCAAACCGTAACCCGCACTGAAGTGAATCGCGCCAACCGCAGCCGCGTGCGGTCAAGCTTGCGCTCGCTGCGCGAGGCGCTTGCCAAAGGCGACGTGAAGGAAGCACAGGCTCAGTACCGGGCCACGGTTTCTGCACTCGACAAGAGCGTGCAAAAGGGATCGCTGCACTCGAACACTGTTTCCCGCTACAAGAGCCGCTTGAACACGCGCCTTAAAGCGCTGGCGACTGCCAAGGCAAAGTAGCACCACGGCAAAGATCAAATCTGAAGATCAAATCAGAAGACGACCAGCAGCCGGAAGCGATTCCGGCTGTTGCTGTTTCTGGCGGCGATTTGGTTTACGGGCCCTTGCGCAGCAACGGCTGGAGCGCCGAATAAAGTGTGCTGGCGATGATCGCGGAGCCCTTCGCGGTGGGATGGATGCCGTCGCCTTGGATCGTGTCTGGAACATTAATCAGATCCTTATAGAGCATGGGCACCACCGCAATTTGGTGCTTCGCCGCCAGACCACGAAAGATTTCATCGAACGACCGGATGTAGTCGCGCCCATAATCCGGTGGAAGCGTGATTCCGGCGAGCAGAATCTTCACATGAGCTTTCTCCAGGGCCGTGAGCACCTGATCGAGATTGGCACGGGTCTGATCGACGGGCAGGCCGCGCAGCCCATCGTTGCCGCCAAACTCCACGATCACAATGGCCGGGTGCAGGCGCAGCACATAGGGCACGCCGGCGAGCGCATCTTTGGTGGTTGCGCCGCTCGTTCCCTGGTTGACCACTTTGTACGCGTAGCCCCGCGCGTCGAGCAGCTTTTGCAGGTCTTCGGGATACGCCTCGCCATCGCGCAGACCTAAACCCGCGGTGATGCTGTCGCCGTAGCAGACGAGAACTGGGTGATCGGGGGATAGCACGCCGGCGGCAAAAATCGGCCCCGCCCGCAAACACAGCAAGCAAAATGCGACGAGAACTGTTCGCTGAATGCGCACGTATCCAGTGTAGCTGCGCGCGCGTGCCGAGCGTAGCCGCGCAGAAATCAAGCGCAGCCGCGCGGCAGAGTGCGCGCGGGTGAGGGAACACCAACGACCGGCCATTTACACTGCGAGTAACGGGAGAGCGATTTGATTCAAGTTAAAGGCGCGAAAAAATGGATCCAGAACGGCGCGCGGCGCGTGGAGATTCTGCAAGGCATTTCTCTTGAAATTCCCGCCGGACAATTTGTCGCCATCGTCGGCGCGAGCGGAAGCGGCAAAAGCACGCTGCTTGGGCTGCTTGCCGGTCTCGATTCGCCGAGCGAGGGTGAGATCTGGCTGGACGGAGTGCCAATCCACAACCTGGCGGAGACCGAGTTGGCTGCGGTGCGCGGGCGCAAGATTGGTTTTGTCTTTCAGTCCTACCAACTGATCCAAACATTGACTGCTCTCGAAAACGTGCTGCTGCCTTACGAACTCAATCTGCAAGGTAGCGGCGTGGCACAGGCGCGCCGGTTGCTCGATGAAGTTGGCCTGATAGAGCGCGTGGATCACTATCCCGTGCAACTCTCCGGCGGAGAGCAGCAGCGCGTCGCGTTGGCGCGTGCTTTTGTGGTCGAGCCGCCCATCGTGATGGCCGACGAGCCGACGGGAAATCTCGATTCAGCAAATGGCAAGCTGGTTCTCGATTTACTTCTCGAACGGAACCGCAAGGCGGGAACGACGCTGGTGCTCGTGACGCACGACCCTGAAGTTGCCAGCCGCGCCGATCGCAAAATTGTGCTCAGGGACGGCCGCGTCGTTGAGGATTCCAAGCCGGGCACGGCTGCGCCCGGCGTTCAATCTGTGCAAAGAGAGCAATCAGCGCAAGGAGAGCAATGGCCAGGCGCGCATTAAGCTGGAAGCGCGCGGCTGCAATCGGCTGGCGCGATCTGAAGTCGGCCCCCGGGAAATTTGGATTTGTCGTGCTCTCGGTGGCCGTTGGTGTGGCAGCGCTGGTGGGCGTGCGCGGGCTCAGCGACAGCTTTCGACAGACGCTCAGTACGGAGGCGCGTTCGCTGCTGGCGGGCGATTTAAGCGCGCGACTTGATCATGCGCCATTAACGGATGAACTCAGCAAGATCGCTGCGATCGAAGCGCAAAGCGGCGGCGCGATCCGCTCCACGTGGGTTACGGAAACCGTTTCCATGGCTTCCGTTTCGACAGCGCCGACGCCGTTGCTGGTTTCGCTCAAGGCGGTCGATCCCGCCGATTATCCGTTCTACGGAACGGCGGACGTCGATCCGGCGATTTCGCTACGGCAGGCCTTGCAGGGCAAGTCGGCCGTCGTCGCCGATGAGTTTCTTATCCGGCTGAACGCGCACGTGGGTGACACGCTGCGCCTCGGCAAAGTGGATTTCAGAATTACCGCGGTCCTGAAGCAGGAGCCAGATCGCGTCACTGCGGCCATGGGCCTTGGTCCTCGCGTGATGATTTCGGAGGCGGCTCTGGCACAAACCGGGCTACTGGCGCCGGGCGGCCGCGCCACCCGGCGATTGCTCGTGAAGCTGCCGGACACGCCGCCGAAAGGCGTTACTGTCGACGCCGAAACCGCTGCGATTCGCACGCAACTGGAAGCGGCGTTGCCCGATGCGCAAGTGATGGACTACCGCGAAGGCAACCCTGCGCTCACGCGAGGCCTCGACAACTCGACTTCCATTCTGAGTCTCATCTGCCTGGTCGCGATGGTTCTCGGCGCTATCGGCGTAGCCATGGCCATGCACGCGCATCTCGAGCAGCGGATGGATATGCTGGCGATTTTGAAAGCCATTGGCGCGAACTCCTCCGATCTGCTGCGCATTTTTCTTTTGCAGACGCTGGGCCTCGGGCTTGTAGGCGGATTGATCGGCGTTGTCGCGGGCGGGGCGGTGATGGCTGCGCTGCCCGCAGCCTTTGGCCAGTTGCTTCCCGTTCATGTGATTCTGCATTTTCCGTGGCAATCGGCGCTTGCGGGGTTAGGAACCGGGCTGCTGACAACACTGCTGTTTTGCCTGCCTCCGCTTCTCGACGTGCGCGCCGTGCGCCCCGTGCTGGTGTTGCGCAGGCTGGTGGAGCAGAGGCCGTTGGGAATCGCAAATTGGTTTGCGAAGTGGTGGGCGCGGCGATTGCAGGTCGCGATTGCGGCGGCCGTGATCGCCGGATTGGCCGGCATTGCCTGGGCACTCTCCGATTCGCCAAAAGTAGGCGCGTGGTTTGCGCTGCTGTTCACCATCACGCTGGTGGTTCTGCTGGTGCTGGCGGCGGCGGCGCTTTGGTTTCTCCGGTTATTCCTCAACCGCACCCGCCTGCACTTGCCATCGTCGCTGCGCCATGGTCTCGCAAATCTGTATCGCCCCGGCAATCAATCGGCCGCGGTGCTGGCGGCGCTGGGCACGGGAGTGATGCTGATCCTCGCGGTTTATCTTATGCAAAAAGACCTGTTGACCGATCTGCGCGAAACCGCGTCGCCCAAGCTGCCCAATGTTTTTCTCGTCGATATGCAGACCCAGGAGGTTGACGGCGTAAAGGCGTTCTTCGCGCATCAAGCAGGAGTGAGCCAGCAACTCGACCTGATGCCGGTGGTGCAGGGGCGATTTGTTTCGGTCAACGGCCAGCAGGTCGATCAAATGAAGGGTCAGCACTTTCCGATTCGCATGCTGGAAAGCGCTGAGCTCACCTGGGCCGATGCGCCGCCGGATGGTGACAAGGTGACTGGGGGTGCGTGGTGGACGAGCAGCAGCGCGGCCGAGATCGCTATCAGCGATGGCGTGGCGCAGCGATTGCACATCGGTGTGGGCTCCGCTGTCGAGCTCGAGACTGGCGGAACAACACGCACCCTCGAAGTCGCGGCGATTTATCGCGGCGACGGCCAGCACCTTGGCGCGCGCGTGCAGTTTGTTCTGCCGTCCGGGTTAGTCAGCGAGCAGCCGTCCACATGGTACGGTGGCGTACACATCGATCCCAAACAAGTGGGCGCAATGGAACGCTCGTTCTTCGCAGCCTATCCAACCGTTACCGTGATCAACATTGCCGACGTGATGGAGCGCATTGAAAACGTGGTCGATCAAGTCACGTTCGTCGTGCGGCTGCTTGCCGGCTTCTCCATTCTTGCCGGGCTTACAATTCTGGCATCGAGCATCGCCAGCACGCGCTTCCGCCGTATGCGAGAAGCAGTTGTGCTCAAGACTCTGGGCGCCACGCGGATGCGAATTGTGCGCATCTTCAGCGTGGAGTTCAGCGTTCTGGGTTTTCTGGCCGGCGCGGTCGGCGTCGCATTCGCCAACCTGCTCACGCGTGTTCTTCTGCATCGCATCGATATAGCGTTTCACATCGCGTGGGGTGCGACGCTGACGGCGCTCCTGGGAACGGCTCTGCTGGCTACGGCCACAGGCTGGATCGCCAGCTACCGTATTCTCGGCCTGCGCCCGCTTGAGGTGCTTCGCGAGGAATAGAAGAATCCGGAGTTGCGAAGGCGCAGTCGGGAAGTTTGAGATCGGCCTTCATCATCATGTTAAGAATTGCTTGGCTACAGGAGAATGCCTGCCCGCCGCAGTTTGGTTCGCGCGCGGCAAATTGACCGCGCGCGGGAATCTTCGTAACATGAAGAGGTTGGCTTTGCGCGCCCAGCTTTGGGAGCCAGGCCAGCCGGTTGCAAGACGAGCCGCCACGCCGCTTGTTGCCCCCTCGTTCAATGGTAGGACAGCTGCCTCTGGAGCAGCCTATCGGGGTTCGAATCCCTGGGGGGCAGCCAACTCAGAATCAACAACTTTTGCGGCTTTTCCGCCTCTTTGCACGTTCTATCGCGGTGACCATGACCGTCGTTATCACTAATCATCTGCATCTTGGACACTTCACGATTATTCGCTTCCCGGCTCCCCGGAGGGCGACCTTAAACATAGAAGGTCCTTATCAGCCGGGTACATATGCGGAACTGCGCCCTCGCTGATCTCGCGTTTTTTGTGTATCGTTCACGATATGGCCCCGCCTACAGTAATTTTGGATCTTGTTGAGCATTTTGCCCGCCACGCCACCGTCTACAAAGGAAGCCTGAATGAGACCGAGGTCCGGGTTCAGTTCATTGATCCCTTCTTTCAGGCCCTCGGCTGGGATATTCATAACAAGCTGCACTATGCGGAAACCTACAAAGATGTGGTCCACGAGTACAGCCTCCACAAGGGGCCGAATACTGAGGCTCCTGACTATTGCTTCCGGGTTGGAGGCACGCGGAAGTTTTACGTCGAGGCTAAGAGGCCTGCTGTCCATCTCAGTGTTGATCCAGCCCCTGCATACCAGCTCCGAAGTTACGCTTGGACATCTAAGCTCCCCCTCTCCCTCTTGACGAACTTTGCGGAGTTTGCTGTTTATGATTGCCGCACGGCACCGCGTCCCGGCGACAAGGCATCGGTCGCTCGTATTGACCTGATCAAGTTTGAGGAGTATCCGGAGCGGTGGGACGAAATTGCTGCGCGGTTCTCAAAGGAAGCTGTTTACAAAGGCTCTTTTGACCAATATACGGTTTCAACAAAGTTAAAAAAAGGTACGACCGAGGTAGATGTTGCGTTTCTTTCGGAAATTGAATCGTGGCGCAAGGAATTGGCTTCAAACATTGCACTCCGAAATCCAAAGCTCACACAGCGTGAGGTGAATTTCGCTGTCCAGCGCACGATCGACCGTATTATCTTTCTTCGAATCTGCGAAGACCGGGGCATCGAAAGGTACGGACAGTTACGAGATCTTCAACAGGGGGACAACGTTTACGCACGCCTTCGCACAATCTACGAACGCGCAGATGAGAAATACAATTCCGGCCTCTTTCACTTCACCAAGGAGAAGGAACGGGCGGAATCGCCCGATACGTTAACGCCCTCGCTGAAGATCGACGACACGCGGCTAAAGTCGCTCTTGAAACGTCTGTATTACCCTGACAGTCCTTATCAGTTCTCACATTTTCCTGTGGACATTCTCGGACAGGTGTACGAGCAGTTCCTCGGTCAGGTGATTCGCCTGACTCCAGGGCATCAGGCGAAGGTCGAGCCCAAGCCTGAAGTTCTGAAGGCTCACGGCGTCTACTACACACCCACTTATATTGTTGACTTCATTGTTAAGAACACGGTGGGTAAATTGCTCGAAGGCAGGACGCCAAGGCAAGCGTCCAAGATTCGCATTCTTGACTCTTCATGTGGTTCGGGTTCGTTTCTTCTGGGCGCTTACGAATGGTTACTAAACTGGCATCGGGATTGGTATCTCGCGGATGGGCCCTCCAATAACAAGAAGGTGCTGTTCCGGTCGCAAAACGGAGACTGGCGCCTCACAACCTCCGAGAAAAAGCGTGTCTTGCTGAACAACATTTATGGCGTAGATATAGACTCGCAAGCGGTTGAGGTCACGAAGCTCTCGCTCTTGCTGAAGGTTCTTGAGGAAGAGAATGACCAGTCGCTTGGGGAGAATCTTCGACTCTTCCATGAGCGCGCTCTGCCGGATCTCGGAAACAACATTAAGTGCGGAAATTCCTTGGTTGGGAAGGACTTCTATGAGTACGAGCAACTCTTGTTGCTAGATGAGGACGAAAGATTTCGAATCAACGTGTTCGATTGGAATGGTAAGGACGGCTTCCCCGAGATCATGCGCTCCGGCGGTTTCGACGCAATAGTCGGGAATCCACCATATGCGTACCGCAATTCGACCGAGGAGAATGTGCGGCCCTACTATCTAAACAAGTACAAGAGTGCTGAAGGCAATTTCGAACTCTACAAATTCTTCATAGAGCGCAACCTTGATCTTTGTCGTCCGAACGGATTGATCGGAATGATCGTATCAGCGACCTTCCTGATACAGCCGTCGTTTGAAAAACTGCGCAAGATTTTGCTTGGCACGAGTCTGGATCTGCTCGCGCCGCTCGGCCCAAACGTGTTTGTCAAAGCGACTGTCGATACCGCCATCCTGGTTGCACAACGATCGAGCGCGAATGAAAAGCATGAAATCAGCGTGGTCTCACCAGCGTCCCCCGTGGAGCTGGTCCGCACTACCCCGTACACCATTCTCCAGCAGAGGTTCGGCAAGAATCCGGGCCTAACGTTTGACTACAAACTTTCAGACGACGGCGCAAGGATAGCCCAGCGACTATTTGAGAAGTTCCCTAGCATTGAGAAAGGGTACGAGTTCGGCGTGGGCATCAACACCGGGTATATTAGGGGCGAACTCGTTGCCAACAAGAGAATAGACTCACGGTATCACAGGATGGTTCCGGGCTCTGGCATTTCGCGATACGGCGTGGTCGAGACTGACGGCTGGATTATGTATGACGCCAAATTTGTGAAGAACAAAGGGGCGTTAGGACGAACTCTTCCAGCGGAGCATCTCTTGAGCTCGGAGAAGATTCTCGTAGTCAGAACCCGCAACCTTTCATTGAAACGGCGCATTATCGCGACGATTGATGGCACAGGGGCATACAACCTCAATCGCCTCTCGAACATTGTCGCCAGAGATGGCTATAGCCTAAGAGGATTGCTTGGCATCCTCAACTCGGAACTATTCCAATGGTTGTTCTCTTCGCGCCTCTTTGATTATGAGATCAAGCCCGTGTATCTTCGCAGCGCACCTCTCGCGAATGGCAACGATTCCAAACTGGGCGCACTCGTGACTGAAATGCTGCGATTACAACGGCGATTTGCCGCCGCTAAAACCGATTACGATCGGGTAAATCTTGAGCGTCAAATTCACACTATTGACAGTGATATAGACCTGCGCGTTTATCAGCTGTACGGGCTTAGCGCGGAAGAGATTGCAATCGCTGAGAGCGTGCGGCCTCATCATAACGAGAACTCATAGTTGCGCAACGGTACTCCGTCCGAGGCCTCAGACATGCCCTTTTCCAAGGGCGCCTATTGCACGCGAGATGCGTTTGTTATGCCGTTACCGGCCGGCTGTCTTAAGGTTTGCTCGCGCCGCCGCTCGTTGAGTGATCGCTCAGCGAGCTCTTGTCCGCTGGCTTGCTCGAATTCGTCGCGGCCCACACGTGGTAGCTGTTGAAGAGAAACTGGCTGCCCAGAATCAGCAGCCAGACCCAGAGCGCGAAGCGAAGAGGCCGGCGCGGGACGCGTGTGCTGAGCAGGGTTCCGCAAACCGCACCAGCCACTCCGCCGGCGATGAGCTGCAGCAGTAACGCAGGATTGGCGGCGTGTGTAAACCAGTGCGCGCCGCTGCCGATGAGCGAAACCACAAAGCCGAATGCGATGTCGGTTCCAACCACCTGCGCAGGCGCCAGCGGTGTCATGCTCAGCAGCGCGGCGCTGCCCAGCGCTCCTGCTCCGGCGGAGGAAAAACCAACCTCCGCGCCTACGGGGAACATGAGCCACGAGAGCAGCGGGCTGCGATCGCGCGCATCCCGGTTGTCCTCCATGTGGCGGAATGAAAAAATGATTTGCCAGATCGCGGTAGTGACCAGAATTCCACCGAGAATCGCGTTCAACAGATTTGCCGATCCCGCGTCGATAAGATGTTTCAAGAAAAACGACCCGACGATAACGCCCGGCACGCCGCCCAGCAGCATGTAGCCCAGCGTGCGCCAGGCCACGTTGCGGCGCGCAATCTGCGCAGGCACAAGGATCAGCTTTACGGCCGTCGCAAACATCAAGCCAATTCCGACCGCGACTGGAGCCGGCACGCCGAGAAAAAGCACCAGGACAGGCACGGTAACGGTGCCGGCGCCCACGCCGGTGAGCGCGATGAACAACGCGATCAAGAATCCGATAACGTACTGCATCCTCTGGTCCTCAGTATCCCTACGTTCGCGATCCTTAAGTTCGCGTCACTTCGCGGGCGCTGCTTGAATATGTATGCCGCACTCCACCTTTTGCCCGGCCCAGCGTCCCGATCGCGGATCGTTGGGATCGAGCGGCAGCGAGGTGCACGGCTGGCAGCCGATGGAGGTGTAGCCCTGCTCATAGAGCGGCAAAAGCGGAATCTCAAACTGCTCGCACGCGTACCAAACGTCTCGCGTCGTCCACTCAGCCAGCGGCGCCAGCTTCAGCACCTGCTTGCCGCTTGGAAGTGAAAACATTGCCGACTCTTCAAGGGCGGCGCGGCTCCTGGCTTGCTCGCGGCGCAGGCCCGTCAGCCATACGCGATAACCAGCTACTGCCTTGAACAACGGCTCAACCTTGCGCAGACCGCAGCAGCGATCGGGCGCAGTTTGATAGAGCAGCCCGAACTCCGCCTCCTGCCCGGTCACTGTCTTTTCCGGCAGAAGATTGATCAGGTTCAAGTCCCACTCGCGCGCAATGCGGTCGCGATACGCATAGGTCTCGGCGAAGTGGTAGCCGGTATCGAGAAAGAGAACTGGAATGCGCGGGTCAAGCACAATTGCAAGCTTGGTCAGGAGCACGTCTTCGGCCTGAAAGCTGCACGTAAGGCATACATCTCCCTTACCGGTGACTTCGCGCGCCAGCGTGGCCCGCACGGCGTCCAGCTTCGCGTTTACTTCGGAAGCAATCTCCGCAACTCCCATTACAAATCCGCCCCTTCTGAAGAAATGAAGATTCCCGCGCGCTCGAGAAGCCTGTGTACCTCAGCGACGGCATGCATCCTGTTGTCCGCGTCGAGAGTGATCTCGAATCCGCCTGTGCTCGCGGTCAGCGCGCCCTCATCGCCGGCGCGAGCCAGAATGACGAGCAAGCCGGATCGGGTTTGCAGGTCGGTGACAATATCAAGCAGCCCCAAATGTTGCAGAGACGCCCGCTCCCCCGCGTCGATGCGGCAGGTGACCGCGCCCACGGCAAACAGCGAGCGCTCGACGGCGTCGATCAGATCTGTCGCGCCTGATAGCTCAAGCACGCCGCCACGATGTCTCCAGCGTGCTTCCCGCTCGCCGGCGGTCACTCGGCCCCATGCCGCAGCTGCGTCTTCCTCTTCCGCGACTGTTCGGCCTTGCGCTGCCGTTACCATGCCGGCAGCCACGGTAGCGTTGGTTTCGGGATCGATCAGAATCAGCGCGCCGGTCCCGCGATTTTCGCCATAAAGGTCGACGGCGATCGGCCGCAGCAGATGCAGCGACACCGCGCCGATATCGTTCATACGCAGTGTCATCGCCGGCTCGTGCTTGAATGCGCCCAGGTCCACGCGGTGATCGATGGTTGAAACCAATGCAGGCACAGTGTGACTGGTGTGCTTCAGCAAATAGCGGCGATTGGGGTCCAGCGGCCGCTGATCCATCCACACCAGCGACGCCTTCACGCTGCTGGCAACGATCGGCGATGACTCAACACCGGCGATCAAGTCGCCCCTGCTGATGTCCACCTCATGGTCGAGCACCAGCGTGACCGAGAGCGGCGCGATGGCCTCTTCAAGATCGCCGTCAAACGTCACGATGCGGTCGATCTTTGCTTTGTGCCCGGAGGGAAAAACGGCAATTTCTCCGCCGCGGCGAATCGTACCTGATGCGATCTGTCCCGCGAATCCGCGGAAGGTGCGATCGGGCCGCAACACGCGCTGCACTGGAAAACGAAATGGCGCGCTCCTGGTATCGAGCGCGGAGGGAAGTGCCTCAAGCAGCTCCAACAACGACGGCCCCGCATACCACGGCATCGCGCCGGTCTTATGGACCACGTTGTCGCCCTTTAGAGCGCTCACCGGAACAAAGTGCAATTCGACTGGAGTGCCGGTGTCGGCCGCGATCTGGTCAAGCACCGATCTGAAATCGATCTCGATGGCACGGAAGGTTGCTTCATCGTAGCCGATCAAATCCATCTTGTTTACAGCCACCAGCACATGGCGCACGCGCAGCAATGAAGCAATGTAGGCGTGTCGGCGCGACTGAATCTGCACGCCTTTGCTCGCATCGATCAGCACAATGGCTGCGTCGGCGGTCGACGCGCCCGTAGCCATGTTGCGCGTGTACTGCTCGTGGCCCGGCGTGTCGGCAATGATGAACTTGCGTCGCGGCGTGGAGAAATAGCGGTAGGCGACGTCGATGGTGATGCCTTGCTCGCGCTCGGCGCGCAAGCCATCCGTCAGCAGCGCAAAATCGATCTGTCCCGGCGCGGTTGTGCCCTTGCCTTCAATCGACTTCACCTGGTCTTCATAGACTGACTGCGTGTCGTAAAGCAGCCGCCCGATGAGCGTTGACTTGCCGTCATCCACGCTGCCAGCCGTGGAAAAGCGCAGCAAATCTTTCTCGCGCTCGGCGAGCAAAAACTCCTCAATCGAGAATGCAGGAGCCGATAGGGTCGCCATTTAGAAGTAGCCCTCCCGCTTCTTGATCTCCATCGAACCTTCCTGGTCGTGATCGATCACACGATTCGCTCGCTCCGAAGAGTGGAACGAGAGCAGCTCCGCAATGATCGCGGGAATGCTGTCGGCATCGGAGCGGATGGCGCCGGTGCAAGGGCTGCAACCAAGCGAGCGCAGCCGGCTCTTGACCATCTGCGGCTTCTCGCCGGGGCGCGCAACAAAGGCCTGCTCGATCGGCAACAGCGCGTCGCCACGCTCGTACATGGGACGTTCTTTGGCAAAGTAAAGATCGACCACCGGAATCTTTTCCTCGTGGATGTACTGCCACACATCCATCTCCGTCCAGTTGGAAATGGGAAATACACGAATGCTTTCGCCGGGATGGATGCGGGCGTTGTAGAGATTCCAAAGCTCAGGCCGCTGGTTCTTCGGATCCCACTGTCCAGCGCGATCGCGGAAGGAGTAAATCCGCTCCTTCGCACGCGACTTTTCCTCGTCGCGTCGCGCGCCGCCGAAGGCCGCATCGAAGTTGTAGTGGCGCAATGCATCCAGCAGCGCCTGCGTTTTGAGCAGGCCGCAGCAGCGCTTGGTGTCGAGCACAATGGGATTGGTCCCTGCGGCAATCGCCGGTTCATTCCGCCAAACCAGCAGCTCCGCACCCACTTGCCGCGCCATCTCGTCGCGAAAGGTAAGCATCTCGGCAAACTTGAAGCCGGTATCGATGTGCAGCAGCGGGAAGGGAATCGGCGCGGGATAAAAAGCCTTCTGCGCCAGCCGCAGCATCACCGAGGAGTCCTTGCCGATGGAATAGAGCATCACCGGCCGCTCGAACTCCGACGCCACTTCACGCAGAATATGAATGCTCTCCGCCTCAAGAAGGCGCAGATGGTTCAGCCGCGGCGAAGAACCAGCGGGTGTTGATGGCGATGTTTTGACTGTTGTACTTTCGGCAACCGGCATCGTGACCTTTCATCTTTAGTGGCGCTGAAGGCCGGTGCGCGCAAAGACAAACCCGGCATTCGGCAACGGGTGAGTCTTCTGGATCAATTGTGCTTAGGAGATCAGAGACTAGAGGGGATACCCGTCGCAGATTATCGACAGGCAACAACAGGAACGGCTTGGTGAGGCGCAAACCATGTATAACCAGATGGTAACAAAACCCTCGGCCCTAGACAAGAGGCCCGGTTCCTGCGCGAAAAATGCGCATATTTTGCAGAATTGACGTAGGATAGGGGCGACCAACTCTCACGCCCTCAAGTGAACGCGCAACGCAGACCACTCGTTACGAACCCGGCGGCCATCACCCGCCGAAGCGGGAGTCTGATTGCGTTCGCGGCTTTTGGAACAGTGTGCGCGCTGATTTTCTGTTGTTATAGGGTCTTCCCAACCGGTCTGCGCGTCCTTCACTTTGTGACTCACGCTCACGCTCGTCCGGTGTCAGCTGTGGTCGTTCATTCACGGCTGGCGCCGGCATTGCCACGGGCCACGCCGGCCTGGGGCGACCGCTTCCACGACGGCACACCCGACTTTCTCCGCCTGACCGATCCGGCGGACCAGGCCGCCTTCCGCCGTTGGTTTACGCTCATCGCCGAGTACCAGGCCATCCGTCCCCCGGCCGAAGTCCCTCCGGAGATCGCCGACTGTGCGAGCCTTCTTCGCTACTCCTATCGCGAGGCGCTGAAGCGCCACGACGAAAGCTGGTTCCAGACCAGCGAAATCGAGGTTGAGGCCTCGCCGGGCGAAATTCGCGCCTGGAGTTATCCGCACACGCCGCTCGGCCCGGCGCTCTTCCGCGTACGGCCCGGTACGTTTCAGCCCGGCGACGTCTCCAACGGCGCATTCGCTCAGTTCGCCGACGCCAAAACGCTGGTCGAGCGGAACGCATACTTTGTCAGCCGCGATGTGCGTGCCGCGCTTCCCGGCGATTTGCTGTTCTATCGGCAATTCGGCCAGTCCTCGCCGTGGCATTCGATGATCGTCGTCCGCTCCGGTTCCGGAGGTGAAGTCGTTTACGACACCGGACCCGATCATGGCCAACGGGGCGAACTTCGCCGTGTTTTGCTCTCTGAACTTCTTGACCATCCCCAGCCGCAATGGCGGCCGCTCGCCGGCAATCCCAACTTTCTCGGCGTCTACCGCTGGAACATTCTGCGAGGAGCTCAATGAACTGCGGGAACTCTATCTGCGGGAACTTGAACTGCCGGAACTTGAACGGCCGGAACTTGATTGGCCGGATTTCGATCCGCCGGAAACAGATGCTGCCAAGGCGGCTGCTGGCCGCGCTCTTTCTGCTTTTCTTGGCCGCAGCCGCGATTCCCGCCAAAGCAACCGACGCGCCGCGCTCCTTCTCGCTTTCTACTACGCGCACTTTCGCACCCGGCGAGAGCGTCAAAATCCAGTTGATCGCTCATAATGTGCCGGAGCTTGAGTTCCGCGTCTACAAGGTGCGCGACGCGCAGAAATTCTTCGCCAGCCTCAAGGACCCGCACAGCTTCGGCGAGCAGAATTACGCGCCAGAGGAGCAAATCGATCAAACCACTTTCATCGAGCGCCTGCACGACTTCAAGGCGCATCTGTGGTTTCTCATCCGGCACTTCTTCCGCGGCCAATTTACCGATGATGCGCGCGACAACTTTCGCGAGCAGCAGGGCAAGCTTGGCAAGCGCAGCCAGGTAGTGGGCGCGGCGCAGTTCGCGCAGATTCCTTTGCTCAACCCCACCCAGCTTGTGGCACGCTGGAAGCTCGAAACGCCGCCCGCGCTGGTCAGCGATACGCAACAGTTACCCATCGACGGGCTGGGCGCGGGAGTCTACCTGATTGAGGCCACCGACGGCACCTACAAGGCCTACACCGTCGCCATCGTCACTTCAATGGCGGTGGTGGAGCGAACGGAGGGCGGACGAGCCGATCTGTACGTAGCCGATCGCAAATCCGGTGCGCCCGTTGGCAATGCCGACGTTGTTCTGTGGGCGAACGGGCAGCTACAGTCCTCTGGCAAGACGGGCAGCGATGGCATGGCCTCGCTCGCGATGACGATTCGCGGAGGCGCACAGGGAGCGGAGCCGGACAATATCTGGATCCTGGCACGCAACGGAGCCGACGCCGCGCTGGTTACGCCCTGGGGCTACAACTTTCAGAACCGCGGAACGCAAACCGAACGTTCCTACTTCTACACTGACCGGCCCGTCTATCGGCCGGACGATGCCGTGCATATCAAAGGTATAGTGCGCCAGGAACAGAACGACGCGCTCGCACTTCCCGGGCCACAGACGGTCACGCTCATTGCGCACGGGCCGGATAACAAGGAGGTCCTGCGGAAGCAGGTCACCCTCTCGGCGCACGGTACGATTGCCACGGATCTCGATCTCGGCTCCGATGCGGCGCTGGGCTACTACTACTTCGAATTTGCCGAACAGAATATAGGCGGCGGCGGCAGCTTCTTTGTGGAGGATTACAAAAAGCCCGAGTATCAAGTAACGATAAAGCCGGTCGTGACGCGCGTGCTTCAGGGCAATTCGATTCAAGCCACGATTAACGCGCGCTACTTTTTCGGCGAGCCGGTTGCGGGCGCAAAGGTCAAATACGTCGTGCACACGTCCACTCATTATTGGTGGGGTCAGGATGAGGGAGACGACAACGGAGACACTGCGGACGCCAACTCCGATTCATCCGACGATTCCGACCAGCCCGACAATACTTACGGTCAGACCGAGCAGCAGGAGCATCAAGGCGTGATCGACGCGAACGGTCAACTCACGGTCACGGTGCCGACTCAGGTGGACCCGAAGCACACCGACCAGGACTACCGCATCGAGGCTCGTGTAACCGACGTAGCCAATCGCGAGGTCGCCGGACACTCCAGCGTGCTGGCGACGTACGGCTCCTTCCGCGTCAGCGTGGAGGCCACGAATTATGTTGTCCAGGCCGGCCAGCCCACGCGCGTGAAAGTGACGGCGCAGGATTACGACGGGAAACCGGTGCAGACCAACGTCCACATTGCGGCTGCGCTCGATAAATGGGATTCAGTCACTCACCAGCGAACGAATACCGATGCTGGAAGCAAAGATGCCACGACTGGCGCCGACGGAACTGTCTTTGTCGATTTATCCCTTGGCGGCAGCGGCGATTTTGAAGTGAAGGCAACAGCCCAGACGCCGGAGAGCCGCACCGTCGAAGCGTCTACATATATCTGGGTCTGGAACGGCTCAGGCTCGTGGTACCAAACCAACGCGCAGGCGCAAATTGTCGCCGACAAAAAATCCTACAGCGTGGGCGACACTGCCCACCTGCTCCTCGTGACCGGCCTGGCGGAATCGTGGGCCGTGGTTACGACCGAGGGCGACAGCGTGCAGTCGCGACAGCTCATCCACCTGACCGGCGCCAGCGCCCCATTCGATGTGCCGATTACGCAGAAAGCCCAGCCTAACCTTGTCGTCACCGCCGTAATCGTTCACGACGATCAGTTGATGACGGCGCAAAAGAGCCTCAAGGTTCCGCTGGTTGAGCGCACGCTCACCATCACGGCCACGCCAAACAAGACCCAATATGAGCCTGAAGATGCAGCCAGCTTCGATGTATTCGCGGTCGATTCCGCGGGCAAGCCTGTGCAGGCCGACTTGAGCTTTGGCGTCGTCGACGAGGCGCTTTACTCCGTCCGGCCCGATACAACGCCGGACATTGTTGCCTCGTTCTACCCGCAGCGGTATGTCTATCTTGAGCCGCAGACCTCGTTTGATTTCTTCTTTTCCGGGCAGGCAGGCACCAAGAGCCCGCTGCTGGCCGACCTGGCCAAGGGCCTTTACCATCCGCGAATGGCGCAGGTAAAGCCGGGCTCTGACCTGGTGGTTCCCAAAATACGCAAGGCCTTCCCCGATACGGCCTACTGGAATCCCAGTGTGCAGACCGGCGCCAACGGGCACGCGCGCGTCACATTCAACTTCCCCGACGCGCTGACTACGTGGCGCACAACGATCCGCGCCATGACGGACGATGGCAAAGCCGGCGGCCTAGTCACACGCGTGCTGGTGCGCAAGAACCTCATCGTGCGCCTGGCCGCGCCGCGCTTTTTCCGCCAGGGAGACGAAACGGTGCTGCGCGTAATCGCCCACAATTATTTGGCGACAGCGAAAGACGTAACCTTCGCCCTCGATGTGAGCGGCGTCGATGTCATCAGTGGCCAGACGCAGAAAGTCACCATCCCCGCCAACGCCGAGAACTACGTTGAATGGCGCGTGAAGGCGCGCGCAATCGGCAACGCTGTATTCACGGCCAAGGCGCTTACCAATGAAGAGTCGGACGCGCTGCAAATGACGCTGCCGGTTTTGCCGTTCGGCGTAAAGCAGAGCGCTGCGGGAATCGGCGTGATCTTCTCAGGCGCAGGACAGAATCAGTGGGCGTTCAATTATCCTGCTGGATCGGATCCGGGTTCGCATGCGCTGACCGTCACCATCGCCCCATCCGTCGCAGGAACCGTATTTGATGCGCTCGATTACCTCACCGGCTATCCATGGGGCTGCACGGAGCAAACAATGTCCAGCTTCTTTCCCGACCTGATCGTGGCGCAGGCCGTCGACAAGCTACACATTAAATCTCCTATAGATCGCAAGACGCTGAACGATGAAGTCGGCGCAGGCCTCGAGCGGCTCTACAGCTATCAGCACGACGATGGCGGTTGGGGTTGGTGGCAGGACGATCCCAGCCTCGTTTTTATGACCGCGTATGTGGTGAGCGGTTTGGGTCAGGCGAAAGAAGCCGGCTACACAATCGACGACGGCCGGCTCAATAATGCGCGCAACTGGCTGCTGACCACGCTGGCCGCGCATCCTGACATGATTCCCGACCAGCGCGCCTACACGGTTTATGCGTTGGCGACGACCGGCGGCGCGCCAAAAGATGCGCTCGACCGAGTATGGAGCAGTCAGGACAAGCTCAGTGACGAGGGACTTGCTCTGAGCGGACTGGCTCTTGACGCAGCCGGCGATTCGCGAGCGCACCAGGCTGCCGAGCTTCTCGAAAAGAAGGCCCACGCAACCGACACTGATGCCTACTGGGAAGGCAGCTACGACGGCATGATGGATTTCTACGATGACACTTCGCCGGAGACAACGGCCTTCGCGCTGAAGCTGCTGATCCGCCAGGATCGTGCAAGCGGCCTTATGCCCAAAGCCGCGCGCTGGCTCACCGAACATCGCGACGGCGATTACTGGTACTCGACCAAGCAGACGTCGATGGTGATCCAGGGCCTCACCGATTATCTCGCTCTTAGCGGCGAGCTGTCGAACAGCTCCGACGTTGAGGTTCTGGTAAACGGCACAAGCGTGGGCAAGCACCACTTCAGTCCCGATGATGCTTTCGCTGCGCCGTGGAAGATCAAGATTTCCGCGGCGCAAACTTCCAGCGGCGGCCAGGTCACCATCAAAAAGAGCGGCAACGGAATTACTTACTGGTCTGCTGAGAACAACTGGTACTCAGCCGATCAAAAATCCTTCAAGCAAGGCCAGCTTGCGCTCAACATCACGCGCGACTATTACTTGCTGCAGAAAAAGCAGGACAAGCCCACCGATCCCATCACCTACGATTTGGTTCCGCTCAAAGGACCGGTCCATATTGGCGACATTATTGCCGTCAAGCTGGCTCTCAACGGGACCAACTGGAAATACTTGCAGGCTCAGGACCCCATTCCGGCGGGTACGGAGTTCCTGGCAGAAACGGGCCTTTACACGCTGAACAACAAGCCCGACTGGTGGGCGGATATCTTTACGCGCAAGGAATTCCACGACGACCGCGCCGCATTTTTTGACACCAACTTCGGCTCACGCAGCGTGTATATCTATCTGCTGCAGGCTGATAATTCCGGGCTGTTCCAAATCAGTCCCGCGCAGGCCGGCCCCATGTACCAATCGAACGTGCAGACCACCACCGACCCCGCAACGCTGGAGGTGCAGCCGTGAGCGATGTTGCTGCCGCCAACATTTTCAACGATCTGTTTCGCCACCTCCGCTTGAGCCTCGCGTGGGTTGCGGCGCAATTCTGGGCCACACTCCTCATCGTTCTCGCGGGCATTGCCTGGACGCGGTTGCCTGATAGTTACGCGTGGCAAGTGGCGCTCGCGTTGCTTGTGCCGCTGGTGCTGCTTGCCGCGGTCTTGCTGCTCGATGCAGGAACCATGCGCAAACTCCTCAATGATGATCGCGGGCGTGTGCATCTTGCCGTGGGCGTTCTCACGCTGCTGGTCTGGGTTGCAATTGTCTGGGCTGCGTGGGCGCTTCTGGATTGGTGCAGCGATCAAATTCCCTTGTGGGCGGGCTATCTGAACTCGCGCGCTTCGGCTGATTCGCGGGCGACGCTTTTCACTTACGACCACATTCAAAGCTGGCTCACATTCCTGGTCTGGATCTTTCGCTGGATCGCGGTGCCCGCGAAGGTAATTCCCTGGGCAATGGCTTCGGCTCAATGCGGATTGCGATTGCCAGTACGAAAGATCATTCGACTTCTTTTCAACTGGCGCTGGTGGCTGGCGGTGATCATCGCGGCTCTGGTGGCTGTTGAGTGGCCAAGTCATTTCTTCACTGGCCTGCCGCACGGAACAGTGTCACATCAAGTCTGGTCCGTGATACTCAAGCTCGCCGCAGCCTATTTGCTGGCGATTGTTTCGTGGGTGCTGCTTTTGGCCTGGTGCGCAGTTCTGTTATCGCGTGGCCCGCGCGCCGCTGAGAAGCCTTGCGACGAATCGCTGGTCCTCGCTCCGGTTGGCTACGGACCTTTCAGCGAGGATTCCGTCAAGCTACCGTTGCCCAAGGGTGGCGACGACTCCGGCGGGGACGCCTGACTTGAACCACTCGAGCACCTGCGCGCGCCCGTAGCGCGCGAGCAATCGCGCGGCGTACCATTCGGCTGCGCTGTGCGCCGCTGTCGATCCCGCTTCGGTGGCCGCGTGCGCCAACGCATCGTCGATGGCTTCTGGAGAAAGATTGGGCGCAGCCCCCCGCGCCGCTCCTGAATGATTGGCGCTGAGCGAACTCGCATCGCCCGGCGTCTCGCTCCAAACTTCCACTAATCCCTCGCGCAGCCACAGGGGCGCGCGCGATCCTGCTTGCTGCTCCACCAGCGCGTGCAGAAACTCATGGCGCATCGTGTCCGGCAAAAGCTTGCGCGCGGCCAGAGTCCGCAGCGGCTGCGTTCCGATCCAATCACCTTCAGTGAACGCCGCGACCCATCCGGGCGCGAGGGTAGCCTGGCGAAAAGCCGGCGTGGACGCAAATGCGCGGACTGTGAATGAGGCCGTCGCGCGCAATCCCGAGCTTTCTGTCGCCTCGGCCCGCGCCCGATTCAGATCCGGCAGATACGCCGCGTCACCGGCATCGAGAGATTCAAGAACAAATCCGTCGCCGGCGAGCGTGCTCCATTCGCGCCCGGTTGTCTCGTCAGCCGCCAGCGTTCCCGGAAAATACTGTTGCAGAATCTCGCCGGCAGACCGGCCTTGTCGCGCCATCGTCGCCGCGCCCTTCTGGCACAACCCAACGCCATGGCCCCATCCGCGGCCATGAAATGCGAAGCTGTCGCGCTGCCGGCTCACCTCAAACCATGTGCTCGGAATCTGGTTCCATCCCAGCGATTCGCCAACGGCGAGTCGGAATTCATCGGCGCCGACTTCGGTGTTGTCCAATCTCAGGGTTACGCCGCGGCCCGATTCTCCGCGTCGCATGATCGTGATGTTCTGCCATCCGGGCGCAGCCACGCCATGCGCGGCCAGCGCAGAGGTCAAATCAGCGCGCGTGATCTCCGACGCCCACTCCCTGCCGCCGTCTGCCGTACAGAATCGATCGGGCTGCGAGGGCAAATAGGAGACAGGTTCGGCGTGAGGCCAGATCTCTGCTGGCGAGGCAGTGCGTCCGCCGCAGTCCTTTCCAAAGTAGGCGAGCGCACGCTGCCCATGAAACCACAACGTCTCGCCGCTAGTCGCCAGCGTTGCGGCATGAGCTTGAGCACCGCGCTCGCCATTGCTGCCCCAGTGCAAAAGCTGGCAGTGGGTCGAGTCGCAGAGGTCGTAGTCCGAGTGTCCGTGCGCCTCGTGCAGAGCAAAGCTCCGCACCACAATCGCCAGCGCCTTCATTGATTCCGCGCTGTCTGCTCCGCCGCTTTCGCTGGCCACCACACGCTCTACATAGCTCTCCACCGGCATCGTCACCACGATAACCAGGACGCCTGCTCGCGCCGCGATCGCGACAGGATCGCGCAACGTGACAGCTTCACCGTGCGCTGTGAGCGTCACCGGCCCCGCAAGCCAGACGCGCGTCGCGTTTCCTTTTCTGCCAGCCGCTGTCATCATCAACGCATTTCCATTTGTGCGAATTGCGGCTGGTTCGCCAAATGCGCGCATGGCGCAATCGGCGCAGGTTCGCAAAGTGAATTTGTGACCGGGCACGGCAGGTGAAAGCGTAACTTCGCGGTCGTGCCACAGCGTCCACATTCCGACGCGAAGCGTGTCTCGCGCAGCGGCGGGTGCTTCTCGCGAGATCGCGGCGTCGACCACTGCGGCCTGGTGCTGCGGTTGCAAGCTGCCCCACACCACGCCGGCTGCCGCCAGCAGGCTTACCAGAGGTCTCGTCACGCGCTGTCGATTCACGGCCTGTCGAGTCACGGATGGTCGACTCACCGTTGCCTCAGCGGGGCGTTGGCCAGAATCTCTCCGGCGATGTGCGCCGCGTCAGCGCCTCGGCCTGAAGGCAAATAGACGGCAATTACGATCTTGGGCTTTTGCGTGGGGGCCATACCCACAAACCAGCCATGAGTTCGGCTCGACGCCACTCCCTCCGCCGTTCCGGTCTTACCCAGCACGCGAACGCCGCCCAAACTCGCCTGCCCAGCCATGCCGAAGCTGGCCGAGTCTGCAAGCCCCGCGCGCACCACTTGTGCCGCATCGGAATCCGGATGCGCGGCCAGCTCCACCGCGAGCCAGCGATATGCTTCGGTTAACTCCAGCGGCGTCACGCGCACTCCCTCCACTCCCAGCAGCGTCAACTGCTTCGCATCATCGGAGTCCGGCTCGAGAAATTCTGCGACCGCTTCGTCGCGCGCAAGACCGGTAACGCCGAGCAAGCCCGTAGACCGCAGCAACTGCCCTAGTTCACCCGGACGCAGCGTGCGCGCTACCGCGGCAAAGTAAGTGTTGCACGACCAGGTCAAAGCCTCGCGAGCATCGAAGGGCGGAGCCAGCGGATGCGTGCACGCCAGCCGATGGCCGGCGACCACGAGTTGCCGATTACATGCGACGCGGCTCGCCGGGTTCCACCGGCCCGCGCTCACCAGTCCGTAGAGAGCGAGAGGCTTCAGAGTTGATCCCGGCGCGGCCAGCGTGCGCGATGCATCATTCAGATGATGCGCGGCCAGCAAATGTCCGCTGGCGATGTCTAGCACGACAATCCTAGCCTCGGGAGCTGCGCTCGCGGCGCGGTCAACTGCGCTCTGCCAAGATGGCGCTCTGGTTTGACAAAACACGGCCTGCGTTCCAGGCGAGACCGCCAGGAAGATGGCCGCTACGGCAATTGACCGAGGGATTTCGAGCACACGCATCACGGCTGTCCGTCCACGTCAGGTTGCAACAGGATCAGGAACACGATTCCGACGACCGCAAAGTTTCTGAAGGCTTCCTCCTGCCCATTCCATGTTCGCGACTGCCACATCAGGAACCATTCGCCGCCAACGGTAAGAAATGCAACCAGCCACATGAGAAGAGAGGAGGTGAGGGCGAGCAAGGGCAAAGATTTAGCGGCGTTGAACGAGGGGGCAGGCTGGCGTAAAGCGCGCATTAACCGAAGCGCGCCCCAGCAAAGCAAAATCGCAGTGAGCGCCTCCCAGGCAATGATGCTCAGGTAAAAGACCAGGTCGACAGCCGGCGAGGAGATCGAGCGCCACATGCCGTGGTTGCCGGGAATCGTTGTGTCCATCAGGAGCACGTGTCGAACAAACTGCGCATTCGACTCGAAGTCGGTGAGGTTATTGAACACTACCAGGACGTAAAGAAGAGCAATAGCAGCCAACAGCAGGAGCTTTGCAATTCGAATCATCATCGTTCGAGCCTCATTCTGGAGTGCACTCCGTCCGGCAGGCAAGATGCGTCGCCACGATCGACGCCAACACAGTATCACGGCCAATGCTAACTTGGACGGCCGGCAAAAGACGAAATCCTGAGCGCCGTCTCTCCGATTCGCTTCCTATGGGCTTCCATATCCAAATCAGCCGCGAATGCATTGTTCTGAACCCGCGAAATGCAGTTGATCAGCATTTTGCGCTCTTCATCACAGATGGATTGCGATTCGTCACGATTTCCCGAATGCAATAGGCCAAACCGCTCCCGATACACCGAATTTGAGTTTAGCGGGCCTCCCGCGCCTGTTTGCATAAGCGATACGCCATCCTGTCCCAAGTCTGCTTCATTGGTATAGAACTCTGAATAGCCCAGTGCAAAATTTCGAGAAAACCCGAACAGAATTCCAGGAGATACTCGCCAAGCCCATTCGCGAGCTCGGGCTCAAACTCGAGGGCTCTCCACTCGAAAGATTCGTGCAGCAGCTCTATCGAGAACTCGAAGCCAAGGGCATTCACAAGTTCCGCCCGCTTTGCTATCTCACCGATGAATGGGGATGCCCTTCAGGCGAGCCCGTCATCGGCATTCCTTTCTATCTGGCCAATCCCAACCTGGCGCAGCTTGAGCGCGATATGAACGACCTGGAAGACGCGCGCGAAATCATGATGTACATGCGTCACGAGGCTGGTCACGCATTCAATTACGCCTACCGTCTTTACAAGTCGACGGAGTGGCGCGATCTTTTCGGTCCGTTTCGCCGCACCTATCGCGACAGCTACCGCCCCATACCGTTCTCGCGAAAGTTTGTTCGCCACATGGCCGGGTGGTACGCGCAAAAGCATCCGGATGAAGATTTTGCTGAAACATTTGCGGTGTGGCTCACGCCTCGCTCGCAATGGCGAAAGCGCTACAAAGGTTGGGGCGCGCTGGTCAAGCTACGATACGTCAATCGCATTGCGCGAAAATTCGGGGATGTCGAGCCGATTCGGCGTCGTGGTCGCGCCGACATCACTGTAGATGAAATGGAATCGACGGTCGGCGAGTTCTATCATCTCGGCCTGCCTGAGGAGATTCCGGTCGAGGAGCTTGCGCTCGATGCCGACCTGGCAGACATCTTCAATGTCTCCCGCAAGCGCCAAAAGGGCGTGCGGCCGGCCCATGAAATGTTGCATCAGCATCGCAAGCCAATTATCGACAAGGTCGCGTATTGGAGCGGCGTGCAGCGGCCGATCGTCAAACGATTGGTTGAATCGATCTGCAAACGTGTCGAGGACCTGGGGCTGCGCTTGGACGTGCGGCGCGAGTCAGAGTACCTCACGGATTTCATCGTGTATACAACCGCGCTCTCAATGAATTACCTGGTCCGCGGGAAGTTTATTCATCCCTGAGGCGTGCAGGCGGTTGCCGTTACGCCGATTGGAGCAAACATGACCGGAACGAAGTTGAAAGTTACCGTGCTGTACGACCTGTGGGAAGAGGAACCTGTTGAAGTAGAAGAGGAGATTCCTCCACCGCGAAAGCGCAAGGGACAAAAAAAGCGCAAGAAGAAGCCAGTGAAGCACGACCGCGAAGAAATCTTCGAGGCCCTCGGGAAACTCGGTCACGAGCCGTCATATCATGTTCTCGATGGCCGCCCGCAATCCCTGCTGGCGCTGGCTAAATGCAACGCCGATCTAATTTTCAACCTCACTGAATCCTATGCGGGCGATGACACCAAGGAGATGCACGTCGCCGCGTTCCTCGATATTCTCGAGATCCCCTACACCGGCGCGGGACCGCACGCAGTCATTCTTGCGCAGGACAAGTCCATCGCAAAAAAGATGTTCGCTTTTCATGGGATCAAGTCACCGTACTTCGCCACGGCCTGGCGGGGCACCATCGACCACGCGCACGATATTTCGTTCCCGCTGATCGTAAAACCGACTTCGGAAGATGGGTCCATCGGCATCGGCGCGGATGCCGTCGTCAACAGCGTAAAGGAACTGATGGAGCGCGTCGCATATATTCAAACGGAATTCGATTCTCCTGCGCTGATTGAGGAATACATCGAAGGACGCGAAATCTACGCCTCCATCCTCGGCAGTTACGAGAGCGCGCATGCGCTTCCGCTGGTGGAACTCGATCTTTCCAAGCTCCCCAAGGGCGTGCCCAGGATCGCCAGCCAGGATGTGAAGTTCGATAAGGACACTGAAGCCTATAAGCTGACAAAATCGGCTATCGCCGAGGATCTCGACGAAGAAACCGAGACCCGGCTCGCCGAGATAGCCGTCAAGGCCTATCGTGCCGTCAAGCTTCGCGACTATGGCCGCATCGACATGCGCCTATCGAGCAAGGGCGACGTTTATGTCATCGAAGCCAATCCCAACCCGTGGCTCTCCAGCGGACAGGAGTTCGCCATGGCGGCCAGGAAATCCGGTCTCTCCTATACGCAGATGATTGGGGAGATCGTGGACCTCGCGATGGCTCGGTACGCGTAAGAGAGGTCGAGGAGTTCAGGGCGCTTAGGTCGCGGCTCAGATAACGGTAGATCTAGCGGCGGCCTAAATCCAATCGCGTTTGTTATTGTTGATTAAGAGCGGGAGTAGTTCAGTGGTAGAACGTCAGCTTCCCAAGCTGGATGTCGCCGGTTCGATCCCGGCCTCCCGCTCCAATTCCTCTTAATGCCCGTCTGCATGGCCGCCTCCTTCGCCGCGGCCACTCGCTCCTACACAACTTCCTGCACCTTCATCACCAGGCATGTGATCGTGTCCTCGGCTTTCACAATCATCTGATGCGGCGTTCCCGCCGCCCGTGGGCAAAATCTCCGAGCGCAAAGTTTGCCGCGCACCACCATCAATCGACACACCGCGCGTCTCGCCCGGCGCGATCATTCGTGCTCCATTCACCACTCCGCCTGTAACCAGCGTTGCCTTTCCCGCCAGCACGCAAAACTGATCCGCAAACTTGTCATGCACTTCCGCTTCGCCGTCGCGCCCGCGAAACGAAAGCATCGCGCAGTGTTGCGGGTACTCCTTCAACGTCTCGGAAGCCGATCCGTCCCCGTGCTTAGCCAGCTTGCGCAGGTATGCTGCGCGCTCCAGCAGAACGGCCGGCGACCAGTGGTCCATCGGACTCTTTGGCCCGCTCATCTTTGCGGTGACTTCGTCCAGATTCACATCCTTCACAATCTCTTTCGCCAGCAGATCCATTTCGTCTCCTTTCGCCTGCGCGAACAATCAAAAGGCCATTTTCACCAATCATCAATTTCGCCAATCACAAATCAGCCAGTTTCCGCGCGCGCCTGAAGACCTTGAGCAGCATCTCCCGCGTCAGCTTGCCCGTGTTCGTGTTCTGCAGCGATGGATGATAGCTGGCGATCGCGATCAGGCCGCCCGGCAGTTTGTATTCCGCTCCATGTGCAAAAACAAACTCGGTACGTTTCTTCAGCGTTCCGGTTCTCTTCGCGTGCGAAAGCAATCCATCGAAAGCGATGCGCCCCAGGCAAACCACCACCCGCAAATCCGTGAGCAGCTTCATCTCCTGGTCAAGCCACGGCGCGCAGTTGCGCAATTCTTCAGGCGTGGGTTTGTTTCCCGGCGGTGCGCATCGGGCCATCGACGTAATCCAAAGTCCGCTCAGCTTCATCCCATCGTCGCGCGAAACAGCTTTTGGCAGCGACGCGAACCCCGCTTCATGCAGCACCGGATAGAGAAAGTCGCCCGATCCATCGCCGGTGAACGGCCGCCCCGTGCGATTTGATCCATGCGCGCCGGGAGCCAATCCCAGCGCCATCACGCGCGCCTTTGGGTCGCCGAACGATGGCACCGGACGTCCCCAATACTCCCAGTCCGCGTAGGCCCGCCGCCGCGTCCGCGCCACCTCAGCGCAATGCGCGTGCAAACGTGGGCAAAGCTCGCACGCAACGATGCGCGTATTCAGTGCTCGAAGAGTTGCGGCCTTGGCCATAGAGAGATTCTACGGCGCGGAGCGGAGGCTTATGGCAAACTTGGTGCTGAGGAATTTGCGCAATGAAATCCGCAAAGCTCTTGCTGCTCGCCGGCGATTTTGTTGAGGACTACGAAATCATGGTTCCATTTCAGGCCTTGCAAATGGTCGGCCACAAGGTTCACGCCGTTTGCCCCGGTAAGAAGAAGGGCGATCTGATTCGCACCGCAATCCACGACTTCGAGGGAGATCAAACTTACACTGAAAAGCGCGGCCACAACTTTACGCTTAACGCCACCTTCGACGAGATCGACCCCGCGCACTACGACGGCCTGCTCATTCCCGGCGGCCGCGCGCCTGAATATCTCCGCCTCAACCCCAAAGTTCTCGACATCATTCGTCATTTTGCCAAAGCCAATAAGCCCATTGCCGCGCTCTGCCACGGCCCGCAACTTCTCGCAGCGGCGGCCGTAATCAAGGGCCGCAAGCTCAACGCGTATCCCGCCTGCGCTCCCGAGGTCGAGCTTGCGGGCGGAACCTTCGTCTCCGTCGCCATGACAGACGCAGTCGTTGATGGCAACCTGGTCACCGGCCCCGCATGGCCCGCGCACCCGGAGTGGCTTGCGAAATTCCTCGACGTTCTTGAGGCCCGCGCGGCCGCTTGATCGCGGTTTCCGTTTGACTTAATTGAGTCGACCGCGGCGGCGCGAATGGCATGAGCGCGCACTGCAACGCTCTGCCGCTCACCCTGTGCCATACTGAATCTGTCGACATCTGTCTTCGCTCCCATCAGGAATTGGAATCACTTCGAATGCCCGGCCAGCCCAACCCGGAGTTCCTGCGCCGCGCCATTGCGCTGGCCACGCGCAACGTTCTCACCGCTGCGGGCGGGCCGTTCGCTGCGGTCGTCGTGCGCGAGGGCAAAATTATCGGCGAAGGCGCTAACTCCGTCACCTCGACTAACGATCCCACTGCGCACGGTGAGGTCAACGCCATCCGCGCCGCTGCCAAGTCTCTGGGAACTTTCTCGCTTGCCGGCTGCGCGCTCTACACCAGTTGCGAGCCTTGCCCCATGTGTCTTGCGGCCGCCTATTGGGCGCGCCTTGATGCCGTCTACTACGGAGCGAGCGCCGCCGATGCAGCACGCGCCGGCTTCGACGATGCCTTTCTCTACGCCGAGCTTCGCAAAGAGTCGAGCGAGCGCAAACTCAGCTCCACGCAATTGCTCAGCGACGAAGCATGGGCCAGCTTTGCCGCCTGGATCGCTGCGCCAAACAAAGTCGAGTATTGACGCTTCTCCTATATAGTGGAGGCGCGCGCAATCCTTGATCCCGCGCCGTCACAGTGCGTATGCTGCCAGCATTTATGCTCGGTGAATGGCGCCTGAATCCGCGGCGCAAAGGGGAGAGCCCGCATGAGCACCGCTACGATCGCATCTCCCGCAACAAGAATCAATTCCGGGCCGCTCCTCGTTCGACGCGCCGCAGTTCTCGGCGCGGGAACCATGGGCTCGCGCATCGCCGCACACCTGGCTAACGCCGGGATTCCAGTTCTTCTGCTGGATCTTCCATCGAAGCCCGGAACCTCGGATCGACCGCTGGCTTACGCCGCCATCAATGCGCTATTGAAGTCCAAGCCAGCCGCCTTTTTTGATCCCTCCGCCGCCGCGCTCATCACGCCCGGCACCTTCGACGACGATCTTCCAAAAATCGTCTCGTGCGACTGGGTCATCGAAGCTGTCGCCGAGAATCTCGAAATCAAAACGGCGCTCCTCACCCGCGTCCTGCCTCATCTCGGTCCGCACGCGCTCCTAACTACCAACACCTCCGGCCTGCCCATACGGCAACTTGCGTCAGTATTGCCTGTCCAAATCCAGAAAAAATTCTTCGGCACGCATTTTTTCAATCCTCCGCGCTACATGCGGCTCCTCGAGGTCATCTCCACCGCCGATACGGACCCCGCCATCGTCGCCGCATTCTCCGCCTTCGCCGATCTGCGCCTGGCTAAGCAAATCGTTGTCGCGCACGACACGCCGAACTTCATCGCCAATCGCATCGGCGTCGCGATCATGTTCACCGCCGCCAACCTGATGCTTGAGCAAGGGCTTTCTATCGAGGAAGTTGACGCGCTCACTGGCCCCGCCATCGGCTGGCCGCGCACTGGAACGTTCCGCCTCGCCGATCTCGTCGGAATCGATGTTCTCGCCCACGTTGCCGCCAACTTTCCAGCGGGCGTCACGGGCGGCAGGTTTTCTCAAATCCTCGAAGAACTTCTCAAGCGCGGCTGGCTTGGAGATAAATCCGGTCAGGGCTTTTACAAGAAAGTCCGCAATGCTGGCGGCACCGATCCTGCCAGTAAAGATGAGCGCCTCGTCCTCGATCTCACCACCTTCGAATACCGTCCGCTGGCCAAGCCCGCAATGCCTTCGCTTGAAATGGCGAAGAACGCGGCCACGCTGGGCGAGCGCCTGCGCCTTCTGCTCACGAACAATCCCGCAAAAGACAAAGCCGCGGCTTTCTTCTGGCCATTTCTCTCTTCGCTCTGGAACTTCGCCGCCGATCGCATCGGCGAAGTCGCCGACGATGCGCCCTCAATCGACGCCGCCATGCGCGCCGGCTTTAATTGGGAGCTCGGTCCCTTTGAAATGTGGGATGCGGCCGGCGTCGCGGACACAGTGGCCAGCATGAAGGCTCTCGGGCTCCCTGTCTCTGCTGCCGCTGAAAAACTTCTTGCCGCTTCGCGTACAACCTGGTACTCGCCCGGCCGCGATGCCTGCTTCCAGCCGGCGGCCGGCGAGCTTATCCCCATTCCCACCATTCCCGGCCACGCCCGCGTCGCAGATTTTCGCCGCACGCACAAAGTCCTCCGCGCCAACTCCGGCGCATCGCTCGTCGATATCGGTGACGGCATCGCCTGCGTCGAGTTGCACTCGCTCAAAAACGCCATCGGCGGCGACGTTCTCTCGCTCATCTCAGCCGTCCTCGATCCCTCTTCCGACGCGGTACGCGATTTCTCAGGATTTGTCATCTCCGGCGATCGTGACAACTTTTCCGTCGGCGCCAACCTTATGCAGCTCCTGCTGGCGGCGCAGGAAGGTGAGTGGGACGATCTCGCTCGCATCATTCACAACTTCCAGCAGATGACCGCGGCCATCAAATTCTGCCCGCGCCCTGTCGTGGCCACGCCCTTCGGCCTCACTCTCGGCGGCGGCGCTGAGATCTGCCTCCACGCCGCGCGCCGCCAGCCTCACGCTGAAACCTACATCGGCTTGGTCGAAGCCGGCGTCGGCCTCATCCCCGCTGGTGGCGGGACCAAAGAAATGTTTCTGCGCGCATTTGACGCGGCCATCGCGCTCGCGCCGCCGGACCCACGCGATCCGCCTTCGCGCTTCGCTCAATCCGCCGAACTCGCCACAGCGCTCAAGCGCGCGCTTGAAACCATCGCCATGGCCAAGGCCTCCACTTCCGCCGCTGAGGCGCGCTCACTCGGCCTGCTCGCTCCCGCCGACCGCATCACCATGAACCGCGAGCGCCAGCTGCTCGACGCCAAAGCGCAAGCAGCTGGCCTCGCCGAGTCCGGCTACGCTCCTCCGCAACCGCGCACACAAATCCCCGCGCCCGGCAATGCCGCGCTCGCTACTCTTGAAATAGGAATTTATTTGATGGGCGAAGCCGGCTACGCGTCAGAACACGATCAAAAAGTCGCCCGCTGGGCCGCGTACATTCTTGCCGGGGGCCGCATCACGCCCGGCTCCCTCGTTAGCGAGCAGTATTTTCTCGATCTTGAGCGCGAAGCATTTCTCTCGCTCTGCGGCGAGCGCAAGACGCAGGAGCGCATCGCCTTCACTCTCAAAACTGGCAAGCCGCTGCGAAATTGACCATGAAGCCTGTAAATCTGATATTGCTCAAGACGGTGCTTCTCTCTCTTGCATGCATCCCGGCAATTGCGCAGGACACCCTCCCGATCCAAAGTCGAGGTACGGCGCCGCTCGTCGAATCCGGGCAAATCGTGTTCGATGGCCACTCGACTCCCTACCTGATCCGTCATCTGCCCGTCAGTTCGTTCCCCGATCTGCCGATCGCCATACAGCAGCAGCTCGACCACCGAAGCTGCCTCATTCCGCAAACTTATGAGGCACACGGTCCAGAGAATGTCGTCCACGCCAGCCTCGAGCGCCCCGGCTCCTCTGATTGGGCCATCCTCTGTTCCGCGCAGGGAACTGTCTCTCTGCTGGTTTACTTTGGCGATGGCTCAAGCCAACCTTTCACGCTGGCCTCGGCTCCCGAGACGGAGCGCCTTCAGACGCACGATCCGAGCGGCGTTCTCGGCTTCAACTGGGGCATTGATCCCGCGTCGCCTCAGGATGTCCACGACGCGCAAATCGCCATGCGACATCCGCCGCCACGCCTCGATCACGACGCCCTTGCCGATACTCTTGTCGATCGCCATACCGTTTACCACTTCTATTTGAAGAGCGCGTGGATCGTGCTGGAGATGCAGGATTGAACGAGACAGCGGGACTGGGCAGAATTCGGATCTATCGCCGCCGCGTGACCCGAGCCGACTTGCAGTCGTGCGCCCTGAAATCGCGCCTTGAAATTGCGCGCTGTCGAATCGTGCGTCATAGAATCGAGTAGAAGGAGCAGCGCTAATGCCACAAGCCGTCCTCGTCGCCGCCGTTCGCACGCCCGTTGGCCGCGCACCCAAAGGCGCGCTCTCGACAACGCGCCCCGACGATCTTGCTGCGACGGCGGTCACCGGCGCGCTTCAGCGCGTTCCCGCGCTGGAAAAATCCGCTATCGACGACGTCATCCTCGGCTGCTCGCAGCCTGAGGGCGAGCAGGGTTGGAACATCGCTCGCATGGCTGCTATCCGTGCCGGCCTTCCCGTCGAAGTTCCCGGCGCCACCGTTAATCGCCTCTGCGCCTCCGGTCTCGAGGCCATCTCGCTCGCCGATCACCGCATCCGCTCTGGTGCCGCCAGCGTCATCATCGCTGGCGGGGCCGAATCCATGAGCCTCATTCCCATGGGCGGCAACAAGCCCAGTCCCAATCCCTGGCTCGCCGCGAACTATCCGGCGTCGCTTTTGACCATGGGCCTCACCGCCGAGCGCGTCGCCCGCCACTACTCCATTTCGCGTATTGACCAGGACGCGTACGCTCTGGCGAGCCACCAGAAAGCTCTCGCTGCGCAAGCTGCAGGCCGATTCGCCGAAGAGCTCATTCCGGTTAAAGTTACGACTGCAACGCCGGACATCCCGCCGAAAAAGCCTCACGTCCAGGAAAAAGAATTTTCCGCCGACGAGGGTCCGCGCGCCGACACCTCTGCTGAAGCTCTCGCCGCCCTCAAGCCCGTCTTTCACGCGCAGGGAAGCGTCACCGCCGGAAACTCCTCGCAAACCTCCGACGGAGCCGCTGCAGTTGTTCTCATGAAAGCCAGCCGCGCGCGCGAGCTCGGCATTCAGCCGCTGGCCCGCCTCGTTTCTTACGCCGTCACCGGCTGCCTGCCTGAAGAGATGGGTATCGGCCCCATAACCGCGATTCCCAAGGCGCTCTCGCTCGCCGGACTCACGCTAGCAGACATCGACCTCATCGAATTGAATGAAGCCTTCGCCGCGCAGACCCTTGCAATCATCCGGGCTCTCAACTTAAACCAGGAAAAAATCAACGTAAATGGCGGAGCTATCGCGCTCGGTCACCCGCTCGGTTGCACCGGCGCGAAGCTCACCGCGACACTTCTCCAAGAGATGAAAGCGCGGAGCGCTAGATACGGAATGGTCACCATGTGCGTCGGCGGAGGCATGGGCGCCGCCGGAATTTTCGAACGCCTTAGCTGATCATTCGCCGCAGTGCCCAGTCTTCTGACTCTGCGGTTCTGGCTTTCTTGTTCCCTTGGTCCCTCGTTCCCTAGTTCCCTAGTTCTTAAAAAACTCCCCATGCCCCCCGCTCGCCCACGGATCGTAGTGCAGCGCAAAGTTGGCGCGCTCCTCCACGCTGGGATGGCTGTAAAGCCAGAATTCAATGAACGGGCTCGGATTGGGATCTTCGAGCCACGCCTTTCCCAGATCATCAAATGCCGCCACCGCGGTCTTTTGCGGATCCGGCACAATTCCGTGAATCGCCTCCTGCCCGAATACGTCGGCCTGGTGCTCAAAGTGGCGACTCACGGCGTTGGTCGCGGGCTCCAGCAGAAAGCTTGCAATCGAAATCGCAAATAGCAGTACCACGAATCCCGTCCGCGATGCAATCTCGCTCGCTCTCCAACTGCCTCCAAAACGCCGCACCAGCCACGCGGCAAACCCCGCACAGGCCCAGTACACGAAGAAAAGGCCAACCGAGAAGATCGCAATATATTTGGGAATGTGATGCAGCACGTAGTGCCCGCTCTCGTGGCCAAAAATGAAGAGCACCTCGTCGTTCGGCACGCGGCCCGCCGTCGTATCCCAGACCACAATCCGCTTCGTCGAGCCAACTCCTGAAACGTATGCGTTCAGCCCGTTGGTCTTCAGGCTGGCCTTCATCAAAAACATGCGGTCGGGCGGGATGTTTGTCCCCGTCCTCGCTACAACCTTCTCAAGCTGGTCGACAAGCGCAGGATTGGATTTCTCGAGTGGCTCAAACTTATCGAAAATCGGCGCGATCAAAGGCGCTGCAAAAATGACTAGCACCAGGATCGGCAGCGTCACCAGCCAGATGCCAAACCAGTAGCGGCGCGGCCATCGCCGCACAATCCAGTTGAACAGCAACAGAATTGGCACGCCGAAAACCAGCGTTAACGCCAGCCCCTTGCCTTCATCTCCCATCCAGCTGCCCCATCCCTGCACGCTGATCCCATACGCGCTCTCGTAATGCTGGCCGAGCCAATCCAGCGGGAACCCGGCCACGGCGCTGATGATGAAGAAGGCCGCAAAAAACAGCAGGCCCTGCACCCAGCGCTTTGCAGTGATCCGTTGCGCCCACCTCTCCACCGCTGCCCACGCGCCTGCGGCCAGCAGCAGACCCACGAATACAATTCCCCAGATCGATCCCGCGATATTCAGAACATTGCGAATGTGGTTCAAGGCGATCGCCTTGGCCAGCTTGTCCGGCGCCAGCGTGTAAGCTTGCTGCGAGTTGGCCGGCGCTTGGGCCGCAGCGGCCACTGGAGCCGGTACCGGCTGGGTCGCTCCGCTCTGCGCGGCCAAAATTTGCGGCGTGATTCCTGCGAGTGACGCGGCCGTGCAGACCGCCAGCCACATCAAGCGTCTAATTCTCATTCCCGTCCTCCCTTTGTGGGCCAATTCTGCGAGAATCGAACAAACACATGCCTTCGTCAAAATCTCGAGCCTTTACGCCAAACCATTCTAAAGGCCAACCGCGGCGCCGGATCATCTCCCTCCTTCGCTTTGCGTCCGCGGCAACTTTCCTCCTGCCGTTTGGCCTCCAGCCTGCAGCCCGCGCCCAGCAGCCTGCTCCCGCCGTTCTTGATGCCATGACCACCGAGCTTCATCGCGCCTTCACTTCGCTGGGCAGATCTTCAAGTTCGCCTTCGCAGGCCGACTCGTCAGCGACGGCCGCATCGCCTGCGTCTGGTGCAGCAACGCCCGCGGCAATGCTCGCCCAGGGCACCGCGACATCGCCCGCCGCGTCCTCCAGCGACAAGCCGTTGCCGCCCTACTTTCTCAGTTACACGGTTCGCGACACCAGCTTCGTCTCCATTCGCGCGCTCTATGGCGCGCTGGCCGAAAGCTCCGCGGGCCGCGCGCGAGTGGCCGACGTTCAGGTGCGTGTTGGCGATCCTAAACTCGACAACACCCACGGCACGCATCGCGGCTCGGCCGTTAATAGCGAGCAGCTTCCGCTGGGCGACGACCGCGAGGCGCTCGCTCGTTCCTTCTGGGTGGCAACCAACACCGGCTACGGCAATGCTCTCGACAACTATTTTCGCGTCCAGACTGAAGCCGAAGTTCGCGCCAAAGAAGAAGACACGTCGCCCGATTTCAGCAGCCAGGAACCGCAATCGCACATTGGCGCTGTCGCTCCCGAGGTCGTCATCGACCGCGCCGCATGGGAGCAGCGCGTGAGGGAACTGTCGCGCATATTCCGCGATTACCCTGGCGTTTACCAGAACATGGTCTTTCTAACCGTGCAGAACGAGACCGACTACTTCACATCCTCCGAAGGGTCGCAAATCGTCACGCCGCACCTGCGAGCGCGAATCGTCGCTGTCGCCGTTACCCGCGCCGACGATGGCATGGACCTGTTCCGCGAGCAGACTTTCGAAGCTCCGACCGTTGACGGCCTTCCCACCGGAGCCGTTCTCGAATCCGCGATGCGCCAACTCGGCAAGAGTCTCGAAGCGCTGCGCAAGGCTCCGGTCACTGAGCCATTCGACGGCCCAGCCATTCTCTCCGGTCGCGCTGCCGCGGTATTCTTCCATGAAGTTCTCGGTCATCGGCTTGAAGGCCAGCGCCAGCGCGGCGACGAAGAGGGTCAGACCTTCACCAAGGACGTCGGCAAGCCGATTCTTCCCGATTTTCTCTCCGTTGCCGACGATCCCACGGTCACCAACTTCGGCAGCATCTGGCTGAGCGGTAGCTATCAGTACGACGATGAAGGCCAGAAAGCCGAACGCGTTGACTTGATTCAGGACGGAGTGCTCAAGACCTTTCTCATGTCGCGCCTGCCCATCGCCAGCTTCGGCGCCTCCAACGGACATGGCCGCGCTGAAGAAGGCCACGTGCCTACAGGCCGCCAGGGCAACCTCATCGTCACGTCCACCAAAAGCGTTCCCGATTCTGAGTTGCGCAAAGAGCTGATCGACGAGGCGAAAAAACAGGGCAAGCCGTACGGCCTCTACTTTGAAGACATCTCCTCCGGCTTCGCCGTCACCCAGCGCAGCTCGCCGCAGGCCTTCCAGGTTATCCCGCTTGTCGTTTGGCGCGTCTACGTCGACGGCCGTCCCGACGAGCTCGTCCGCGGCGTCGGTATTGTCGGCACGCCGCTCGCCGCCATGAAAAGCATCATCGCCACCGGCGACAAGAGCGAAGTTTTCAACGGCGAGTGCGGCGCGGAGTCGGGCACCATCCCTGTCAGCGCCGTCGCGCCCGCCATGCTGCTCAGCGGCATCGAGACGCAGCGTCAGCCGCAAGGCATCACGCGCCCGCCCATCCTGCCCATCCCCGGCGCGGAAAAGCAGGGAACAGGGACCAGGGATCAGGGATCAGAAAACGGCGTAGGCCATCAGAAATTGCAGGAGGCGCAATGAATCTCGCTCGCACATTTGCTTGCGCTTCGTTCGCGATGTTCCTCTGCGTTCCTCATACAGTTCTCGGCCAAACCACGCGCGCTGACGCCGAAAAGGATCCCGTCCTCAAAGCCATGCTTGCCGAGCTCGACCGCAGCATGAGCCAGCTCCAGTTGCAGGGGTTTGCCAAGCCATTCTTCATCCAATACCGCATCGAGGAAGTCGACGACTTCGAAACCAAAGCCGAGTACGGCTCAAGTGAAGGCTCTGACCACGCCCGCCAGCGCGTTGCTCGCATCACGGTGCGCGTCGGCGACTACAAGACTGATAGTTCCGGCGCTCGCGGCGACGGCGCGCTCGAAATTGCCGTACTCGACGACGATCCCACTGCTATTCGATCTACCTTATGGGCGGGAACTGACCAGGCCTACAAAAATGCGCTCTCAGCCTACGCGCAAAAGCAGGCGGAGTTGAAACAGGTGCAGACCCCGCCGCAGGCCGACGACTTCAGCCAGGAGAAGCCCATCATCTCGCTTGGCCCACCTATCGCCCTTCACGTCGACGAAAGTTCCTGGGCCGATCGCATCGCACGCGCCAGCGGACTCTACCGCACCGATGCAACCGTGAGTGCAAACGAGCGCGACATCCAGTACTCCTCCGCCAGTTTTCGCGCTCGCGCCACCACCACATGGCTCGTGACCAGCGAAGGAACCATCGTCCGCAAGTCCGCCGTCGAATATCAGGAAACCTTCGCCGCGGGCACGCAGGCTGCGGACGGCGTGCGCCTCGACCGGTCTTATGGCTCCTCAGGAATTTCGCCCTCCGAACTCGATTCTGAGGCCGACTTCAACAAGCACGCTGTCACAGAGCTTGCATCGCTCGCCGAGCTGCGCAAAGCGCCGCTGGTCGAAGAGGAGTACCACGGCCCACTGCTGTTCTCGGCTGACGCTGCAGCCGATACTCTGCGCTCGCTTCTCGGCTTTGCTGTGACAGCCACGCGCCCCGCGCTTGGCACTGAAGCACGCACCAACGGTGCGTTTGCTTCCAGCTACCACGCGCGCGTACTGCCCGATTTCATGAATGTCGTCGACGATCCCACCCTCAAGACCTTCAACGGCAAAGCCCTCCTCGGCGCCTACGATGTCGACGACGAGGGCGTTCCCGCACAGGCCGTCAAGCTTGTCGACGAAGGCCGGCTCGACAATTACCTCATTGGCAGGCAGCCTGTCCGAGACTTTCCACAGTCCAACGGCCACGGCCGCGCTGGCATCACCGGCCCCGCGCGCCCCATGATCGGCGTCCTCAAAATCACCGCGGACAATGGGCTTTCCACGGACGATCTCAATAAAAAACTTCTTGAGATGGCGAAAGACCGCGGCCTCAAAAACGTCTACCTTGTCGAGACCCTGGGCGCGGAGCGTGAGCCGCGTTTGCTTTACCGCGTCAGCCCTGACGGCAAGCGCGAGCTGGTGCGCGGCGCGGTGCTCGATGACGTTGACGACCGCGCTCTTCGCTCCAGTATTGAGGCCGCGGGAAAGGATCTCTGGGTCGCCAATTCTTTCGGGGACCCGCCCACCACCGTCCTTGCCCCCGCGCTGCTTTTCAGCGATGCCACCGTCCGCCGTGCCAACGCCAAGAACGACAAGCTGCCCTTTTATCCCCCGCCTGATTAGGGCCGCACCGCCGGCCACACCGAATTTGGCCCATTTCTTTCCAACTCGTCTCACTCTTTCAACATTCCCGCACCCCGGCCACCTTTTTCCGCATCCATCGTAGTAGGTGCCTTTCTCGCCCGGATCGCGAATTTCATCAACACTCAATTCATCCGGGCCAAACCCACAAAGTACAATCCGAACGAAGGAGAGTTTCCCCAATGGCATACGAATTACCACCGCTTCCTTACGATTACTCGGCTCTGGAGCCGTTCATCGACGTCGAAACCATGAAGCTCCACCACGACAAGCATCACCAGGCCTACATCACCAACGTGAACAAAGCCCTGGCCGATCACCCCACGCTCGCCGCCAAATCGGTCGACGACCTCATCAGCGATCTCAGCGCGATTCCTGAAGATATCTGCGGCGCGGTCCGCAACAACGGCGGAGGCCACTCCAACCACTCGATGTTCTGGACCATCATGGGCCCGGCCAACTCGGCCGGCATTGGCGGCAGCCCCTCCGGCGAAATTGCCAAGCAGATCACTGCTGACTTCGGCGACTTTGAAGCCTTCAAGAAGACCTTCAATGAGACCACGGCCAAGCAATTCGGCTCCGGCTGGGGCTGGCTCGTCTTCACCGGCGGCAAGCTCAAGGTAATCACCACCGCCAATCAGGATTCGCCGCTGTCTCAGGGTATTTATCCGATCCTCGGCAACGACGTCTGGGAGCACGCGTACTACCTCAAATACCAGAACAAGCGCCCCGACTATCTCGCCGCTTGGTGGAACGTCGTCAATTGGGCGGAAGTCAACAAGCGCTTCGCCAAAGCCAAGAAGTAACCTGAGCCGTCAGCTTTCAGCCGCCAGCTCTCAGCTTTTTTGTGCACGGTCGATGTACTTCGTTCCCGCACGATGAACTGAAAGCTGACAGCTGATGGCTGAAAGCTGCCTTTCCGAGCCGGAGGTTTATCGCAAATGGCCACTATGCAAATGACTGTGCGCCCCGAGGATATCTCTCAACTCCCCAAGGGCAATGAGCGGATCCCCGATCCGGCCATCATCGTCATCTTTGGCGCCTCAGGCGACCTCACCAAGCGCAAGCTGCTGCCTGCGCTCTTTCATCTCTGGCAATCGAACCTTCTGCCCAGGCAGTTCGCCATTGTTGGCGTCGCGCGCCGCCCGCTCGGCGATGAATTTGCAGCCGACATGCGCTCCGGCATCGTCGAATTTGGCGGCGTGGACGCCAAGGATCCCAAGCTCGACGGCTTCGTTTCCAACATCAGCTATTTTCCGCTCCACTTCGACGACCCTGCTCACTACGCCAATCTCAAAACCGAACTCGATCGCATCGCCAAAGAGAAGGGAATCGGGCCTAATCGCCTCTTCTATCTCGCCACGGCACCGGAGTTCTTCACCGGCATTATTGAAAATCTTGGCGCGCAAAATATGGCACAGCTCGAAAAAGGCCGAGTCGCCGTCGTCATCGAGAAGCCTTTCGGCCACGACCTCGACTCTGCCCGCGAGCTAAACCATCAGGTCAATGCGGTTTTTCAGGAAGGCCAGGTCTTCCGCATCGATCACTACCTCGGCAAGGAGACTGTTCAGAATCTCCTCATCTTCCGCTTCGCCAACGGCATATTCGAGCCGATCTGGAAACGCAACTATATTGACAATGTTCAGATCACCGTGGCCGAAACTCTCGGCGTCGAGGGCCGCGGACCCTTCTACGAGAAGGCGGGCGCTCTGCGCGACGTCGTCCAGAACCACATGATGGAGCTGCTCGCGCTCGTTGCACTCGAGCCGCCTTCCAGCTTTGAAGCTGAAAGCGTGCGCCGCGAAAAACTCAAGGTCTGGCAGGCCATCCCCGCGATCCCGATCCATAACACCGTCCGCGGCCAGTACGGTCCGGGAATCGTGGCTGGCGAGCACGTCAAAGGTTACCGCGACGAAGACCGCGTTAATCCCGAATCCGGCACTGAAACCTTTGCCGCGCTTCGCCTCACCATTGAGAACTGGCGCTGGGCCGGTGTGCCCTTCTTTCTCCGCGCCGGCAAGCGCATGAAGAAGCGCGCCACCGAGATCAGCATCCAGTTCAAGCAGCCGCCGCTGCTCATCTTCAACCGCATCGCCGCTTCCGGGCCCTGCCCGGAGATTCAACCAAATCTGCTCACCATCCGCATCCAACCCGACGAAGGCATCTCACTGCGCTTCGGAGCCAAGGTCCCTACCACCTCTGAAATGGCTGTCTGCCCCGTCAATATGGACTTCGATTATGAATCTGCCTTCGGCAAGTCCAGCGCCAACGGCTATGAGCGCCTGCTTCTGGACGCGATGCTCGGCGACCAGACTCTATTTGCCCATCGCGACGGCGTTGAAACCAACTGGGCTCTCTGCACGCCCATCCTGCAGGCCTGGGCCGCCAAAAAGCCGCAGGTCTTTCCCAACTATTTCGCCGGCTCCTGGGGCCCCGAATGCGCCGACCATCTGCTCGAGCACTCCGGCCACACTTGGCGCAACGACTTCAGCCGAAAAGCCTGACGGCGAGCGAGGGAGTCAGCGATTGAAGCGCACCGCAGCCGGCGATAGACTCCGCTCATACCCTCGCCTACTCCCTGCCGGCCATTCCCTACTGGCTACTCCCTATTGGCTATTCCCTGTCCTTTATCCATCGCTGCATTCGCCAGCCGGTCCGCTTCCTTGTTTCCGCCGCGCAATGTGTGCCGCATGTCAAACCCCTTCAGCTTCAGTGCCAACCGTTGCGCTTCCTGCCACAATGGCAGCAGCCCCGGGCTCTTCACCTTGTACCGGCCCTTCATCTGCCGCACCATCAGCTCTGAGTCGGAAACCACCCTTAGCCGCGTCGCCCCGTTTGCAAGCGCCCACTCCAAAACCGAGAGCAGTCCCTTATATTCGGCATAATTGTTGGTCTGGCGTCCCAGGTATTCGCTCAGCCGCGCCACCACCCGGCCCTCCGGGTCCTCAATCACCGCCCCATACCCCGCCGGCCCGGGATTGCCTCGCGACCCTCCGTCGCAGTGCGCCGTGAACCACCCGCCAGCCGCTGTGTCCCCATCTGGCTCATTTTCAAACAAGTTTCCGCTCATTGAGTACCAGTGTATCGGGGCTTCCCAGCGAATCCGGAGCTGGCCCCGGCTCTCGCAGGAGCCAAATCGGTACCGGGCAGCCAATCTGCTTACAATTGCGCACATTCCCCGTCTACCCCCTTAGGCAAAGTCTGCATCTTCCCGGAGCGGAGAAGCGATGGCTACGGACGCAATTGGTGCTTCCCTCACTTCAACAATGACTCTCGCCCAGGCGGCCAGCACTTTAGGTTGGCCCGGCTGTGGAGGGGTACAATCCTCTCCAGACGTGGCTGCTTCCAGAGCAATGGGCGGAGCAAGGCGGCAGAACCCCGGCCAGGACGACGCGAGCCGGGCGCAGATTCGCGCGCAAAACCGAGCCCTCGAGATGGACCTCATCCGCGAGGCTCAAGCAGGTTCCCGCGTCGCATTCGACACCCTCGTTCGGCAGTATGAACACCAGGTCCTGCGCCTGGCCCTGCATCTCACCGGCTCCGAGCAGGACGCAGAAGACATTTATCAGGATGCGTTTCTCAAAGCCTACCGTTACATTGGAAATTTCCGCTTTGAGTGCTCCTTTTATACGTGGATCTACCGCATCGTCACCAATCTTTGCCTGGATCAGCTAAGACGCCGCAAGACCCGCCGCGAAGACCATGCAGTAGTCGTCGACCGCGCCGGCGACGAGATCGACATTCTGGCCGCCGTCTCTGACAATCGCTCGTTTTCCAATCCCGCCCGCGAGCTCGACCGCAAGCTGCTGGGCGCAAAGATTCAGACCGCACTGGGCAAGCTGACGCCGCGCGAGCGCATGGTCTTCGAACTGAAGCATTACCAGGGGCTTCGCCTCCGCACCATCGGCGAAATGCTGCACACCACGGAAGAGACCGCCAAGAATACCCTCTTCCGCGCGACCAAAAAGTTGCGTGCACAACTGGCGGACTTGAGATGATTCACGAGCGGCGAGTTTCTTTTTAATGGCCGCGAAGTTTTTCGTATTTGTACGGCTCGTCGATTCAGCACGATGAGCTGGAAGCTAAGAGCTAGAAGCTGAAAGCTGTACTTCTGGGGCTATAAGGACGTAACCATGAATTGCGAACTTGCATACGAACAAATTGTCGCTGCCGCGTATGGAGAGCTGCCGGACGATCAGGTTCATCAGCTTGAGCGGCATGTCATCGCCTGCGCGGACTGCAAAAAGGAGCGCGAGCAGGTTCTGGCGCTCAAGGTGCTCGCAGACGCGCATCCGGTTTTTGAGCCGGATCCGAATCTTGTGGCCCGCGCTCACCTGCGCCTGGATGAAGCCCTCGACACCCTGCCGCCGCGCAGCTGGTTCGAGCGCCTGGGCCAGCGCCTCGTGAACAACTTTGCCAACTTGCAATCTGCGCCAATTGCAGCCGCCCTTCTGCTCGTGGCCGGCGCCGGCGCCGGAATCCTGGGGGGCTTGGAGTACGCGCAGAACCGTGCCGCGCACGCTGCAACCCTGGCCCGGGTCGATACGCCGGCCGGTGCGCACGTGCTGCCTGCCGCGGACCTTTCGCAGCTCTCCAACGTGGCCGGAATCTCCGGAATTGTGCGCCAGCCCAACAGCGAAATTGTCGACGTCAGTTACAACCAGATCGTTCCCCGGCAGATTGAGGGCTCGCTCGACGACCCCGGCATTCGCCAACTGCTCATGCTCGCTTCTGAAGATTCCGCTTCTCCTGGTGTTCGCGACGACTCCGTAGGCCTGCTTGCGGCCGAGTGCCGCGCAGGCCACAGTTGCCAACCCTCCGGCATCCGCGATGCGCTCATGTATGCCCTACGCTACGACCGCAGCTCCAAGGTTCGCCAGAAGGCGCTTCAGGGTCTGGTGCCGTACGTAGCCGACGACGTGCGCGTCCGCGACGCCGTTCTTGAAGCAGTTTTGAACGACAACGATCCGGCTATGCGCACCGCCGCGATTGATGTGCTGGAACCAGTTGACGCCGATTCCAGCGTCCGCCAGGTTCTCTACTCGGTCTCCAACTCTGACCAAAGTCCTCAAATCCGAACCGTTTCCCGGCAAGTCTTGAGCCGGGTTCCGCAATTTCAATAACTCAAGCTAACCCTTCCGGCCACTTCGCCGTTTTGATGAGCGCGGACCGGACGATAAAACATAATGGAGAAATCTAAATGGATCACCTTTTGAGGCCAATTCGCACACCGCATCCCACACCGCATCCCACACCGCAATTTGGATCGCATCTGAAGCATGCAATCGCCGCGCTCTCGGCGGCCGCGGCTTGCGTTCTGTTCGCCCACCCTCCCGTGTCCCACGCGCAGGCTGGGCAGCTCGCGCCTTTCCTTGAAGACACCAGCCCGCTGCTCGCCCACGCCAGCGTTCCTGGCTATCTTGGTGTGGACATCTCCGACGTGGATGCTGACAAGGCGCAGGCTCTCAAACTCAAAGACATTCATGGCGCGGTCATCACCCTCATCGATCACGACGCACCCGCCGGCCAGGTCGGGCTCAAGGTCAACGACGTTGTTGTTTCGATCAATGGCCAGAACGTTGACGACGCCGAGGCGCTGCGCCGCATGCTCCGCGACATTCCGCCCGGCCGCAAGATCAGCCTCGAGATCAGCCGCGACGGCAACATCCAGACGCTGGCCGTGCAGTTGGTCGATCGCAAAGCCATGGAGCACGACATCTGGACCCGCCTCAACATCGATGTGGATGGCATTGCGCCCGTTGCGCCTCCGCCTACCATGGGCATCGCCGGTTCCGATGCGCCCATCTCCAGCGGCTTCCACATTTCTCTTTTCACCAGCACCCTCAATGTGGGCGCGCTGGTTGAGCCGCTCACCTCGCAGATGTCCGAGTACCTCGGCGTTCCAGGCGGCCTGATGGTCAAGCAGGTGGCGCGCAAGAGTGAAGCCGCAGCCGCTGGATTCAAGGCATTCGACGTGATCCTCAAGGTCGGCGCGGATTCCATCAATACCTCCGCCGACTGGGACCGCGATCTCCGCTCCAACGTGGGCAAGCCCATCCAGGTCACGATCATGCGCGACAAAAAGCAGCAGACCCTGACGCTTCAGGTCGACTCCAAGCATCGCAGCGCCGTCAGCGCGCCGGCCAGTCCAGGGCAGCAGGCATCCGCGGACGGCGTTGTTTAGCCGTTCCGTTCTGCGATCAACATTGAATCCTTTTTCACCGGGGCGCCGCATCATGAAGCGGCGCCCTTCGTGTCTGGCGCGAATCCGCCGCAAACCAAACCTTGAAAAGTGGTATCAACAGTGGTACCATTAAAAAGCATGGCAACTTCGAAGAAGCTCCTCGAAGCAGTGCGCCGCGCGCCCACGAATGTTCGATTCAGGGATCTGCTTCGACTATGAGTGGAGTACTTCGGCGAGCCCCGCCAACGTGGAACGAGTCACGCCGTGTTTAGAACACCGTGGCCGGGTGACCCACGCGTCAATATTCAAGAGGAGAAGGGGAAGGCAAAGGCATATCAGGTTCGCCCGGTTGTCGCGGCCATCGACAAACTCAAAGGAATTCAACATGAAGCACACTCTGAGAAAGAACCCCAAAGCTGATCGCTTTACTTACCGCGTCACATGGTCAGCGGAAGACAACGAATATGTCGGCCTCTGCGCGGAGTTTCCTTCGCTCTCCTGGCTGGCGCGCACCCCTGAAGATGCGCTTGCTGGAGTCCGCAAAATCGTGAGAGCGGCAGTGAAGGACATGGAGGATGCGGGCGAGTTGATTCCCACTCCCTTGTCTGTGAAGCATTACAGCGGCCAGTTCCGCATTCGCATTCCTCCTGAGGTACATCGTTCGCTTGCCGTGCAGGCCGCCGAGCAAGGTGTCAGCCTCAATCGCCTTGCCAGCGCCAAGCTGTCCTCTTAGCGCGCACGCCAACTAAACTAATCCCATGGAAGTCCTCTACGGCCTGCATCCGGTGTCTGAAGCTCTTAAGGCCGGTCGCCGCCGCTTTGACCACGTGCTGGTCGCGCGCGAACGCCACGACGACCGTCTTGACCGAGTGATTGCCCAGTGCCGCGACGCAGGCATTCGCGTCCGCGAGGAGTCACGCGAGCAGCTCACCCTCGCCGCCAATACACCCGCCCATCAGGGTGTGGTCGCACTCGTCCGCCCGCAGGAATTCCTCGCCATCGAGGACCTTTTCGCGACCGATCCCGCGACCAATAAATCCGCGACGACCAAATCCGCAGCCCGCCTCGTCCTTGCTCTCGACGGCGTTGAAGACCCGCAGAACCTCGGCGCTCTTCTTCGCGTCGCCGATGGCGCGGGCGTCGATGGCGTCCTCCTCACCGAGCGCCGCTCCGCTCCTCTGAGCCCTGCCGCCGTCAAAGCTAGCGCCGGAGCCGCCGAGCACCTTCGCATCGCGCGTGTCGTCAATCTCGTCCGCTCCCTTGAGGAGTTGAAGAAACACAACCTCTGGATCGTCGGCCTGGACGCGGGGGGCCTGGATGCGGGAATTGATGCGGGAGTTCAAGATGCGGGCGTTGCCAAGCGCGGCCAAACCGCCGGTCCCACTCCTCGCGGCCCAGCCGCAGGTCCTACTCCTTACGACCAATTCGACTTCACCGGCGATCTCGTCATCGTGCTCGGCAGCGAGGGCGCAGGGCTCCACGATCTGGTTCGCCGCACCTGCGATCATCTGCTGCACATTCCCATGGCCGGCGGCGTCAGCTCCCTCAACGTCTCGGCCGCCGGAGCCGTCGTGCTCTATGAAGCCGCTCGCCAGCGCCGAGCCGCTGCCAAATCGCATTCCGGAACCGCAAACGCTCTCACGACTCAGCCCGCCGCGTCCAAGCCAAAGAAGCAGAAAGGCCTCGGTTCTTGAATTTTGATCCTATTGAGCGACTGGGGTGCCCCATCCTAAGCGCAGTTCCATCGCGCTTAGGGTGGGATAGCACGAACATCGACTCGCGGCATTTCACTCAGCACGATCAGGGGTGCCCCATTCTAAGCGCAGTTCCATCGCGCTTAGGGTGGGATAGCACGAACCTCGACTCGCCGTATTTCACTCAGCACGATCAGGGTTGCCCCATCCTAAGCGCAGTTTCATCTCGCTTAGGGTGGGACAGCACGAAGCCCAACCCGCTGCATTCCACTCAGCACAACCATGGATGCCCCAAGTCCCGATTTTGGGACCTGGGAAAGCATAGAGCTTCGCTCTGCCGCATCGCACTGTTCCTGTCGATGCCAATCCCGTTTCTAGGTGCCATCCCCGCGTTTTCCCAAACTACTTCCCCCGCGCCCACTGTCCCCTCCACGCCCACTTCCACACCCGATCAGCAGCCCCACGGTCAAGTCATCTTCTCGCGCTCCGTCGATGACAACGGCCAGACCACCGCCACCGCCGGGCCCGCCGCGCCAAAAACCGCAGGCCAGCCCGTCACATCTCCCGTTGCCACTGACGACGAGCGCGAAGCCCTCACCTTCACAGCCTTCGACATGGACGTCCATCTCCATCCAGCCGCGCAAAGGATCGCCGTCCGCGCCCTTCTCACCGTGCGCAATGATGGCCATGCCCCGCTCGTCCATGTCCCGCTGCAAATCTCTTCCTCGCTCAATTGGGAAAACATTCGCCTCGCCGGCCACGACGTCGCTTTCACCGTCGTCACGCTCAACTCCGACGTCGATCACACCGGCCAGCTTCATGAAGCTGCTATTTCTCTCAGCAACCCGCTCGCTCCCGGCGCAACTCTTCAGCTCGACGTCACCTACTCCGGCACAATCCCGCAATCCGCCCAGCGCCTCATTACCATCGGCACACCTGACGACGCGGCCCTTCACACTGACTGGGACTCCATCGCCGTCGATTTCACCGGGCTGCGCGGTTTCGGAAACGTCGTCTGGTATCCCGTCTCCAGCGTCCCCGTCATCCTGGGTGATGGCGCTCGCGTCTTCGACGAGATGGGCGAGCACAAGCTGCGCATAGCCGCCGCGCGCTTCCACCTCGCGCTCACCGATGAATTTCCGCACGGCCACGCGCCCACAGTCGCACTCATCAACGGCCATCGCGTCCCGCTCGCGCTCACCGAGCCTTCATCTGCTGGCGCAGAGGTCCCAGGCATCGCTACTGCCGCCTTTGACCAACTAGCTCTCGGCTTTGAAGCGCCAAGCCTTTTCCTCGCTGTCCGCACCGCTCACCAGGCGACGGACACCACGCTCTACACCGTTCCTGAGGATGACTCCGCTATTGAAGGCTGGGCCTCCGCTGCTGGGTTCGTCACGCCCTTCCTGCAAGGCTGGCTCGGCCAGTCACCACGCTCTCAACTCACAATCCTCGATCTGCCCGATCCCAGCGACGCGCCTTTTGAAACCGGTCCGCTTCTCGTCACCGCCATTCGGCCGGCCACGCCCGATGAGCTCGACGGCGTCTTCGCGCATGCGCTCACCCACGCCTTCTTGAGTACATCGTCAGGTTCCCTGCCCGCCTGGCTCAGCGAAGGCATCGCCCATTTCATGGGAAGTCTCTGGCTCGAAAAACAGCAGGGTCGCCAGAAGACCCTCGAATCGCTCGAATCCGGCCGCGTCGCGCTCGCGCTTGCTGAGCCGGCCAGTCCCGGCGAAAGCTCTGGCCAGCCTCTCGCCCTTGCCATCTCGCCTGTCTACTACCGCACCAAGGCCACCTACGTCTTCTGGATGCTCCGCGACCTCGCTGGCGACGCCGCGCTCTCTGCCGCTCTTCGCGCCTACGATCCGGCTGCGCGAGCCGCGACAGCGGACGCAGCACATGGCCCCAGCCCGACAGGCGGCTCAGACTATTTTGAAAAGCTGATCGAGCGCGCCGCGGCCAACAGCGGTGAGTCTTCTTCTCTGGGACAGCAGTCCAGTACCCGCCGCGATCTCTCCTGGTTTTTCTCCGATTGGGTCGACGCCGATAAAGGCCTGCCCGACATCGCGATTGACAGCGTCTTTCCTTCGCACACCGAGGGAGACAATTGGCTCGTCGCCGTCAATCTCTCGAACTCCGGCTATGCCGCCGCCGAAATCCCTGTCACCCTCAGCAACGCTGCCACTTCTATCACCCAGCGCGTCATCGTCCCCGCGCGCGGCAAGGCCACGAAGCGCATCCTGCTGCAAGGCCAGCCCACTCAGGTCCAGGCAAACGACGGCACCGTCCCTGAAACCGAGGCCAGCGTGCACATCCGCAATCTTGACGCGATCGACAATAGCGGCTCGCCATCGTCCCGGCCCGCTGCGGTCCAACAATGAGCAGGTCCTCCAACGAGTTGTAAGTGCATAATGACTTCATGAGGGACTCGGTAATCAAGTTGATTCTTGCCAAAATTGATTTGCAACCTCAGCCGGCTCTGATTCGCCTTGATATCGGCCAACTCAAGTGCTGGTCTCAAAAATATCCAAACGTCCCTCCGACGGAATCAAAGCTGTCTCTCCAACTCGTTGCAGCCGCATGGGCAAGCCACGACGTTTATGGGGACGATATGCCGCAGATCGCAGCAAATCTCCTCGAAACCGGCCTCGACTCGCCCAGCCTAAGGCGCCTCGCGGATGAAACAAATGTGACTTGTTCGGCGGATGTTGAAAACCTTGTCGCAAAGATGTTTCGAGAATTCGATCTTCCATATCCCATGCCCGAAAAACAGGCGAAGCTCATTGTTACTCGACAAGTCGCAAGAGAAGTAATTGCGGGTGAGCGTGACCCGGTTCGTGCCGGCAATTATTTAGAAACTGTAATTTGGGGCTGGAGCTCTCCAACCAAAGATTTATCCGCTTTATTTGCTCTGAACGATGAACTAGTTTGGGACGCGGACCACCAAAGATTTGCAACCCTTATCACAGACGATTTGATCGACACCTTTGGTCGCCTTGCTTTACTCACGGACACTGAGATTTCCATGGAAGCCGAATTCAAGGACGCACGCGAAGAAAGGTAACTCTTGCCGGATCGCAAAGCCCGCCCAATTGCCTTCTACCTAGTGGCTAATTCTTCTCCCCTGCATTCCTCGCTCGTACCTTGAACCACACCGGCGTCCCCTTGAACCCGAACGCCTCGCGAATTTGATTTTCCAGAAACCGCTCAAATGCGAAGTGTAATTTTATGTTTCGATCTGTAAACAGCACAAAAGTCGGCGGAGCCACTGCCGCCTGCGTCATGTAATAAATCCTGATTCTCTTCGCCATCGGCACCGGCGCTCGCTGGAAATCGATCTTCTCAAGAAATCTATTCATTTGGCCCGTTGAGACGCGCTTGCGCCGCTCCTTGGCGACGGACACAACCTCGCGCAGCACGCGTGTCATGTTTTTCCGCTCCCGCCCGATCGCCTCCAGCGCCGACAAGAAAATTACCGGCGCGTAGTCCAGATACTTCAGCGCGCCGCGCACCTGTTGTTCAAAGATCTCGCGGTCAGCGGGCTTTTTTCCGTCGGTCCGCGCAGTCGTAACCAGGTCCCACTTGTTCACGATGATGATCACGCTGCGCCCGCTCTCGTGCGCGTAGCCTCCAATCGTTGCGTCGCTTGCCGTCACGCCCTCGGTCGCGTCAATCAGCACCAGCGCCACGTCCGCCGCCTCAAGGTGCCGCCGCGCCATCACCACGCTCATCTTCTCGGCCATCAACTTCGTCTTGCCCTTGCGCCTGATTCCCGCAGTATCCACAAATCGCAGCGTCTGCCCTTCGAACTCCACCACCTCATCTACCGCGTCGCGCGTCGTGCCCGCAATCGGCGACACAATTGATCTCGTCGTCCCCGTCAGCGCGTTCAGCAGCGTGCTCTTGCCCACATTCGGCCGCCCGATGATCGCCACCGCCGTCTCGCGCTGCTCAAACTCTCCATGCGTGCGGATCTTCTTGTCGTCTTTTTCGCCGGCCTCATCGCTATCATCTTGCGCACCGAACGGCTCCGCGCTGGTTTGCTGACTCGGTCCCTCGTTCCCTGCCTGGGCCCCCGGCAAGCGAACTGTGCTTGCTGGGGTGGCTTGGTCCCTTGGTCCCTGCTTTTCTGGAATCGCCTCCGCAATCGCATCCAGCAGCTCGCCCACTCCTTGCCCGTGTTCTGAGCTCACTGCATACACATCCTTGATCCCCAGTCGGCGAAAGTTCTCCGCTTCCGCCGCCAGCCCTTCGGTCTCCACTTTGTTCACTGCCAGAAACAGCGGTTTTCCTCCGCGCTTCAGAAGTTGCGCCAAGTCGTAGTCGGGCCGCGCCAGCTCCGTTCGCGCATCGACTACCATTACCAGCGCATCGGCTTCTTCCAGCGCCACCTTCGCCTGCGTAAAGATCTCCGTCGCCATCAGCTCCGGATCGTCGGGCACAATTCCGCCAGTATCCACCAGCCGGTAATGCCGCCCCAGCCACTCGTACTCGCCATAGATGCGATCGCGCGTAATCCCCGGCTCGTCGCCCACAATCGACCGCCGGCTCGCCGTCAACCGGTTGAACAGCGTGCTCTTGCCCACGTTGGGCCGCCCCACAATCGCCACCAGCGGCAGCTTCGCGGCTCCCGTCTTTACTGGCACAACCGATCTGCGATACGTAGGCAAGGGAACTCCAATCGATGGGACAGATTCTGTTCTTTTCTTAGTATCGCGTTACGACCACAGGCGCCTGACGCCGTATGCGTCGAAGACCGTGTCTTTGCTCAGCAGGCTCCAGCCGAGTTCGAGCGTCTGGGCCGCAATAAGCCGATCGAACGGGTCGCGGTGATACCACGGCAGCCGACCGCTGCGAATCACCTGGGCCACAGTTGGCGTCAGCAGATTAAATTGTCCCCGCATCATAATCGATTCGAAATCTTCCAGAATGTCCGCTCCATCAAGCCTGCCGATCGATGTCTTGATAGACATCTCCCACGGAGTTGCCAGCGAGACTGCCAGGGTTGACGCGGAATCTTCGATGAGTTCGCGAATCATTGCGGGCAGCGACGCCGGACTGCGGAGAAACCAGATCAGCGTGTGAGTGTCGAGCAGGTAGGTCATTCGCGGCCGGTTTTATCTGGTGGAGGAACCAGCGGAACGTCGAGCAAGTACCCGAGGCCGCTCTGGATCAACTCTTCATCGCTCATGGGATCGAATGCGCCATCGTCCCAATGCACTTCTTTTCCGTACGCTCCTGCGAGAGACTTGCGCGAGAAGGTGGATTCGATCGCCACAATCTTCGCTACCGGCTGCTTGCCCCGCGTCACCACAACCTCTCCGCCCGCTTCGGCTTCCTTGATGAGCCGCGACAGGTGCGTCTTCGCTTGATGGACGGTGTACGCCATGGACTAAGTATGCTTAGTCCACTTTATAATGTCAATCTCTAACCCTCCTGACTGCAATCCCCATTCAACGTATAACCTAAGCCGTTTCTTAGAATTGCGAAGAAATCTCGGCCTTCGATTTGCCCGTCTGTCCGCGGAGGAATCCATGCAGATCTACCCAACTGTCGTGGGCGGGTATCCAACCGGCACCTACGCAGACCGCAATGAACGCGTCACAGCGGCCCAGCGGGCCGAGGACCGTAAACGCCTCTTCGAAGCCGTAGACAGCGCCAATCTGCGCGCCGCGCCCGAAGTCAATCTGTCCACTAGCCAGTGCTCTGCCAGCGGCAATACCGAGGTTCCTTCCGGCGATGAATACCACGCTCCATCGGAGGGCAAAGAGCCCAACTTCGGCTGATCCGGAGTCTCCGCGCTCCCGCCTCACTCTCCCCCTTCACTATGATGGAGAGAGCAATCGTCCCTCATGCCCTCCTCCGACACCTCAACTCGGACTCTCCCCTCGCTTCACGAATTTTTCTCGCCCGGCGGAATCCTCGCTCGTTCTCCGCTTCCCTTCGAATACCGCCCAGGCCAGCTCGAAATGGCCAAAGCCGTCGAGCGGGCACTCGCAGAGCGCCGCCATCTCATCGTCGAAGCCGGAACGGGCACCGGGAAAACTCTCGCTTATCTTCTGCCCTCACTCCGCACCGGTCAACGCGTAATCGTCTCCACCGGAACCAAGGCGCTCCAGGATCAGCTCTTCTTTCGCGATGTTCCTTTTCTTGAAGCCCTCCTCGGTGAGCTGCGCGTCTGCTACATGAAGGGTCGCGCTAATTATCTTTGCCGCCGCAAACTTTTCGCCCTGCGCGACCAGCCCATTCTCTCGGGCCTCGAGGAGATCGACGAATACCGCCAGATCGCGGAGTGGGAGCAGGTCACCGAAACCGGCGACCGCGCCGAGCTTTCCGGTCTTCCAGAATCTTCAGCGCTCTGGCACAAGCTCGACGCGCGTACCGAGGCCTGCCTCGGCAGCACCTGCCCCGACTATCGCCGCTGCTTCATCACCGAAATGCGCCGCCGCGCCCTCGAGTCCGATCTCATCATCGTCAATCACCACCTCTTCTTTGCCGACACCGCCGTCCGCCTCGCCGCCGGCAACGCGCCAGACGCCGGCGTTCTGCCTGAGGCCGCCGCTGTCATCTTCGACGAGGCACACGAGCTTGAAGAAGTCGCCTCGCAATATTTCGGCCGCTCACTCTCGAATCTTCGCTTTGAAGATCTGGCCCGCGACACTGAGGTCCTCCTTCGCGGCAAATCTTCCGCCACGCAGATCCCCGCACTCACCCAGCAACTTCGCGAGCGAGCGCGCCTCTTTTTCGCCGCGCTTCCCATGCCCGCCGACGGCCGCCATCCCTTCACCAATCGCGAAGAATTTCTCGAATCCTCCGGCGACCTCTACCTCGCGGTCCGCTCCACGCTCAAGCTGATCGAGTCCGAACTCGAACGCCTTGTTGATCTCGACGAAACTACCGGACTCAAGAACCGTGTAGCCCTCCTCAGATCCGACCTCGAATTCATGCTCGAATCAAAGGCCACCAACACAGTCTTCTGGCTCGACCGGCGTGCTGGCCCTGCTGCAGCTCCCGTCCAAAGGTCCGCCCCACGCAGTGGTGGTGCTCGCACCACATTCCTCCAGGCCACGCCCATCGACGTCTCCGATCTCCTCCGCACACAAGTCTTCGAGCAGATTCCCACGGTCGTACTCACCTCGGCCACCCTCACCGTTCAGGGCAGCTTCGAGCACATCCGCCGCCGTCTCGGGCTCACCGAAACTCGTGAGCTCATCGTTCCATCTCACTTCCACTACGAGAAGCAGGCTCTCCTCTATCTCCCGCCTTCCATGCCCGACCCGCGCGAACCGGAATTCGTTGCCGCGGCGGCCAAAACTATCGAGCGCGTTCTCCGCATCACACGTGGCCGCGCTTTCTGCCTCTTCACCAGCTACAACCAGATGCGCACCCTGCACGACCTGCTGCTGCCCGTTCTCGACTTTCCGTTGCTCTTACATGGCACGGCCCCGCGCAAAGCCCTCCTCGAAGAATTCCGCGCCACGCCCAATTCCGTTCTCTTCGGCACCTCCAGTTTTTGGCAGGGAGTCGACGTTCAGGGCGAAGCTCTCAGTTGCGTCATCATTGACCGCCTGCCCTTCGCCGTTCCCTCCGACCCCGTTGTGCAGGCTCGCATGAAAGCCATCGAAGAATCCGGCGGAAAACCATTCTTCGACTACCAGGTCCCCGAAGCCGTTCTCACTCTCAAGCAGGGCTTCGGACGCCTCATCCGCTCCCTTGAAGACCGCGGGGTCCTTGTCCTCCTCGATCCGCGCATCACGCGCCAGCGCTACGGCCAGATCTTCCTCCAATCCCTGCCGCCCTACCGCATCACCAATACCATCAGCGACGTGGAGGCTTTCTTCGCCTCCGAACCCGCTTGAGCTGGCGCACCACAATCAAGCGCACCACGAGAAGCGCAAAACGGCGTCGGCTCAAGACTCAAACCCGGTCAGATTGTATTGGTTAGGAAAGGTTTGTTTGAGGAAGGCTCGGCAGGTTGAAAGCCGAGAGCGCAGTAATCCCCTCGGGCATTCAGCACGGGACAGAAGCTAGGCTTTGCGCGGCGCTATAACCCGTCGAATGGGTAGTGGATCAGTTTGGATGTGCTTTGAAAGGGCGCGACTTCACGGGCTGCTGAAGAACTCTACGCCAGCGGAGCTTTGTAACAAGGGCACGGCTTTAGCCGGGCCGCCAGCCAAGCAAAATGATTGAGGGCTTTACAGGCTGCGGAAAAAGGCTTCTTTACGTTGGTATTGGGTTCCGGTGAAGCGCATTTTCTCGTTTTGAGCCTGTTCGGCATTGGTATTGCGGTGTTTGTTTTGCCTCCGCGAGCCGTTTAGGCGGCC
>Ga0207933_1000112_pt1 | contig 82695 bp, 53 predicted proteins | sample NGESurdeep092012_4_FD_184488 | JGI IMG/M metagenome (GOLD analysis project Ga0207933, IMG submission 184488) | Arctic peat soil microbial communities from Barrow, Alaska - NGEE Surface sample F53-3 deep-092012 (SPAdes) | ecosystem: Environmental > Terrestrial > Soil > Wetlands > Peat ...
AAGTGGCTGGAAGTGGAGCCGGATGCGCCTGAGCCGGCGCTGCACCTGCTCAACTCTGTTCGTGCTGCTGGAACACCGGCCGCACGGCTGGCTGCTCTCACCGAATACGACCGCATAGTGGACCGACTCGCGCGTGACCACGGCCGCGCACCCGACCCGCAGGTAACCGAGCTCGCGCACCGAATCCAGGCGAAGGCTGCGTCTGAGCGCGTGATCCGGGCAGGGAACGAGCAGGGGGAGACTCAAGCCGAGACGCCGAAACCCGTGATTTCTGCTAAAGTTGCGCAGGCATCCCTTGTTCCCGCGATTGATTCGGCGTCGGCGGAGGCGCGGGATCTAGCGTCAGCGGCGGTGAGCGGTTCCGCGTCGGGTAATCCAGCACCAGGTCATAGTAGTCGCGTGCGCCGGCGTATCGTCATCAGCGCGGCCGGTGCCATTGCACTCGTCATTGTCGGCATTGCCGCGTGGACATGGCTGCCCACGCGCTCAGCGATAACGCGGCCAGTGATCGCCATCACGGACATCGCCAGCACCACTGGAGATACGGCGTCGATCTGGCTGCAACGGGGGTTGCAGCAGATGCTCGCGACGGATATCGCTCGCAGCTCCGACGTGGATGTCATCGAGCCGAGTCACCTCCGGGACGTGCGCACGAGTGGAAACATTCCAGCCGCCGGCACCATCTCCGAATCGAGAGCTATTGACCTGGCGCACCGGGTAGGCGCAACGCTCCTGGTACGTGGCAATTTCACGCCGGGCGCCGGCACATATACACTCGGGCTGACCGTCCGCGACCTCAGAACCGGGGCAGTTGTGAGCTCGTTCAACGTTGTCGCATCGGATCCGATCAGCCTTTCCGATCGTGCCGCATCGAAGCTGTTGGAAGCAATGACCGCAAACAGCGATGTGCGCGCGCGATTTGCGGATGTGGAGACGTCGAGCTCGGCTGCCTATCAGCACTTCATCCGGAGCGAGCAGGCCCATGCGGAAGGACGTTTTGCAGAAGGCGCGCGAGAACTCGACGCAGCCATCGCACTCGATTCCGGGTTCGGGAGTGCGCTATTGGCCCGCCTCGATATCGCGATACCGGCCGGTGATTCCGCCACCATGGCGCGGCTGCGCGGAGTGATCGCTCGGGCACGGTTCACGGAGTGGGACCTACTTGCACAGACACTCGATTCAGCGATGCATAACGGCGAGCGTGCGCGCGCCGAGCGACTCGGACGGCTACTTGTCGCACGTTATCCGCATGACCCGCGCGCTTACGAGGCGTTGGGAAACTTGTACGCGCTCCACGGCAATGTGCCACAGGCGCGCTCGATCTTTCGGCGGGAGTTAGCACTCGACTCGCTTGGCGACGATGCCGCGCGCGGCCCGTGCGTTCCCTGCACTGCCTATCACGATCTCGCATGGCTCGATTTACTATGGGGCCAGTTGCCAGAGGCCGAATGGACGGCCAGGCGATGGCTACGCCTGCAGCCCGACTTACCAGCTGCATGGTCAACACTCGCCGCGGCACTTGCCTTTTCGGGGAAGTACAGCAGCGCAATTGATGCACAGCATCGCGCGGAGTCATTGAGCGGTACCGATTCCGTATATACCGGCGCCGTTGCCCGCCTGCTCATTGAGGCGCGCCGGTTCGATGATGCTGATTCGCTGATTCGTACATCGATGCATGAGGATAACGCGCGCGGAGCACCACATAACGAAGCGGAACTCGATGCACTGGCACTCCTGCAGCGTGAGCGTGGTGAGCTTCGCGCTTCGATCCAAACGCTCGGAGCTATACACAATACCACATCGCTGTTCGAGCGAATCGATGCACTCGGCCGGCTTGGTGACTACACCGCGGCTGCACGTCTTTTCGATACCGACATCCGCCGTTTGGACGTGGCATCTCAGCTACGGCCGTTACCGTCAGTGCCGCTAAGTCACGGTTTTCTGGCCGGCGACAAGGCGCGGGCATTCTGCTGGGGTCGCGCACTCAAGGCCGCGGCTATGGCCGGAGGTGGTGACACGCTGCAACTGCGTGCACTTTCCGATTCAATTCGCGACGTCAGTGTACGCAGCTATTACGGGCGCGACTGGCGACTGCATCATCACGTCCTTGGCCGAATCGCGATGCTGGGCAAGCGATACACGGAAGCGGAACGCGAATTCACCGCGGCCCAATGGGAAGTATCAGGCTGGACAGCAAACCTCGCGTGGCTTGCGCGCGCCGAACTCGCGCAGAACCATCCGCGCGACGCCGTGACAACTCTACGCAGAGCCTACCAAGGCGGAATCGATGGGATGGGTCGATACGAGCCGCGCAGCGAGCTGGATTATCTCATGGCGATCTCGTTCCGTGCAGCCGGCCAACCGGACAGCGCTGCCGTTTACGCGGCGTACACTCGTACCGCATGGAGCCACGCTGATCCGGAAGTGCACAGGCTTCTGGCGGCGCTACCGTGACGTACAGCACCTTTCGATGCCGTCTACATGGATTGTGCATCTAAACGCAACCGGAGACCGCTCTAGGATTTAGCAGGGAATAACTTACCAATCATACCGGCCTTGGCATGAGCGTGTAGTTTCACGCTGGACAGACCGCATGCGGTGTGAGGCCGAGCCGCCTCATCTCCTCATCAGAGACTCGCTCGCCCGTTTCGTTGCCGCCGCGCTTGACGGAAGCCGTAACGCGCAGCCCGGCGGCGATGACTGTGCCTTTCCATACACGTTAGCGGCGCTGTTCGAGCCGCCAGCGTCTGCGAGGATCAAGAGCCGTGTAGCAACAGGGAAAGGCGCGCGTCGGGTCGTAGGATGGCTGGACAGCGGCATTCGGTATGGCAGGAAGAGAGGCGACAATGTAGCTCCGCGCGGGGCGATGGGAACACTTCGAACAGATTGCGACACGGCTGGGAGAGAGTTCCCGTCACCACCGGCAACTGGACGGCGCATGCGTCGGAATTGAGTGCCTCGCGGCGACGTCGCCTGATCTTGCGGTGCGGCAGGACACCGGGACAATAGGCGACCCGGCGTACGGCGCTACGTTCTCGAAGTGCGGTTTCTCATCTCGGCGCGACCGCTCACGTACGGCCCAACACTGGAGGTGTAATGTACTTGACAAGAATCACTGCGATTGCCGGTGCCGTGATTGTCCTGCTAGTAATGCCCGGAGTTTGCCGGGCACAACGCGCGCAGGTTGTTGGCGTCACTCGGCGCGTAGCGCCAATCTCCATGCCGCAGGCACTCCGCGTAACACCGACGGTTGTCGTCGGAAGCGACACCACGCAAGCGACTGCATCCGACACCCCGCACTGGGTGGGCGCTACCATCGGAGCCGCTCTGGGTGGCTTCCTCGGCTACAAGTGGTACGGGGGGCTTTGCAAGGGCGAAAACGGATGCAGTGGACGGCCTGGCGCGGTCGGCGGGGTGGTGATCGGAGGGATAGTCGGATACCTGCTGGGGGATGTTTTCGAACACTGACGATACTCATCCTCGACGGCCGTACAGGTGCGCCGCGCGGCAAGGTATTCGGTAAGGCCTTCACCATATTTCCGGCGGCCCGACCAGGCACCGACGCCGCGCTCGAGACCTACGCGCACGAGAGCGCTACGACAGGCGAGCTGGACAATGGGCGCTTCGCGCGCACACGGTATCGTATTGTGTCCCGACGCCCCCTTAACTCAGGTGCTGTGGACTCTCTATTCACCGACTGGAACCGGATGTCCAGCATTCCATTTACTGTCCACGCTGTTAGGGCTTCGGCGTTATGTGGCACGAACAGCACGTGCCACGCCGACGCGCGACGTAAGTGAGTCTCTATCCTCACCCGATTCCCGCGCAGGAAGTGATCGGCGCTGTCACCGCATTCGGCATCGGCATTCCGGTAGGTCTCGGCATGCACTGGGCACTTGCACCACTCGAGAAGCGCGGTTTGTTAGCCACACTTCTCACTCGATGGCTGTCGTGGTATGTCGCGGTCGTGAGCGGGATGATTGCATTAGTCAGGATCGCTGGCCCGTATGTGCTGGCGGGGCCCATGCGAGGCGGCGGCTACGACGATGAGCCGATAACGCGTAGCGAGTTGCTGTGGATGCCCGCTGTATTGGCATTGGGCTACACACTCATGTCCATGTGGCAGGATCGCTCTAGGCGGATCCGACAAGCGCGCCGTGGAAGCGACGAAAGCACGGTGGAGAAATGATTCCGCGTATGGTATGACCCACCAAGGAACCACGCGAAGATTATCTCTAGTTGAAGTAAAGCCCTAGCCGCTGTGCGAGAGGAATTGAAGAAGCTGAAGTAGAGTTTCGGGCGTTTTTGGGGCGTCAACACAAAAGCCACCTTTCTCGGGTGGCTTTTGTTATTTCCTAAGTTGTTATTCGATAATGCCTTACCTCAGTGGCCAGGGGCAGAATCGAACTGCCGACACGCGGATTTTCAGTCCGCTGCTCTACCGACTGAGCTACCTGGCCAAACCATTGTCCCACAACCACTTACCGCAATCATCAGCGTTCCGGCGAGCCATCCCGCCCACGCTTCCCGGTAAGCCCTGAAAATCTAATGGCGCCCGCTTCCCAACGGTACCGGGACGAACGGCCCCGCCCGAGCAGGCTCATCCGTGCAGGCTCATCCCTTCTGCCGCTCCCGCATGCGCCGCATCTTGTTCCGCGCCCCGCATACATCCATCGAGCACCACGTCTTCGTTCCATTCTTCGTCGTATCATAGAACGAAGCCCTGCAGCTCTGATCCTGGCACAGCTTGAACCTCGCCCACTCCCCCTTCGACATCGCGTCCAGGGCCATGATCAGTATGCTGGCGATCGGTGCGTTGCGCCCGGTTACTGCGCTCGCCCTCAGCCTCAAATCCCCAGATGGCTCGACCAGTGGATGGACGCCGAACGATTCGATCAGCTCGTTCAGCAAGCGCGCGGGCGCGTCGTCGGCGCGCTCGCCGTTGTTCATCGCTTCCAGCGAGCGCAGTGCTCCTCTGAGCGCCATCGCCCGATCGAAGATCTCTCGCGTCGACGTTGCAGTGCGCGCGAGCCCATGCTCCTCGGTCCACTCCAGCCAGTCCTCCACGCCGGCGAACTCACGCCACAGAAACGATTCCAGCACGTAGTACTGACCGGGCGTTCCCGGCCGATGTTCGGGCATTCAGCGCCTCCCCGATCTCACGGATTGACTTTGGGTACAGGTCGCGTTACCATCTAACGTGTATTGATGGTAACATTCTGGAGTTGATCTGACAAGCACTACATCTCAAGCCGAGTCGGCCGCCACACAACGCAAGGCACGCGTGCGCGCCTTCGCGGCTCTAGCCCTCAGCGTCTTTTGCATCGCATGGTCCGCACCGCTCGTTCGATGGGCCGACGTACCAGGTGTCACCTCGGCGTTCTATCGCGCACTCGTCGCGGCTGTAGTGCTCGTCCCATACTGGCTCCTCTCTCGCCGTACGAAGATGCCATCCACGAGAGCGACGCTCATCGCCCTGCTCGGCGGCGCGTTCTTCGCGATGGACTTGGCATTCTTCAATACCGCGGTGCTCAAGACGTCGGCGACCACTGCGATGGTGCTCACCAACAACTCACCGGTACTCGTCGGCCTCGGAACGTGGCTGCTGTTTCGCGAGCGTCCCAAGCTCACGTTCTGGATCGGTCTGGTGCTCGCGCTCGGCGGATGCGTCGTCATGGTCGGCGGCGACATGCTGAGACCGGGCGGCGGCGGTGTCGGCATCGGTGACGTGGGCGGCGATCTTCTCGCGGCGGCCGCTTCGGTGTTCTTCGCTGCCTATCTGATCACGACGGGACGCGTGCGCGCCAGCATGGATACGATCACCTTCACGACACTCGCCATAATCGGCAGCGTCGTCACGATGTGGGTGGTCTGCCTGTTGATGAAAGCGCCGCTGGTCGGATTCAAGGCGTCGGCATGGCCATCCCTCATCGCGCTCGGGCTCGTGACGCAGGTCACGGGATACCTTGGAGTCACGTACGCGCTCGGTCGTCTGCCGACGACGGCAGCGTCGGTGGGCCTGCTTGGCGTCGCGCCGGTCACCGCACTTCTCGATGTCCTGTTCCTCGGCGAGCCGCTCTCACCGGCGCAGATCATTGGCGGCATACTGGTGCTCGCGGGAATCTTCACGGTCAACCGCCGTACCAAAGCGCTCGCGGATTTCCCAGATCGCCAGCGCGAACAGCGCACTGCACAAAGCTGCCACACCAGTGATCTGACACCGACGTAACACTCCCGGTGTGGAATCCGCGTCCGGACTGGTACGGACGCGTGACATTTTCGTTGCCATGAAATGATCAACAGCTCCCAACTTCCGTGGATCACATCTGCGAGAGGGAGGGAGAGAAATCATGTTTCGTTCTTTCGTTCATTCATGGCGTAATGGCAAGTCGATGCAGCGCGAGTTTGCCGGCTCTGCATCCAGCTCTGCATCCGTTTCTACAAGTCGATGGTATGTTGCGCTGCCGGCGGTGCTCGCCGCGATCGCAACTGTCGCGCTCAACACGCAGCTTGGTGCGCAACAGCCGGACGTAGTGATTGCAGGCCGCATCGCGGACAGCGCAGCGTTCGCCGTTCCGGGCGCAATCGTGCACGTACGCGGCACGCGATTGGGCGCCATCACGGACGCGAACGGGCGCTACCGTATCGCTCACGTCCCCGCAGGAGCGGAGACAATCGTCATTCATGCGCTGGGCTACGCGCCGGACTCTGTGCTCGTGTCGCTGGCTGCCGCCGGTTCGGCGATCCGCGACATCGTGCTGCGTCCAGCGGCGCAGCGGCTCTCGCAAGTCATCGTGCGAACATCACCGCGTCTGGCCGAGACGAAGGCAGCAGCTCTCGCGAGGCAGCGCAATGCCAGCAACATCGTCTCCGTACTGTCCGGCGACGAGATTCGCTCGCTCCCCAACTTCAACGCCGCTGAGGCTGCGGGGCGCATCCCTGGTGTCTCACTCGAGCGCGATGAGGGCGAAGGAAAGTTCGTGCAGGTACGCGGAACGGAACCGCGACTGTCCAACGTAACGGTGGACGGTGTGCACGTTCCCGGGACGGAGGCGGATCGCATCCCCAAGCTTGACGATGTGCCCTCGGACCTCCTGGGTGCCATTGAAGTCTCCAAGACGCTCTCGGCCGACATGGATGCGGACGCGATTGGTGGCACGGTGAACCTCGTCACGAAGACGCCGGAAGGTCCGCCCCATGGCTACATAGCAGGACAGTACGGGCAGATCGATCTTCACTCGCGCAACACGTATCAGGGCAGTCTCACCTACGGGGGACGATTCGGTGAGGATGGCAAGCTCGGCTTTCTCCTTGGCGGATCGGCGGATCGGAACAACCGGAGCATCGATGATGTCGAGCCGGCGTGGGGAGTCTACAGCACGCCGAGCAACGGCAGCGTCTCGGCGCCGAACGAGTGGAGCTTGCGTGATTACCTGTATCAGCGCGAGCGGTACGGCGTGGGCGGTGATCTGGATTATCGCTTCGACGCACGCAACCAGGTGTATGTGAAAGGGCTCTGGAGTCTCTTCAAGAACTACGGTACGCGCTGGGTCTACGACATCTCGGGCGACGCGAGTCCAGCGACTTCCACGAGTGGGACAATCGCGGGTGCAGGGCTCCAGCGTCAATCGCAGTTCCGCACTCCCAGAGAGCAGCTGTGGGCGGGGTCAGCTGGCGGTAAGCACGAGATCGGCGCCTGGACAGTTGACTATGCCTTCGACTTCGCGGGCACGAGGCAGCTCGACAGGAACTACCGCTCGTCCAACTTCGACTACACCGGTCCGGACCTCACGGTTGGTTATACTGCTGCTGACCACACGTATCCGAAGTACCAGTATCAGAGTGCATCCGACGCGGCGGCTGCAGCAAACCCGGCGAACTATACGCTAAGCAACTATTCGCTGAGTGATCATCTCACTACCGGACGTGATCTCGGTGGAGCTGCGAACGCGCTTCTCCAGTACGAGGCGGGAGGATTCGCGAGTCAGCTCAAGCTTGGTGTGCGGTATCGCAACGAGCGAAAGGACTTCACGAACGAACAGCAGCAATTCAGCAGCACTGGCTCGACCCCGCTCGCCCTCTCGGCCGTTCAGGGAAGCTTCACCGATCCGAGCTTCTATCAGCAACTGGCGAGCGGTTATTCGCTTGGCCCCGTGGCGGACAACAGCGCGGTGAACGCTTACGAGGACGCGCACCCATCGCTGTTCAATCAGACCAGGGATCCTGTCAAGGACTCGCTCGGGAGCTTCGCCGGTTCGGAGCGAGTTACCGCCGCTTACGTCATGAACACAACCGATGTGGGCGCGCTGCGCGTCAACCTCGGGCTCCGGGTGGAGGCTACCAATGCCAGCTATCGCGGGCACGCGCTCTCGACCGCAACCGACACCGCCGGAAACCCGATTGGAGCAGCGGTGCTGCAGAACGTGCGCGGTACCAGGGACTACACCGACCTGTTTCCGAGCGTGCAGCTTCGCTACTCCGTGAATCCGGAGACGAATGTGCGTCTTGCGGTGACGCGCGGCATAGCGCGGCCGAACTATCCCGACCTCGCGCCGAATCAGTCGGGAACGATCTGCAGTACATGTGCGAACCAGCCGGATCTCAGTGGCTTCACCACAGGGAATCCGGACCTTAAGGCGCAGCATGCCTGGAACTATGATCTGCTGGCAGCGCATTACCTGAGCAGCGTGGGAGTGATCTCAGGGGGCGTGTTCTACAAGAGCCTGAGCGATGTCATACTCACGCGGCGGTTCGCGTATACCGGACCTGGACCGTTCAACGGCTACATCGGGACCGCGCCCGAGAACGGCGGCGGAGGTTGGCTCGCTGGTGCCGAGGCGGCCTGGACGCAGCGATTCGTATTTCTTCCGGGTGTGCTCGCCGGTCTTGGCATCGACGCCAACTACACGCACACCAACTCGCGTGTACTCGTCGATCCAGAGTCCGGGAGACAGGCGCCGCTACTACGCCAGTCGCCCAACATCGCCAACGCGTACGGCACGTACGACAAGGGGCAGTTCTCGGTGCGGCTCGGCTGGACATACAACGGCGCGATGATCAACGCATACGGAGACGGCACGCCGACTGCCAACGGCGACAACTACTTCTATCCGCATGGGCAGGTGGACGGTTCCGCCATCTACAATCTGACCCGCGCCACGCAGATCCAGTTCCAGGTGCTCAATATCAATAATGCCGTCTTCGGATTCTATCAGGGCACGCCGGGGCACGAATTCAACTTCCAGCGAGAGTACTATGGACAGACGTACTTTCTGGGAGCAAAGCTTGGCATCTGAACAGTGGGATGGGACCGAGCTATCCAGACTTGCTGCAACTCCTTGCTGTCACCCCGCGGTTCCACGGGAGTCGCAGAATCTACCTTATAGAGAGGGCGGTTTCGTACCCGGAGGGCTGCTCCTGGCTCCCATCCCGCTCGGCCGAGCCTTCTGTGTTCCGTGCACCTTGTCGATATCCCGCATGAAGACCTCCAATCCCAGGTCGGGAAGGGTTCGCGAGTAGCCGGCGACGAGCTGCCTGGCGTACTGATCGAGCTCGAACTCGAACGGGTCTGCCGGATCGAGGTCCACGATCTGCATCTTTGCGTCAGCCATCGTCAGTCTCCCAAACCGTATTGAACCGCCGCGGTAATACATGAAATTCTTCGCATCCGCGTCAGGCGGGACCAATGGCGCCAGCGTCGAACGATCGGCGGCGGCGCGGAATGTCTGCACAATCTGGTCACCCTCGACGCGTATCTGAATTACGTGTCCTTCGATTGTCGGAGGAGGTATCACTCTCAATGGATCGATGAGTATGTCGTCTCCACTCACAGTGACTCCGGTCGCCTTGCTCACGTCGATCAGTTTCTGAAGTGTGAGATGAAACACGCTCATGAGTGCCTTGCCGTTCAGCCGGAATATCTTCGTCTGCGTCGGATGTATGCGCATCAATCCATCGGGTGTCGCCGATACCTGCGCAACAATATCGAACGGAATGTCCACTCCCTTGTGAAGCTGTCCGGTCATTCGCATCTGGCCGTTTCCGATTGAAACGCTCACGCGCTTGATCGGTGCGCCCTTATATGCAAAGATGTATTTGTTCATCAACGCGGACAGATCTGACGCATTGAGTCCGACTTCCGCCGAATTGAGGCGGATGATGAACGAATGCTTGTCATCGAATATGATCGCTCCGCCAGTCTTGCTTCGCATCGTTCCGCGTAGCTGTCGTATTCGTAGGACGACGTTGGGATCGACGTAGAAGTCGACGTTGTGCATCGAAACCTGAGTCTGGCCGCTTTGGGGAGCCGAATCGACTACGCTTGGCGGTAATGAATCGACGCGTTGAGAAGTATGCGGTTGATCATGTGCGCCGCATCCTGCAGTCCACGCCATTGCGCATAGAGGCATACTCGTGATCACGGCACGAAATCGCTCTCCACTGAAATTGCGTGCACGAGCCATGCTGCGCGCGGATGCAAGGCTTGATCCATCCATGAATGCATAAGCCCGTGCGAGACCGATCATACGGTCAGCGGTACCGGATGGACGGTGAAGGCGACATGATCGGGCCGCCAGCGGCGACGGGAAAAGGAAAGGCGCGATTGGCATCGCTCCCTTGCTTTAAACCCGCCGTGTTTGCTAGGTGGCCTTCTTCATCTGCCGCACAATGTCGAGGTTGGTCGTCGCGCCGCTGCGCTGCCTCTCGATCATCGCGCGAGTCTGCGCCGGAAGATTCTTCTTGAGCGCACTATCGTACGCCTTGATGGCGTGGTCTTCGCCTCGTGCACACTCCGTCAGAATCCCCTCATCGTCGCCACCGGTAACTGCGGCTTTAAGATCAAGCCAGCTGCGGTGTACGGCGCCCGCAACGGTTCCGCTCTTTTGGGGAGCGCCACCCAGATTTCGGACCTCTCCAGCCAACTCTTCGCTCGCCTTCTCAATTTCAGCGGCACGAGTCAAAAAAACCGTCTTTGCGCGTGGATCCGTCACAGAATCCGCTGCGGTACGAAAACCCTGCACGCCATTGTTGCAGGTTTCGATCAGACTGTTGAGAACTGAGATGGTTTCCTTGTTTGTCGTCATATCGATTATCGATTGAGTGTTGATCATGCGCGGCGGTTCCACGCATCGTGGATGCCGGGCGTAACCGATAAAGCAGCATTCGTGCCCGAATCGGGCGCAGTCATCGAAACGCAAACCCCCGGATTCGCAACGCGCTCCGGCAGTGATTCTTGCTGCGTCCGCTCGACCCGAAACCGCGATATGTTTCAAGTACAGATACGGAATTCGGCGACAACGCCGGATGGCCAGTAGTCGCCGAAGCGCGATTGCACAAATCCTCGTGATCACAATGCCACAGTCTCTTCCGCACTATCAACTCTTTGCCCCAGGCACGAAGACCAAAGCTGGCGACGCTACGGTCTTCTCACCATACGATCGATCTCCGATTGCGACTTTCGCAATCGCGGACGATTCGGTAATCGAGAAAGCACTCTCAACTGCCTCCGCACTGTTCAAGGATAAGTCGCGCTGGCTGGAGCCTGCCGAGCGTATCGCGATTCTTCGCAAAGTCGCCGACCGGATCGACGACGATGTGGAACAGCTCGCAATGACGATCGCGCTGGAAGGCGGTAAGCCGCTGGTCGATGCGCGAGCCGAAACCATTCGCGCGGCCGATTCCGTGCGAGCCTGCATCGACGTTCTGCGCACGCAGCACGGCAGTGAAATCCCGATGCGGCTCAACGCATCGTCGTCACATCACATGGCGTACACCACGCTTGAGCCCGGCGGACCGGTCGTCGCGATCAGCGCGTTCAATCATCCGCTCAATCTGATAGTGCATCAGGTCGCTACGGCGATCGCGGCGGGATGTCCTGTCATTGCGAAGCCCGCAGAACGAACTCCGATGTCATGCTTCGAGTTCGCGAAGATGTTGCACGACGCGGGGTTGCCGGATGGATGGTGTCAGGTTGTCGTTCCAACCGACCATGCGCTGACACAACGCCTCGCGACTGATCCACGCATCGCATTCGTGACGTTCATTGGAAGTGCCAAGGTCGGCTGGATGTTGCGATCAAAACTGCCGCCGGGTACTCACTGCTCGCTCGAACATGGCGGCTCTGCGCCGGTAATCGTTGCGGAAGACGCTGACATCGAGAAGATGCTGCCGACGCTGGTGAAAGGGTCGTTCTATCACGCGGGTCAGGTGTGCGTGTCGATTCAGCGAATCTTTGCTCACCGCTCGATCGCAAAACAGCTCGCTGATAAACTCGCCGGGAGCATCCGGAAACTTCGCGTGGGTGATCCGACGCTTGCTGATACAGATGTTGGTCCACTCATCGCGCCATCGGAAGTAAATCGTATTGAGCAATGGGTCGCCGAGGCGAAGAGCGAGGGCGCCAAGGTGCTGTGCGGCGGCAAGCGCATTTCAGACACGTGTTACGAGTGCACCCTGCTGTACGATCCGCCAGCCGATGCGAAAGTCAGCACACTCGAAGTCTTCGGACCGGTGGTGTGCGTGTATCCATACGATGACATGGACGAGGCAATCGATCGTGCGAACGCTTTGCCGTTTTCGTTCCAGTCTGCAATCTGTACACGTTCACTCGACACTGCTCTTCGTGCATTCCGCAGGCTCGATGCAACAGCCGTGATGGTCAACGAGAGTACGACATTTCGCGTGGACTGGATGCCCTTCTCCGGTCGCCGTACTTCAGGGCTCGGCGTCGGCGGGATCGGTTACTCGATGCGCGACATGCAAGCGGAGAAGTTGCTCGTTATAAAGTCAGACGAGCTTTGATGTCATCCCCGCTCGCCTTCGACCAACTCCCGCGCTCGCGGGAATGACGGTGTTCGATTCGCGTTAGTGCGCTGTTGTCGCTGGCGCGGCCGGTGCGGTCGGTGCTTCGGCAGGCTGAATCACGGTCGAGCGCTCATTCGGCGACATGGGGTTCATCGGGTCGTGCCATTGTGTGACGTGGAGGAAGTAGAGGAATCCCCACGTGGCCAGGGTCAGCAACAGAACGGAGCCAACTCCAACTAATCCACCGTGCGGGCCTGTCAGTTTTTCTTTGTTTTCAGCGGGCATCCTACAAATTTACTGCTTCCGGAACCGCGATCACAAGCGCGCGACGGACTCGCTCACCCGAAATATCACTTTCCTGATATGTCCAGCCGCCCGTTTGTCATGTCGATCCGGACCGTACCACCTCGTCCGACGTCTGCGCCAAGCGTCCCATCAAGCTTGAAAATCGTCGGGTAGTTCGCCTCGTACAGGAAAATTCGCTCGAACGACAGTGGCGTGGTGCCGAGGAACAGCTTCACCTCGGGGATCACTATCCCCGTTTCGACCTTGGTGCCGCCGAAGCCCCGAATGGTTCGTCGCTCGGCGGCTCTCCAGTGAGCGCCGCTCTTTCGCGCCATTCCGGGTGTGCCGAAGGTCTCGCCGGCGCCCGTATCCAGCAGCAGGTGGATCGCGGACCCGTTTTTTGAAAGCAGCGTGGCGATCGGGACCCCAAACCATGCAAGGTTGCGGGGGTGGCTGTCGTCGATCGTACGTAGCGAGGGCTTGCGGATGATTACCTGACCATCTTCGTCGTCGATGGTCAGGTCCAGTTTGCGGATGACATCAAACCCGATGACCCCGTCTATCGGGACCGGTGGCATTCCACTCTCCGACTCCCGGATCTGCAGTTCCAGGTCGCTGACAATCATCGCTGGCGCATTGGTGACAGTGACATGACCCAACTTCAGCGAGCGAACGATCGCGGATCTCGTGGAGACGCGCCCGACCGCGCTGACCATTTCCAGCGTATCGGTACCCAAGCCGACGACGTTTGCTGCATCGGCCACGCTGTTGGTGAGAATCGTGATACTGGTCCCGGTATCGAGCCAGAAATGGCGCTTGACACCATTCACGCTCACGGGGATGATTGCGACCCCGGTAACCGAGCGCGTGAGCGGCAGCTCGGAGATCGTGTCTGCGAACGCGATGCTGGTGGACACGTTTTTAAACGCAGGCGCCCAGCTCTCGACGCCGGCGGCGTCGCGTTTTTCGCGATCCGCCGAGGCCACGTAGGTCGCCAGCCGTGCCCAGTCGCCCTCAGAGCTGAGAATTGCTCCGTAAGTGATTCGCGCCGCCGATCGAACCTGTGAATCCTTTGCGCCGAGGATGGTGCGGACCGTCGAATCAGCCTCTGTGTCCCGGCCGTTCATGAAAGCGTCGATTGCGTCTGCAAGCGTACGCTGCTCGCTGGACTCCGCGGCTATCCATGCCGCTTGAAGGTTCGCGTCCGCGAGAGCATCCCAGTAGGTACCGTAAAAGCGGATAGCGGGTCGAGGAGCGTGCCGCTCGTCCGGGTGATCGGCCTTGATCGCGGGGCGAGCGGTAATGACGAGCGGGCGTGGCGGGACGCACGCGGCAAGCAGAAGCAATGCCACGGCACCCATTGCCAGTGACGGCTTGATTCGCTTTTCCGGGTATCGCTCCGCACACTGATTCCACTGTTCAGCCATGGCTCTCGAGTTCACACGAATCCAATATGCACTGTCCAACGTACTTCGCCATTGTAAACGTTACGGGTATATGTTTGACACCGGAAACGTCGTTTACGTTTCGAGGCTGAGCGACTGGAGGACTGTTCATGGCGGTAGATCGACACCACTGGTTCGTTCGATTGACTCACTGGGTGAATGCAGTTGCACTCGTGATCATGATCGGAAGCGGGTTGCAGATATTCAACGCTTATCCGATGTTCGCGCGTCGCGGTGAGACATTCTGCTGTTATCCATTCGCCGGAAAGCCGATTCCACACTGGGCCACATTCGGCGGCTGGCTTGCAGGCGCTCGCAACTGGCATTTCGCGATGATGTGGCTGTTCGTGTTGAACGGTGCTGCATACATGATATTCATCTATCTGCATGGCGAGTGGCGCGATCTTGTGCCGCGGCGCGGCGACATTCGCGATGCACGCGAGATGATCAAGTACTACCTCTTTGTGCGCCGCAGGCATCCGCATCAGGGCAAGCACAATGCGCTACAGAAAGGGGCGTATTTCGCACTGCCAATCCTTGCAGCGCTCGCTGTAATTACCGGACTGGCAGTGTGGAAACCGGTGTCCCTTGCGCCGCTTACAAATCTCATGGGTGGCTATGTGTACGCCCGTTACTGGCATTTCCTCGTCATGCTGGCGCTCGTAGTGCTTTCGGTCGTGCATATCTTCATGATATTTACAGTCGATCCCTATTCGATACGTTCCATTGTGACCGGCAAATACAATCCGGAGCGCGCACCGGAATTGCGAGATGGACGACCGTTCTATCATCTCGTCAGACGTGAAAGGAGCGATGCAGATGCAGAGACGTGATTTCCTCACCGCTACCGGTGGTATCACCACTGCATGGCTGCTCGCTGCGTGTGGCTCACGCGGACCGAAGGGCGCAGACAAGTTGTTGAAGTACGCGATGCGCAAGAACGAAACGCTGGAACGCGGATTGTTTCGACATACATCGATGGATTCGCCATCTTCTCGTTGGCGGAATGCGGGAACCGCGTTACCCAAATATTACATTTCGGATACAGTTCCAGTGTGGGATCCCGCGGTACGCGGTACCTGGACACTCGAGGTTTCCGGCCTGGTGAAGAATCCGCTGACTCTCACCATGGACATGCTGCAAAAGCTGCCGCGCATCACGCAACGCGTGAACCACTTCTGTGTGGAGGGATGGACGGCGGTTGAAACGTGGACCGGCTGCCGCATGAGCGATCTTGCCCGCGCTGCCGGTGCGACGCCGGACGCACATTACGTGGACTTCCAGTCATTCGACAACGATTACCACGAAAGCTGGGACATCGAGAGCGCCATGCATCCGCAGACGCTTATCTGTTACGGTCTCGACGGCAGGATGCTGGAGGCTGGCCACGGGGCGCCCGCTCGTCTCTTTTCCCCCGTAAAACTTGGCTACAAGAACACGAAGTATCTCACAAAGATTGTATTCATGCCCAAGCGGAATGGCGGCTACTGGAGCGATCAGGGCTACGAGTGGTATGCCGGAACCTGACCGGTAAACTCCATGGCGCGCGCAGCCGAAACTTGCTTTCACTATGGCCGCGCGCGTCAACCTGTCCGAGGTGCTTTCCGCCCTGTCCTGCGCTCTCGACCTGACCGAAGGACAGCCCATAGGCCATACAATGCGGAGTTGCCTCATTGGCATGCGCCTGGGGCACGAAATCGGACTCTCGCAGGCCGACAACGCTGCACTTTATTATGCGATCCTGCTCAAGGACGCCGGGTGCTCCAGCAATGCCGCGCGACTCTGCCAGCTATTTGGAACAGACGACCGCGAGCTGAAGCCCCGCATGAAGGCAGTCGATCGGCAGAATAAGTTCGCGCTCGCGATCCAGACTGCCCGGACAGTTGGTCTCGACGGCGATCTGTCGTCCAAAGTGAAACACTTTGTGGACGTCGCGCGGAGCGACGAGGTCATGAAGGAAATCATGGGACTTCGGTGCGAACGCGGCGCCGACATCGCGGTACGCCTCGGGTTCCCGCAGGCCACAGCAGAAGCGGTACGGCATCTCGACGAGCACTGGAACGGCAAGGGACATCCGGATGCACTCTCGGGTCCTGCCATTCCGCTCATGTCGCGCATTGCCGGCCTCGCGCAGGTAGTTGATGTATTTCATCAGCACGGCGGCTCCAAGGCGGCACTGAAAGTCGTCAAGGCGCGGAGCGGCACGTGGTTCGATCCATCACTGGTGGATCGCATCGTATCGTGGCGTAACGAGTCGGACTGGTGGGAACGGCTGGACAGCTCGGATCCGACAGACGAAGTGATCGCTGCTGAACCGGAGTCGTTGATGCGCTGGGTCGGTGAAGACGATCTTGATGTAATTGCGAGAGCATTTGCCGATATCATCGACGCCAAGTCACCCTACACGTTCTCGCATTCGCGCAACGTCGCGGCATACGCTCTGGGGATTGCTCGCGAGATGAAACTCGATGCGGCGACTCAGCGTCGTGTGTACCGCGCGGGGCTGTTGCACGACATCGGAAAGTTGGGTGTTTCCAATTCCATTCTGGACAAGCCGAGTTCTCTGACCGACGCGGAACGCACAACCGTGCAGAGACATCCGTTCTTTACGTGGGAGATACTCTCGCGGGTCCCGGCATTCCGCGACTTCGCATGGTCAGCCGCGCTGCATCATGAGCGTCTGGACGGTCGTGGTTATCCGTGGCATCTGAGCGGCAACCGGCTCGACCTGACCGCCCGGATTCTGTGTGTATCAGATGTTTACGAAGCGTTGACCGCGGATAGGCCCTATCGTGCAGGACTGCCGTGGGAAGTCTCATCCCGGATTCTCGCGGAGGGTCGAGGAACGGCGTTCGACCCAAGCGTGCTTGACGCATTGGCGTCGTGCCGGAGGGCGGTCGCCGACATGACGCAGCTGGTCCCCCTGGCGGCGGCCTGATCAGCGTCTGGGAAGACGATCGGTCGGTGGTAACGGCCTCGGACTGTCTGGTACCGCACCGGAAACATACGTAGTATATTCTCTGCGTGTTCAGCAACGATGAGGCAACGGCGTTTCGTGGCGCCCTTAGAGATTATTGCACACGTTCGGCTGAGTTTTCGTCGACGTTGACGTCGGAAATGAGCGCCGCACTGACCAGTGCAGCGAAGGCAGCGCGAGCACGCGGCTTGACTGCGGAGCGCTTTGTAATCTGGATAAAGCAGGCGTGGGACGAGCTCGCGGACGACAGAGTGATGCAGCATCGCACGGACCCGGCACGTGATCGAGACACGGTAGTCTCGGCGGCAATTAAGGCGTACTACATGCAATAGCGAGTAGTATCCGATCGTAGAGGTCGCCCCGCGCTGAGCCAATCGGCACGTAACTTCGGGGCAATGCCTCCGCGGCGCCCTTAACTTTCGCTACGTGCCTACTGCTACTCCCCCTAAAACCGAAAAGAAGCTTCTCAAGCGATTCCTTTCCTGGACTGGCTCGGATGAAGGCGGCGCGCGCGCAGCTCATCTTGTGGCGCCGATCCGCGGAGAGGTGCTCGGCGTGGATCGACTCGCTGAGCGAGCTCGTGCGGTCGCGCGTCAGGAGAAAATTGGTCCACCGCCGGTTCATCACGGCCCGGGGCCGCTGCTGCGGCGACTGGACGACACGCGCGTCGTCCTGCGGGAGATTCAGCACGCGCTGAGCGACGCCGCGGCACACGGGATCGACATATCCTCAGCGGGCGAGTGGCTGCTCGACAACTATTACATAGTTCAGGAGCACATGCGCGAAGTGCGCATGGCGCTCCCGAACAGGTATTACCACGAGCTACCCAAGCTTGCGAGCGGCACGCTGGCGGGATACCCGCGCGTGTACGAACTGGCGATCGAACTGATCGCTCACACTGAAGGTCGGCTGGATCTCGACAACATCACTCTGTTCACGCGCGAGTTCCAACGTGTGTCGCTCCTCCGACTCGGCGAGTTGTGGGCAATACCTACGATGTTGCGCCTTGGACTTGTCGAAAACATCCGTCGGATGGCGCTCCGCACGGCAGCACGTCTGGCAGAAGTGCAGGAAGCGGATATATGGGCGGCGCGGATGCGCGCAGCAAGCACCGAGTCTCCCGATGCGCTGTCGAAGACGCTGTCTGAATTCATCGATAACCATCCGCAACTCAGCCCCACTTTCGTAGCTCGGTTTCTGGGTGAAATCCGTCGTTATCAGACCAACTTCACGCCGCTGGTGTGGTTGGAGCAGTGGATTGCCGAGGACGGGCTGAGCGCAGAAGACGCGGTAACACGCTCGAACCGGCGTGTCGCGATCACGCAGGTGACGATTACGAACAGCATTCAGAGCCTGCGCATGATTTCGCGCCTGGACTGGAACGAGTTCGTTGAATCGCAAAGTGTCACGGAAAAGCTCCTGCGCGACGACCCTGCCCACATCTATTCCGACATGGTGTTCGCCTCGCGCGATGAGTACCGCCATGTCATTGAACAGATTGCAAAGCGGACCAGGCGCGACGAGGACGCCATCGCGAACGAAGTGCTTGCGCTTGCCCGCGAGCATCCCGGCGAACCGCGCATGGGACATGTCGGCTACTGGCTGGTCGCCGCAGGCCGGCTGAAGCTGGAAGAGCGAACTGGATACAAGCCCACGTTAGGCGAGAATGTATATCGTTGGGCCAAACATCACCCGAGCGTCATTTACTTCGGAGTGATAGTCACTGTTACACTGCTTGTTTGCGCGCTCGTACTCTCCATTGCACCGATCACGACAATCGGATTCGCGCTCGTGGTGATGTTGTTGCTCGCAGTTCCTGCGAGCGAGGTTGGCGTGGCGGTGGTTAACAAGCTGGTAACGCTCATCGTGCCGCCCCATCTGCTTCCCAAGATGGACTTTCACGAAGATGGGATTCCCAATTACGCCCGCACAGTGGTGGTGGTGCCGACGTTGCTCGCCACCGTAGCCGGCGTGCGTGAAGCCCTCGAGCATCTGGAAGTGCAGTATCTCGCCAATCCTGATGCAAACCTGCATTTCGTAGTGCTGAGTGACTTCACCGACGCAAAGACCGAAACCCTCGCTGTTGACGCTCACGTGATCGAAGCCGTTGAGCGTGGTGTAGAGGGCCTCAATGCCAAGTACAAGCGCTCAGCGGATAGAGGGCCGTTTCTTATATTCCACCGCGCCCGAAAGTGGAATCCGACCGAAGGCGTCTGGATGGGTTGGGAACGGAAGCGCGGCAAGCTCGCGGAGTTCAACAGATTTCTTCGTGGCGGATCGTCGAGCGCATTTCCGACAATCGCCGGCGATCCATCGCTGCTCGCGGATATCCGCTATGTAATCACGCTCGATTCCGACACAGTACTGCCGCGCGGGGCCGCAGCGAAACTCGTCGGAACGATGGCGCACCCGCTCAATCGCGCGCGGTACAATGAGACACTCGGTCGAGTCACGGATGGTTATGGAATCCTCCAGCCGCGCGTTGGAGTGGCGCTCACGAGTGCATATCGCTCGAAATTCGCAGCCGTGCACTCCGGTCATCCAGGAGTCGACCCCTACACAACTGCGGTATCGGACGTCTATCAGGATCTGTACGACGAAGGGAGCTTCACGGGGAAGGGAATCTACGATGTGAATGCGTTCGAGGAAGCCACGCATGGGAGGTTTCCCGAGAACACACTCCTGTCGCACGATCTGATAGAGGGCACATACGTACGCGCCGGTCTGACGACGGATATCGAACTGTACGATGACTATCCAACGCGATATCTGGCGTACACGCGACGCAAGCACCGCTGGATTCGTGGCGACTGGCAGATTCTCAAATGGCTGGGAGCAACGGTACCAGGTCCGGATGGTCCGGAACCGAATCGACTGTCCACGCTTTCACGGTGGAAGATTTTCGATAATCTCCGGCGTTCTGTCGTGGAAATCTCGCTGATTTTGCTTCTTGTGGGAGGTTGGTTCGTGCTTCCGGGTGCGCCACTGTTGTGGACGGTGGTGGTGCTGCTCCTGGTTGCATTCCCATGGCTATTCGCAATTATCCTTGAACTGATTCAGCCACCGACGGATCAGTCGTTACAGGCGTACTACGGCGCGGTGATGCGCGACTTTGTCGGGAGCGCGGAGCAGTTTGGGCTTGCGATTGCCTTTCTGCCGCATCAGGCGTGGGTCTCGGCAGATGCCATAGTGCGCACGCTTACTCGCCTGTATATCACGCGTCGTCACATGCTGGAGTGGCAGACCGCGTCGCAGGTGGAGCGCGCGATGCGTCGGGGTGGCGATCGCGAAGTGTATCGCCGCATGTGGCCTGCAGTGGCAATCGGTGCGTTCGCGGCGGCCGGCGCAATATTCGAAGTATACAGTGGCGATGCCGGTCTGGGCGTTGACTCGCTTGCACTGATCGCGACGATACCGCTGGCGTTTCTGTGGATTGTATCGCCAAGCATCGCCGCAGCGATGTCTGCTCCGGCGATACCTGGTGAAATCAAGCTCGCCGAAGCGGAACGAGCGCGTGCGGAACGCTACGCACGATTGCACTGGGAGTTCTTCAATCATTTCGTGACCGAGCAGACGAACTGGCTCGCACCGGACAACTTTCAGGAGGAGCCAGAACCAGAAGTCGCGCTGCGTACGTCGCCGACGAATATCGGCTTGCAGTTGCTGTCCACGGTTAGTGCAGCGGATCTGGGCTTCATCACGCGTCAGGACATGATCGAACGACTCGAGCGAGTCTTCAAGTCGCTGGAGCAGATGCATCGGTATCGTGGCCACTTCTACAACTGGTACGATCTGACGAGCCTGCAGGTGCTGGAACCTGCCTACATATCCACGGTGGACAGCGGTAATCTCGCGGGCCATTTCATCGCGCTGAAGCAGGCGTGCATTCAGATCATACACTCGCTGCAGCCGCACACAATCGAGATGCAGATCGCTGGGCACGCGCTGGCTGGCGGAATGGTAGCGGCGAAGTCGGGCGAGCGAATGCAGGGTACTGTCGCGCCGGGAGAGGATGTAGGCGACGAATGTGCACGTTTGCGGACGATCGCCGACAGCGCATTTGCGTACGCGTCCGAGATGGACTTCACCTTTCTGTACGACGAGCGACGCAAGCTATTCTCGATCGGATTCCAGACGAGTGCCAACTCGTATGACAATTCGTATTATGATCTGCTCGCGTCGGAGGCTCGACTCGCATCGTTCATGGCGATTGCGAAGGGTGATGTTCCCGTAGAGCATTGGTTCCACCTGGGCCGATCCCTGACGTCGGATCGCGGAATTCGCGCGCTCGCGTCATGGAGCGGCAGCATGTTCGAGTACCTGATGCCGGTATTGGTGACGCAGTCGTATCCGTTCACACTGCTGGATCAGACGTACCATGGGGCCGTACGACGCCAGATACTATATGGAGTGGAGCGGAAGGTTCCGTGGGGCGTATCCGAGTCCGCCTACAATGTTCGGGACAGAAATCAGATCTATCAGTACCGTGGGTTCGGTGTTCCTGATCTTGCGCTCAAGCGCGGGCTGAATAAGGACCTTGTTGTCGCACCGTACGCAACGGTGCTGGCAATGCTTATCGAGCCGCGTCAGGCTCTGCGTAATCTGACGGTACTGGAGAGCGAGGGAGCGCTCGGGCCTTACGGCTTCCGTGACGCGATCGACTACACGCGTCCACTGCCGGGTTCCACGCGCGCCGTGGTCGGGACCTACATGGCCCACCACATCGGAATGAGCCTCGTTGCTTTGACGAACGCGCTGCAGCGACAGGTATGGCAAAGGCGTTTCCACGCCGATCCACTTGTGCGGTCCAACGATCTCGTGCTGCAGGAACGCATACCGCGACGTCTCGTCGTCCAGCGTACCGGTAACGAGGATGAGCCGGTCCCGATGGTTCCGTCCGAAACTGCGAAACCAGCGGTGCGCGAGACGAATACGGCATACACGCCGCAACCAGCGATCGCACTGCTAGGAAATGTTCCGTACACCACGATGATAAGTAACGCCGGGGGTGGTTACAGTCGCTATGGCGATATCGTCGTGACGCGGTGGCGGCGCGATACAACGCGTGACAACTATGGTGAGTGGATCTATATAAAGGACATACCCACTGGCCGGGTGTGGAGCGCCGCGCACCAACCCGTAGCGGTCGACGCGGATAGTTATCGTGTTACATTCGCGAGCGACCGGGTAGAGTTTCATCGTCGGGACGGCGACGTGGACACGATGATGGAAGTGGTCGTATCTTCGGACGATGCAGCGGAAGTTCGGCGAGTGACGGTTACAAACAGATCTACGATAACTCGTGACATCGAGATCACGAGTTACTCCGAGATCGTGCTGCAGTCGCTGGCCACTGACAGACAACATCCAGCGTTCGGGAACCTGTTCGTCGAGACCGAATGGATCGGCGAACATTGCGCGATTATCGCCACGCGCCGCCCCAGATCATCGGACGAGAAAGTATACTGGAGTGCCCACGTCGTAGCGACGGGCCCGGAACGAATCGGGGCTGTCAGCTTCGAGACGGATCGGGCCAAATTCATAGGTCGTGGGAAATCGGTGCGCCACCCTCAAGCGATGGAGGCGGCCGGCGACCTGTCGAACTCCGCCGGCGCGCCGCTCGACCCGATATTTGCACTACGGGTCCGTGTTCGCGTAGCGGCAGGCAAGTCCGTTCAGGTGAGTTTTACAACCCTTGTCGCGGAAACGAGGAAGCGTGCGGTCGAGTTGTCCGACCTCTACGATGATCCGTTCAGCGCCCGTCGAGCGCTTGACCTTAGCTGGGCGCAGGCGCAGGCGGAATTGCGCGATCTCGGAATATCGCCGAGCGATGCAGCGGTTTATCAGCAGTTCGCTGGATATCTGATGTACCCGCATCCGCAATTGCGACCGACCGGAACGGAGCTGCACGCCAATACCCACGGTCAGCAGTCGCTCTGGCCACTCGGCATTTCGGGCGACAATCCGATCCTGCTCGCAACCATCGACGCAGTCGAGGGGCTTCCCAGCGTCAGACAACTGTTGCAGGCGCATCACTACTGGAGACTCAAGGGAGTAACGTCGGACCTGGTCATCCTCAACGAGCGCCCCGCTTCATACCTTCAGGAATTGAACGACGCACTCACTTCAACTGTGATGGCATCGAGCGAAGCGGGATTGATCGATCGACCTGGCGGCGTGTTCATTCGCCGGACGGACGTGCTGAAGCCGGATGACATTACGTTGATCCGCGCAATGGCGCGACTTCACGTGGCGTGCGACGGATTGGGGCTTGGCTCTCTGCTGGAATTCCCCGATGATGAAAAGGATTACGCGGGGCGACCCGATGCACCCGTTCCCCCGAGATATGCGCGCAGAACCGCGGATCCGGTGGCTACAAAAGCGTCCGCTGATCCTCGTGTCGCAAACGGATTCGGATTCTTCAATGATGCAGGTGAATATGAGCTGAGGCTCATGGGAACAGACCTTCCTCCAGCTCCGTGGGCAAATGTTGTCGCGAATCCGGGCGCCGGATTTGTCATAACGGAAAGTGGCAGCAGTTGCACCTGGGCAGAAAGTAGTTTCTTCTATCGGATCACGCCGTGGCACAATGACCCGGTGCGCGATCCCTGCAGTGATTGCATCTACCTGCGCGACGAAGAGACCGGCGATGTATGGACGGCGACGCCCGCGCCAATCCGGGAAATGACCGAATACGTCGTCAAGCACGGTCATGGATATTCGATATTCGAGCATGACCACGGCGACCTTCATACGTCGCTCAAGGTTGGGATGGCGGCCGACGATCCGGTCAAGATCAGTACGCTGCGAATCACGAATACCGGACGTTCGCCGAAACGCGTCACCGTCACGAGCTATGTCGAATGGGTGCTCGGCGTCTCGCGTGATTTGACACAGCAGCACGTCTATACATCTTACGACGCGAGTTCGGCGTCCATCTTCGGTCAGAACTACTTTGACCAGGAGTACGCCGATCTGGTGTCGTTCCTGGCGATGAGTGGTGACATCACGAGCTACACGGCGGATCGCCGCGAATTCATTGGACGAAATGGCACGCCCGCGCGGCCGGCTGCACTGTCAAAGGCGGCGTTGGGTGAATCGGTGGGAGAGGTCGTCGACCCGTGCGGTGCCTTGCAGACTACGGTCACCGTGCACTCAGGAGAAACCTGCACCGTCGTCGTCCTGCTTGGCGCGATTACCTCAATTGATGACGCGCGGAATCTGATTCATCGGTACAAGCTGGCAGAGAGCTCGGTTGCCGAGCTGGATCGTGCAACGGGCGCGTGGCACGACAGATTGGCGACGATCAGGATCAAAACGCCCGACGAGTCCTTCGACAGGATGGAGAACGGCTGGTTGCTATACCAGGCACTGTCGTGCCGCATGTGGGGTCGGACAGCGCTCTACCAGTCGAGCGGTGCGTACGGATTCCGCGATCAGCTGCAGGACTGCATGGCGTTCATCTATACCGATATACCTGTTGCACGCGCGCACATTATTCGTTCGGCTGGTCGGCAGTTTGTTGAAGGAGATGTTCAACACTGGTGGCACCCGAAGAGCGGTCGCGGCGTGCGGACAAGGTTCTCGGACGATCTCGTCTGGCTCCCGTTCGTGGTAGCTCATTATGTGGAGGTTACCGGCGACTCCGAGCTGCTCGATGAGCAGGTCAATTTCATCACGATGCGCCAGCTTGCACCCGATGAACACGAGCTCTATGACATGCCGCAGCAGTCGGATGAGCGAGCGACGATCTACGAGCACTGCGTGCGCGCTCTCAGGAAAGCCTGTACCTTCGGCCAGCACGATCTCCCGCTGATCGGGAGCGGCGACTGGAACGACGGATTCAGCCGCGTTGGCATCGAAGGGAAGGGTGTCAGCGTCTGGCTTGCCTGGTTCCTCATTCGGACACTCAAGCAAACTGCCGACATTGCGGCAACGCGCGGCGACGTGGCGACGCATGATGAATTCCTGCGAATCGCGGAACGATACCATAGCGCGATAGAAACCAACGCATGGGATGGCGAGTGGTATGTACGTGCGTACTATGATGACGGCTATCCATTGGGTTCGAGCAAGAGCGACGAGGCCAGGATTGATTCGATATCACAGAGCTGGAGCGTCATCTCCGGCGCTGGCGAGCCCGAGCGCAGCAGGATGGCAATGCAGTCCGTCGATCAGCGACTTGTGCGAACTGACGCCGAATTGATCATGCTGCTGGATCCCGCATTCGACAAGACAACGCACGACCCGGGATACATCAAGGGATATCTACCAGGCGTGCGCGAGAATGGTGCCCAATACACCCATGCCGCGACGTGGGTCATCTGGGCACAGTGTATGCTGGGCAACGGGACCCATGCGTTTGCGCTGTACCAGATGCTGAATCCGCTCGTACACTCAAATACGAAAGAGGATGTCGCCCAGTACAAGGTCGAGCCGTACGTCGTGGTAGCAGACATCTACACTGCCGAGCAGCATCTCGGGCGAGGTGGATGGAGCTGGTACACTGGAAGCGCCAGCTGGTATTATCGCACCGGTCTCGAAGCAATTCTTGGCTTTACGAAGCGGGGCGACACACTCACGATGAATCCGTGCATTCCAAATGCGTGGGATGCGTTCACAATCGAGTACGCCTATAAATCCGCGACGTATACCGTCGAGGTACGCAACCCGGCACACGTTGAACACGGTGTCAAGAGTGTGACGGTGGACGGCTCAAGCGTTGCTGATGGAGTTATCAGGTTGACCGATGACTCACAGCACCACAGTGTAGTCGTTGAGATGGGTTGAGCGGATCTGTTCACCGTCGGTGGTTACCGCTATTCGTCGGAACCGTCGGTGGACAGCATCTCGAGGTCAACTATCGCTGGGCCGTTGACCACGCGGCCGTATGCGTCGAACCGCGATCCGTGGCACGGACAATCCCAGGTCTTTTCAGTATCGTTCCAGTCGACGATGCAGTAGAGATGCGTGCAGACCGCAGAGCACTCGGTGAGCTTGCCCTTGCTATCTCTGTACGCGGCGATCTTTCGCAACCCTCGGCGAATCACTGCTCCAGAATCGTTCGGAATGTCGTTTACACCCTCGACATCACCAAATGTGAGCCAGCTCGAATATTGTTCAGCGACGTTGAGATTTTCGCGAGCAAAGCCGGCAACTGAGCGGTAACTGATGCGGGAGGGATCGTAGATGTCCTTCCACGGATTATCGTGACCGGTGATCAGGTCGGTAAGCAGTATTCCGGCTATGGTGCCGTGAGTGATCCCATTGCCTGAGTCACCGGTGATGACGTAGATGTGCTCATCAGTGCCGGGATTCTTGCCGATGAAGGCCAGCGAGTCCACCGGTTCGAGCAGCTGACCCGACCACCGGTACAGAACCTCACCAGACATCGGAAAGCGGTCGCGCGTCCATTCTTCCAGACGCGCAAAGGGTTCATCCATGTCGCGAGCCTGGCCGGTCTTGTGATCCTCGCCACCTACTATGAGCACTTCGTAGTCCACTCCCGCTTTACCCGCAGAATGGACGCTTGCGTAGTGATAAGGATCGCCGGTGTCCCACAGCAGGATGTGCGGGACGGAGCCTTTGGGGATGCTTATGCCCAGGACGTACGTCCTGTACGCCGCTTGCTTTGTGTGAAGAACCATCCAGTCATTGACCGGAGAATGTGTCGCGACAACAATGTCGTCGGCGATAATCGTGTGGCCATCCGCAGTGATGACTCGCGCTGGTGCTCCATCCTCGATGTCCTTCGCTTTTGTTCCGCAGTAGATACTTCCACCATCCCGAATGATTGCTCGTGCCAGTCCGTTCAGATATTTCAGAATGTGAAACTGTGCCTGTCGTGGAAAGCGAATTGCCACACCCGTGTCGAAGGAGTCGATCGGCGCACGATCGACCAGCGTTGTATTGGTAAGGCCTGCGAGATGGGTTGCTTCCAGTTCAGTTTCAAGCAATCCCCGGTTGGAGTCAGGATCGAGAAAGAGAAAGCCATCAAGCCGCTCAAAATCGCAGTCGATGTCTTCGAGCTCGGCAATCGCCTCGATCCTCTGGATGGCGGCCGTGTGGGATTCTGCCGCCAGGCGCGCGCCACGATCGCCGAATAATCTCGCGATATTGGAATAGAGATCATCGAGAGCATTGGAGATGTGCGCAGTGGTTCGGCCGGTTTCGCCGCCACCGATCGGCCCATCGTCGATTACGGTCACTACCTTGCCAGCTCGAGCCAGCATGTACGCGGTGCTCATGCCGGCGATACCAGCCCCGATAACGCAAACGTGCGCGCGGACATCATGGTTGAGCGGGGGAAAGGACACCATTTCAACGGTGTCCATCCACAGCGATTCAGTGGCGCCAGAATCCGATTGCATGTCTTGCTCGTCTCAAGTGGTCGTCGTCGCTATCTTTTCCGAAGCATTCGGTATGCCACGATCGCAGGGAGACTAAATGACAGGTGCATCAGCCTCACCGCAGACCGACATTACGACCACGTGGGTGGTCGATCAGATCGATAATGGAATCGCATCCATTGAAGTAGATGGTGGCACGATGATCTCCATTCCACGAGCGATGTTGCCGAAGGGTGCGAAGGAAGGCGACGTCCTTCGAGTCAATATCGCACTTGATCCAGCGGAACAGGCAAAGCGGCTGGCCCAGTCCGCGGCTCAGATCACGAAAGGCGGGACCGGTGGAAAGGGAAACATCACACTCTGATGCAGCGGCTGATCAGTGTCAATCCGCGTTGCTCGCGCACCCGCGTGCACTGGCCCGGCGATCGCTTGGCCCATTCCTGTCACTACCGGAACGGGACGGAGTGATCGTGTAGCCGCTGTCGGGGATACCAGCCGAACGTATGGTCACGGTGCCGTTCTGATCCGTTCGATACCACGGAATACCCGCTGTGCGGTACTCAGCCTTGGCCTGTGCGTGCATGTGTCCGTAATCGTTCTGCGCACCGAGTGAGGCTACTACCCACGAGGGTTGGGTGAGTTCGAGATAACGTGGAGTCACGCCGTTGCAGCTTCCGTGATGGTCAGCCTTGAGCACATTCACGCGCATTCCAGGATTTCTGGCATAACCCGCCGACTCGAAATAGCCGATCTCCCCGTGCTCCGCATCGCCAGCCAGCCACATAGTGAAGGACGCGGAATCGGCGCCGACGATTTTCACCGCCACAGAGCGGTTATTGATCTTGGTCGGCTCCGGCATCGGTCGCATTATGTGGAGTACGGCGCCGCCACGAAGTGTGATACTGCAGATCGGAGTTCCGTCGCCACACGGGTCGTCGGTATCCCGATATTGCAGGCTGTCATGATCGACCCGCGCGACTATCGAATCGCGGAGCCTGGCGAGGGTCGAAGCCGCTGCCGGATCCTTGTTTTCGAAAAAATAACGGATCCGTATATGACGGCGGGAATCGAAAAGCGGCAGCAGTCCAGTGTAGTGGTCCGAATGCTGATGCGTCAGTATGACAACGTCGATCGTGGTCTTGTTGAGCCCCAGCGAATCCAGCAGCTGGCCCATCCGGCGAGCGTCCGGTCCGCCATCGATGATAACGCGACTGTCGCCGTTATGGATGTATGTAGCATCTCCCTGACCCACATCCAGATCCCGCACCGTTATGGCGGGCGCTGGCGGATCAACGACACCGGAGTCAGTTGTCGCCGCATCGTCGCGCATGCCAAAAGCGCCGTATGTGATCAGCGCGATGAACGCGAGCCCGAGGAGCGTGACTATGACGCGACGTACCATGAGACAAGAATAACGCCCCAACAGTATAATGTGCCAACCGCCAGCGGAACGACGCAATCGAATTGTCGCGATCGAACTGTCGCGATCGAACTGTCGCGATCGAACTGTCGCGATCGCGTCTAGCTGAGTATCGCCCTCACTGGCGCGGCATCGAGGCCGGCGACTTTCATTGGGAGTGCATCGAGATCGTAGTCACCCGGGGCCGCGTTGCGAAGGTCGAGATTCTCGAGCACGCATACGCCGCGATCCAACAATGCATGATGCACATCCAGTGTCTTGCTCTCCCGGTCATCCGCCGACGGTGAGTCCATTCCAACAAGGAGTACTCCACGCCGAACGAGCTCATCTGCACAGCGCACGGACAGCCGCGGCCAACTCTCCGGAAAATTGCCACCCGCGATGCTTCTACCCGTCTTGAGCAGAAGCCGTCGTATCGTCGCATGCCCGGTCGCACGATCTATTTGCTCGATCTCGATCTCGCCGTCGATCCCGGTGACATCCACAACCGACGCCGGTCCCTGGAATGCCGCGAGCGAGAGGCTCTCCGACGCAGCGCCGCCGCTCGTGACGTGCAACGGCGTATCAGCGTGAGTGCCGGCATGCGGGCTCGAAGTGATCGCACTCACGTTTACACTTGATCCCTCTGCCATCTCCCACGTCCACAGACAAGAGAACGGCGTGTCCCCCGGCCACACAGGTGTGTCGGGGGACAGCAGCACCGAGATATCGATTATTCGGTCGCCGCGCATCTAATAGTATATCACTTTCCGATAACGGATCTTGCAGTTTGTACGACGTTCTCGGCCGTGAGGTGGAACTCCTGGTAAAGTTCCTTGTACGGAGCCGATGCGCCGAAATGCTCAAGTCCGATCGCTACTCCGCCTTCGCCAATCCACTTGTACCAAGACATGGGCTGCGATGCTTCGATCGACACTCGCTTGATGCCGGGCGGCAGCACACTGTCACGATATGCCTGATCCTGCTTTGCAAAAAGCTCCATGCTTGGCACGCTCACTGCGCGCGCGTTGATACCTTGCTGAATGAGAGTGTCCTGTGCCTTGAGAATTATCTCAACTTCGGATCCACTCGCCATCAGTACAACATCAGGTTTCCCGCCCTTTGCATCGGCAAGTACGTACGCCCCGCGCTCCACCTTGCTGGCAGGCGCGTACTTTGTGCGATCTATGAACGCCACCTTTTGGCGCGTCAGAATCATACACACCGGTGTCCGCATTTTGAGTGCTGTACGCCACGCCTCAGCTGTCTCATTTGCGTCTGCCGGTCGAAGCACGGTCATGAATGGGATCGCACGGAGATTGGACAGCTGCTCAATGGGCTGATGGGTCGGTCCATCTTCGCCCAGCCCGATTGAATCATGTGTAAATACATAGATCACATGTTGCTTCATCATGCACGCGAGGCGCATCGGCGGACGCATGTAGTCGCTGAAGATCAGGAATGTTGCGCCATAAGGAATAATTCCGCCGTAGAGCGCCATCCCGTTCATGATTCCGCCCATGCCGTGCTCACGGATTCCGAAATGGAAGTTGCGGCCGTCGTGATGGCCCGGCTCGAAACTGTCCGCTCCCTTCACGATCGTGTCAGTTGACGGAGACAGATCCGCAGATCCGCCAATCAGTTCCGGTATCTTCTGTGCAATTGCGTTGATCACTGTCCCCGAGGCAGCGCGAGTCGCGACGTTGCCGTTACTCGCGTCGAATGTCGGAATCAGAGATTCCCAACCGTCCTGGAGCTTGCCGGACGCTCGTCGCTCATATTCACGAGCAAGATCAGCGTTGGCTGTTTTCCATTCACTGTACAGCTTGGTCCAGCTAGCCTGCTCCTCCGCACCAGCCGCTCCCGCGCGCCGCCAGAATGTGAGTGCATCCGGATCCACGTAGAATGGTTCGCGTGACGGAATTCCGAGATTCTCCTTGGTGAGCTTGATCTCCTCTACTCCAAGTGGCGAGCCATGTGCCGCGGACGTACCCTGTTTGTTCGGACTCCCGTAACCGATCTGCGTGCGTACGATGATCAGAGACGGGCGCTCAGTCTCAGCCTTCGCGTTCGCGATCGCGTCATCGAGCGCTGTCAGGTCCTTCACATCGCTAACGAACTGTACATGCCACCCGTAGCCCTCGAAGCGAAGTCGAGTGTTGTCTGTGAAAGTCAGATCGGTGCTGCCTTCAATCGTGATGTGATTGTCGTCGTAGAAGCCGATAAGTCGTCCCAGCTTCTGGTGACCAGCGAACGAAGCCGCCTCATTGGAGATGCCTTCCATGAGATCGCCGTCACTCACGATAAAATACGTGTAGTGATCGATGATGCGCTGCGTGCGATTGAATATCTTCGCAGTGTGCGCCTCGGCGACGGACATGCCCACCGCATTACTGAAGCCCTGACCGAGCGGGCCAGTCGTCGTTTCAATACCTGGAGTGTGACTGTACTCCGGGTGCCCTGGTGTCTTGCTATGCAGCTGGCGAAAACTCTTGATGTCGTCAAGCGACACGTCATAGCCGGTCAAGTAGAATGTGCTGTACAGCAGCATTGATGCGTGACCACACGACAGTATAAATCTGTCTCGATTGGGCCAGTGCGGATCTGCGGGGTTGTATTTGAGATGCCGAGTCCACAGCACGTATGCGAGCGGGGCGAGTGCCATTGGCGTCCCGGGATGCCCGGAATCTGCTTTCTGTACGCCATCCATTGCCAGAACGCGAATTGCATCGATGCATGCGTTCTCTAGTTCTACTGGTGTCTTGTCTGTCATCTTAATGAAACTCTATTCTGTCAAAGATTGTAATGCGAATGCATATCACGCATTCGGTCCAGGAAGGTTCAGCGGGAGGTGTATGTTGGGAAGGAGCGCTTCGATCTCGAATCTGCGCGGTTCGAGCCATGGTGGTAACATGAGACCGCGGCCAAGTGCTTCGACCGGCTCGTCGATGCTGAATCCGGGTCCGTCGGTGGCAATTTCGAAAAGAACTCCACCGGGCTCGCGGAAATACACCGACATGAAATAATCACGATCGAGCGGCGGCGTAACATTGAACCCGAGCGCCTCCAGATCGCTCCGTACACGCGACTGCGTCGCGATGGAGTCTGCGCGGAATGCAACGTGATGAACAGTTCCGGCGCCGCTGACTCCAGGCCACAATCCCGGAACAATCCGGAGATCGACAATCGAACCGGGGCTTCCATCGTTCGAAGTGTATCGAAAGATGCTCCCCTGTTCACGCGCCAGCTTGAATCCGAGTGATCCGGTTAGCAGCTCCGCAGTCTGTTGGTGCCCGTCCTGCCACAATGTCACGGAATACACGCCGCGAATTCCGTGCGCCGCTGGCACTAGAGCCTCGGAGCCAGTGTCCACGATGGGCTCAAGCTGATCCACACGCTGATGCGAAATCAGTTCCAGCAGCAATCCATCTGGATCCTTCAACGCAATGACGCGTTCACCGTCGAATCGTGTTACGGGCTGTTCGAACTCGATGCCATGCTTCAGCAGTCGTTCGAGCCAGAATCCTACCGAGCTTGGTACTATCCCGAACGAAACTACCGCCGCCTGGCCCGCACCCTGCCGTCCGCGCCGAGCATTGGGCCACGGGAAGAACGTAAGGAGCGAGCCCGGCCGGCCGATCTCATCGCCGAAGTAGAAGTGATACGTAGTGGGATCGTCGAAATTCACCGTCCGCTTCACGAGCCTCAGCCCGAGAACGCCGGCATAGAAGTCGATGTTGCGCTGCGGATCGCTGGCGATCGCGGTGACATGGTGAATTCCTGACGGTGCAAGCATCTTCTGCAATTTACCCGATCTGGCCGATCCTTCCGCGGCGAATCCAGCACGCCTGGCCCGCTGGATTCGCAGACGCCGACCGGGCCTGAAGATCCGGTCGGCGTTTTCAGCTCCGATCGGATCCCCGGGGGGGATGCCCAGTGCTGGAGGATCGGGACTTGTCGACCTTCCCCTCTCCGCTCCTCGCGATTCCCCCACTTGCTTCCTTGCTGGCTCCCAGGCTGCCCTGGCCCTTGTTGTTCCGCTGTGGCGTCTCGGGCTCGCGGACGCGCGCGGCGCCGCCGTCTCCGTATGGATCATCCTTTTTCATCGCTTCGTTTTTCATCGCTTCCTCCTGTCCCCAATAGATTGGGCAATGCCCGTGCCCGAACAACCCTCGGTACTCCTCGAATCGCACGAAGAAGGCGTCCCGCAGCTCACGGTCACTGGCGAGTGGGAGGCCGCGCGCCTCGTGCGTCAGCCACTTTCGCGCACGATCCTGCGCCTGGGACTTCCGGCTGTCGCATCGACGCTGTTGATGACGCTGTTCTTCACCGTGGATCTGTTCTGGATTGGTCGTTATCTAGGGCCCGTGGCGCTCGCTGCGGCAACGGCAAGCGTTTTCTGGATTTGGCTGATCATCTCGATCGCGGAGCTCGTGAGCATCGGTCTTACGGCAGTCGCTGCCCGGCGGCATGGCGAAGGCAATCCAGCAGAAGCCGCTCGCGTTGTTGGCGAAGCGATGCTGTACTCGATCGTACTTGGAACGCTCGTCGCGGTGGCTGGCGCGCTGACACTCGATCACATGTATGCTGCGATGAATGTCGGCCCTGAAGTCGCGGCACTCGGACGTCGATATCTCGGAACGTATCTCATCGGCGCTCCGCTCTTCTTCGGATTCTTCGCCGTGGATGCGGGGTTTCGTGCGAGCGGCGATACTCGCACTCCGCTCGCGATACTCGGCGTTTCGATCGCCGTGACGATGATCATGGATCCCATCCTCATACTTGGACTGGGTCCGGTTCCCAAGCTCGGAATCGAAGGTGCAGCGATCTCGACCGCAATTACTCGTACTCTTGCATTCGGGATCGGTGTTGTGGTGCTGCGCAAACGGCGCATGGTGGAATTCGGGCGCATCCGCGCGAAGACAATCGCCGCCATTACACGCGTTGGTCTCCCGACAGCAATGACGGGTGTGGTCTTTTCACTCATCTACATTGTGCTCACGCGCAGTATTGCCCCATTCGGAACCGCAGCTCTGGCCGCACTCGGTATCGGTCATCGCGTAGAGAGTTGGTTGTATACAATCAGTCTCGGATTCGGCGCAGCCGTTGCGGCAATCGTCGGCCAGAACCTTGGAGCAGGTGAGCCGAGAAGAGCCGAACACAGTGGATGGATTACAGTTGGCTACGTGATGATACCGGCGGTGATCCTGAGCGTGCTCGAGCTGGCGATCGCGCCGGACTTCGCGGCAGTGTTCACGAATGACCCGATGACGCAGCTGATGGGCGCGGAATATCTTCGCATCAGTGCGCTTTCCAACATGTTTCTGGGTGCCGAAATTGTGCTCGAAGCCGCACTCGGCGGCGCCGGAACTACATTGCCACCGATGCTCACGTCAACTTCACTGACAGCGCTCAGGGTCCCGCTCGCGATCTGGGCCGCTGCGCGCTTCGGCATTGTTGGCGTTTGGTGGGTGATAGTGCTGACCGCATGCGCGCGCGGCATTGCAATGGCGGCTATCTGGAAAAGCAGTGTCTGGAAGCGGCGTGCAGCGCTGGTCTGAGTCACGGGCGTAAACCGTTCGCGGCCGCCCACCGTCCGGGTCATTGCGTGGCTGCTGACGTCCGTTCGATTTCACGTTCCATCGCGACATTGAACTCGGCACCGAACAGGAACACGAAGGCAGTCAGGAAGAACCACGTCATCACCACCATGACCATGCCGAGGGGGCCGTAGGCGTTGCCCAACTCATTCATGTGGGCGACGTAGAACGACATGCCAGCCGATCCGGCAAGCCACAGCCCGGTGCCAACGACCGAGCCTGCGCTCAACCATTCCCAGCGCGGGCCCTCGTGGCTCGGGCCAAAGCGGTACAGCACCGTCATGCTGATCAGCCCGGCGGCGGCGATCACCAGCCAGCGCGCAGTCAGCACCAGCTCGCGGAGCACGACGGAGTCCGATGGTATCCGGCGGATCACCCACGGCGCGCCGATGATCATCGCGAGCGCAATCAGCCAGAAAATCAGCCCCGCCAGAGCGAGCGTGAATGCCGAGCCGAGCAACGTGGGCAAGCTGCGCCTTTCTTTTTCTTCGTAGACGATATTGAGCGCGACGATGATCCCCAGTACGCCGCGCACGGCGACATACACGGCCACGAGGATACTGATGACCATGCCGAATCCAAGTTGCAGCCCGGAACCACTGACGATGCTCTGCAAGGCACTGCGCAGCGCGGTGACCACACTGTGTGGCGCGACCGAAGACAGTGATTGCAGCAGGCGCGAGAGCTGCTCAGGCGAACTCACAAGGCCATACACGGAGATCAACGCCGTCAGCGTGGGCAGCATCGCGAACAGCGCCAGAAACGCCACGCCTGATGAGGCGATGAACACGTGATCGCGCAACATTCGGCGAGCGATGTGCCGGGCGATGCTCAACCACCCGTGAAACGGAATCTGCCATGGATATAGCATGTTCGTACCATGCCTTGCAGCTTGTCGTATTGATGTGTCGCTCGCGCTCAACTGTGCCCATCTCCTTTTCCCGGACCGCAATCTGGTACGCCGCGCGCCGTTTTGGCCTGAGTCGCGAGCGTAAAGCACTCCAGGCCGGCCGCCCGCGCACGTCGCGGACGTCAGATTACTACGTCAGTAACGCGCGAGATCTCGACCAACTTCAACGCGTCCCGTAAATCCACCTTCCCGTACACCACGCACAAGATCGTCGTCTGTCGCGCCCATTCTGATGATGTGCGTGAGAACCAGGAGCTTCGGCTTGTCCACCGCGGCGATTCTCCCCAGTTCAACATCGGATGTATGAAACTGGTGCATGTATAGCGGCCAGTCGCCTCCGCCAGGCCGTTTCTCCGGGGCTAACCTGGCTGCTGAGTAAACCTCGTGCACCAGCACGTCTACGTTGTGGGACGCAGCAATCAGCGCGTTTGACGGGCGCGTATCTCCGGAGATAACAACGGATCGCGTCGGCGTGTCGATTCGATATCCGTACGCTTCCTTCCAGTCTCCGTGTAGTACCGGTATCGCGGTGACGCGGACTCCACCACTGTCGTATACTACGCCGGGCGCTATCTCGTGCACGTTTACAGCGTATCCGTTCGGTGCTTCGTGTTCGAGTCCGTTTGTGCGAATGTCTTCGTCCTGTGACCACGCGGCGATGATGTCAGCCGTCATCGCCTTCAATCCGTGCGGTCCGTACGCCTCGAGTGGTTGCCGCCGACCCATCACCCATGAGGTGAAAATCAGATCTGGAAGCCCGAGTGTGTGATCGCTGTGAAGATGCGTGATGAACAGCGCTGTCACTCCGTTGATTGGCAACTTTGCAGCAGCCATCCGACGCATGATTCCCGGGCCCGCATCGAACAGAAAGACGCGCGATCCGACCAGCACCGCAGCAGCTGGTCCGGAGGCCTCCGGATCAGGCCTCGGCATGCCGGTTCCGAGCATGACGACAACGGTCTTGTCGGCGCTGTCAGTGGTCGGCGTGGTGGCAATCGAGGGTGATGTAGATCCGCCCGGTTTCGCTGGCGAAACCAGCGAAGCCAACAGCGTCGCGACAACTCCAAGGCGAATCATATTAGTATCAAATCGCTACTAAATGTGTCACCCCTGTCAGCCAGATGGCGGCCAAGGCGAGCAGGAAGTACGGCACGAGCACTGCGGCACCGGCGTAGTCCTTCCCAATCCTCTGCCCAAAGAACAGGGCGCAGAGCGCGACGCCCGAGAGCGCCGCCCCGCAAAAGGCGACCGTTGGATCGTCCCTGAACACGATGAGCAGGCACCCTATCCCGCTTAACAATCCGGCGAGTGTCTCGAGGATGGTGAGCACCACCAGCATGAGCGGGACGGTCCCTGCGAGAGGAGTTCCGGCAAAGTGGCTGGTATGATACTCGAGGTTGCCGCGGTGATCCACGATCTTGTCGATCCCGGATTGCAGAAACAGAATCGCCAGAAAGAGCGATGCAAACGCCTGCAGGAGCCAGTAGGTAAGTGCGTCGGATGGGTGCATGTCGGTATAGACTATCCTCGCTGGGGTTACAGTCAACTGGCAGGTGTAGATTGAACGATGCCCAAACGCGCTACCGATCCCTCTGTAAACCCGTCCGACCCCGCTACTGAACACGATGACTCGCCATCAGGATTCGCGAGCCTTGGCCTCGACCCGTCGATTCTCGACGCGCTTACGGCCCTCGGCTACGAAGAGCCGACGCCGATCCAGATGGAAACCATCCCCGCCCTCATCGCGGGGCGCGATGTGCTCGGCCAGGCGGCAACCGGGACAGGAAAGACAGCGGCTTTCGCGCTTCCGATTCTCCAACACCTGCACGACGCGCATCGCGGCAAGGGAAACGGGCCATCGGCGTTGATACTCGCGCCAACTCGCGAGTTGGCGATGCAGGTCGCTGAGGCGATCCACAAATACGGAAAGGCGATGGGCGTCACAGTGCTCCCGGTCTACGGCGGTGCGGCGATGGCTCAGCAGCTCAAGGCACTCAAACGCGGCGTCGATATCGTTGTCGCGACGCCAGGCCGCGCGCTCGATCATATCCGTCGCAAGTCGCTGCAACTTGGATCGGTGCGCACCGTAATTCTGGACGAAGCGGACGAAATGCTCGACATGGGATTCGCAGAGGATCTCGAAGCCATTCTCAGCGAGACTCCGTCGGATCGGCAGACGGCTCTCTTCTCAGCGACGATCGCACCTCGTATCGCGGCGATCGCTAACAAGCATCTCAAGAATCCCGTACGCGTTACGATCGCGCGCGACAAGACCAAGGCTGGATCTGTACCGAAAGTTCGACAGATCGCCTACATTGTGCCGCGCGTTCACAAGATGGCGACGCTCGGGCGCATACTCGACATGGAAAGCCCCAAGTCAGCCCTGGTATTCTGCCGTACGCGCACAGAGGTTGATCATCTCACCGAAACTCTGAGCGCGCACGGACATCGTGCCGAGGCGCTGCACGGTGGCATGTCGCAGGAACAGCGCGATCGCGTGATGAAAAAGTTTCGCGCGAATACCACCGACCTCCTTGTCGCTACGGACGTTGCCGCGCGCGGGCTGGACATCGGTCATCTATCGCACGTCTTCAACTACGACGTGCCCACGTCGCCTGATGCGTACGTACACCGCATCGGGCGTACAGGCAGGGCAGGTCGCGAAGGAGTTGCAATCACGCTCGCTGAGCCGCGCGAGCACAGGTTTCTCCGCAACATCGAGAACATCACCAAGCAGAAGATCGAAATCGCAACGGTTCCGACGGTCGCCGACATGCGTCTGCGACGCGTCGAGCTTACCCGCGCAACGCTGGAGGAGATTCTCATCGCTGGCGAGCTCGATGAGTATCGCGGTGTCGTGGAATCGCTCGCGGATGGTGATCACGATGTGATGGACGTGGCCGCCGCCGCGGTAAAGATGGCGCATGAAGCAAGCGGCAACGACAGGCAGGAAGCCGAAGAAGAGATTCCAGTTCAGCGCGCGTCAATTCCGCAGGACCGACCCAAGCGCGAAGGCAAGCCACCTCGTACCGTTGCGGGTACCAAGCGGAAGCCACAGTGGGAGGTCGCCAAGATCTACATCGGAGCAGGCCGCAAGGCCAAGATCCGCCCAGGCGACATTGTTGGCGCAATCGCAAACGAGCTGCAGATCGACGCCGACGCGATAGGCGCCATCGAGATCTTCGACCGGCACTCGCTGGTCGAAGTCCCCGAGGAGATCGCCGACGACATCGTAACCACGTTGCGCGCAACGCACATCAAGGGGAAACGCGTCCCAATCCGCCGCGACAAGGACGCGTAGGCGGTCGGTGCGGCACCCGGCCGCTCGTCACTCCGACGAAAGCCGGAATCCTATCGCCATTTTCCAATCGTTCGCCGCCGAAAATCTACATCCTGCCACATCAGACGCACTACCGCGATGTGAACCGTGCGATAATTGAGATACACTCAACGCCGAGTCCGAGCATGAGAAATAAATCTTCGATCGATTTATCTTCGTTGCGCACAGGGACGAACCTGATCCTTCTCGTGGCTGCACTCGTCGCGGCCTGCTCGAATTCCGGAATTACTGCCCCTCGGGCTGCACCCGACTTCAGTGTGCAGAGCGTTACCGCCGCGGAGGCTCAGTCGCTTCCGCCGGTTGCAGTGGCCGGCGCAGTGGGAATGGTGGTTGTGACCGGCATAGTCGTGGCTCCCGATCCGCCATGCGCGACGTCAATCTCAGCGGAAGATCAACTTGCCGGCACGACACTCACGGTGTGGATCATCAGCACCGTACCGGGTCCCGGCGCTGGCACATGTGCAGTCATGCAGGACGGACCGAACTACGCGTACACCGCGACGTCACACAACTTACCAGCCGGAACAGTTCGCGTTATAGTCAGGTACGTAGTCACTGATGGCCAGACTGGGACGATGGATACGAATACAGGTACAGTAAAACTGGACCAGAACGTCATCGTTCGGTAACACCATCGGGTGCCGAATGATTACGATCGTTCCGGCGATCTGGCGATTACTTGTTCGGGTCCAGAATCCGAGCGATGGTAGCGCGGCAATCTTCAAGATGCGCGCGCGTCGTGGTATCGGCGGCCCTGGGAATCGCTGACACGATCTCGTTCTGCAGCACAACCAGCTCCGCGCGCATGGCAGCCTTCGCGTCCACCATCGTCGCCGGTCCGGGCTCCGGAGCCTGACGGCGGGGATTGGGCACACGCGATGGTGACACGATGATGCTGAACCCCTCGTTCCGCATCCCGTTGATCTTGGCGCCGAGTTGATCCAGATAGGCGCGCTGGAGACTGCGACGGTATGTGTCGATTGCAACACTCCGATCATCCAGCTCGGTCCAGATTCCGTGACTCAAACTGGAAAGCAGATCGGCAACCGTGTAGCTGTCCCCACCGCGCGCAGACGTCTCGATCATGCGGCGGAGCCGCGGATCCTCCAACAAGGTGCGCAGGACGCGCGCCTGTGCATTGTTGATTCGCGCCAACGATCCGTTGGCTTCGATGCGGCTGGTTACCGCCTTCTCGAGAAAGAACGTGGGTGTGTGGAATACATGCTCGTTCAGGAATTGCACCGCTGCCACCTGTCGCTCACGCGAGACTGGCGTGAAGACGGGGCCTGCCTGCGCACCATACTTGATGTGCGCCGTGGCACCACCGACGATATTCGCAACGTGATCCATCTCGTCGGACCACTGTGCTACGAGTCGGTCGTAGATCTCCGCGAGATCAGAATTGTCCTCACCCGGCTTCTGCGTAACGCGCAGCAGCATCGGCATGATTCGCTCGATGTTCTTCAATCCGTAACCAGTCGACTTCACGGCATCGGCATCGCCAACCGCTTCAGCCTCATCACCCGGATCGGGGTTATCCGTGCTAGTCTCGGTGAGGTTGCCGAAGCGGTACCACGGAACACTGTCCTGCATGCGCGCAATCGAGTCGAGAGTCGGTCGCTCCGCATCTGTGCTGACAGCGTGGGGCAGTGGTGTGTATCCCCACATTATTGCGAACTTGTCGTACGGACCGACGCGCGCCACGAGATCGCTCACATCAATTGAATCACTCGGCTGCGCAACATAATCGAAGCGCGCGTAATCCATGATGCTCGGCGTGAACCCCATGCTGTGAACCCAGGTACGTGAACGCACCGAGTCTGCCGGATACATCGAGCTCGCCTTGAAGTTGTGCTTCAGACCAATGGTGTGGCCGATCTCGTGCGCGACTACAAACTCGAGCGTGCGCCCCATCAACGAGTCGGGCATCGGCCAGTGCTGCGCGCGCGGGTCGAGCGGCGCAACCTGCGTGAAGTACCAATCACGCGTGAGATTGAGAACGTTGTTGTAAACCTTGATCGAACCGTTCAGAATCTCGCCCGTTCGAGGATCCGCGACGTGCGGACCAACCGCGTTCTCAACCGTGGACGGAAGCCAGCGGATTACCGTGTGCCGCACATCGTCAGGCGACCAGTCCGGATCATCCGTCGGTGCGTCCATTGGAATGATCGCGTTGCTGAAACCCGCAGCGGTGAACGCCGGCTGCCAATCGAGTACTGCCTCTCTGATCCACGGCTTCCACTGTTCCGGCGTCGCAGGATCGATGTAATACACGATCGGATTAACCGGGTCAGAGATGGCTGCACCCGGATCCTTCTTTACGAGACGCCAGCGATTGATATATTCGCGTTCGACGGATCGGTACTTTTCGACGCCGAAATCGGTGCGCGTCACACTCAGGAATCCGACGCGATCGTCCGCTAGCCGCGGCCGCATTGGGATTTCCGGAAGTCGTACCATGCTCCAGTGCGCCAGCACGCTGATCGCGGTCGGACGATCCGGGCTCGGCGTTCCGCCGTCGCCCCCAGGTTGCGGCGTGCCAGTCTGGGTCGCTTCGATCTCGACGTTATCGGGAAAGGCGACCGCGCTCTCTACATAGGAGCGCTTCTCGTCGATCTGGCCGTGGATCGCGGCGAATTCCGGTACGTCCGTGGTATAGAGCCGAGTAACGTCGATTACCGCGGCGCTGTCCGCGCCATACGCAGCGATGTCGAAGATTGCGACGATCGGCGCGTAACTCCCGGATTTCACCGCGCGGTAGATCGGAAGTGTCGAGTCGGCCATGATCGCGAACGATGGTGACCGCAGAATTATGCGGTTGCCGGAGCGCTCCCATCGGAGTGTGCGCTCGCCAAACTCGTCGCCACCGTAAGCACCGAATGGATTGTTGGCGTCGATCGCCGCAGTGCGCGCGAACCGACCAACCAGGAGCATGTCGCGGTTGAGCTCCTTCGCAGGAATTTCGAAGTAGAGCGTGTCGCCGACTGTGTGAGTCGTGAACAGTCCAACGCGCGTCTTCGCGGTTTTCGGTATGACCTCGGAATACGGCTTGACCGGCGAATGCGTATGCGTTGTGTCCGCTGCCCCAGCGTTCGGTAACGGCACCGGAGCCAGATTCGGCGTCGGCATGCACGCGAAGGTGAGCAACGGGACCAGCAGCCACCAGCCTGATCGCCTGACAACGCGCCATCGGTCATTCCCGCGGAAGCGGGAATCCATTTTCAACGGTTCCACTTCAACCGTCCCGCGTGCAGACATGGACCCCGACCTTCGGCGGGGTGACTGGTAGTCCACTCAAGCGCGGGTGACTGGTAGCCTACTCAAACGCGTTCACCGCCATCCCCATGGCGTGATATCCCTTGTCCACGTAAACCGTGCTACCGGTAATTCCGCTCGCCAGTGGTGAGCAGAGAAAAGCCGCTACGGAGCCAACCTCATCGGCTTCCAGCCTCTGAGCAAGCGGCGAATTCTGCTCGCAGTACGCCACCATCTTCTCGATAATCCCGATCGCACTCGCTGCTCGCGAAGCGTATGGGCCCGCCGAAATGGTGTTGACCCGGTGTCCGTAACGGCGACCGATCTCAAACGCCAGAACGCGTGTGTCGCTCTCGAGGGCTGCTTTCGCCGACGACATCCCGCCACCATACCCCGGGATCGCGCGCTCAGAAGCCATGTAGGTTAGCGACAGGAACGAGCCATTATTGCGCATTATAGGCGCCAGTTTCGCGGCAAGACCGACCATCGAGTATGCGCTCACACCCACGGCATTGAGATAACCGCTGCGGCTCGTGTCGATCAGCTGCTTTTTGACTTCCGGTCCGTTGGCGAGCGAGTGGACGACGATGTCGAGCGGCTTGTCGCCGAAATCCGCGACGAGGCGCGCGGCCATGCCTTCTATGGAAAAGTCGCCGGTATCCTTGTAGCGCTTGCTTGTCCGAATCTCTTCAGGCGCGTCGGCCAGAGTATCGTAGGCCGCGTCGAGCGGGTAAATCCGTTCGAAGCTGAAAGTCGAGCCATCGTTCATCTTCAGCGAATCGGCCATCTTGCCGCGCTCAAGCAGGTTCATGAAGATGTTGAGCGCTGGCGGCCAGGTTCCCACGCAGACTGTTGCGCCGGCTTCGGCCAGGCGCTTGGCGATCGCGAAACCGAAACCACCATCGTCGGCCACGCCTGCAACGAGGGCGCGCTTGCCCTTGAGGTCGATATTGAGCATTGGCATAAGATAGTATCTTCTTCGCGTGGCTACTCCGGCTGGCATCTTCATACTCGGCGAGCTCTCCGGTCCCGTTGCCGACGAGATCCAGGCCATCGCCGAGCGGTTCGACCCCAAGCTGGCGCGATCTCATCGGCCTCACATCACCCTCGCGGGATCCTCCGGTCTTGGACCGATGGCGGCGGACACATCCGTGGAAGAGATGCGCGAACGGCTGGAGCCGATTACGAGCTCCATGGCGCCGATCGAACTGGTGCTTGGGCGCGCCGAGCGCTTTCCGGCGACAGAGATCGTGGTACTCCCTGTGTCGCCACGCGGCCCGATCCGGGAGCTACATGATCGGATCGGCGCCAGTGGGCTACACTTTGCACGTCCAAGATTCGCGTTCTCTCCGCATGTCACGTTGAACCTTTACAAGACGCTCACTCGCGAAGCGCTCGATTCACTTCTTGGGGTTCATATCAAGGAGCCAGTGGTGTTGGACAGGATACGGATGTACTACACGAGTGATCCAAACATCTCGCGGTTGATGCTGGACCTGCGACTAGAAGTCATCTGATGGTGTCATTCCCGCGAAAGCGGGAATCCATCTTGTGTAACTGCACCGCTGGACGTCGCCGTGGTCAAAGAGAACTTGGATCCCCGCTGTCGCGGGGATGACGGGAGAGGAATCATCACAGGAGAATTCAAATGCAGATTCTGGTTCTGGTACTCTGTTCCAAAGGGCGCAGTCTTCGCGAGTCAATCGCGAATGACAAGCGAATCGACAAGTACGGCCTTCAGGTTTCGAGTGAGAAACAGCCGGGACGTCAACCGGGCTGGATGAAATTGCACAGCGCAGACTCCGCGCGTGGTGCGCTCAACGTAGAGTGGGATGCACAGTCCGCGCTACTAAGTGGACGCGTTATTACGCGCGGCTCGCGGCGACCGAGTCCGATCGTTGGAGATTTCATCAACTATCTATGGGCGCGGCACGGAAGTCGTGTGCAGTCGATAACAACAGCGTATCGCTGACCGCCGCGCTTGGCACCCACTTCACACAATTTTGACGAATCAGCTTTCACCTTCGCCGGTCCGGTTATGCGTCGTATTTCACTCTGCACGTTGTTGACCACACTCGTGCTCCTGCCGAGTCTTGCTGTGGCACAGCGGACCGGCGCAGCTTTCTCCGTCAGCGGCGTGCGGTGGATACCGGAGCCTACGGGAAGCATGAGCATCGATTCGCAACTGGCGATGGGTCGCACCGAAAAGTCAGCGGAGTCCGTGCCGGCTCCGGACACATCGGACCAGCAGACTGCTCCCGCGGTGCTACGTCAGTTCGGAGTCCACTCCGATCTACAATTGCCGCACGGCAGCACGGTCTCCAGGCACGCTTCGCTCGGATTGGCATCGCTAAGTGAATCAAGCAAAGCTGACACGAGCAGTCACGACAGTAATCGGTCCATGCATGTTGTCATCGGCGTCGTCGCGGGTGTTGTGGCCGGTGTGTTGTTGGGTAAGGCGGTTGATAAAGGGCGTGCCGGGTGTGGCCGCGAACAGTCCGGTACGACGTGTGACTGGGGATCAGGGTTGTATGAACCAGTATTTGGCGCAATAGGCGGTCTATTAGGTGGTGTAGCCGGTGCGTTCCTCCCGCATAGTTTGACGGGCGGAAGCGGAAGGATGGCATCCCGGGTTCTGGTATGATAATTTGTCATACCACGAGGTGCCATGTGCCAAAACAAAAGGTCGCGGTAACGCTCGATCGCCAGCTCCTGGACGACATAGACGAGCTGGTTTCGGTCGGGGCATATCCCAATAGAAGCCAGGCAATTGAGGCCGCAGTGAGTGAAAGCCTCTCGCGACGGGCCCAAACACGCCTGATAAGGGAGTGCGCGATGCTCGATCCGGCTGAGGAGCGTCTGATGGCTGAGCAGGACGTCGGTGCCGAGGGGATCGAGTGGCCGACATATTGAGAGGTGACGTGCGATGGGCGGATCTGGACCCAACGCGCGCGCACGAACAATCTGGACGCCGTCCGGTGCTGATCCTGAGTCAGGATGTATTCAACGCGCGATCGGGAACGGTGATCGCGGTTGCTCTAACGAGTCAGGAACCCCGCGCCGGCTTTCCATTGACTCAGGAAATCAGAGCCAGAAATTTGCCGAAACGTTCATGGGCAAAGATCAGTCAAATACGCACGCTTTCAACTGAGCGCATTGGCCGACGTATCGCGCGTGCGTCACCAGAAGAAATGCTGAGGGTGGTAGAAGGCCTGAATGAGATAATTGCTTGATGATTGCTTAACACGGCGAACGCGTTCAGTATCCGATCCATTCTTCCGACTCCATCGAATTAACACCCATCTTCGCGACTTCGACGTGCTCTGCGGCCGTCAGTCGCATGGTACCTTCCTGGAGATGTGTTACGACGCCGAGTACAAGTTCGCCGTCGCGGTAGCAGGCGAAGTCCTCCAGCCACCCGTCCGGACTGGGAACGTTGTGAAACAGGCCGCCAGCGATGTAGGGTAGCAGAGCGTCAACGCTCGCTTCGTTGAAAGTGAAGAGGCGAACCTCGCGCGTGGAGCCCTGACCGTCTGCATCGATGAGTACTCTGCGACGCTCGAGCCCGAGTACGAACGGTTCGATCGCATCCTCAAATGCGTCCGCATCTACCGCAACCTCTCCGTGGATTCCCATGACTGTGAGCGTGAATTCATCAACACCAGCGGCGATCAGCCATCGCAAGAGCCGCGGGGTTACGTCGGGTGGAAACCCATCTGCGGATATGTGCCTGCTCTGAACTTGCTCAGTCATGGTGCAGAAGATACTGCGGCAGGCCTGTGCTGTAACAGACCAGTGAGTCGGTCTGCAGTGATTCTTTTGCCGGATCGATGAGCAGCTCACAACGCTCGTTGCTGTCGGCTTGCTTGCGGCTCATATGACTCCAATCTATACTCTATCGATTGCAGGAGCACGGGGAATAACTGGCCGACACAGCCGGAGAATGCCCGCGCTATCACCTCCCCAGACCCAGGCTGTCCATACATGCGTCCTTCATTATTCCTGACAGCGGCTGCGCTCGTATCATTTGTCCCGATCATGGGCAACGCGCAATCCGTCAGTCTTCCCTGCACAACCGCGACGACGGCCTGCGAACAGTGGATAACATACGGAAGCGGGCCGGCGCGGTCGATGGTCTATTCCACGTTCTCGCTGGACAAACCCAACCGTGCGATGACACGCGCTCTCATAATGGTTCACGGCGCGCTTCGAAACGCGGACCATTACTTTGCCACGGCGACTGCCGCGGGATTTCTTGCGGGAGCGCTGGACAACACAGTAATAATCGCACCGCATTTTACCGCTGGTCGCGACACGGCTCAGCCGAATGAAGTAATGTGGCCGGAGCGCGGTGACACGTGGAGATCCGGCGGGATGTCGCCAACCAACCCGACGATATCCGCATTCGATTTTGTCGACGATCTTGTTCGCAAACTTGCCGACAAGAAGATGTTCCCGAATCTCACACATATTGTCGTTACCGGTCACTCTGCTGGTGGACAGTTCGCGACGCGCTACGAGATGGCCAACAAGGTTGATGGTACCGTGAAGGGTGTGACGATCACGTATGTCGTCGCGAATCCATCAAGCTACGCCTGGCCAGCTGCCGTCAGGCCGTTACCGGTTGGTAACGCGGATCCAGCAACCGCTGTCCAGGAAGCACTTGGCCCCAATGGTGAAAAGGTCAACAGCAACTTTACCTATGGGCCGTTCGATTCAACCAAGGTCCCGCGCTACAATCACTGGCCGTCCGGCCTGGAAGATCGTGCGGGATACACCGCACAGATGAGTGACGATCAGTTGAAGAAGCAGCTCGTCGAACGTCCGACGACGTATCTGTTGGGGCAGGTTGATGTGCTACCCCTTGGCGGGTTCGATTCATCCCCAAGTGCGATGGCTCAGGGCCCGACGCGTCGTGCGCGCGGCGAGGCGTTCTTCAAATACGTCAACGACGTGCTCGGCGCAAAGCACAACGCCATCATTGTTCCCGAGTGTGGTCACAATGATCGGTGCATCTTCACGACGGATATTGTGTTCCCGGTGATATTCCCCGAGTAATACGTGAGAAGTATGGAAGTCGCAAGCAAGAGTTGATTCAAAAAGCAAGCGGCCATCCGATTGGATGGCCGCTTGCTTTTTGAGCTACATCGCTGCACTACTTGATCGCGCCTGCGCTCTTCAGGGCCTCTACACCACCGACAATCGGCAGTGTGAATGAACTTCCACTCAGATCAACAGTCAGTTCCGTTCCAGGCTTTGGCCACAGTGTGAACTCACGATCGCTGGACATGATCATGACGCCGATTCGCTTCCCCGCCGGGATGATCTCATCGTCGGGTTCGATATCGAATATCATGTTGTAGAACTTGCCCGGGACGAGCTTCTCGCCTGGAATTTCGGAGTCGTAATTCCCTCCGTGCGTGAGCGAATGGTAATTCTGCGGATCGGCCCATCCTCGCGTGATGAGTCCTTCCTGCGCTGAAACGGCGATGTCAGTTGAGTCGAACGGAAGCTGGACCAGCCATACGGTGAGATTGGCCGCCGGCTTGCTTGATGCGAGTCGAAGCGTGATGCGCGACGTTCCGGAGAGATGAACGGTGTCGGTGAGCACACCTGTTGCGAAAAGCAATCTGTGTGGTGATTGCTCTGCGGTCGCGAGTGCGCTGCCGCTGAACGAAACGTCGTCGACAAGAGTCTGCTTGATCTGCGTTTTCTGCGGAGACGTGGTCAAGGTTCCTACCGAATTACCATCGCCACTCGCGTACATGACGACCGGCGTCGAGCCGGGTACCGGGAATGATGCGTATGGTGTTGGTAGAGTGCGCGGTGGCCGCGGACCGCCACGACGAGGGCGTCGAGCTGCCATGCTATCCGCGGGCGGTCCGGCGGCAATGCGGGCTTCGATGGCCTTTGCTTCCGCGGCCTGCGCTGCTTCCTCGTGTACGATCCAGACTGGCGGAGCCTTCTCGACGCCGTTGTCGACACCGTACAAATAATGACTGAACCACTCGTTCACCATATCGGCGGGCGGATTGCCGCCGTGTCCACCCTGATGCAGATAGATGGATACCGGCTGCCCATCGGCTTTCATCTTGTTGTAGATGCGAATGCTGTGCTCGGGAACAACGTTCCAGTCATTGAAGCCATGTGCGAGTAGCACGGCAGCCTTGATCCCGCCGACAAAATTCAGAAGATCGCGTTTGTTCCAGAATTCGTCGAAGTCGCCGGTTGCACGATCGCGTGCGCCAGCCTGTGCAAACAGGCCGTCGCGATATGTCGCGTTGCAGTAGGCGCGCGTTGCTGGATCGCCGCTGTGGATGAAGTCATACAGGAAGTCGACGTCCTCACCCAACCATCCGCCAGGATGACGCACCAATCCATTCGTGCGGTAATAGTGGTAGTACGACGTATTCGGCGACACGGGGATGACGACCTCAAGGCCCTTTACACCGGTAGTGGCCGCGGCGAGTGGCAGCGTACCGTTGTACGAAGTCCCGATCATGCCAACCTTGCCGGTTGACCATGTCGCGTACACCTGTTCGTTGCCTGTTTCAGTCGTGAATCCCTTCGCACGTCCGTTAAGCCAATCCACGACTGCTTTCGGCGCCATCCTTTCCGGAGTGTCACCTACCGTTGGACAGCCCTGCGACAGACCAGTGCCCGGCGCTTCCGAGTGCACGACAGCGAATCCGCGCGGCACCCATTCGTTGATGAGGTCGTTCGAAATTCGCGGGTTCACTGCCTTGAACGGAATTTCTGGTTGATGCACGCGTTGAGGCGGTGTAGCTCCGACTTCCTGCTTCACATCCCACAGGTTTGCGCGAGGTCCGGATGTGCCTGAGAAGTAGGGACTGGACTCGTAGACGACGGAGACCTTGAGGCCTTCGGTTTCGGTCTGGCGCTGTCGAGTCACGTCAACGTGCATGCGGTCCGGCTTTCCGTCGCCGTCGGTATCGAAACCAGTTTCGACCCAGAGCTCCTGGTGGACCCAGGCGGTCGAGTCCTGAAAGCCAGGTACGATCTGCGCCATCCCGTCCTTGAAGACCGGGACCGTCTTGTCCTGCGCCTTCGCGACATGAGTCGGCGTGATGCCGAGCAGGGCGATGCAGGCGACAGCGATAATGGCGCGAAAGCTGGTGTGTCTAGCTCGGTAGTGCATCCAGGTCACTCCTCTGGGTTCAAAATTCTGTAACTGGGGTGGATCAAGGCGCCGGCGCCGGCGTGGTCTGGGCGCCAGCCGCGGTTTCGTGAGTTTCCTACATTAACGGATAAAGTATCCAATCCGCTGTAATCTGGGGCTTCGTAACCCGGTCCCTCAACCAGGAATCCCTTTTTTACTACTCCCGAGTCGCCTCGACGGTTGTCCAATCCGGACATTTTGGGGGCGGAGCGATCGCTGGACGCGGGCCGGGCACTTCGGCGTGCATCACGGTGTCCGCTACGCCCATCAACTCAACGTCGAAAATCAGCGTTGCCTTGGGCGGAATTGCCGGCGGACGGCCGAGTTCGCCGTACGCCAGCTGGTAGGGGATGATGAGCCTGCGCTGGCCGCCAACGCGCATTCCCTCGAAGCCGGCATCCCAACCCGCAATCACGCGCCGCGTACCCTGCGGAAACGACAGCGGCGGCCGCGCTTTGCCATTCTGCATCGTGTCTCTGGACGAGTCGAATTTCTTCCCGTTCGTGAGCCAGCCTGTGTAGTTGACGTAGAAACACTTGCGAGGACCAGCGACCGCGCCGGTTCCGTTAGTGATGTCGATATAGCGAAGCGAGAATGCTGTCTGCGTTGGGCCTGAAACTCGTGGGAGCGAATCCGGGAAGCGCATTCCGCGCGCGCACGCTGCAAGCGACACAACTGCTGCGAGGGTGATCCAGCGGCGCTTCATTGATCGTCCTGGGTTCAGGGGGACTATTCGGGACGGTGCGAGGCCGAGCCCGCCAATCTCCCGGAAATCTACGCCGGACAGCTCGTCGATGGCGGCGATCCATACGCAGAAAATCCCCGCATTCCAAAGAACGCGGGGATTTCTGTTTCCACATCCGCGCCGCTGACTGCACGTCAGCGGCGCGGATGTTACTTAATTCGCCGTGCCGCCGTGCTTGGTGGCCGCGATGAAGCTGGCGATGTCGGACTTCAACTGCTTCGCCGATGCCTGGTTGAGGTAGGCCATATGGCCGCTTTCGTAGTACTTGAACTCGACGCGATCGCTGTACGTCTTGTCGAAGCCCAGGTGATCGAAGCCGTACTCAGCGTTCGCGAACGGCGTCGCAGTATCGTAGTAGCCGGCGCCGACCATGACGTGAAGGTACGGATCCTTTGCCATGGCAGTCCGCAGTTCTTCGATCGTACCAGGGTATCCAGCGTAGCCGCCGGGGCCCCAGTCCCAGCGTCCGCTGTGGCCACCCATGTAGTACTGCAAATTGCTGGAGTAGCCGAGGTCGTCGTGGAGATAGTGCATGAAGGCGGACATGAATGCGCCGGTTGGTGCAACATCCGACGGGTCGTAATCCTGTCGCGTGCTTGACGCGTTTCCGTTGATGCCGATCATGCGGCTGTCGTAGCGGCCGAGCGTCTCGCGCTGATCGCGCAGCAGCTCTGTACGGAAGGTGCCGGCGTCGATGCGAAGATTGGTATTCAGCACGAACTGTTCTGACACTCCAGCGAGTCGCGCAACCTGCTTCGCAACGGCGCTGCGTTCGGCCGCTGTCAACTTGTTGCCCTTGGCGAGTGCTGTCATGTAAGGACCGAACGCGTAGTCGCGCGATTGCTGCACCACTTGTTGCAGGGTCTGACTCTGCAGATCCGCGGGGAGCCTCTTGTGGTACCACGCCGTCGCTGTGTACGTCGGGAGGAACGTCGAGTAGGCGATATCGTTCGTTGGCGACTGAGCGATGTACTGAAGATCAAGCACAGTTCCGAGAAGCATGATTCCGTTCAGCTCGATGCCCTCAGCCGACTGCAGGTGCGCCGCCAGGCCGGCGGAACGGAACGTTCCGTAGCTCTCACCGAACAGATACTTGGGCGACTGCCAGCGATTGTACTTATCGAGATAGTCACGGATGAACTCACCGAACATTGCGATGTCGTTCTGCGTTCCGGTGAAGTCAGCTGCCTTGACGCCCTTGGCTGGACGCGAGTAGCCGGTGTTCATCGCGTCAATCTGGACGAGATCGGTTACGTCGAGCGGGGAGTTGGGGTTCTCGACCAGGTTGTACGGAGGTGCTGGCTGGGAACCATTCGGCCCCATGTTCGGGTGCATCGGACTCATAATGCCCATGTCCAGCCAGATGGACGCTGAGCCGGGGCCACCATTATAGAAGAAGGTGACAGGGCGCGTTGTGAGGTCTTCCTGGTCCTTGGTATACGCGATAAAAAAGACGGAGGCTTTTGGCTTTCCGTCTTCATCTCGCAACACCATGGTGCCAGCGTGGGCCGTATAGCTGATGGACTTTCCGTTGATGCTCGTGGTGTGGTGCGTGACCACGATCTTTTCGATTGCAGGTACTCCGAGTGTATCGGAATCTTCGGCATTGGGCCTTGCGCCAGGCATTCCGGGCCGGGCGCCGCGTTGTGCCCCGGGTTGTACAGAGGGTGTTGTGTCGGGCTGTGCTCCGCGACCACCGCGACCGCCTGGCCGTTGAGGCTGCTGCGCGCTAGCGGCCCCGACTGCTAGAAGTGAGACTGCTGCGCTGAATAACAGCGGGCGCATTTGCATTACGAACCTCTCCATGGGTTGTGGTCCAGAATGGACACTGGAACTTTGGACGATTAACCGCGGATAGCCTTGAGGGCGGGCGTGCGTGGTGGCCCGGCCAATCCGGGTTTATTGCGTCCCATACATTTCGCGCGAGGCGGCGGAACTGTTGAAAATCCAGGGTCCTCACCAGGCTATGCCGTAGTCCTCACCATGATTGCTGGAGCCGCCCCACATGCTGTGGTGGGCCGAGTCGAAGAAGATCGCGTTTATTGGACCGGACGTTCGTGCGGCGAACTGGAGAGTGTAGCCCATCGCCTGAAGCGCCTTCCGCGTCGAGTCGGGCAGAGAGGTGGCGACCAGAATCTTTCCCGGTTCCAGCTCGTGGGCGCCGAACGATGAGCGCATCTGGAAGCTGTTGAAGTTCGGCGCCTCGGTTGCTTCCTGTACGGTCATTCCAAACTCAACCACGTTCAGGAAGAATTGCAGGAGATTCTGATCCTGTGAGTCTCCGCCCTGTACCGCGAATGCGAGATACGGCGACCCGTCCTTGAGAGCGAGCGTTGGTGTCAGCGTTACACGCGGCCGTTTACCCGGCTTAATGACGTTGAACGGGCCGTCCTTGGCGTACGTGACGAAGCTCTGGGCGCGTTCGCTGAGCCCGATGCCGGTGTTCCCCGCGATCACCGCGGGAACCCATCCACCACTCGGCGTAACAGAAACTACCCAACCTTCTGCGTCCGACGCTTCAATTGATGTCGTCCCTGCGTAGAAGTCGTTGTCGAACGCTGAGTCCGCGCGGGTTGCATTATCGGGGAAGAATTCCGCGGCGCCGGATCGACCGGATGACCGCGCGAAGTCGACGGACGATGTATCCTGCCTGGGTGGCACCTTGTCCTGCTGCCCGCTGCGCGGCTGCGCCTTTGCCGGCGCGAAGTCAGCGGGATTCCATTCTGCGAGAAGTTTCCTGAATGGATTTGTGTCGCCCTGGAATGGATAGGGATCGCCCGGCTTGACGTTCGGATCGTTCCTCATGGAGTCGATTTCGGCGAAGCGCGCCTTTGCATACGCCTTGGACATAAGTCCCTTGACCGGCTCGACTGGCGGAAAGTATGGATCACCGTAGTAGAAGTCGCGATCGGCGAACGCCATGTTCATCGATTGGTACACCATGTTGATGTACTTGGGCGAGTTATAACCCATGCTCCTGACGTCTGTGTTTTCCAGGATGTTGAGCGCCTGAAGCATGGCCGGCCCCTGTTGCCAGATAGGCAACTTGTACACTTCTATGCCCTTGTAATTCGTGTGCAGCGGTTCTTCGATGTGGACTTTCCAGTTGGCGAGATCCTCCATTGTGAACAATCCACCTTCCTCACGCATGCCACGCACGATTTCGCGAGCAATGTCGCCCTTGTAGAAACGATCGTATGCTGCGTAGATCGCTTGCTTGCGCGTCTTTCCTTGCTTCAGCGCAGTCTGCTCCGTTTCAACCAGCTTGCGCCACGTCGTTGCGAGGTCTTTCTGCACGAAAATCTCGCCGGGTTCCGGCGCTGGATGTGCGGTGCCGGGATGCGTGAGCATGACGGCCCTTGAGTACTTCCACTGTGAAAGCGTGTCCTTGTACGCTTCGATCGTATTCGATAGCTGGGCTTCCATCGCGTATCCGTCTGCCATCTGGATTGCGGGGGCGAGCACCTGTTTGAGCGACAGACTTCCGTATTCTGCAAGCATGGTAAGCAATCCACCGACTGTCCCCGGTGTAACCGCCGCAAGTGGGCCGTATTCTGGCGGATAACGATACCCGCGAGAATGGTAGTACTCCGCCGTTGCGCCAGTCGGTGCAACGCCGAGTGCATCGATGCCGATTACCTTGTGAGTGTGCGGATTGTAGATCAGCGCCTGTGTTTCACCGCCGCACGAAAGCGTGTCCCACATTGTGCAACCAGCCGCGAGCATTGCAGCCGCGGCATCGACGGCGTTGCCGCCTTCGGCAAATATCAGGGCGCCGGCAGTTGCAGATAGTGGCTTGCCGGTAATTGCGAGCCAGTGAGTTGCGTGAAGCGGCGGCTTCTCGGTCTGTGAGTAGCGCGGATCTTCAGCCTGACGTGGTTGCGCGGTTTGCGGGTGAGTCGCGCGCTGTGCGCGAGCGACGAGCGGTGCAAGTGCTACAAATGCGGCGATCGTAATCGGGGCGAGTCGCAGCCGCACGAAGGAATTTGGCTTAACCATGAACCACCTCACGGATTTGAAGTCGTTTTCGGTCGCGGGACGATCACCGCGGCCTTTCCTTTCAGCATCGTATTGAACGCCGTTACCTGAGCACCAAGAAGGTCATCGATACGAGCCTGGGTTCCCGTCCATTGCTTCTCAAGATCGCCAAGGCGCTCCTTCGCTCCGTTGGTGACTGGCATGTAGGAACCGTCAATCTGTCCGGCAAGATAGAGCCAGTCGTCGACGATGCCGTTCGGGAATCCGATTATATCCTGTCCATTCGTATGTTGCGGCTGCACGAGGTCCACACTCAATGAGTCGAGGTGCGCTTCCAGCTTCTTTCCACTGCTTGCAACTTCGCTGCTGTCCGGGAGGTCCGCTGCATGCGCAACGATCGTCTTCACCTGATCGCGCACGTCGTTCAGCCGCTTCGCGTCCTGGAAGATCATGTTGGAGCGTTCGGTTATCGTACGCATAATCCTATTTTCTTCCGCAAGCTGAGCCTCAGTCATGTGCACACGCGGGTCCTGCGCCACTTCCAGTGGTGCAGAGAACATCTTGCCATTAACCACCAGTTGAACGATGTACTGCCCCGGCATGACTCGCGATCCAGCCGTCGATCCGAAGAAGCTCATTCCTTTCGGTGCATCGAGTGCTGCAGCACGGAGGTCCCACACGAAGCGATGCATCCCTGGTGTGCCCGGTACCATTCCAATGTTATCAGCGCGTTTCGTCTTGCTCGAGAATTCGCGAACAGTGGTATGGGAAGCGTCGAGGATCGTGAGTTGCACCTTCGTAGAATCCGTGCCGGCACCGATGTCGTAATAGATGATCGCGCCACTCGGCGGATTGGCACCAGCATCGCTACCACCGCGCGGCGAACCCCACGATGTGAGGTATGCCCGGCGCGGGTTGAACAACCTGGAATCATTCGCGCCGACGGATTCTGCGTTCTGTTCAAGAGGCGTGATGTCATCCAGGATCCAGAATGCACGGCCCTCGGTTGACGCAACGAGATCACCATTACGCAGTTGCAGATCGGTGACTGGAACCACAGGGAGGTTCGCTTGCAGGCTCTCCCAGCGTTGACCGTCGTTGAACGAGACGTAGGCGCCAGTCTCGGTACCGGCGTATAGCAATCCCTTGCGCGCTGGATCAACACGTACGACTCGAACCTGGTCGCCGTCACGAATGCCGTTGACAAACTTGGTCCACGAACGGCCGTAGTCGGTGGTCTTGTATATCTGCGCCGACCAGTCACTCCACTTGTAGCCGTCGTATGTGATGTAGGCCGTACCTGCGTCAAACGGCGAAACTTCGATCGCGTTTACAAAACCCGGACGCAAATCCGTTGGAGTAACGTTCGTCCAGTTCGCGCCGCCATCCCGCGTGAGTTGCACCAGACCGTCGTCGGTTCCGACCCAGATGGTGCCGCTGTCGTGTGGTGATGGTGCGATGTAGTAGATCGTGTTGTAAACCTCGCCACCAGCGCCTTCGTTGGTGATTGGTGCACCGCCGGGGCCCTGGTGCGCCTTTTCGTTGCGCGTGAGATCCGGACTGATGACCGCCCATGTCTGGCCGCGATCGCTCGATTTGAACAGGCGGCTTCCGCCGTGATAAATCACGTTGCGATCCATCGGCGATGTGGTAATCGGCGCACTCCAGTTGAAGCGATACTTCTGGTTTTCCGGCGAAGTCGAAAGGCTGAGCGCCGGATACTCCATGACGCTTCTCTGCTCACGCGTTACACGATCGAACTCGGTGATCGCACCCTGATAGCAGCCCGCGTACAGAAAACGGGGATTGGCGGGATCGAAGGCGATGTGCGAGCTCTCGCAACCGCCAACCGGATACCAGTCAGACGTCGTGATGCCACCGCTCCCAGTCGCGCTTGCAATCGCGATCGATGTATTGTCCTGTTGCGATCCGTACACCCAGTATGGATACTGTGAATCGGTATTCACACGATAAATCTGACCCGTGGGCTGATTGTCCTGTGTGGACCAGGACGCTCCCCCGTCGAGCGTGATTGACGCGCCGCCATCGTTCCCGTTGATCATGTCATCATGGTTCAACGGATTGATCCACAGATCGTGATTGTCGCCGTGTTTGGCGCGCAGCGGCTGAAAACTCTTGCCACCATCGATCGATTTGACGATCGGTGCGTTCATGACGTACACGATATTCTCATCATGAGGATCTGCGGTGATGCGTGTGTAGTACCACGCGCGCGACCTGATCAACCTCTCCGCGGACAGGTGATGCCAGCTCTCTCCAGAGTCGTCGGAGCGATACAGACCGCCCTTGTCGCCCTCGGCTTCGATGATTGCGTAAACCCGATTCGGATTCGCGGGCGATACTGAAACGCCGATTCGGCCCACGATTCCAGTTGGAAGTCCGTGTCCGACCAATCGAGTCCATGTTTCACCTTCGTCCGTGCTCTTGTATATCGCGCTGCCTGGACCGCCGCTTCGTATCTGCCACGGAAGACGCTGAAAATCCCACATTGCAGCGTATAGAATGCGCGGATTGGATGGATCCATGCTCACGTCGATCGCACCGATTCCGTCGCCCGGATGCAACACGAGCTTCCAGCTCGCACCGCCGTCTGTGGTTCTGTAGATCCCGCGATCCGGACCTGGAGTCCAGCGGCTCCCCTCGGCGGCGACAATGACGTTGTTTGAGTTGCGCGGATCGATTGCGATCTGCGCGATCGAAATCGTTTTCTCGAGACCGAGCGACGTCCAGGTCTTACCTGCATCGGTGGACTTGTACATGCCATCGCCCCACGTCGACGACTGACCGCGTGGTTCGCGCTCACCCATTCCCGCGTAGATCACATTCGGATCGTTCGCTGCGACGGCGAGCGAGCCGACGGATCCCGTGTGAAGCTTGTCATCCGAGATATTGCGCCACGACATGCCGGCGTCGTCGGTCTTCCAGATTCCGCCGCCCGTTGCGCCCATGTAATACGTGAGCAGCTGAGTCGGGACGCCAACAACCGTAGTAACGCGACCTCCGCGATACGGGCCGATGCTGCGCCAGTGGAGGCCGCCAAAGCGTGCGGAGTCGAACGAGGCGGCGCCCGGCGCGCGCGCTGGAGAGAGGGAGGAGGCTGCGTGCTCGATGTGCGCATCCGCGCCGCGTTTCTGCGCCACGGCGCTCGACGGTGTTGCGAGAAGCAGTGAAGCGATGGCGACAGCCGCCGCTCTTGAGAGGCTCGGAGATGAAATTCGCATTGGTGGAATCGAGAAGCAGAGCGCGCGTAAGGACGGGCTCGGACAGAGTATATCATTTCCAGCACCCTGCCGCGAGGAACAGAGTTGTGCCAGCGGCCGGCGTCACGTTCTCCTCAGCTACAACTCGTCGCTCGCGCGATTGGCGCGTGGCGGCTGCCCGATTGCGGAAGCGCTCGTCATGCTGGCAAGACATTGGTGCGTAGGTCGCACGACGCCTCCATCCTCACACACCCGCGATGCTCCTCAGCTCGGGGTAACGAGGGTGCGCGTGAAAAGCTTCGATGTTGGGCCAGCGGAGAAACCATGGGCCGAACGCGTCGAATTCCGTCACCGATCGGAAGGCGAAATCCATTGCTTCATCGATTCTGCCGAGCGACAGGGCTGACATTGCGAGCCAGGTGCACTGGACGTAGCCAGTGACCGCTCGAGCCAGTAGCTCCTTATGGATAGCTTCTGCCTTGGCTTGGTCGCCCATCGCGACAAAAATCTGCGTCATCGTTGCCAGGACCCACGGGTGCCGCCCAGACATCTGGAGCGCCGGCCCTGCAGCCGAGAGCGCACCCGCGAGATCTCCGCTCCAGGTTCGAGCGAATGTAACAGCAAGGTGCGATGAAAATGCGTCTGGATTGAGTTCCAAGCTACGGATTGCAGCCAGTAAGGCGTCATCATGGCGCCCTAATAGTATCATTCCAATACTAGCGTGGCCGGCGCAAATCGCGCTAAGAGGGTCATCACGCAAGGCCCGCTCGATCTCGGCAAGTCCACGCGCATCGTCGTTGCGCAACAAAATCAGTCCCCAAACAGCGTAGAGACACCTGATTTCCGAGAGCATCGGGCTGACCGCAAGCGCGCGCTCGAACAGGTCCATAGCCAGCGGAGCGTCGAAGTCCGAAGTGAACGCAATGAGCGCACGGACACCCAGTGCCTCGCCGAGCTCCGGGTCAAGCTCGAGCGCGCGGGAGATCGCGGCCTTGGCGCGCGGTATGGCGTCGACCGCTCGCACCGATCCATACTGTGCGAGGACCCGAAGCGCTTCCGCGAGACCTACATGGGCGGGCGCATAGGATGGGTCGAGTTCGATTGCACGCTCGAAGCACTCCACAGCCTGCGCGATTCCGGTGCCGCGCTGCATCGTCAGCGCTCGTCCGCGGACAAACAGCTCGTACGCCGCGACCTGCGTGGTTGTGGGGCGGTCGGTATCGGCATCGGCTTTCACCAACGTCACCTGCAGTTTCGCCGCGATGGCGGCGGCGATCTCGTCCTGCACTACGAACACGTCGGTGAGGTCACGATCGTAGCGCTCCGACCAGAGGTGATAACCATCAGTCACGGAAACGAGCTGCGCGGTAATCCGGAGTCGATTCCCGGACTTCCGTACGCTCCCCTGCAGCACTGTAGTCACGTGAAGCTGCTCGCCAATCATGGCGAGTGACGCCTGTTTTCCCTTGAATGAGAATGCAGATGTTCGCGCTGCAACGTGCAGTCCGTCGATCCGTGTCAGCGCGCTCATGATATCCTCAGCGATACCGTCGCCGAAGTACTCGTTCTCCTTGTCGGCGCTGAGGTTTTCAAATGGAAGCACCGCGATCGACCGCTCGGGTGCCGCCTGACTGCCGGAACGCGTACCGGTTGCATTTTCGTGGAGAGCGGTGATAAGTGCACCGGCAGTCTCATAACGATCCGTCGGCGTACGCGCCAGCGATCGTTGCACTGCTGCGGCGATGGAGCGCGGAATACCTTCGCGTAGTGCGCACACATCGGCCGGTGTCTGCACAAAACGCTTCGCAATCACCGCTTGTACCGTTGGTCCCGTGAATGGTGGTTCGCCGACGAGCATCTCGTAGAACACGCAGCCGAGCGAGTAGAGATCGCTGCGGCCATCAACTGCCTCACCCACCGCCTGTTCGGGACTCATGTATGTCGGCGTCCCGACATTCATTCCAGCCTGCGTGAACGTCGCAGTTCCCGCGTCGCTCAACGCCTTCCCGATCCCGAAATCGGCGACGACTGCGTGCCCATCGTGGAGAAGGATATTTTCCGGCTTGATGTCGCGATGCACGACACCGTGCCGGTGCGCGTATTCGAGTGCGCTCGCTACTTCCGTCACGATGCGTAGCGCGTCGTCGATGGGCAATTGTGGTGTGCCATCGAGCAGTTCGCGCAACGATTGTCCATCGACTGCTGGCATGACGTAGAACAGCACGCCATCGACGTTACCAGAGTCGAATAGCGCGACGATGTTCGGGTGATTGAGTTGCGCGGCCAGATGTATCTCGCGCAGAAAGCGATCGACCCCAACCGAATGTGCAATGTCCTCCCGCAGCACCTTGATCGCGACCTTGCGGTCGTGCTTGACGTCGTGAGCGAGATATACGGTTGCCATACCGCCATGGCCGAGCTCGCGCTCGATAGTGTAGCGGCTGTTCAGGTCGGCGGTAAAGCGGGACGATGCGTCAGTCATGATCGGGTTTGCCGAATGTCTTGTCGATAAAGGCGAAAGTCGACGATAGAGCCTTCAGATTCGCGTCGCGTGTCAACTGTGGAGTCTTTCCGAGCCAACTGTGATTGGCACGCGTGCAATCCATATCACGGTAGGGTACCTAACTGTTCTACATCACCGCCAATCGGATCGTAGCTGATGCGCACTGATTAATGCAACTACAACAATACTACGCCGCAAGCGTTAGCGTATGCGGGTTAGCTTGTGCGGGCTACAGTGAGGCATTCATTAATGTCCGGCTAATTGTCGTACATTCCGTACAGTCAATTCCGGCGGCATGGGTCGGCCAGAGTACTGAGCGCAGTCATGACGATAGGCTTGGCCCATTCCGGTATTGAATCGAGAGGTGCTGTTTGAAGTACTGCGCCCGTCGCGGTTCGCAGCAACAGACGCGGTTCCGGGCGACCTCCCTGCTCCGGGGGCGACTCGGCGCTGTTGTCGAATATGGTGAGATCTGTCAGTCGCGGAAGCAGGCGAATCAGATTGTGTCGGCTGTGCACATAACGCTCCCGGATCTTCTCTTCTGGAATGTCATGACCACCCTCCGCGACGCGGGTCCGGACGCGAGCGATGTGCAGATCTACGCCTTCGAGCCCAACGTATCGCACGTGTACTTCCACTCCGGCATCCAGTGCTTGCCCCAGAAGTCGGGTAATGGTGCTTCCGCCGAGTGTAGTCTCGAAAGCGTAGTTGAGCCGTTCCGCGATGGCGCGCTTGAGCAGTCGCTTGCCCTGGAGCCACGCGGCGACGTTGGCTTGTGATAACGTGGCTCCCGGATTCACGGCCATTATGCGCGCGGTGGCTTCGTCAGGGTTGAAGTATTCACCGCCCGCCGCGCGAACGGCCGCACCGGCGACGCTACTCTTTCCAGCTCCGTTTACTCCTGCGAGTACAAACAGTCGGCCGCGATCTCCCGTTGCCGCAGTTGCGAGCCCCGGCGCTCTGACGGGCTGCTTCTTCACTAACCCTTCTTGCCTCGGCCCGCTGCCTGTTGTGCTGCCTTTCCCATAGCTGCAGGCGTCGCGCGGAATCCGCGCTCCGTTCCGGATCGGACCTTCGGTGTCTGCATGCGCGCCAGCATCGCATCGAACTCGCCAGTGAGGCTGTCGAGCGCCATGGACTCGGCGGACGCAAGTTCCCGATATCGCTCGACGGATAGCAGGACCACCTTCGGGACGTTGTGCCGAGTGATGATGACGGTATGGTCGCGGATCGCCTGCTCCATGACCCGCCCGAACTCGTTCTGGGCGTCGGTTGCTGATACGGTCACAACTCCAACACCGGGTAAGGCTGTCGGGGTACCGGATGGAGATTCAAGCTTGCGTTCGCTCGCAGGCGGTAGGCGTTTGGTTCTATTCATGCTGATCCTCCACTGTCGAGATAGTAGCTAATATCCATAGATTAGCTATTGTCGATGCATCCCGCAAGAAGCCGTCAGTCCAACGAACACCATCCCACCCGCGCCGACCTCACGCTCGATCGTGTATCGGTCAGAGAGTGCGGCCGCGAGGCGAGCGGCCGGCGTCTGCGTCAGGGAAGCTCCCGCTTGAGTTCAGTCATGAAGTTCTGCACCAGGATAAGATCCGATGCTTCCTGTTTTGCGTCGGCCGTGGCACCGGGACGGATCATCACGAATCGCTGGTCGTCTGGCGTCACATCGTACATGGTGTGGTCACCGCTGGTAACAAGCCCGTTTGTCGAGAAGAGACGCGTCTGTCCAAGCACAGTGAAGGACGGGGCCAGCTTCACGCGCGCAGAAATCATTTCGTTGTCGGCGCTGATGTAGAACAGCTCGTCGCCCTTGTGGCCCCAGCGCGGCGATGTTCCGCCTGCCGTCGATACCTGAATCTTCCCAGCACCCACCTCCGGGAATGGTCGCACGTAGATCTCCGCGTGCCCAGTTTCGTTGGAGCTGTATGCCAGCCAACGACCGTCCGGGGAAAGTGATGGCGCGAGCTCCTGAAATCTGGTTGCCATAATCGGTTTCGGTGTTGTATCAACTCCGATCTGCATCGCGAGGATGTCGGCATCACCCGGTGTTCCCAGTCCGGTGGTGAGCACGAGCCAGTGCCCATCCGGAGACTCGAAGCCATCGGCGAAACCCTGGAAGCCGTAAGCGCTGTTATGGTTCGTGGCAATGCGCTCGGCCGGAGCGCTTCCGTCGGCGCGCTGGCGGTACAACGCCGGCGGTCCAGCACGGGTGGACAGGAAGAGCACATCGCGACCATCGGGAGACCAGCTCGGGCGACGATTCTGTTCTCCCTCGGTAGTCAGCCGCGAGAGCGGGCCGGCCGGAAGTTGCTTGACCCATGTGTCTTCGCTTCGGCCGGGTCCATCCAACAGCATGTCAGTGCGACTGATTGCGAGCTGCTTTCCATCAGGCGAAAGTGCAACGCCATTCGCGAAGACATCACGCGACGTCGAGTCGACTCGCGAGACCGCGCCGGCGCGCGTGACCCACACTGGGTCCGCCTGAAGTATCCCGCCTCCGGTGGAGTACAGCAAGGAACCGTCTGTCGAAAGTGTGAAGTCTGCGGCGCCGTGCCCGTCGATTCTGACACCGCGCGCGACAAGAATCGGTGCGCCGGTGAGTACAAGATGGTCCAGGTCAAAGTGAGATGCCATCAAGGATCCATCCGCCAGCGCGTATAGCAGATAGCCCGGCGCATACCGCGCGTAAGTCGCTGTGACCAGTTTCTTGCGCGTCCGCGACTTGAGGTCAACTACATCGATGGTGTACTGATCGGGAGCGTCGCCGGCGCGTCGCATCCTGTAGATCACACCGCGCCCGCCAGGGAGCGCCTGCGGTCCCAAAACGCCGATCTCATTGCGTAAGGTGTCGAGCGGTGCGATGACTTCGCGGCCGGTGCCATCAGGCCGGATCCGCGATATGGAAGTCGCTCCGTCGAAATAGATATAGCCATCCTCTGCCCAGTCGGCGCTACCGCCTGAGAGAGTATCGCTGACCAGCGTCCGCGGCTTCCCGCCAGCGCGGGGAACAATTTTGAGTGAGAACGGTGTTTCTACCTCGAAGCCGATCTGCTTGCCGTCTGGCGAGACGAATATCGTGTACGCTCCGTTAGTACCGGAGATGGCGGTTGCTGCGATGGTATCAAGCGACCTGAGAAAGATCTGACTGCCGCCGCTGGGTCCCGTTCCCACATAGGCGAATGCACGCCCGTCTGGAGTCCATGCGAGCCGGTCCTGCGCGTTTGGTCCCAATGCCTGGCCAGCACCGAGTTCCAGAGCGAAGCGATTGACGTTCGTCGTAGCATCATCACCTCGTCTGTACCTGATAGCGAGCGCAGTCGCGGCCAGAGTGGTGACAGCAAGAATCGCGATGAGTGGCGTCGCATGACGCTGCCACCATGTTGTGTGTGCAGTTGTGACGGCGCGGCGCGTGGTTGTCGACGCCGGTGCCACGAGCGCGTCGGCGAATTGCGCCGCAGTGCCGAGCCGGTCTGCAGGGAGTTTCTCGAGCGCCGTAAGTACTGCATCTTCAACTGCCAATGGCACGCGTTCGCGCCGCGCGACGATGCTGCCGGGTTTCTCCGTCATCACCTTGGCGACGATCGCCTGTGCCGTTGGGCCGCTGAATGGCGGCTCGCCGAGCAGCATTTCGTATGTCACGCAACCCAATGCGTATATGTCTGATCGCGCGGTGATCTCGCGCTCGCCCATCGCCTGCTCGGGGCTCATGTAGCGCGGGGTGCCGAGCGACATGCCGGTCTCGGTCATGCGATTTCCGCCGGCTTTGCTCGCAGCGAGCGCGATGCCGAAATCAGCTACGAGCACGCGGCCGTCGTGCAGCAGGATGTTCTCGGGTTTGATGTCGCGATGGATTACGCCGTGCTTGTGCGCGTAGTCCAGCGCATCCGCGACCTCTCGCGCAATGCGCACTGCGTCGTCCACCGGGAGCTGTTTCTCGCGGTCGAGTCGGTCGCGCAACGACTCCCCTTCTACGAACGGCATCACATAGAACAGAAAGCCATCGGCCGCGCCGGAATCGAACAATGGAAGGATGTGCGGATGCTGCAGATGTGCGGTGGTTTTGATCTCGCTCAAAAAGCGATCGGCACCGATCACGGCTGCCAGTTCCGGACGTAATACCTTGATTGCTACGTCGCGATCGTGCTTGATGTCGTGCGCCAGGTAAACCGTCGCCATGCCGCCAGCGCCGAGCTCACGCTCGATCGTGTATCGGTCGCTGAGTGCCGAGGCGAGTCTGTCTATGTCTGGCATAAGAAGTCAAAGATGCGGCACAATCGTCGCGCCCGCGAGAAGTAGCTGGCTTTACTGGCCGGCTGGAAATGAAGGGCCCGAACCGTTGCGGGCTTACTTGCGGGTTACGCGGTCGTGGAGAGTGGATGCTGCCACCGTAGCCCGGCGAATCGGCTGTAGTCGCGATCGGTTGTGATGAACTCACAGCCCGATTCGATCGCGAGCGCGGCCAGCCATGCGTCGGGAATCAGATTTCCCCGCGCATCGGCGTCGCGACAGAGTCGCGTAAAAATCTCCCAGTGCCGCGCGCCCGGTTGAATCGGAACCGCGTTCGGCTGCTGACGAAACGCATTGGCGAAGGCCAGCGCGGCTTCGATCGGTGCGGGTGGATGGAAGATTCGGGGGTGTGTTACGATCCGCATGAACCCGCTCAGCACATGATCGGATACGGCATATGCCTCGTCGGATTGGACCAGGCTCATGAGCCAGTCCCTGTGAGGCCCGTGCTCCGGGGCGTCCTCGCGGAAGGAATAAACGAGGATGTTCACGTCAACGAGTCGCAGCTGCCTACTCCTCCATCAGTTCGATCAGCGCCGCCGAATCGTCGAGATCGACACCCGGAAGCAGCCCGCGACCGGCAAATTTGGGCAGCACGACCCGTTCTGCTGAGCCGGTAGTAGCGGCAGCTGTTTGAGCCTCGAGCGCTTCGAGGCCACGGCGTAGTACGTCCGACTTCGTGGCGGCGAGTCTATCCGTCAGCCGGTCGAGCCGGTCGCGGTCCGCCGATTGGAGATATACCTGCACCGGCTCTGCAACGCGCGCAGGTGGTTTCTTCTTATCATGATGGCCTTTCATGAATTCATGATATCGGCACTTTCGCGTAGTGTCAACGCTTGGCGATTACCGCCTGCACACTCGGGCCTGTGAGCGGCGTTTCACCATGGCCAAACATCTGCGCGTGCCCTGTCATCCGGTCGACACGCACAGAATGCCGCGCGTCAACAGCCGAGCCATCTTCGTCGTAAGATTGGATGGCTACCGTCGGCTCGCACGGCACTATGATGCCCTATCCCGGGAAGTTTAGAAATGTTTCGTAAAGAACTGTCCTTTCTTCACCAGATGAATCGCCCGATCTGCCTTGCGGTTGAGTCCGCACTTCTGTTGCTGGCTTGGGCGGCTCCCGCGGCTTCACAGGGGGCTGCGCAATCTCAGTCCCAGGTTGGCAGCCGCGCCAATCAGGCAAACTGGACGCTTGCGAACCGTTTCGACCCGACCGCTCTCAAGCCCGTGATGTACAGCGACGCCGTGCAGCCGCACTGGCTCGGTAAAACTGATTCGTTGTGGTATAGCTGGCGTGATCACACCGGCTCACAGTTCTACCTCGCGGTTCCGCAAACGAAAACAAAACGGGATCTGTTCGATCAGGCAAAACTTGCCGCGGCATTGACGGAGTTGAGCCACAAGGCGGTCGATCCAAAGGACTTGCCGTTCAAGACGCTCGACTTCACAAAAAACCATAAGTCAATTCGGTTCACCGTCGATTCCGTGCGTTACGACTGGAACCTCGCCGCGGAATCACTCAAGAGCCTCGGCAAGATCAAGCCCGATTCAGTGCTGCCCGATGAAGAGCGCGAGGAGACGACGCAAGTTACAGGCGGGCAAGGATCAGGCGCAGGTGGCAATGAGTTCCGCAACTTTTCCCCCGATAGCACTGCATTCGCATTTGCACGGAACCACAATCTGTATCTCGTCAATGTGGCGACGAAGGACACCGTCCAGATCACAACAGACGGTGTCAAGGATTACAGCTTCGGCTTCCGCGACACGACTGGCATACAACTACTTGACGAGAGCAAGAGAAAAGAAGCGCGCGAACGTGCGCGCGATCCACGAGTGCACGCCAATGTGATCTGGTCACCCGACTCACGCGCGTTTGCAGTGATCAGAACGGATTCACGTAAAGTCGGAGATCTTTATCTCGTCAACGTACTGTCCGAGCCGAGGCCGACGCTCATGACGTACAAGTATGCGATGCCGGGCGAGAAAGAAGTGCCGCAGCAGGAACTGTATGTGTACCGTCGCGGCGAGCACGCGCTCACGAGAGTGAATGTGAGCAAGTGGCAGGATCAACGTCTCATGGATGTGCACTGGGGTGTGGGTTCCGCGAAGCTTCGGCTCGTCCGTCGCGACCGACTGCAGCGCAACCTGGAGCTCGTTGAAGTCGATCTCGCTACAAATGCGGTAACTCCACTTATCAGTGAGACGGTTGAACACGCCTCGCTCGATCCGCAGCCCGTTCGTTATGTGCAGCGCGGCGGCGACATGATCTGGTGGTCGGAGCGCAGTGGCTGGGGGCAGTATTATCTGTACGACTATAACGGTCACTTGAAGCGCCCTCTCACAACCGGCGCATGGCACGCCGACAAGATCGCTAAAGTGGACACCGTACATCACGTCGTGTGGATCAACGGCGAGGGACGCGAGGCTGGCGAGAACCCGTATCTGCAGCATCTCTATCGCGTGAACGGTGATGGTTCGGCGTTCACACTCATGGATGCTGGCAATTACAATCATGATGAGACGCTGTCGCCGACTTATCGCTACATGGTCGACAACTACTCGCGTGTTGATGCTGTACCGCAATCTGTAATTCGTGACGCAACTGGTCACGTCGTCATGAAGCTCGAGGACATGGATATCTCGCCGTTGACAGAGCGTGGCTGGAAACCCGCCGAAACATTCGTGGTGAAGTCGGCAGATGGTGTCACCGATATCTACGGAAATATGTGGAAGCCGTTTGACTTCGATTCCACAAAGTCATATCCAATCATTGCACATGTGTATCCGGGCCCGCAAACCGAGTCCGTGAACAGCACATTCCGCGGAAATGCTGGAGAGCAGCAACTCGCTCAACTCGGCTTTATCGTAATTCAGATTGGCAACCGCGGCGGTAGTCCGCTGCGCTCGGTGGCATATCACCGGTACGGCTACGGCAACGCGCGCGATTATGCGCTCGCTGACAAGAAGGCAGGTATTGAGGAATTGGCGGCTCGGCATCACTGGATCGACCTCCAGCGCGTTGGCATCTATGGGCACTCCGGTGGTGGCTTCCTGACAGCCGCTGCGATGCTGCAGCCGCCTTACAATGACTTTTTCAAAGTTGGTGTCTCGGAATCGGGCAATCACGACAACAACATTTACAATCAGAACTGGAGCGAGTGGAATTACGGACTGCGCGTGGGAACGTCGAAAAGCGGTGACAGTACTGGTCGTCAAAGGGGAGGGAGAGGCGCGGCTGGCGGCCGTTCTCTCACGACTGCTGTTGTCGACACGACTGCATCTGGTGACAGCACACAGTTCGAGATCCACGTGCCGACCAATGTTGAGCTCGCGAAGAATCTGAAAGGCAATCTGCTACTCGAGACCGGCACGATGGACAACAACGTCCATCCCGGCAACACCATTCGCCTGGTCAACGCACTTATCAAGGAAAACAAGCGGTTTGATTTTATGGTGTACCCGGGCAAGCCGCACGCATATGGCGACATGGCGCCGTACGCGAATCGGATGATGATGGAATACTTTGCAGAGCACCTGCTGCACGATTACTACCGCGATGGTGCTTCGTACCAGAAGTGATGGGGTGACTGTCTCACGGCAGCAGCGGGTCCGGTTTGGGTTGCGATTCCAGTCTGATCTCTCTCGCGCTGCCGACGGGCAGGTTGAGCTCGCCTGGTTCCCATCCGATATCCCGCAGTATCACATGATATTCGGGGCGCGATTCCCACTGTGGCACAAAGAGCTTGAATCCATGCCGGCCGGCCATCGCGAACAGTGGCTGGCCGGCTTCCGCACTGTGACGCAGGTGCTCCAGCGCTGCGGTACTGTGGCCCGCCCACTCCGCCGCGCCCGCAAGCCAAACGTTCTCCACGTACTCTTTGCTCGAGCGCGCGAGCAACTCCTGATAGAGTTCTTCGGCCTTGCGTGATTGTCCGGCGCGGCCGTATCCCATGGCCAATTCGCCGATAATCCACACATGGCGTGCTGACGCGTCCGCAGTCGCTTCACCCAGTTGGATTGCAGCGGCAAAGTCACCGGCGTAAAACAGAACTCGCGTCAACGTGAGGTGTGAGTAAAAGCCTTTGGGATCGAGTTCGACCGCGCGGCGCGCCTGCGCTACTCCCGCTTCAGGCCGGCCTGCATGTGCGTACAGCAGCGCAAGATTGGATCGCGCGTACGCACTCAGCGGATCCATCGCAACTGCGCGCAGGCCCTCACTGATTGCCTCGTCGAAATCACCGCGAAGGTAACCAAAATCCCAGAGTGATCGCGCCGATTGAATTTCGACGTTGGCTCGTCCTAGCGCAGCGGCTCGCTCCCATTCGTGTCGCGATGTGACTCTGTCTCCCTCAGCGGCGGCGAGGAGCGCTGAGGCCATGCGCGCTTCAGCCAGTTCCGGATCCAGTGCGACTGCGCGCGAAGCCATCGCGCGAGCGCGTGGCAGGGCAGCCTCCGGACGCATTGCACCGAAAATCGCCATCAGTGTCAGACCGTCTGCAAGTGCCGCCAGGGCCGCTGCATAGTCTGGCGCAAGCGCGACCGCCGATTCCAGGCTTGCAACACCACGCGGGAGCGACGGGCCGCGCTGACTCACGAGCGCGCGCCCTTTCAGGAACAGTCGATACGCGTCGAGGTTGTCCGTGCCAGCGCGCACGAGTGGCGTTGCGCTGCTGTCGAGGAGTGCAACCTCGAGTTTGGTGGCAACTGCGTTGGCGATCTCATCCTGAATTGCAAATACGTCGGCCATTTCACGATCGAACCGCTCCGACCAGAGATGCTCACCGTCAGCGACTCGCACGAGCTGAATCGCGACGCGCAGTCGACTGCCGGAGCGACGAATACTGCCCTCCAATATAGTGCTGACGTTCAGTCGGTCGGCGATCGTGCGAAGATCCTCATTCCTGCCCTTGAATGAGAAAGCCGACGTTCGAGCAGCCACGCGAAGGCCAGGTACTCTGACGAGCGCGTTGATGATTTCTTCCGCGATACCATCACTGAGGAATTCGTCTTCCGGGTCCGGGCTCATGTTGGCAAAGGCGAGCACTGCGACCGAGCGGGAATTTGTGCGGTCAGCCAGAGCCGCCGCACCGGGATCGCGCAGCAGCGAGATCAACTGCGCGCCGGTCGTGACACGATCGTCAGGGTCACTCGCAACTGTCTTGCAGAGTGCGGCATGTAGCGATGCCGGTACGCCGACCTGCGAAAGGAACTCCGCCTGCGGGCGCTGAGCAAACTTGAACGAGCGCGGCGACGCTCCGGTCAGCATCTCGTACAGAACGCAGCCGAGTGAGTAGAGATCGCTGCGCCCGTCAACCGGGTCACCGACAGCTTGCTCCGGACTCATGTAGGCGGGAGTGCCTACCACCATTCCAGTCCGCGTTGTGTTGGCAGCGTCATCCGCAGCGGCGGCGGCCTTCCCGATGCCGAAGTCTGCGACCAGCGCATGACCTTCGTGCAACAGGATGTTCTCCGGCTTGATGTCGCGGTGTACTACACCATGTCGGTGTGCATAGTCGAGCGCATCGGCAACCTCGCACGTGATGCGCACGCTGTCCTCAACCGGCAGATGGCCTTCGTTCTGCAGCCGGTCGCGTAGCGTCAGTCCTTCCATCGCCGGCATGACATAGTACAGAAACGTCTCTGCGCCAAGACTGCCATCTGCATTCGTCGTGATTGCTTCGCCCGAATCATGCAGCGGCAGGATGTTCGGATGATTGAGTCGCGCTGCCATGCGAATCTCTCGCGTGAACCGCTCCGCGCCCATCATTCCAGCAACGTCGTCGCGGAGGACCTTGATTGCCACCTCGCGATCGTGCTTGCGATCGTGCGCTAGATAGACGGTCGCCATGCCACCGTGTCCGAGCTCACGCTCGATGCGGTATCGCTCGGCAAGTGATGTGGCAAGCCGCGCCGCATACTCAGTCATTCAAATCGTCTCCGTCGCCGGGTCAATCAGGTCCCGGCGGACAGACGTGCACGTTCATGCGCGCCATTAGCACACCGAAGCGGGGATCGGACTTCAGCGGGTCGAACATCGGATCGCAGCTCACCCCCCAGGACGCGGGAGCCTGCTCGCGTGCGTCGATGCTGCGGGTCAACCATCGAAGTGCGGCTTCGTGATCGCCGATTCCCATACGCGCCAACGCTGCGGCGTACGCCGATCCTCCCCTCGTCACCATCGCTTCAGTAATCGCGAGCTGACGGCGTGCCTCATCGTTCCGTCCCAAACGCGCGAGCGCGGCGACGCTCAGAGCGGCGCGCTGGGCTGCTCCCGCCCGGTCTCGTCCGGCACTGTCCAGTCGCTGCGCCGTCGCGAGCGTCTTTAGCGCTGAGTCGGGATATCCCATCAGGATGAATGCCGGCGCGTAGTTGATGTATGCGAAGTCGCTGAGCGGATCCATTGCGGCTGCGCGACGTCCCGTAGCAACCGCGTCGGCATATTGGTGTTCGTCATACAGGTCATTCGCAATCTCCGCGACGACAATCGCCGACGTTGGATCGAGCTGCTCCGCGCGTCGTTGCTCGTTCAGTGTACCAGGGATGTCACCGCGTGCGTAGAGGAGGTCGGCATGCCAGTGGTGCGCTTCGGGGCTCAACGGTTCGAGTGCGAGAGCGCGACGGAAGCTTGCTTCGCTCTGATCCCAATCCCATCGCGCGATGAGTCCGTATCCCTGGGCGATGTACGCGTCCGCGAGTGTGGAGTCGCGCGCGATTGCCCGTGCCGCGTTGCGCAGGCCGGCGGTGATCATCGTATCGCCAGTCTGCTGTCCGCCAGTGGCCGCGCTGACAGCGGAGAGTTGCGTGTACTCGGGAAGTACCACCTGTACCATCGCAAGATCCGCCATCGCGCGCGCGAACGTACTATCGCGATGGATAGCCTGGGCCAGGAGTGACGTCGCGTGCATGAGATTGGCGGTGCCGCGCCGCGCGAATAGATAACGTGCCTGCAGATACAGATCGTACGCCACCTCGTCCGATGTCCCGCGATCGAATGACGTCGCGCTCCCGCGCGTCACCGCGAGGCGATCATGCAGTGCGACGGCCACGCGGTGCGTGAGATCATCCTGCGCTGCGAATACATCGCCCCCGTCGTGCTCAAACTCGTCGCTCCAGAGCACAGAGCCGTCGCGCACGGCAACGAGTTGCGCCGAGAGCCGAATGCGCGGTCCGGAGCGGCGCACTGCGCCTTCGAGTACCGTCGCCACATCAAGGCGCCGACCGGCGGCCATCGCATCAAGGCTGCGTACTGCGGGCGCAAACGCCGCGCTACGTGCCGTGACGCGCAGTCCCGGAGTCCGACTGAGCGCGGTTGTCAGCTCATCGGCCAGACCGTCGGCGAAATATTGCTGTGTGGTGTCTCCGCTGAGGTTTGCGAACGGAAGTACCGCGAGCGTATGCGCGCCAGGCGATGCAACGGACGCGGCTAAATTCCCGCGCGCGCGCCACGCGACACCGCCGATAACAGCGATCATAAGCAGCACGGCAATCGCAACTACCGTTCGACGCATGCCGGTCATGCTACCGAATCCTAGTTCCGCACTCGGCGCACTCAGCACATCGACCAACGCTGCTGCCGAATCGGGCCGCCGCGCCGGATCCTTTTCCAGACAACGCATGACAAGCGCAGCCAGTGCGGGCGACACACCCGTCGCTGTCCGGCGCAGCGGCGATGGTGACTCCGACATGTGCGCCGCCAGCAACTGCTGCGGCGAGGTACGGTTCGCGAACGGGTGCTGCCCCGACAGCAGCTCATACGCAACAACGCCCCATGCATAGATGTCCGCGCGGTGATCCGTCGCAGGATCTCCCGCGGCCTGCTCGGGCGCCATGTAAGCCGGTGTGCCAATTGACGTGCCGAGCTGTGTAAGCGTGCTTCCTGGCGTGACAGTCTTGGCTGCGTCGATTGCCTTAGCGATACCAAAGTCGGTGACCACCGCGATGCCGTCCGAGAGGAGTATGTTCTCGGGCTTGATGTCGCGATGGACCACACCGCGCCGATGCGCGTAATCAAGCGCATGTGCCACATCTGCAAGCACCTTCACCGAAGCCTGGACGCCGAGCGGCACACCACCAGCAAGACGCGCACGCAGCGACTCGCCAGCCACAAACGGCATCACGTAGTACGGCAGCGCATCGGTGATTCCCGCCGTGATCACCGGAACGATGTGTGGATGCTGCAACTGCGCGGTTACCCGTACTTCGCGCTCGAAGCGCTCCGCCGACAACTCCTGGACAAGCTGCGCAGAGAGTACCTTGATTACGACATCGCGTCCCAACGCATCGTCGCGTGCGCAGAAAACGCGTGACATGCCGCCGCCGAGCTCGCGCTCGATCGTGTATGCATTTCCCAGCGTGCGCTGCAGCCGGTCGCGGAGATCTGTCGATGACGGCGTCATTTCGCAATCCGCGCCGTGTCATGTCGAATCAGCACGTACGTCGGATCGAGATTGTACCGGCGCAGTATCGTCATGATGTGCGGACTCGGTACGAGCTCCCTGGCGTAGGTAACGCCGTACGTCGGCCACTCGTCACCATCGCCAGCAGCCGCATGGTCCAGCGCTGCACTGGCGCGCGCGGTGTCCCCCAACCCGTTGTACGCAAGGTCGAGCGCGGTCCAGCGAGTCCATGTATTCTCCGGTGTCGCTTCCAGCTGCCGCGTCAGCAACTCGGCTTCGTGCCGGTCGCCGTTCCGGGCAAGCACGTATGCCGCCTCACCGACGCGTGCGGGCTGCGACGAAGTAGCAACAATACGGTGTGCGTACGACCGCGCGGAATCAGCCATGCCGGCGCGATCATACGCGAGTGCAAGCATGCAGAGCGAGGTGATGCTTTGCGGCTCGAGCGCGAGTGCGCGACGTAGCTCGGCGGTCCCTTCGGGGATCTCTCCTGTGCGGACTTCGGCCCAGCCAAGATAGGCGGCGGGCAGAAAGTACAGCGGATCTCGAGCTTCCGCGCTACGGAATTGTGGTATTGCCTCGGCTATGCGACCCTGGTTGAAGAGGGTGTAGCCGAGCCTGTAGCGTGCGTCCGCATTGTTGGGATCGAGCGCGATTGCTCGACGCAACTCGGACTCCGCATCCTTCCAGTGAAACTGCTCCGCGTCGACGTATCCGAGCGCCTGATATCCTTCCGACAGCGTCGAGTCCAACCGTATCGCGCGCTCGGCAGCGGCGCGCGCGCGCGGCAGAACGTCGCCCGCGTGACTGCTGAGGTAAGACGGCGATACCGTAAGCGCATTGGCGAGTGCGGCCCACGCGCGCGCAAAGGTCGAATCCTGCGCAGTTGCCTGATCGAGCGTCGAAATCGCGTCCGCCAACCCAGGTCCGCGGCGCCGGTACAGATACATTCCCTTGAGGTACAGATCGTACGCAGTCACGTCGCGTGTTCCGCTCGCAGCAAGCGACCGCGCACCAGCTCCGCCGAGGGTGACCTGCAACTGACCGGCGATCGCCCGGGCGATGTCGTCCTGTACGGCGAAGATGTCTTTTGCAGGCCGCTGATAGTTCTCGTGCCACACGACTGTTCCGTCGCTTGCATTCGAGAGTTCCGCGTTCACACGAATCTGATCGCCTTCACGCCGGACAGTACCATCCAGAACCGCTCCGACATGCAGTGCCGCGCCTACTTCCTGCGGCGTTGCGTTCTTCCCTCCGACTCGGGCAGATGACGTGCGCCCGGCGAGTCGCAAGCCTGGAATCTGCGAGAGAGTATTGCTGACCTCGTCGGCGATGCCTTCGGCCAGGTAGGTGTTGGCGGTATCGCCGCCCATCGACGTGAAGGGGAGTATCGCAAGCGACTTGTCGCTTGATGCTACTGGCCTGGCGTTACGAAAATGCCAGATCGTTGCTCCGGCCGCGAGCGCGATGACGACCGCTGCGCCTGCAAAGAGTGAAATCCGCCTGGTGTGGTGTTCCGGCACAGACTTTGGCGGCGTGATCGCCTCGCGCGAAGTGTTCGCGGACTCCATCTCAGCGAGTAGCTCGTTGGCTGATGCCGGACGCTCTGCTGGATTCTTTGCCAGGCATCGCATGACGAGTGCAGCGAGTTCGGCCGGAACCTCCGGTCGTCGCTCCGAAAGCGACGGGGCCTGTTCCGTAACGTGTGCGGTGATGAGTGCCTGCATCGTTGTGCGCGTTGCGAACGGATGCGCGCCGCCGAGCAGTTCCCATGCAATCACGCCCCAGGCGTAGATATCAGCGCGTTGGTCTGTACCCGGATCACCAAGCGCCTGCTCCGGCGCCATGTAAGCTGGCGTCCCGAGCGACACGCCTGCCATCGTGATTGCGTTGGTCGAACCGCCGTCGATCGTGCGCGACGCAACGATTGCTTTCGCGATCCCGAAGTCCGTGACGACCGCCGCGCCACCAGATAGCAGAATGTTCTCAGGCTTGATATCGCGGTGCACCACGTGTTCAGCGTGTGCGTATGCCAAGGCGCGTGCTACATCGCGCAGGATGCTCACTGCCTCGGGAATACTGAGTGGCAAGCCGGTGGCCAGTCGTGCGCGCAGTGACTCGCCGCGTACGAACGGCATCGTGTAATAGGGAAGATTTCCCGAAGTGCCCGCGGTGAGCACCGGCACGATGTTCGCCTGCTGCAGACGCGCCGCGAGTTTCACTTCACGCGCAAATCGCTCAGCACTCAATCCCTCGGCGCTTTCTGGAGCAATGACTTTCACCACGATGTCGCGGCCGAGTGCCAGATCACGCGCGACGAATACGCGCGACATACCGCCGCCGCCGAGCTCGCGCTCAATGGAGAAGCTGTCGCCAAGTGTGGACTGAAGTTGTTCGCGGAGATCCGTCAACGTCTGTTCAGCCGGTGATTGCGTCGAATTTGAGCTGTGCGTAGCGACGAACTACAGATGTCATTTCGAGTCGCGCGTCGACCATTGTCGATGCGTCACAAAGGTACAGTTCAGCCGTGCGTGAGCCGCGCGTCCGGTGACATCAATCCCCAGTAAACAATTGTATTTAACGGAGCAACGTTCCAAGCATTCCAGCGGCCCCGGTAAACATACGTACCCCGCGGGTGGCTGTCTAATCGGATCGCTGGGACGGCGAAAAGCTTCAGATCGATCTTGTGCAGGATCCTATCCGTTCGACATCTCCACCCACGTCGGTGCATGATCGCTCGGCTTCTCCCATCCGCGCACGTCCCGGTCAACACCAGCGCCAGTGAGACGTGTCGCGGCCGAAGGATTGAGCAGCAGGTGATCAATGCGCAATCCAGCATTCCGACCCCATGCATTCCGAAAGTAATCCCAGAACGTGTAGACCTTTTCGCCCGGATTCAGCGTACGCAGCGCATCCGTCCAGCCTTGCGCAACAAGCCCATGAAATGCATCCCGCACTTCGGGAAGGAATAGCGCATCAGCCTTCCAGCGTTCTGGATTGTAGACATCGAAATCCGTGGGGATCACATTATAATCGCCTGCAAGTACAACCGGCTCATCGCGCGACACGAGTTCTTTCGCATGCTCGGTCAGACGTGCGAGCCACTTGAGCTTGTACTCGAGCTTGGGGCCGGGCGCTGGATTTCCATTCGGAAGATACAGACAGCCGATCAGCACACCATCAACCACGGCCTCGATGTAACGACTGTGCAGATCTTCCGGATCACCGGGCAAGGCGCGTCGTATTTCACTGGGCTCGTACCCACGCGCAAGAATCGCAACGCCGTTCCAGCTCTTCTGCCCGTGCCAGATCGGATGATATCCTGCGTCTCTGATAGCGGCTTCCGGAAATTTATCCTGAGGCGCCTTCAATTCCTGCAGGCACGCAACGTCCGGCGCGCTCTCGCCGAGCCAGCGCAGCAGGGACGGAAGATGACCGTTGACGCCATTCACGTTGTAAGTCGCGATCTTCATATCACGTAGTAACTTGAGTGTCAGGCCCCTCGCTGCAAGATAATCTGTTCAGCGAAGGCGTCGCCTGAATTTCGGAGAGCCCACAACGAAAGTCGAGATATGGTCGGATATCGCATGTCCATGGTGCTACATCGGGAAGCGGCGGTTTGCGCGCGCCCTGGAGAACTTTTCGCACCGCGACGACGTTGATATCATATGGCGCAGCTTCGAGCTCGATCCCGCTGCTCCCAAAACCACCGGGCTACCAGCAGCAGAACACCTGGCCAGCAAGTATGGTGTCTCGATCGACGAAGCGCGTGCGATGGGTGCCAACACTGCGTCGGAAGGGAAGAAGGAAGGGCTCGAACTGCGCTTCGATCGCGTGCAGGTTGCCAATACCTTCGATGCACACCGGCTGATTCACTTCGCCGCGGAGGAAGGTCGCGCCGTGGAGATGGTCGAGCGGCTGTTCGCTGCGTATCTGACGGGCGGAGCGGCGGTTGCAGACATCGATACGCTGGTGCGTCTAGCGGTTGAAGTCGGACTCGACGCCGATGCGACGCGCAGCATGCTGGAAGGACCCCGGTTCGCGGACGCCGTGCGCGCAGACGAAGAACGCGCGCGACACTTCCGTATTACCGGCGTCCCGTTCTACGCGATTGATGAACGATACGGCATATCGGGTGCACAGCAGTCCGAGTTGATGCTTGACACACTACGCAAGGCGTGGGACGAAAGCGCCGTCGGAACGGAAGGCGCTACAAATTAGCTGCAGTGCAGTTACCGCTGGAACGGATCCACGGACTCCTGCTACTTCGCCGACAACAACGCGATCTTCTTCCTCGCATCCGCGACCTGCGGTTGAAGATTGGGGTCTGCGTTCTTCCAGAGATCCGCGAACGCTGTGTAATGTGCAATCGCGCGCGCCCGGTCGCCCTTTGCCTGATACAACTCGCCCAGTCGTCGCTGAACAACGGACAGCGCCACCATGTCGTCGGCCAGCCTGTCGATCGACGGCGTGCGGAGGTATTGTTCGAATCTCGCGATTGCTGAATCAGGTTGGTTTGCCCGGTCATACGCTCGGCCGGTCTGGAACAGAACATTGATTGGATCTTCGCCAACTGGTCCGTCTGGAAAGCTATCCGCACGCTCGAATTCGGTAACGGCTTCGAGTCCCCGATTCTCGGCGAGAGCAATCTCGCCCTGAATCCAGTGTACGTCCGGCGCGTGACTGAGTCGCGCGGCGGTGTCACTGATCTGCGCAATTTGAGCTAATACTGCCCGTGCGCGATCGGTACGCCCCAGCATTGCGTAAGAAGCGCCAAGAGCGCCGTATGGGCGATCGGCCTCGGGCAGGTTCGTGATTGGCAATGCCGCAACCGGCGCGTCCAACCGCTTCGTTGCACGATCCCGGTCTCCACGAAACCACCAATCCAGCATTGCAAACGATATCGAGTCTGTGAGCGGTGGGTTGGTGGACAGGCCGGCGTCACGCTGCATCGCGGTAGCCTCGCCGTATAACCGCTGCGCATCCGTCACTCTACCATGAATGACGGCGAATTGCATGCGTAATTGCCGCATTGCCTGCCGCATGCCGGTGTTAGCAGTCGCACGGTCGACGCTGTCGGCAATTCGCTCAGCCGCCGGCATGTTCCCCGCGGCGTACTTCGTCATTACAATGGCCTGGAGCACACCAGGACTCGACGGGAATTTCGCAAGTGCATCGGTGAGCACAGAATCAGCGGCAGCATCTTTCCCCTCCACGGCCAGTACAAATGCGAGATTCGTTTTGAAGAGTGAACTCGTTGGGTTCAACCGTGCGGCCGCCCGAAAGGCAATCTCAGCTTGGGGGTATTTTCGGAGCGACAAGTAGTTCACACCCAGATTGTTCTCCCCCTCCAGCGAATCACCGGTTGCAATCAACGCCTGGTACGCGGCAATGCTCTTGGGCCGATTCAAGTTGACGCCGCTGCCGTAATAGGTCCCCTCGGTCAGGTACCGTTCCTTGTCCGTAAGACGCGACCGCAGCTGGAACGCCTTGGACACGGCGGAATTGAGCGCTGATGCCGGATAACCGCCGTTTTGATACGCCATGGCAAGCTTGCGCCACGCCATTGCAAAGCCGGTGTCGATGGCAACCGCCTGTCGAAGCAGCGGGATTGCTTTCTGATAGTCCTGTTGATCGTTGAATATTCGACTGCCTTCAGTGTACGCCTTCAGCGCTTCATAGGACCCAGTTGTTACCTGCTCGAGCGGAGGGCTGTCCTGCACATTCTTGAGCGACTCGCCAATCTTGCCGCGCAGCTTGCGCGTCACCTCGTCCACACCTGATACGAGCTGTGACGGACCGTCAACAGTTGTCTGATACGACGCCAGCACATCACCCGAATCTGCTGACACGAGACGCAGTGCAATGACGAATCCGTTGCCGAGTCCTGTAACGTCGCCGCTCACGATCGCCTTGATCCCCTCCCGCGACGCCAACTGCCGCGCCACTGTCGGGGTCAGTGGTGTGGTTGTCGGGAGTTGCATTCGCGTCAACGCGGCCGCGACGCTCGCCGGGCTGAACAGTGTTATCGAATTGGACTGGCTCAGATTCTGTCGTACGCCCTCGGCGACTACGTGACCGACGCTTGAATCAGCGTGGCTGGTGGTGAATTCAGCCACGAGTACGGGGTCGCGTTGCGACAGACGTCCCTCAGCGAGCAATGACCCGACGGGTCCGATTCCGAAGGCACGCATCACCATGTACCCAACTACAAGCACACCAAACACGCCGAGCGCATACACGCCACCACGCGTTGTGCGCTGCCACGAAACGTGCGGACTCGCGCGCAGCGCGATGGTCGCCATGGTTCCGTGCTCCACCTGGTGGCCGCCACCTGCGGTGATAGCTGGTGTTGTCGTGAGTGCGCGACGTGTCACACGCTGTACGTAGCCGGTGAACAAAATCACAGGCAATCCGAGCGCCATCACCGCGAGCGCGCCAGGCATTACCCAGTCCGGGAGACCTATGGTGATCGTCGCCGCTCTCACCACAATCGCAACAATGATGACGGCTACGGCGTAGCTGATGAGTGCGCGCCGGAATGCGCCGGGCCCCTGCAGCAGCACCGGTGGAAGTGCGGGCGCTCCCCAGCCGCTTGTTGCGACGTTGAGGGACACGATAATCTCCGCGGCGCTCTGCGGCCGGTCGTCTGCATCCTTGGCAAGACACCGCATCACGAGATCGCACAGGGCAGCGGGTGCGTCCGGTCTGAGCGACGAGATCGGCTTGGGAGTTTCGCTGATCTGCGCCGCGAGAATGCGTTGCGGTGTGCGATCGTGGAACGGCGGATGTCCTGCGAGAAGTTCGTAAGCCATGCAGCCGAGCGCGTAGATGTCAGCGCGCGCATCGGTATCCGGATCGCCAACTGCCTGCTCAGGCGCCATGTAAGCTGGCGTGCCCATCGACGTTCCGAGTTGCGTCAGTGTTGCGCCCGCGCCGGCTGTGCGAGATGCACTCAAGGCTTTCGCGATTCCAAAATCCGTTACGACAGCAGTGCCGCCGGAGAGGAGTACGTTGTCGGGCTTGATGTCGCGATGCACGACTCCGCGCTCGTGCGCATACTGGAGCGCGCGCGAGACGTCGCCGAGTATTCGGACGATGTCCAGTATTTGAAGGGCCGGCTGATGCGCGAGTCGGGCGCGCAGCGACTCGCCTTCCACATACGGCATGGTGTAGAAAGGCAGCCCGTCGGTGTCGCCAGTCGATAGCAGCGGTACTATGTTCGCCTGCTGAAGCGAGGCGGCCAGCCGGATCTCGCGTTCGAAGCGCTCTGCGCTGATCCCGGCGGCCAGTTCGGGCGAAAGGACCTTGACGACAACCTTTCTGCCAAGCCGCAGCTCATCGGCGAGGAAGACTTTCGACATGCCGCCACCGCCGAGTTCGCGTTCGAGCACGTACGTGCCGGACAATGTCGCCTGCAGCCGGTCAAAAATGTCAGCCATGCGGTCGCCAATATTCGGGAAGACTACGCTGGACGAATCTATGGTATAAAGCCCCGTCCGCCAGCCAGCGCAGGCGGGCCCCGACTTCAGAGCTTATTCATTCTTGTGTCCGCGAGGCTCAGGAGCGACATTCGAGGCTGGCGAGACACCTCCAAACCCCGAGATGACCATGCTATTCCGCCCCGTACTACTGCTGGCCCTGGTTGCCGCACCCCCATTGCTTGCCCAGACCACTGCCTCGACGCGCTCGGCCGATTCCGAAGTGCGGGACCAGTGGGTCACCGTGAGCAAGTATCTAGCTCGTTCTGCGGAAGCGGTGCCGGAGTCGTCGTACGCGTACAAGCCGGTCGCGACGGTACGAAGCTTCGGCCAACTCATCGCTCACGTTGCAGGATCACAGCAGATGTTTTGCGCAGCGGTGCTCGGCGAAGCCGTACCCAAGGAAGATGACTTCGAGAAGCGCACAATGTCGAAGGCAGAACTGGTTGCAGCGCTGGATGCGTCGAACGCTTACTGTGCGCGTGCCTATCAGGTACCGTCGTCTCAGCTTGGCGCAGCGGTCGAGATGTTCGGTCAACACTTTACCAAGGGCGGCGTTTTGGTCCTCAATGCGACGCACGACAATGAGCACTACGGAAACGTCGTGACATACATGCGCATGCTTGGAATGGTACCACCGTCGAGTCAGCCAGCTCAGTAGCCAGTGCGCAACCGCCTACGCTCCGATTAGCGAATAAGGTGTGCGAGCCGAAGTGGTTGGATGAACTACGGGTTCAAGGCACCGTCTGACTGAAACAGCGGAAGATACTTCCCGATGCGGGGGAAACCCATCATACTGTCGCAGCGACGAGTGACGGCATCCGGTTCGAGCGGCTTAGTGAAACTCGGCCATCCGGGCCTCAGCACCGCCTGTCCCCGAGTTACGGATTCCGATATTCTCCCGGAACGCGTACATTTGCGACAGTCGCCCTTCCTTCGAGAGTGAACCATGGACCCAATTACAAACCGTTGCAGGCTGGTGTTCCTCACCGGCGCGCTCGTTGCGCCAATTCTGCTCACATCACCAGCTGCCGCCCAGACTTCGACACTGCCGAGCGAGACGCCCGCCCATTTCACGCCGGCTACCTCGTCGTTCGATTACGTCCGGCGTGATGTCATGATCCCCATGCGCGACGGTGTCCGACTCCACACCGTAATTCTCGTTCCGAAAGGCGCGCGCCGTGCGCCCATTCTCCTGACGCGTACCCCGTACGACGCCACCGCCACCACGACCTACGCCAATAGCGCGCATCTCGCACCTAATCTGGCGGGCTACGACAACGCGCTCGACGTCATTATTCCCGGCGGCTACATACGCGTCGTTCAGGACATTCGCGGCAAGTATGGCTCCGAAGGCGATTACGTCATGAATCGCCCGCTCATCGGCCCGCTTAATCCAACCAAGGTCGATGAATCCACCGATACGTACGACACCATCGACTGGCTGATCAAGAACATCCCCGAAACCAACGGCAACGTCGGCATACTTGGCATCTCGTACGACGGCTTCGAGCCCTTGATGGCGCTCGTCAATCCGCATCCAGCCCTCAAGGTCTCCGTTCCCATGAACCCCATGGTTGATGGGTGGATGGGCGACGACTGGTTCCACAACGGCGCGTTCCGCGAACAGAACATGCCGTACATTCTTGAACAGGAAGCGACGCGCGACAATTCAGTGAAATGGTGGACCGACCACTTCGACGACTACGATGTGTATCTCGACGGCGGTTCCGCGGGTGACCTTGGCAAGGCTCACGGCCTCGAGCAGGTCGGATTCTGGAACAAGATCCTTGCACACCCGAGCTACGACTCCTGGTGGTCCCAGCAGGCGATGGACAAGATTCTTGCTGCGCAGCCAATAAAAATTCCTGTGATGCTCGTCGCGAGTCTCTGGGACCAGGAAGACATCTACGGCGCGATCGCGGTCTACAAGGCGATCAAGCCAAAGGACACCGACAACAAGGTCTTCCTGGCCTTCGGGCCGTGGTACCACGGTCAGGAGATCCAGGACGGCAGTTCACTCGGCGCCATAAATTTCAACAGCAACACGTCATTGTATTTCCAGAAGCACATTCTGGGACCGTTTCTCGCACACTATCTCAAGGACGGTGCACCGCCCGACAGTGTCGCGCCCGTTAGTGCGTACGTAACCGGAATTAACCAGTGGGAGCGTCTGACATCATGGCCGTCCGGCTGTGCCAGTGGATGCACAATTCATCCAACACCACTGTATCTGGAATCGCACTTCAAGACCGGTTTCACGGAACCTGCGTCCGGCGGCACCGCGTACGACGAATACATCTCCGATCCAGCCAAGCCAGTTCCGTTCCGGAGGCGCCCGAGCCAGCCAATTGGCTACGTCGCACCACTCACGTGGGAACAATGGCTCGTCGATGATCAGCGTGAAGCGTCAGGCCGCACCGATGTGCTCGCATACGAATCCGACGTTCTCACCGCGCCGCTCAAGATCAGCGGACAGCCCATCGCAAATATTGTAGCATCGACGAGCGGCACCGATGCCGACTGGG
>Ga0207933_1000113_pt1 | contig 82379 bp, 87 predicted proteins | sample NGESurdeep092012_4_FD_184488 | JGI IMG/M metagenome (GOLD analysis project Ga0207933, IMG submission 184488) | Arctic peat soil microbial communities from Barrow, Alaska - NGEE Surface sample F53-3 deep-092012 (SPAdes) | ecosystem: Environmental > Terrestrial > Soil > Wetlands > Peat ...
CAAGACGGGCCTGCGCAATCTCGAACTCGCGTATCCACAGAAGACCCGCGCGGAGCGCCTGAAAATTCTTCGCGACGAATACCGCTCCCTCGGCTGGCAAATGGCGGAGTTCTGCCAAATGTCGAAGTACACACCCGAATCCGCCACAAAATTCATTCGTTACGAAGGCCTGGACAACTGCCTCGCAGCCCGCGCCAGGGGTAACGGCGTCCTCGTTGTCACCGGCCACCTCGGCGCGTGGGAGCTTTCGAGCTTCTACCACTCGCTGATGGGCCACCCCATGTCGCTCGTCATCCGCCGCCTCGACAACCCCCGCGTCGATGCGCTGGTCAACACCATCCGCACCCGCCACGGCAACCGCGTCATCCACAAGGACGACTTCGCCCGCGGCCTCATCACCGCCATGCACGCCGGCGAGACCGTCGGCATCCTGATGGACACCAACATGACGCCGCCACAGGGCGTTTTCGTCCCCTTCTTCGGCATCGAAGCCTGCACCGCATCGGGCCTTGCGCGCGTCGCCCTGCGCTCCGGCGCGGCGGTGCTGCCGGGTTTTCTGTTGTGGGAAGAATCGGAGCAGAAGTACGTCCTCCACTTCGGCGAAGAGCTGGAACTCATCCGCACCGGCGACGCAGCCGACGACATTGTCGCCAACACGGCCTTGTTTACAGCGGCCATCGAGTCGTACATTCGGCGTTATCCCGGCCAGTGGCTGTGGCTGCACCGCCGCTGGAAGACCCGCCCCGAAGGTGAAGGTAAGCTCTACACATGACCACAGCAGAGATCGCCGAACTCGTCGCCGCCCAACCCGGCCCCCACGCTGAACGCGACATTCAGCGCGTTTCAGCCTTCGCCGATGCCACTGAGAACACCCTCGTCTTCGCTCAGGATGAAGTAGCCGTCGCCACCGGGCTTGCGAGCGCTGCCGGTCTCATCCTCGCCCCACTCGCCACGCCCAGCGAAAATCCCCGCATCCTCCGCGTCCGCGATCCGAAGTATGCCTTCGCCCTCTGCGCCCGCGCACTCGCACGGCAACCGGACGGCCCGCTCATCCACCCATCCGCTGTCATAGACCCCACGGCCACCATCGGCGCAGGAACCCGCATCGGCCCGAGCGCAGTCGTCGAGGCCGGTGCTGTGATCGGAGCAGACTGCATCATCGGCAGCCGCGTCACCCTCTGCGCTGGCGCGCAACTCGGCGACCGCGTCATCGTGCAGTCCGGCGCGGTCATCGGCTCAACCGGCTTCGGCTACGTCCGCAACCCCGAAACCGGCGAGCACATCCTCTTCCCCCAGCAAGGCTCCTGCATCATCGAGGACGACGTAGAAATCGGCGCCAACACCACCATCGACCGCGGCGCGCTCGGCGAAACCCGCATCGGCCGCGGCACAAAGATCGACAACCAGGTCCACATCGCCCACAACTGCATCATCGGCAAGAACGTCATCATCGCCGCGCAGGTCGGCATCTCCGGTTCGTGCACCATCGAGGACGGCGCGGTCATCGCGGGCCAGGTCGGCCTCGGCGACCACGTCACGATAGGCAAAGGCGTGATCCTCGGCGGCTCGGCCGGCGTCTTCCCGCACAAGCACGTCGAAGGCCCGGGCCAAATGTTCATGGGCATCCCGGCCGAACCGCTCAAGGACTACCTGAAAACAATCGCCAGAGTCCGCCGCCTTAAGTAGCTCCACGTCCTCCTTCGCGAAACTTGGCGTTAAACTTCGCGAACTTTGCGTCAAAGCGTTTGCCCTTCGGAGCGCCCCATGCCCATCGTCGTCGTCGGCGGACACACCCGCAACATCGGCAAGACCAGCGTAGTCGCCGGCCTCATCGCCGCCCTGCCCGACCGCCGTTGGACGGCGATCAAGATCACGCAGTTCGGCCACAACGTCTGTTCCGCCAACGGCGAGCCCTGCGACTGCGAAACCGCCGACCACACCATCGCCATCAGCGAAGAGCGCAGCCGCACCAGCGGCACCGACACCGCCCGCTTCCTCGCCGCCGGCGCCTCGCATTCTTTCTGGGTCCGCACCCGCCAGGGCCAACTCGCCGACGCCATGCCCCGCCTCCGCGCGCTCATCGCGGACGCCGAAAACGTCATCGTCGAATCCAACAGCATCCTGCGCTTCCTCCGCCCGGATATTTTCATTAGCGTCCTCGACCCCTCGGTCGCCGACTTCAAGCCCTCCGCGCTCCGTTACCTCGACCGCGCCGACGCCGTCGTCATGCCCGAAGCGACAACGGTAATCGCATGGAAAGATGTCGCACCCGGCCTCATCTCACACGCACAAAAATTCTCCATGACCCCCGGGAATTTTTGCACCATAGAACTCTCCACCTTCGTCGCCAACCGCCTCAACGAAATCGAAGCCCCGTCTCAACTGGCAACTCGAAACTCGTAACTCGCAACTGAAAAATAATCCCCAACCACGACTCTAAACCGAGGCAAACTCCTCAACTGACGACTTCCCTGCCAGCCGCATCACCAACCGCTCCAGCACCAGTCGCTTGTCCGGAGGGCTCGACCGCAACTCCACATCCGCCTTCGCAATCAGCCGCAGCCCGCGCGTCAATTCGCCGCGGTCGCGATAACGCCTAGCCTGCGCGATCAGCTGGTCCGCCGCGAACGGCGCCACTCGAAACCCGGGCCACAGGACCTGCCACATCGCGCGCTGGTCCTTCACCTGTTTCTCGTTCAGCACCAGCATCTGACGAAACGTTTTCGCCAGCATAAAAATGTGTCCGATCGCCGCTTCGTCTCCACCCTCCGAAGCATTCAGCAGCCCGTGCAGCAGCGCCAGCGCACGCGGCGCATCCTTCATGCTGATCGCGTCGGTCAGTTCATATAAACTCCGCTGCTTCGCCGCCGACACCATCGTCTCCACGTCGACCACCTCCACCCGCGCCGCCCCCTGCGCGTCCGCATACAGCAGCAATTTTTCCAACTCGCTCTTGATGGTCAGCATGTCCGCGCCGAGTGCATCGACAAGCTCACGCGCCGCGTCGTCGGTAAATCGAATCCCACCCCGCAACGCCTCCGCAAGCGCCCACTCCGTCGCGTCCTCTTCCGTCACATGCTGCAACTCAACCACGCCGCACACATCGCCCAGCGTCTCGCGGATCCGCTCTGCACGCTCCTTGTCCTGCATGTCCATCCGCCGCACATCGCTCGGCAGAGAAATATGATCCGCGACAAAAACAATCAACGCCGCCGGGTTCGGCCGCCGAAAATAATCGTCGATGGCCGCAAACTCATCCTTCTTCTGCCCGCGCCCATACAGCGTTTTCACGTTGCGGATAAACAGCACCTGGAACGGCGCCATCAGCGACGGCGTCTGCGCAAGATCGAGCGCCTCGAAGATCGATGTATCGCCGAGATCGAGATCGTGCAGGCAAAAATCGCGGCAGTCGCTCGGCAGCAACGCCTCCAGCACGCCGCGCCGGCACATCTCGAACAGGAAAGCCTCATCGCCCAGCAGCACATACCCCGCCCGCCGCGACTCGCCCTTCACCTCGGCAAGAAAGCGCTCGACCACCGCGAAACTCCGCAAAGTTTTTGCCATCAAAAAGACTCCAGCATGTCGCTCACCACGGCCTGCGCGAAATCCCGCGACATGCGCCGCACCGCCGCGCCGTCTTCCTGGATGAACCCGCTCAAATCCTGAGTCGACTGATACTGCTCGCGCCAAGCGAACGCATCGTTGCGGTATAGCACCTTGCCATCATGCGCCGTCAGCACCACCTGCGCCGTCACGGTCACCAGATAGCTCGATGTCTGCCCGCTCGAGGGATCGTACGTAAGCGGCGCAATCGTCTGGCTCAGAATCGTGCCGCGCAGCACTGCATCCGCATCGGCGCCATTAAACGTGCCATCGCCGCTCGCCGTCAGAACGCGATACTTCGTACGTGTATTGAGTTCGCGCACGACGGCCTCGGTAAACACCGTCTCCGTGCGATACGCCTGCACCTTCGATTGAAAGATCGGCACCGCCAAGGTCCTCACATTCGCGGGCACATGCGTCGCCGCGCCGACCGCGTGATATCCGCAGCCACCAAGCAACAGCATCGGCAGCAACGCGAGTGCGCCGAGCTTCCTCACTTCTTCTCCTCTGCGTGCGGCGTGGCGGGCGCGGGAGTTTCAGAGACCGCGACATAATACAAATCTCTCGCCACCTTGAAATCCTCCTGCTTCCCGCTCCACGGCATCGTCTTCCACTCCGCCGTCACCGGCGCAATCATCGTCCAGTGCTGCGGATCGCCCACCTTGATCGGCATCGCAAACCCAACCTCCGCCGCCTTCCAGCGATATGCCACCGTACCCGCATCGAACTTCAACTCCAGCACAGGCAGGTCCGCGTGACGCAGATACTCATTGAAGAACGGCGTCAGGTTCATCCCCGTCCGCACATTCCACCACGCGACAACATCTTCCGTCATAATCTGCTGATACTTGAAGTGCTGAAAGAAATCATGAATGTCGGCGAACCATTTCTTATCGTCGTCGATCACGCTGCGCAGTGTATTCAACATCAGCGCGCCTTTGAAGTACATGTCCTGCGGCGGCTCCGCATTCGTTCCACGCTCCGGGATAATCGGCCGCTGGTTCTTCGCATGTTTCGCCAGCCCAGTCCCATACAGAAGCGAATCCGCACGCCCCCAGCGGTACTCCACATACAGCATCTCGAGATATGTCGTCCATCCCTCGTGGATCCACATATCGGAGCGGTCCTCGGCCGTAATCGCATTGCCGAACCACTCATGCCCGCTCTCGTGAATGATGATGAAATCGAACCGCGGCGAAATCCCCACGTAGGTCCAATCGCGGTGCAGATAGCCATTGTCGAACTTGTTGCCATACGCTACTGCGCTCTGGTGTTCCATGCCCGCATACGGCACCTCGATCAGCTTGTACCCATCCTTGTCGAACGGATACTCGCCAAAATAATGCTCATACGCATCGAGCATCCCCGGCACCTGCTGAAACTGCTTCTTCGCTTTATCGAGATCTTCCGGCAACACGTAATAATCCAGCGTCGTCAGCCCATGCTTGCCGCCGAAATGTTGATAGTCCCCAATATTCAAGGCCACATCGTAGTTGTTGATGCCGTAATGCACGCGCCAGTCCCAGCGCGTATATCCATCGCCGAGATCGTGCTTGCCCTCGAACCTGCCGTTCGAAACATCCATCAAGCCGTTGGGCACGGCGACGGAAATCTCCATCCCTTCCTGCGGCTCATCGCGCCACTGGTCCTTGTTCGGCCACCAGACGCTCGCTCCTTCTTCCTCGCACGCGGTCGTAATCCACGGCTTGCCCGCCGCATCTTTATCGAACGTGAAGCACCCAAACCGGCCTTGCTCGACGGGCTTGCCCGAGTAGGCAAACACCACCTGATACACATGCCCTTGGCGCAGCGTGCGCGGAAAATCCACCCAGACCGCCCGTTCTTCGCGCGTATATTGCAGTGCCTCGCCCTTCAGCTTGATGCTCTCGATCGTCCATGTCGGCGCCAGATCCAACTGGATCCGCTTGCCATCCTGCAACATGCGAAACCGCACGGTGTTCGTTCCCACAACCGTCTTCGCCTCCGGGTCGACGCGAATGTTCAGGTGGTAGAACAGCAGATCGTTGTTCGCGCGAAACGGCCCATATGCACCGCGCAGCAGGTCGTCCTTGGTCGGCTCCGCATGAAGTGGAACCGTCTTCCCCGACCCCGGTGTGTCCGCCACCGGCGCCTTTTTCGTTGCACTCTGCGCCGAGGCCGCAACGCCCAACGCCAACCCCAGACAAACCGCGCTTACCATCGAACGCTTCAACATGCATTTAGCCTACCGCACCGGAGCGCCCGCCGTTAAAGCTTGAGAGAGAACGCCGCGGCCGGACGGCCTGATGCCGCACGCCAACATGCAACTCGCCGGCACGCTACTTGGACAGCGAGAGCGTGAAGGTCTGGGTAGGGAACACCGCCCGCAGCTCCAGAGCGCCGCCCGCGGCCTGCACATAGTCGCGCAGCGTGCTCAGATGCATGTCGGCTTGCTTCTCCATCCGGCTTATCGATCCCTGGTCGACACCGAGCCGCATCGCAAGCGCGGCCTGCGTGAGACTGAGTTCGCGCCGCATCATGTCGAGACGAACTTCTTCGATCAGTTCGGCGGACTTCCTGCGGTGGGCTTCACGCTCTTCGGGAGTCAACTTGCGGTACAGCTCGTCCTTCAATTCCTGCCATTTGCGCGCCATCGTTTCTTTCCTTTCCTTTTATTCGCACTCCAACTCGCGAAGGTGTTCCGTGTAGATTGCGTCGGCTTTCGGTACGAACTCCTCATACCATCTGTTGTTGCCGGTTTTATCGCCGCCGATCAGCAGCATTCCCGCGCGGCGCGGGTCGAATGCGAAGAGAATCCGATACGGACGCCCCTCGTGCTGTACACGGAGTTCTTTCATGTTCGCGTACTGCGAACCTTTGATCGTGTCCGCATACGGTCGGCTCAACAGCGGCCCAGACTGTTGCAGCAAGTCCACACCGTGGGTCACGGATTTTTGCTCGGCAACCGAAAGCGAATCCCACCACGCTCCAAATTCGTCGGCGAATTCGATGTCGTATGCCATAAATGTATTATGGCAATAATGCCATATGGCGTCAACACCTTTTATCTACAAACCGTACAAGAGGCCGCCTGATGCCGCACGCCAACAGATCGCAACGGAACCCTGGCCGCCCATTATCCAGGAGCGGCCTGCCTCGCCGCCCTCCTCCCCCAATTGCGGCAGCCGCCAGCTAAAACGCATCTGGCGCCGCCGCCTCCACACCTGACGGCCAGCAAAAAGGGCAGCCCGCAAGGGGCTGCCTTTTCACTACACTCTGTCCTCTACACTCTACCCACTGCTTTTACGCCTGTGCAGCGTGGCCTTCGTTGAAGCCGGGCTTGCGGCCGGTGTCCGGCTTCAGCACTTTCTGCGTGTCGTCCGGGCCTGAGTCCGCGGCCGCCAGCGCCGACTTCAGCGGCGGCAGCTCCCGGTTCTCGATAATCATCTTGATCTCCGCGGCATCCAGCGTCTCGCGCTCCAACAGCGCCGCCGACATGCGATGCATGATGTCGTGGTTGCTGTCCAGAATCGAGTACGCCGACTTGTATCCCGCGTCGACGAAGATGCGGACCTCTTCGTCAATCTGCTTCGCCGTATCGTCGGAGAAGTCGCGCGCCTGGCCGATCTCGCGGCCCAGGAACACTTCCTGCTCCTTCTTGCCAAACGTCATCGGGCCGAGGTTCGACATGCCATACTCGCACACCATCGCCCGCGCCAGCGCCGTCGAACGCTGAATATCGTTGCCCGCGCCGGTCGTCATCTGCTTCAGGAAAATCTCTTCCGCGCAGCGTCCGCCCATGAACACGGCAAGCTGCGTTTCGAGGTAGTCCCGCGTCACGGTGTGCTTGTCTTCGGTCGGAAGATGCATCGTCACGCCCAGCGCCATGCCGCGCGGAATGATGGTCACCTTGTGCAGAGGATCGGAGTGCTCGCGCATCGCCGCCACCAGCACATGGCCGGCTTCGTGATACGCGGTAACCCGCTTCTCTTCGTCGGACAGCAGCATCGACTTCCGCTCCGCGCCCATCAGCACCTTGTCCTTGGCGGTTTCGAAGTCGAACATATGCACGGCCTTGCGATTGAACCTCGCCGCCGTCAGCGCCGCCTCGTTCACCATGTTGGCGAGGTCCGCGCCAGAGAAGCCCGGTGTCCCACGAGCCAGAACGTTCAAATTCACGTCGTCGGACATGGGGACCTTCTTCGAGTGGACCCGAAGCACTTCCTCGCGCCCGCGAATGTCGGGGCGGTCCACAATCACGCGGCGATCGAAACGCCCCGGACGCAGCAGCGCCGGATCGAGCACGTCGGGGCGGTTCGTCGCGGCGATCAGGATCACGCCGTCATTCGCCTCAAACCCATCCATCTCAACCAGCAACTGGTTCAGCGTCTGCTCGCGCTCGTCGTGTCCGCCGCCAAGGCCCGCACCGCGATGCCGTCCTACAGCGTCGATTTCGTCGATGAAGATAATGCACGGCGCATTCTTCTTGCCCTGCTCAAACAAGTCGCGCACACGGCTCGCACCGACGCCGACAAACATCTCCACAAAGTCCGAACCGGAGATCGAGAAGAATGGAACGTTCGCCTCGCCCGCAACCGCGCGGGCCAGCAAAGTCTTGCCCGTTCCCGGAGGTCCGACCATCAGCACGCCCTTGGGAATGCGTCCCCCCAGCCGCTGGAACTTCTGCGCCTCGCGCAGGAATTCGATGATCTCCTTCAACTCTTCCTTCGCCTCATCCACCCCGGCGACGTCCTTGAAGGTAATTTTCTTCTGCTGCATGCTCAGCAGTCGCGCGCGGTTTTTGCCAAAGCTCATCGCCTTGTTCCCGCCACTCTGCATCTGCCGCATCATGAACATGAACAGCCCCACGATCAGCAGGATCGGCAGGAACTGCAACAGCGCACTCATCCACAAACCGTTCTGCGTGTCCTTGATGGTCACGTTGACGCCGTGCGAGTTCATCGCATTGTAGAAGTCCGGATAATTCGCCGGAATCGTCGTGTGGAACTTGTCCTTGCCGTCCTTGGACTCACCCGTAACATCCGTCCCGTTGATCGTGACCTTGCCGACCTTGCCTTGCGCGGCATCGTTCATGACTTCCGTCATGGTCTGGGGCTTGTCGTTGGTGGGCTCGAAATTCTTGGAGAAATATCTCCACGCCATGATCATGCAGCCGACCATGAGAACCCAAATCAAAACCTGTTTAACTGTCGAATTCAATCCGCTTCCTCGTTTCCCCAAACCCAGGACGCCAATAGCGCGTGGCCCCTTGCTCGCGTCCCGCAAAACATCTCGCTCATCCGTTAGACGCCGCCGCACCCCCCTTTGGGTGCAATTTCGCGGACGTCAAAACGACGCGATCGAGAAAGTATCTCAAAGTTTATTCTACTCTCGCGTCCACAATTTTCGGCGACGTTCGTACCATCTACTAGTACGTTCAACCCGTTACCGAAGTTCAGACAGCCCTCCAGAGCCTCAATTCCCTTGCCGACCGCTCCGCCCGCAGCCCGCCGCGCAGCTCCAGCCGGCTTCCCACCCTGCCCGTAACGCCCTCGTAGCCACCAAATCCGCCCAGCGCCAGCAGCTTCGCCGTCTCCTCAAACGACAGGCGGAAACCCACGCTCCGCGCCGCCGCCCGCACCACCCGCCGCCGCATCGCGGAGCCTAATCCCTTCAGCCGCTCCAGCTCCAGCGCGACCGCCGCCTCCCCCACCGCCGTTCCGACGGCGCGGCCACCGCCCCGCACCGGCTTCCCGGGCAGCAGCAACAGCGGCAGCAGCTTGCCCACCTCCGCCTCCCAGTGCGCCTGCTCATCCCGCGCCAGTTCGGCCACATTCGCCAACATTTCATCCACTGCGGGATTGAAGCTCCGCAGCATCGGCATCAGCTCATGCCGCACCCGGTTCCGTGTCAGCGACACATCGGCATTCGACGCATCCGACCTCCAATCCTGCCCCCGCGCCCGCAAATACGCCTCCACCTCCACCCGGCGCACCCCCAGCATCGGCCGCACAATCCGTCCCCCTTTTTTGACTATGCCATCCTGACCCTGAGCCTGTCGAAGGGGAAGGACCTGCTTCTCGCCCGCCCCCACCCCAAATTTGTCATCTCGACCGGAGCGCAGCGCAGTGGAGAGACCCGCAGTTGGACCGGCTACAATCCCCTGCCCCTGCACCTCCGGCGAAATCCCCCCCAACCCCTCCGTCCACGCCCCCCGCAACAGCTTCATCATCACCGTCTCAGCCTGATCGTCGAGCGTATGCGCTGTCGCGACCACATCCGCCGCCCCACTCTCCAGCAACCCCCGCAACGCCGCATACCGCAACTCCCGCGCCGCCTCTTCGACCCCCTCCCCCTCAGCCGCCTGCCGCGCCCCCGTATCCACCCGAAACACCGTCAGCGGCACATCCACCCGCTCGCACAACCCCCGGACGAACGCCTCATCCCCGTCCGCTTCCACCCCACGCAACCCATGATGCACATGCGCCGCACTCACCCCAACCCCCAGCGCCGCCTTCTCTTCCCCCAGCGCCACCAGCAGAGCAACCGAGTCCGCCCCACCGGAAATCGCAACGCACACTCGCTCCCCCGCCCGCAACAGCGTCCGCTCGATCTTCAGACTCGCCATCTTCGCAGCCATCGCACCAATCTAGCTCACCCACCCCTGCACAATCTACGATGAAGCCATGCCAACCATCCGCCGAGCCACCGTCGACGACGCAGCCCTGATCACCACGCACCGCCATGTCATGTTCGCCGACAACCAGTTCGCCACCGAAGACCACCTCACACAGATGGATGCGGCCTTCGAACCCTGGGTCCGCGCGCATCTCGCCAACGGCAGCTACATCGGCCTCCTTATGGAAGACGAGCAGACGAAGCAAATCCTCGCCGGCGCCGGCATCTTGTTTCACGACTTCCCGCCGCACTGGATGGACTTCGAGCCCACCCGCGCCTACCTGCTCAACTTCTACACTTTGCCCGAAGCGCGCGGCCACGGCCACGCCAACTTGCTTCTGCGCGCATGCGTGGAAGAGTGCCGTACACGCGGCGTCGCGGTCGTCACCCTCCACGCTTCACGCTTCGGCCGTCCCATCTACCAAAAATTTGGCTTCGAGCAATCCACCGAAATGATGCTCCGCCTCAACACCTGAGCCGCTCTCTCTACGCTCTACACTCTACCCTCTACACTCTGTCTTGCTATACTCCAGTTCCTATGTCTGTCTTCGTCATTCTCCCCGCCGCTGGAATGGGCACGCGCATGGCCCCCCCCGGAACCCACCCCGGGCCGTCTCCCAAGCAGTTCCTCTCGCTCGCCGGAGCCCCGATCCTCCTGCACTCCCTCCGCGCCTTTCTCGCCGTCCCACGCATCTCCGCCATCTACGTCGCCGTGCGCGAGCCGGAGCAACACCGCGTCGCCGAACTCATCGCCGAGCACCACCTCACGGACAAAGTAACGGTCGTCACCGGCGGCGACTCCCGCCAGGACTCGGTCGCCAACGCCCTCGCCGCGCTGCCGTCGACATCCGCTGAAGATATCGTGCTCGTTCATGATGCCGTCCGCCCGCTCATCGACTCCCCCACCATCGACCGCGTCATCGACATGATCGAAAAGCACGGCGCCGCCATCGTCGGCATGCCTGCCGTCGACACCATCAAGCAGGTCGAGCGCACCGCCGACGGCGCCCTCATCACCTCCACCATCCCCCGCGAGCGCGTCGTCCACGCCCAAACCCCGCAGGGCGCGCGCGTCCCGCTCCTGCGCCGCGCCTTCGCCGAAGCCGCGGCGGACGAGTTCGTCGGCACCGACGAGTCCTCGCTGCTCGAACGCGCCAACATCCCCGTGTACGTCGTCCCCGGCTCCTCGCGCAACTTCAAAGTCACCCAACCCGGCGACCTCGAAGTCGCAGAGTTCTACCTCGCCGGCTAGCATTGTCATCTCGACCGAAGCCGTCGCGCACTTTGCGACGGCGCAGTGGAGAGATCGCAGCATTCCGCTTTTGCCGTTGCCTGTTCTCTTCCTGTCTCGTCACAAACTTGTCATCCTGAGCGAAGGCTCGCGGCATCATGCGAGCCGCAGCCGAAGGACCTGCAAAGCCGCCAACACTAGCCCAACCGCTCGAACCCTTCAACCCCGAACCCACCGCCGCTCCCTTTCCCCATAAACCACATCCAACAAACATGGCCGCCGCCAAACAACCCGCAGCCCTCACCGAAGACCAGGTGCAACTCATCGCCCGCGCCCTCGCCGACCCGCGCCGCTACGAAATCCTGAAGAAGATCGTCAGCAACGGCGGAGCCTCCACCGCCTGTACCGCCATGCGCGAGTGCATCGACATCAGCCCGGCGACCCTCTCCCACCACATGAAGGAACTTGAAACCGCCGGCCTCGTCCGCGCCGAAAAAGACGGCAAGTTCGTCCACTACATCCCGCAGCCCCAGGTGCTCAAAGCTTTCTTCGACCGCCTAAAGTCTGACCTGATCTAGCACAATTCACCCCGCCGCAAACAAACAGAAAACGCCAAGACGCAAAGAACGCAAAGGTCCGCCACGGCTCCCTTCGCGTTTCCTTTGCGTTCTTAGCGCCTTAGCGTTGTCCTCTCTCCCCTCGAAGCTAAAGCCAGCAAGACAAGAAAACGAAAACCTGAATCTTCCGCACCCTCGCTCTCATCAATTCGATGGTTGTCGAATTATCGAAGTATAAGAGGAGCACAAAAATGAGCAAGCTTACAGGAAAAGTCGCCGTCGTCACCGGCGCATCGAAGGGCATCGGCGCCGCCATCGCCAAATCACTCGCCGCCGAAGGCGCATCCGTCGTCGTCAACTACGCCTCCGACAAGACCGGCGCCGAAACCACCGTCAAGGCCATCACCGCAGCCGGCGGCAAAGCCATCACCATCAAGGGCGACGTCTCCAAAGCCGCCGAAGCCCAGGGCATCATCGACGCCGCCATTACCAACTACGGCAAGCTCGATATCCTCGTCAATAACTCGGGCGTATTCGAGTTCTTGCCCATCGAAGCCATCACCGAAGAGCATTTCCACCGCATGTTCAACATCAATGTCCTCGGCCTTCTGCTGGTGACACAGGCTGCGGTCAAGCACCTCGGCAAAGGCGGCAGCATCATCAACATCGGCTCCGTCGTCAGCCGCGTTACGCCTCCGGCCTCGTCCGTTTACACCGGCACCAAGGGCGCGGTCGACGCCATCACCGGCGTGCTCTCGCGGGAACTCGGTCCGAAAGGCATCCGCGTCAACGCACTCAACCCCGGCATGGTCGAAACTGAAGGCTCACGCGCTTCCGGCACTATCGGTTCCGACTTCGAGAAGAACGTAGTCGCAACCACCCCTCTCGGCCGCGTCGGGCAGCCCAAGGACATCGCCTCCATCGCCGTCTTCCTCGCTTCGGACGACGCCGGTTGGCTCACCGGCGAGCAGCTTCTCGCAGGCGGCGGCCTCCGCTAACCCAATAAACCGGACGACCATCTTCGGCGCGCATTTTTTGCGCCGAAGATGGAACCCGGCGAATCCAATCCGCGTATCCACCTCGTACCCTTCACACCCGCCCCCCTCCATTCGAAAGAAGGCACATTATGCTTCCACTCCTGCTTCTGGCAATCCTCGCCCTGGGACGAGACCAGTTCTTCGCTTACGCGAACCAGCACCATCGCGAATCCCGCTAACCCAATCCACGCCCACGCAGTTAGAATCAACTGCAATGAGTATGCGCATCGGCCTCGGCTTCGACTCCCACGCCTTCAAACCCGGCGTCCCGCTGGTCATCGGCGGCCTCAAGATCGACCACCCCGAAGGCCTCGCCGGCCACTCCGACGGCGACCTCCTGCTCCACGCTATCACCGACGCCCTGCTCGGCGCGGTCTCCGCCGGAGACATCGGCACCTTCTTCCCGCCCTCAGACCCCAAGTGGAAGAACGCCGACTCGACCATCTTTCTGCAAACCGCGCTCGAAGAAATCGCCCTCGCCGGCTACAAGATCGTCAACATCGACTGCGTCCTCGTGATGCACCGCCCCAAGATCGTCCCCATCGCCTCCGAGCTGCGCGAGCGCGTCGCCGACCTGCTTTCGCTCGACCTGAAGAACGTCAGCATCAAGGGCAAAACCCCCGAAGGCCTTTCGCAGGACGGCACAGCAGTGGCCCACGTCGTCGTGCTGCTGGAGTCGATCGAGCTCCCCGGCGAACACGGCAAGCTCACCATGGAAGCCGACGTCCCCACCGACGCCGACATCGACGGCGTCTTCACCACGCTCGTCTCCGAAGTCCACGACATCATCGCCCTCGCCCGCGCCCGCAAGCGCCCACCCTTCGACCCCGGCGACCTCACCTGACCTTCTCCAGCGCCTCACACGCGAATCATCGGCACGTTGTACGCCGCAAGCAGCTTGTCCCGCGTCACCAGGATCAATCCTTCCGCCAACGCCTGGGCCACCAGCAACCGATCGAACGGGTCCTTGTGAATTTCCGGCAGAGCAACCGCCGCCTCGTAGTGCGCGCCCGTAACCGGCAGTTCCCTGAATTTCGCCGCCCGCATCTCGTCGATCACATTGCCTTCAAACTTCATACGCCCTCGGTTGCGGTTCATCGCAATTTCCCAGAACGATGCGGCGCTTAGGAAGACTTCGTTGTCTATGTCGGCCAGTTCATCAAGCAGAGACCTCGTGATCTGGCCCGGCTCTTCAACGAGCCAGACAAAGACGTGAGTGTCCAGCAAAAAGCGCTTCACGCGAGACCCAGCTCTTCCAGTTCTTCATCCGTCCACACCGGCTCGCCGAAGTCCGGGGCAATGTACGTGATTCCCATCAGGTTTTGCCCGAACTTCCGCTTCTTCGCCTTCTTCGCCACCTTGACCGGCACCATTTTCACCATCGGCTTCCCCGCCTTCGCGATAATCACTTCCTCACCTTTAGCCGCACGCTCCACCAGTTGGGACAGCGACGTCTTCGCCTCATACAGATTGAATGCCGCCATAATCCACCTCTACATCCATCGTCGTCCAACTTGACCAACTTGGTCAACCGGGTGGAGAATTCACCCCTCACGCTATGGCAGGACGCGAGTCATGCGATACACTTCCGCATGCGCCAACTTCTACTTGCCGCCATCCTCCTTGCGGGGTTCCACCCTGCCGCGTTCGCCCAAACCGCACCTCCCCAATCCATATTCCGCCTCGTCACTCCGAAGGGCCCTGGAAGCATCACCATCAACACAACAGGCTGGAAGGTCGAGCAGGTCGTGCTCTACGACCAGGGCACGCGCGCGGTAATTCTGCTCCAGAACGATGCGCTTGGCATTTTCGCTTCGTACATCCTGTCCAATGATGAAACCTTCGACTACAACAAGGAAAGCTGTAAGAACGATGTCCTTGGCCCCATCATGGAAGGGGCCCTGAAGAAAGCCACGGTGAAGAACAAGCAGGACGCCTCACGTCCGCTCCCCAACGGACAGACTCTCGACATCGGCTCCTACCTCATCGTCAAGAATGAAGGAATCACGCTCAATCAGCAGAATGTCTTCGGCTTCGTCTCACACAATCACACCTGCGCCGAGGTCCACCTGTCTCGTACGCCGTTCAAGCCAGGCGAAGAGCAACTCTTCGACGCAACCCTGAACAGCTTTCAGTTCGACCCCGCGTACACTCCCACTCCAACCGACTACCAGGCCATGGCATCTCTGCTGCCGCCAGGCATGGCATCTGCGTATACCGCAAAGCCCGGCGCGCCGCCGAAGGTCGAGCATACCGACGCTGGTCAGTCCCTCAGTTTCGCCCTGCCCAATCACCCCGGTTATGTCCACATGGATGCGCCGAACTTTATCATTACCGAACTCTCCGCTAAACCCGATGGCCGCGAGTTCGGCATTCGCGCAAAGGATGGTGACATTTCCGGCACCGAGGCGCTCGGTTTCCTCTTCATGCCCGATCCGCCGCAGCCGACCGCCGCTGCTTGCCGCAACTGGATGCTGCAATCCGAAAAAGCCGATGGAGTCCAGAACCGCAAGGTGCTCAAGACCTACGAGAGCGCTAGCGAATCCGGCGTGCCCCTTGCGCTGGTGGACTACGAACAACCGAAGGCGCCGCCCTCCAGCCGCTTTGTCCGCCGTTTCTTCGCTGCCAGCGGAGACCTCTGTCTCGATGTGTCCATTACCGCAGCCAACACTCTCATGGCCTCAAGTACCGAGACTCTTCTCAAAACCCTCGTCTTCGATCCGAACCGCCAGCCCGACTTCTTCGCTAAATTCCGCTACGCGACTGTCCTGTACGACCATCACGCCTACGCCGCAGCCGCTCCAATCTTCGCCGACGCCTTGACCCTCGTCTCCACCGTAGACGACTCCCTTCAGTGGCGCCGCGTCGCCACCGACCAGGCCAGCATGTCCTACGGCATGTCCGGCGACCTCAAACACTCCCGCACGATCAACGAAGCCGCCATCGCCAAAGACCCCGACTACCCGCTCTACTACTACAACCTCGCCTGCGCCGATGCTGAATCCGGCGACGCCACCGCCGCGCGCACCCACCTCCAGCAGGCCTTCGACCGCCGCGCCAACACCATCAAGGGCGAAACCCTCCCCGACCCCACCAAGGACGACTCCATCCTCAAGCTCAAAAAGGACAAGGCATTCTGGTCCTTCGTCCAATCGCTTCCTAAGAATTGAACTCGCCCGCACACAACGAAGCGGGTGCCTGAGCACCGCTTCCGGTTGGCAACATCCAATGTTGATTAAGCGGAGCGCCTGCGCTTCACACCAGCGATCAAGCCGGAAAGGCCGGTTCCCAGTAGCAGGAGCGAACCAGGCTCCGGGACCGGAGACGTGCTCACCGAAACGGCCAGTCCCATCCCTTGGGGCCCGGACGGGGTGAGCACCGTCGATCCAGACGAATCGCCCAGCCCGTACGTCAGGCCCGCGCCGGGAAGCACGCCGTCACTCCACAGATCGACGCTGTAGCCTCCGTCCACGTCGAACACCAGGCCGTACACATCGAGCGCGCCACCGAAAAATGGGTAGTCGTCGCACACTGCCGGCGATCCGCCGGGATAGAACAGGTTGTCGTACGAGAATCCGGACGCGGTAAATGCGGGAGCGGGAAACGAGCCGGCGGGCTCCGGAGACGTATTGAGGACTGGCGGCGGGGCGAACTCCAGCCCTGTAATTGCGCCCGAGAATCCGTTCGGCAAACCCGCAAACGAATTCGAATCCGAGTATGTCCCGTCGATTCCGGTGATGGTATAAGCCCCATTCGGGCCGGTGTTGGTGACGTGGATAACGCCGGAAGCGCTGATGCCGTTGCCGCCGACCGAGAAGCTGTACGAATCGGCCATGGCCGACGGAGTGAAACCAAGGGTCAATGCCAATCCAAGCAGGGTGAACCACAGTGGCCGGCGTCCCGCGATCCACGACGGCGTATCTTTACCAAAAAAAATTTTCATATCTCCCCTTTCAATAAGCTGTACTGTGGCCCGGAAAAACGCGACCAGATTACCACGGGTACTACGGTAACCCACTGTCGGTTACCGTACATAATTGGGAAGAAAACTTCTAAGTTTTTGAAAGAACACGAATTGTGGTCGCTGGAAAATAGGCGGCCGCGAGGTGGCCCGCGGGTCTTCCTCGATCGCGGGCCGTTGCTGCCAAAAGCAGCGGCTCGTCACCAAAGAATTATGTGGAATCCAAACGCTTCCTCCAGTACATTGTCCTCATTCACCGGAGGCACCAATGGATCCCGCTCAACAGCAACAGCAAATCCGCGACATGATGCAACACCTTGGCCCAATGATCTTCGTCTTCTGGGGCTGTGCCTATCTCGTCAAGGTCGTGCTTTACATCGTCCCCATGTGGCAGACGTGCAAGAAAGCCGGCATCGCGCCCGCAATCGCCCTGGTCGCGGCCGTCCCCCTCATCGGCCGCCTTATCGCCAATTACGTCATCGCATTTTCCGGCTGGAGGGTCACGCCTGTCGCTCCTTACGGCTCGCTTCCTCCGCAATATCCGCCGCCGGCCTACCAACCAACCTCCTATCCGCCGCAAGGCCCCGCCGTGTAGCAAAGCAACCGGAGGCCCTCGACCTGTTAACATCGTCACTGAAGCCAAATGACACCCGAGACCTCCGCCACCCGCACCACCCGCGTCCGCATCGCTCCCTCGCCCACCGGCGATCCCCACGTTGGCACGGCCTACATCGGCCTGCTGAACTACCTGTTCGCCGCCCAGCGCGGCGGCCAGTTCGTCCTGCGCATCGAGGACACCGACCGCGCGCGCTTCGTCGCCACATCCGAGCAGATGATCTTCGACGCCCTCAAGTGGCTCGGCCTCTCGTGGAACGAAGGCCCCGACGTCGGCGGGCCATATGGTCCTTATCGGCAGTCGGAACGGACGGAAATCTACCGCGAGTACTGCCAGAAGCTCCTCGACAGCGGCGACGCTTACCGCGCATTTGAAACGCCTGAAGAGCTTGAAGCCGAGCGCAAAGCCCAGACCGCCGCCAAGCAGCCGCCCAAGTACAACGGCCGCTCCCGCCACCTCTCGCAAGCCGAGATCGACGCGTATCTCGCTGAAGGCCGCCCCTTCACCATCCGCCTCAAGGTCCCCACCGAAGGCTCAACCAAATTCCGCGACGAACTCCGCGGCGACATTACCTTCGACCACTTCAACGTCGACGACCAGGTGCTGATGAAGTCCGACGGCTTCCCCACCTACCACCTCGCCAACGTCGTCGACGACCACCTGATGCACATCACCGACGTCATCCGCGCCGAGGAGTGGATCAGCTCCACGCCCAAGCACGTCCTGCTCTACAAAGCCTTCGGCTGGGAGCTGCCGAAGTTCTGGCACATGCCGCTCCTCCGCAACGTGGACAAGTCGAAAATTTCCAAGCGCAAAAATCCCGTCTCGCTGGTCTACTACCGCGAGTCCGGCTACCTGCCCAACGCGATGCTCAACTTCCTCGGCCTCCTGGGCGGCGGCATGGCCCAGCCCACCGAGCAGGAGATCGTCTCCCAGCACCTCAACACCAAAGAAGGCGACATCTTCTCCCTCGCCGACATGAAGGAAAAGTTCGACTTCAGCCGCATCTCCCTCGGCGGCCCGGTCTTCGATCTCGTCAAGCTCAAGTGGCTCAACGGCGAGTACCTCCGCAAGCTCTCGCCCGAGTCCTTCTTCTACGCCCTGCGCGAAACCATCCTGTCCGACTCCTACATCAAGGCCATCGCGCCGCTGGTGCAAACCCGCCTCGAAAACCTCGCGCAATTCGGCGACATGACCGGCTTCTTCTTCTCCGACAACGTCCTCCCACCCGAGTCGGTCTGGCTCCCCAAGAAGCGCACCTACGAAGAAACCATCGCCTTCGTCGCCGAGCAACTCACAGCGATCGAAGCCGCGGCATGGGACACCGCCAGCATCGAAGCCGAACTAAAAAAACTCGGCGAAGCCAAGCAGTGGTCGGTGAAGGAAAACTTCATGCTCCTCCGCGCCATCATCACCGGCAGCGCAACCTCGCCACCGCTGGTTGAGTCCCTGGTAGTCTTCGGCAAAGCCCGCTCGCTCGACCGCATGCGCCGCTTCCTTGAAGCGCAAAAGAAACTCGCCAACCAACGTAAATAACTCGCGTCTGTCGTGTTTTGCATTTGCTTTTCTTGTTGTCATCCTCGCAGAGGATCTGCTTGTGCCGGCGTCAACGATACACTGGGTCACAGGATGGCGCACAAATCAGTTCTCGAACGTAATATCGCTGCTCACGCGCTCGGCGAAAGCAGCGAAGTCTCGACGTCCGAAATAGCGAAAGCTTTGAAAGATCGCAGCCCGCGTGTTCGAGAAACCGTCGTCTACGCAATCCAGAAACAACAGCTTTCAGCGTTCGCGCCTGACGTCGAAGCTTGTCTCAGCGACCGAAACTGGATGCTACGCACAGCCGCCGCTACATGCCTCGGAGCACTCCTTGAATCAACTCGGATCCCCCACCTCGGTTTGCGAAACCTGGTAGTAAACGATCCGGAATGGGTTGTGCGAATTGACGCGATGGAGGGTCTGGCAAACATCGAAGATTCGGGAGCGATTGAACAGATCGCCACTCGCCTCAATGATGAGAACGGGATAGTCCGATCGTACTGCGCCGGAATACTTGTTGAAATGAGCGGTCGTGCCTACAAATCCGACCTTCGCAAGCTATTGCAACGCGAGAACGATCCTCGTGCAAAAGTGGGCATTCTGGCAGCATTGTTCACGACTGGCGACCGCAGCCTGCTTCCGCGTCTACTTGAACTCTTGCACGCCGAGGAATATCAGACTCGATGTGCGGTCATTCACTCCGTTGAAAACCTCCCGTTAAACACGGAAGAGCGGGCCGCTGTTATCAAAGCTCTGGTCAAACTTCGGCGCACTGAGCCGACGAGAGCCGTGACCTCAACTATCACCCCAGTTTTGAAGACTCTTAGAAGCGCAAAATGACCCATGGCCGCAAACAAACCCAGCTCGCTGAATGCTCGGCTCGACCACTTCCAGATGCTCAATCTTCCCGCCACCCCGGATGTAGCCTTGCGCGACGACTACGGCACCGGCAACCAGGCCTGCCTCACCAACATCTGGTCCAAGCTCGACACTGGCTGCTACGCCGGTTAGAACGAAATCTTTCATTCGTATGTCGCCTTCGATAAAAGGGCTGAAGGCCCGGCCTATACTGTCTCACCGGAGGGTTCGAGATGGACTGCGACCATGACAAAGTGGACGAGATGGTGCTGGCATTGCTCGCGCTGACTATGTTCAGTGATGGGCCGGGTGTGCGGGCGTGGAAGGGCCACGACTGGGACGCGCTGGACCGGCTGCACGAGCGGGGCTATATCTCCGATCCAAAGAGCAAAGCCAAGTCGGTTGTAATGACGGAAGAGGGCGAGCGGCGGGCGTTGGAGCTGTTCGCGCATCACTTCGGCGGTTCAAAGGCAGACATCGCCCCTGCAACCTGACGACTTACTGGCGTCATGGATTGGACGGCGCCAGTTTGAGCAGCCGGCGGATCGCGCCAACATCGGGGAAGAACATGCCCGGGTCCGGCGGTTGTTGATTCCGGCGCTCCCAATCGAGCAGCAGCGCTTCAACCATCTCCCGCCCGTCTGGATCAAGAACGGCTTGCATCGGTGTGCGCCCGCCCAGCGCAGGAATCCTCTCGTGAATCCAGCCCTCCATCTGCTGTTGCATTTGAGCTTCGATTTCCCTTCTCAGTTCGGGGTCGAGCGCGGAATCGCCGCCTCGGCCGCCGGATGTAGCCTCGCTTGCCGCATCCAGCCGCTTCGGTTGCTTCAACATCTCTTCCGGCGTCATCCGAACAGTCTTCCGATGCACCGCCAGTATCCCCAGCCGCTGCTCGATCTCATCTCGAAGAGCCTCCGAGCGCTTCGCGGAGTTCACTTCCGCCACAAGCATGCGACCGGAGATCTCCAACCGGCCCAGAATCGTGTTGTCCCATGCTTTGAACTTCTTGTTGCCCTTCTTTATCCACGGGATTTCGACGCTCCGCAGCGTGCCGTCATCGTTCAGTTCGGCGCCCTCCAAAAGCTCCTCTTTTGAAGTTTCCCAGGCCAGCGAAGCCAGCGCATCGAAGGCCACCTGCGCCGATCCGACCTGGTAAGTCATGGTGTGAAACACGATCCGATCGCCGTCCGTGTTGCACAACACGGGAGGCAGCAGCAGAGCGTCCCGAATATCCAGGTAGAGGCAACGGACATCTTCCGCATACCGCATCAGGTCTTGCGCCGCCAGGTCCCGGGCCTGCTTCGCGATCTTCTTCCGCAGCTTGACGCGAAGCCCGATGACCTCCGTTTTCCTCCCCGGCGGAATGCGAATCGGGGCCACGCGGCCAAGCGTGCAGACCTCCGGCAGCCTCCATATCTGCCCGTAGCAGAGATCTCCCGCCTTCAGGGCTTGCGAAGCTTTGCGCTCGATAACCTCCGTGTCGCCGCCGATCAGGATGTCTCGCAACACCAGGCGTTCTCCCGGCTCGGAAAAAATCACCTCATAGAAACTGACCGGCTCGGTGGTCGCCTGGACCAGAATTGTCCGTTCCATCTCGGAGAGACGGCTGCCTGCCTTCAGCAGAAAAGATCGTGCGATGAGGCCAACCCTCGGCTGGTCGCCGCGCCGCCGGACGGGCCGTTCCGGGTCCCACTCGAACAGAAACCAGGGCGAAAATATCTGGCGTTCCATACTGTCTTCCGCGAGTGGAGCGGGCAGCGGCGTCTGGTTGAAATCCGCCCATGCCTCTTGCAGGTCGTCCGGGAACTCGCGCCGTGCGAACCGCAGCATCTCGTTGGTAAGCCGGTCGGACGCCTCCCGCTGCCGTCTCCATGCGCTGTCAGTGGAGATGGATTGCATACTCAAACAGCAATGCTTGTACTTTTTCCCGCTGCCACACGCGCATGGATCGTTGCGGCCGACTTTATCGCGCAAAGGAGATAGCATGACTCCGAAATTATCGCGTTGGGCTGCGGAAAAGCAAGCAGTGTAATCCGGTCGCGCTACACACCATCTAATTGGCTCGAAAGCTCTCGCCCCTTATTTCCCTGTAATCGGCACATCCACTGCCAGCGTCCGCGGCGGAAAACAAGCCGCGCTATCGCAGGCCTGATACCGCAGCCCACCCTTCAGCGTGCTCTGCCCCTTCGGCACGACCACCTGCAGCCGCACGAGAAACTCCCCCTGATACACATCCAGCATCTCGCCATTCCCCGGCAATTTAAACGCCGACCCCTTCGGATACTCCACCCCCACCACCTTCACCCCCGCCGCATCCTGCAGCTTCAACACTGTCGGAATCAGCAACTCATCCTTCGGCGTATGCGAGTTCACATGGAACCCCTCGTCCACGCGAAACCGCAGTTCCACCACGGCAGGCTTCCCCGCGGGCACTTCAATCACCTCAGCCGCAAACGTCACATGCCCCTTGCCCGTCGAAGCCGCCGGCAGCCCCACAATCGCCTGCGCGCGCGCAACACCCCCGCAAGCCATCAGCGCCGCCAGCGAGCCCAGAACAAGGTTCCTCTCAAGAGCGAGCCAAATTCCACCCGTTCTTGCTCTTGTTGCTCCACCCGCTCTTGCTTTTGTTTCTGAGATAGGTCCGGGATTTATCCCGGACATTAAATCCGCCACAAATCCGGGCTTCAGCCCCCGGGACACGCTCTCCCTTCGCGCTGCTACGCACCATCGCGAACTCCACCCTAATCCCTGCACTACATTCCCCCGGCAATCTTGCGAATATGCGCTTCCATCTCATCCTTGCTCGGCGCTCCCGGCGTCTGTTCCGTCACCGAGCCGTCCCTACCCACATACACCGTCACCGGCAGATAATCCCCCACCCCATAACTCGCCCCAACCTTGTCATCGGCGAACAATATCGGATAAGTCGCACCTGTTTTCCGCGCAGCTTTCTGGACCACATCTTTGGTCACGCCGTCTTCAAGGTCCAACCCCAGCACGACCAGGTTCTCGGCCGCATACTTCTTCGTAAACTCCTCGAACCACGGCATCTCCTCCTGGCACGGCCCGCAGTACGTCGCCCAGAAGTTCACCACCACCGGCTTACCCTTGAAGTCCGCCAGCGACACTTTCTTGCCGCTCAGATCCAGCAGCGTAAACGCCGGCGCCGCCTTCCCAACCAGATTCTTCGTGATCGCCATGTCCGGCATGGCATCGGGAGCGTTGTCCTTCTGCATCGTCACCTGCGCCTGCTGCATCGCCACGCGCCGCGAGCGCAGGTTATGCCACCCCGCCCAGAACAGCAGGCAAACCACCACCACCATCACCGCTGCAACCGCTACACGACGCATCGAAACTGCTCCTTACGAACAAAAGGCATGGCCGGAGCCATGCCTTCTGTCACCGTTACTAACAGTTTACGCGCGCAACTTGCGCCGCACCATGCCCAACGCACCAATGAGCCCCGTACCCAGCAGGGCCAAAGAACTTGGCTCGGGAACCGGCGAAGCGACGGCAGGAGCCGTAAAGTTCGCTGTGTAAGCCAGATCGCCTAAGTCGCTGTGGTCGCCAAAAGCGTTCCAGTCGCCGTCATTGACCGCACCGCCCCTTTCTACATCGGCGTAATTGAAGCCGCCCCCGCCATCGCCTGCGGGATGCTGATATTGAACAAGCCCCCACGTCGACGATGCGCCGCTGTTGGTTACGTCATTCAACAGGACCACGTAATGCTGTCCGGCTGTCAGAGCAAGTCCCCCAGTGGTCACCGTCACGGCCGTAAAGCTGTTGTTATTGGCAATCGTAAAGTCGCTCGTAAACAGAGCGGGGCCGGTCGCACCCTGTAGCGGGTTCCCGCCGATGAGATTTCCACTCCAGGCATAGACTGCCGCCTGGACCGGCGTTGAGCCATGGTTGGACTGGTCAATATAGAAAGTGAAATCCTGAAGCACGGAATCCGTGGGCGCAACAAATGTCTCGCCATAGACTTGCGTGCGGCCGTTGAACAAACCAACACCCTGTATGTGGTCCCAGGAACTCACGGTACTGAAGGTCGTATCCGCATGCAGGAATGGAGTGGCGCTAAGCGCGACCCCCAGTAGAAGGGCAATTCTTGTCTTATTGAGCATAAGATCCTCGTCGTGAAAGATGCTCGCAATATAGATAGAGTGCGAGGAAGTGCATGTCCTACAGGAATGCATGATGAGGCCCGAATGCGTGATGAATTTCAGGTGGTAGGCCAACGTAACAGGAATGCAAGCTCTGGAATTGCCATTTGGCGGACTCTTTGGTAACGCCAATTGACGTTACTTCGCGTCGGGAGCCGGTCGTGTGTCTCCATAAAAAAGCGCGCTCTGCTAGCATCGCTCTGTCCGGCCCTTCATGAGCAAACCCTCCAACACGCCCGCCTCAACCCCCGCCGACCTCGTCCGCATCGAAGCCGCCGCGCTCGAAACCCTCGCCCAGCGCCTCGACGGCCCGCTCCACGACCCCTTCACCCAGGCCTGCACCATCATCGTCGACGCCGCGCAGAACAACCGCCGCGTCATCCTCGCCGGACTCGGCAAGTCCGGCCTCATCGCCCGCAAAATCGCCGCCACCTTCGTCTCCACCGGAACCCCCGCGCACTTCCTCCACCCCGCCGAAGCCCTCCACGGCGACATCGGCATCCTTTCCCGCGGAGACGTCCTCCTCGCCCTCTCCTACAGTGGCGAAACCGAAGAAATCCTCCAGCTTCTCCCCGCCGCCAAACGCATCGGCGCAACCATCATCAGCCTCTGCGGCTGCGCCACCTCCACGCTCGCCCAGGCCAGCGTCATCACGCTCGACGTCAGCGTCTCCCGCGAGGCCTGCTCGCTACAGCTCGCGCCCACCGCCTCCACCACCGTCATGCTCGCGCTGGGCGACGTGCTGGCCATCGAAATCAGCCGCACTCTCGGCTTCAAAGCGGAGGACTTCGCCGACCTCCACCCCGGAGGCCAACTCGGCCGCCGCCTCTCCAGCGTCCGCCAGCTTATGCATACCGGTCCCGCTCTCCCCATGGTCGCTCCCACCACCGCGATGCCCGACATCATCCACGAAATGTCCGCCCGGCGTCTCGGCATGACGACGGTTCAATCCGCGGGCAAGCTCCTCGGCGTCATCTCCGACGGCGACCTCCGCCGCCTCTTCGAATCCGACGGCCCGGAAGCCTTCCACAAGATCGCCACCAACATCATGAACGCCAACCCCCTCACCATCTCGCCCGACCCTCTGGCCCCCGACGCGCTGCTGCTCATGGAGCAGCGCAAGATCACCGCCCTCGTCGTCACCGCCGACGGCACCCAGAACTCCCCCGTCCTCGGCGTCCTCCACATCCACGACCTCTGGGAAGTCGCCCCACCCACCGCCTGATCATTCCATCCCTCGCTCCCTGCTTTAATTGCATTATGAGTGCAACCCTGAATCGAAAGGTCAGCGTGCTATCCTTCTTGTGGTTTAAAAGTTACACGGGAAGGGACTCGCATAATGGAATTGCGTGGACTCTCAAACTTACGAGCTGTTGCGGTGCCACACCGATGATGATCGAATCCCTATCCAAGAATGGACCGACTCTCTCGATGCCGGCTCGCGCGCGAGGGTCCGCATCCAAATTGACAAGATGGAAGACGGGAACTTTGGCGATATTTGGCCGATAGGGGATGGAGCTTCCGAGACGCGGCTTGATTTCGGGCCCGGCTATCGAATCTATTTCGCGCTTCAGGGTAAGGTTGTTCACTTGTTAGGAGGGGGAACCAAAAAGCGGCAACAAGTTGATATTGATGCGGCTAAGAAACTTTGGAAATCACATGCCAAAAACTAGTTCATATCGTGAATCGCTCCTTAAGAGCCTGGAAGATCCCATCGAGGCCGTGGCTTATCTCAACGCAGGCCTTGAGGATTCCATTGAGTCGTTTCTGAAAGCGCTCAAGAACGTGGCCCAGGCTCACCAGATGAAGAGGGTCGCGGAAGCTGCGGGTGTACAGCGTGAGAGTCTTTATCGGTCACTCTCCGAACAGGGAAACCCAACGCTTGTGACCTTAGATGCCGTCCTTAAGGCCGTCGGACTTAAGATCTCAATCAAGCGAGATGTAGATAGAGAGCCCAGAAGGCTTACAGGGACACGTTAAGCAATTTGGAACTCTTAGACCTTCATCGGTTGTACAGCCGGGGCCAGTGCCGCCGGGGAACAAATGAAAGTTGATAAGGCAGAATTCAATAACCTGCTCCACAAGATGACGCGAGCCCGTCGGGAGAGGTTTAGCCTTTCGCAGCTCCGTCACCCTGCAACGCCTTCTTATACGCCGAGCTGACGATCTCGTAGCACTCACACGCCACATGCGTCAGGTCTTCGCGATTGGTAATCAGGATTTTCCCGCGGCTGTATTCGATCAAACCCTCGCGCTGGAGTTCGCCGGCCATCACGGTCACGGTCGAGCGCCGCGAGCCCAGCATCTGGCTCAGGAACTCCTGCGTCAAGCCGAGACGCTCATCCCGGTTCCGGTCCGCCGCGGTCAGCAGCCACCGCGCCAGCCGCGCCTTCACTTCGTGCAGCCGGTTGCACAGCGCCGATTGCCCCATCTGCAACATTTGCAGCGCCACATTTTCATAAAACAACTCGGTAAAACCGCCATTTTCGGCCACCAGTTCCTTGGCAACCGACACCTTGGTGCGATATCCGTGTCCGGCAATCTGCATCACAATCGAGTGCTTGGATTCCGGCTGCCCGAGCAGCGCCTGGATACCGATCAAACCATCGCCCCCGGTCATCCCGATTTCGACAATTTCACCCGCGCCCGTCACTGCGGTCGTCGAAACCACCCCCGCGGTGGGAAAGTAGATGTAGTCCAGATGATCGCCAGGACCGGCAAACTTATAACCAAGAGGGAGTTCCACGCGCACCAGCGATTTGCTCAACTTCGCATACTCCGCCTCTGGCAGGTTGGCGAGGATGTAGTTATCGGGCCGTGAAGAATTTTGAGCAGGACGAGTAAATTGCATCAGTGAAGTTCCCTAACCCCTCGGAACTTCACATTGCTGTGACACCGCCGAAGATGGCGTCACTGTCTTTGTCAACGGCGTGCACCGTCTGCAAGGTTAGATGTTATTTCCGCCAGAAATGTTAGCTAGCCGACATCCGAAAGTTGTCCGGCAAACATAGCGGCCCGAAACGAACCGTTTTCATAACCTTCAGCAAATAAATTACTTTGCCGCTTGTCTTGACCCTACTCTCTTCCCACTCATCGTGCCGAAGTCTTTACGCAATCGCCCGCTCAACGGGATAACGCAACAGGCTCCGAAACTCCGATTGAAACCGCCGCGCCTTCGCACCTTAGTACAATCGATAGAACATGCATCGTTGGTCTCAGCTCTTCATCCCCACTCTCCGCGAAGCCCCTGCCGACGCCGAAGTCGCCAGCCACAAGCTCCTGCTCCGTGCCGGCTACATCCGCCAACTCGGCGCGGGCATTTACAGCTACCTGCCGCTCGGCCAGCGGTCGCTCAACAAGATCGTCGCCATCGTCCGCGAAGAGATGGACAGGATCGGCCAGGAGTTCCTCCTCCCCACGCTCAACCCGCTCGAACTCTGGCAGGAGTCCGGTCGCGACATCGTGATGGGCCAGAACATGTTCCGCCTGAAAGACCGCAAGGGCGCCGACTGGGTCCTCGCCATGACCCACGAGGAGGTCATGACCTCCATCGCGCGCAACGAGCTCCGCAGCTACAAGCAGCTTCCCCAGATCTGGTATCAGATCCAGACCAAATTCCGCGACGAGCCGCGCCCCAAAGGCGGCCTGCTGCGCGTGCGCCAGTTCATCATGAAGGACAGCTACTCCTTCGACATCGACACCGCCGGCCTCGACCTCAGCTACGACAAGCACGACGCCGCCTACCGCGCCATCTTCACCCGCTGCGGCCTCGAGTTCGTCGCCGTCGAAGCCGACTCCGGCGCCATGGGCGGCTCCGGCTCGCAGGAGTTCATGGTCTACACCGAAGCCGGCGAAGACCTCATCGCCTCATCCGCCTCGGGCTACGCGGCCAACCTCGAGAAGGCCACATCCAAACTCGCGCCGGTCGAAGAACTCGCCCCAACCAGCGACGCGCCCGAGCTCGTCCTCACGCCTGGACAAGGCGCCATCGCGGACATCTGCGAGTTCCTCCAGATCAAGCCGAGCCAAGACATCAAGTGTGTCGCCTTCATGGGGACCCGCACCGGCCATCCCGCGGGCGAACCGCTGCGCCCCATCGCCGCTTTTCTCCGCGGCGATCATCAGGTCAACGAGACCAAGCTCAACACCATCGCCGGCACGTCCGAACTGCGCCCCATGCTGCCGGACGAGCTCGAACTCTACATCGGCGGCCCCGCCGGCTACCTCGGCCCTGTCGGTATTCCGCAAGTCATGGGCGGAGGCTCGCTCAACGGCCTCAAATCCGGTAAAGCCATCGAGAAGCTGAAAGGTGTATCACGCGACGAGCCGTCAGAGGGCCTGCGCACCATCGTCGTCCTCGACCCCGGCCTCGACGGCCGCAAGAACCTCGTCGCCGGAGCCAACCAGCTCGACTACCACTTCCGCAACGTCACTCCCGGCCGCGACTTTACGCCCACCATCACCGCCGACATCCGCAACGTCAACGAAGGCGAGCCCGACCCCATCGCCGGCGAGCCTCTACGCATCGGCAAAGCGGTCGAAGTCGGCCACATCTTCAAGCTCGGCTGCAAGTACACCGAGAGCATGGGCTCCCGCGTCCTCAACGCCGACGGCAGGGAAGTCACGCCCGTCATGGGCTGCTACGGCATCGGCATCGAACGCATTCTCACAGCCGCGATCGAGTCATCCGCCGCGAAGAACGCCGCCCAAAGCTCGGGTGGCCCATTCATCGCGCCCGCTTCTGGCGCGATGAGTGGGGAACCTCAGAAGCCCGCACCCGCCAGCCCCGAACCGTCCTACGCCCTACCCGTATCCATCGCCCCGTACCACTGCGTCGTCACCATCACCAACGTCCGCGAACCCGACCTCCTCTCCGCCGGTGAGCGCGTCGCCGCGGCCCTCGACGCAGCCGGAGTAGACACGCTCCTCGACGACCGCGACGAGCGTGCCGGAGTCAAGTTCAAGGACGCCGAACTGATCGGCATCCCCTACCGTATCAACATTGGCAAGAAGCTCGCCGACGGCCTCGTCGAACTCGTCGACCGACTCACCCACACCACCACCGACCTCCCCATCGACTCCGCCGCCGACCACGTCCGCGCCCTCGTAACGTCTAAACCGTAGGCCCCAGCGCGGCGTTCGCATTTGTTTTATTCACTATTCACTACTCACCATTCACTGCCCTCCCCTATGCCCGTCAAAGTAAAACTCGGCCGCAAAAACCGTTCCTTCCTCTGGCGTGTCGGCCGCTTCTGCGCGCTGGTCTTCCTCATCGGCCTGGTGATCTTCGCCATTGGTTTCGGCATCGCTTTCCATCACTACCAGGGCGTTGTCGACGACCGTCTCGCCCACGGCCCACTCTTCGCGCAGGTCGCGCAGATTTACGCCGCGCCGCAGGAGGTCCGCCCCGGCCAGCAGCTCACTGCCGCGAGCATCGCAGCCTCGCTCCGCCGCGCCGGCTACAACGCCAACCCGCAGCTCGGCAACTACCAGCTGCGCGACGACACCATCCTCATCAAGCCCGGCCCGCAGAGCTACCACTCCACCGACGGCGCCACCATCACCACCACCGACGGTCAGGTGCAATCCATCACCGCCGAAAACGGCGTCGCGCTGAAGTCGTATCAACTTGAGCCGCAACTCATCACCGCGCTCTCCGAAGACAAGAACCGCACCAAACGCCGCCTCGTCACCTACAAAGACATTCCGCCGAACATGGTGCGGGCCGTTGTCTCGATTGAGGACCACAGCTTTTTCACGCATTCGGGCGTCAACTATCCGCGTCTGCTCAAATGCGCTGTCATCGACACCTTCGACGAGGGCCGGCCCTGCGGCGGCTCGACGCTCACCATGCAGCTCGCGCGCGGATTTTTTCTCACTCCGGCCCGTACCAAGAAACGCAAGCTCGAAGAAATCATGATCACGTACCAGCTCGAATCGCGCTTCAACAAGGAGCAGATCTTCGAGATGTACGCCAACCAAATCAACCTCGGCCAACGCGGCTCCTTCGCCATCAACGGCTTTGGAGAGGCCGCCGAGGCGTTCTTCGGCAAAGACCTTCGCCAGCTCGACCTCGCCGAGTGCGCCATGCTCGCCGGCATCGTCAACAGCCCCAACAAGCTCAACCCTTACCGTCACGCCGACCGCGCCATCGCCCGCCGCAACCTCGTGCTCGACCAGATGGTCGAGACCAACTCCATCACCGCCGCCGAAGCCGAGCGCGCCAAGGCCGAGGCGCTCCGCCTCGCCCCGCCCAACGTCGACGCCAGCGAAGCTCCCTACTTCGTCGACCTCGTCCACGACCAGATCGTGCAGCGCGTCGGCGACCAGGAACTCTCGCACGACAACCTGCGCATCTACACCTCGCTCGACCCCGAGCTGCAGCGCGCCGCCTCCGATGCCGTCGATGCCGGCATGAAGCACGTCGACGACCTCGTCCGCGCGCACTACAAGAAGGGGGCAACCAACATCACCTATCCGCAGGTCGCGCTCATCGCGCTGAACCCGCATACCGGCCAGGTGCTGGCGCTCGTCGGTGGCCGCAACTACGGTGTCTCGCAGCTCGATCACGCCACCACCAAGCGCCCCACCGGCTCCATCTTCAAGCCCTTCGTCTACGCCACCGCCGAGGTGGATACGGTCAACAACCAGCCGCTCCCCAGCGGGCCATTCACCGCGCTGACGATCCTGCACGACGTGCCGACGACCTTCACCTTCGACGAAGGCCGCCAAACCTACGCGCCCAGAAACTATAAAGACGAGTTCCACGGCGACGTCACCGCTGCCTACGCGCTCGCACACTCGCTCAACAACGCGACCGTCTCCCTGGGCCAACAGGTAGGCTTCGAAAACGTGGCCGCGCTGGGCCGTGCGTCGGGCGTTCCGGGCGTGCGAGGCACACCCTCCGTCGCGCTCGGTGCATACGACGCCACGCCGCTCGACATGGCCGGGGCGTACACCGTCTTCGCCAACGGCGGCGTACACCTCAGCCCCTGGCTGCTCGCCAGCGTCCGCAACGCCAACGGCGACATCGTCGCCGACTTCGCTCCAGAAGCCCGCCAGGTCATGGACCCCCGCGCCGCCTTCCTCGCGCAATCGCTGCTTGAAGGCGTCATGAACTTCGGCTACGGCGTCGAAGTTCGCAAGCGCGGCTTCACCGCTCCCGCCGCCGGCAAAACAGGCACCGACCACGACGCCTGGTTCGCCGCTTACTCCTCGAACCTCATCTGCATCGTCTGGGTCGGCAACGACGACTACACCGACGTCAGAATGTCCGGCGCGCTCGCCGCCGCACCCATCTGGGCCGAGTTCATGAACCGCGCCATCAAGCTCCCGCAGTACTCCGACATGACCAGCTTCAGGGTCCCCGACGGTGTCGAGGTGCTGCGCATCGACCGCGCCACCAGCCTCCCCGCCGACGACACCTGCCCCAGCGACACCTTCTCCGCCGCCTTCCTCGACGGCACAGCGCCGCAAGGGACCTGCTCGCACATGGGCCAGGACACGCAAACCCTCGGCTCAAAAATCTTCGGCGCCAACGCCCCACCGCAAGACCCCAACAACCCCGCCACCCCCGACGGCCAACCCCACCGCAACGTCTTCCAGAAGCTATTCGGCCTCGGCAAAGACAAGCAGCCGCAGCCGCAACCACCACCTCAGTAGCCTTCGCGCAACTTGGCGTTTAAACTTCGCGAACTTTGCGTCAAGGCTTTTGCGGTTGCTCTTCCGCCGCCACCCAAGGCTGACAACTCGGACACCAGTACGTCGACCGCACTTGCTCTCCCTGCTTCCGCATCATGATTGCTGCCCCGCACCGCCGGCACTCCTCTCCCTGCCGCCCATACACCCACAGCCGATTGTTCCCATTCATCTCATGCGTCGTCCGCCGATTGCCCGCATACGTCACAATCCCATCCCCTTTGCCGTCGACCACATTCGCCCGCATATATTTCTGCGCGAACTCCGCCATCACTTCCATCTCGCGCTCCGTAATCGTGCTCATCCGCCGAAACGGATTCACCCCCGCCGCAAACGCCACCTCGCTCTTATACACATTCCCCAACCCCGCCAGCACCCGCTGATTCAGCAGCACGACAGCAATCTCCGCCTCCGGATGCGCCGCTCCATACTCCCGCATCGCGCGCACTCCAGCCTCAACGGAGTAGTCCTCGCTCAAAACATCCACACCCAGCTTCGGCACCTGCGAGCTTCTCTCCAACGACCGCGCAGTATGAAACTCCGCAATCGGCACATTAAATCCAACCGCCTCAAACCCACCCAAAATCCCGGGTGGCCCATTCATCGCGGCTTCATGCGATGAGTGGGGAACCTCCGAAGCCGGCCCAACACGAATCACGACGCGCATCTGCCCCTTCGGCCGTTGCCACTTCTCACCGATCCGATAAATATGCCACGACCCACTCATCAACATATGTGTCACCAGGATCAAGTCGCCCGAAAAATAAATCAGCAACCACTTCCCCCGAGCCTCCACCCGCTCCACCGTCCGCCCCACCACCGGCGCATCGTCATCCACACTCGCCAGCTTCGCCAGGCCCATCTCAAACGCAGTGACAACCTTCCCACCAATCGCTTTCTGCAGCGCCCGAGCAGCTCGATAGATTGTGTCTCCTTCAGGCAACAGACCACCCTTGTCAACTCAACTCTTTGACGTTGAGGACGTGTCCGAATGATGCATCTTGGCTGGAAAAGCAGCGCCGACTCATCCTGTTCGAATTCGTCAGATGGAGGGTCCCCCACCCGCCCTGTAGTCGATGGGATAAGCCGTCTGCACTGGTTTCCATGTCGAGAACGCGAGAACATACAGCATCACAAATCCCACCAGAGGAACGATCATCAGTAGCGAAAGAGGAGGGGGCATCCCGGCCTTCTTGAAAATCTGCCAGAACGGTATCACCAGCAGGATTCCCCAAAACGATGCCACCATCAACAATATCACCAGGTGCCACGGAGCAAAGAGCTCACCCATATCCCAACCGCCTTTGTATTCGCGCACAGCACGAAAGATAATTACCTTTGGCGTGTATCTTACACATGGTCATCGAATAGAGATATGCGTGGATATTCGCTGCCAGCCATCGTATCCTCCACCCGCAACGCATTTCGTCCGCCACATTCAAATTTCATAAACCCTCACAATGCAAGACTTTGCGCAACGATTCCTTTTGCCCTGAAGACTTTAGGCCATACATCCACAAGTCCACCCCTAATCCATTCCCTATCAGGACTTTGAGCCAAAAAGTACCGGGGGGGAGGGGAGGGGAGGGTGCCCCGGCAACGCCGGCAATCCCCGCCTCACATTGAACCCCAACGGCGCCGCCTGAAACCCGGCATCCAGCAAATACTTCGCCAGCGGATGCCCCCCCACGGCCACCCCATTCACAGAAGTAATCAGCAACCCCCCGCGCCCCCGCTCACCACCATCCGCCTTCAGCTTTTGCACATGCGCAACCAGAAACTCCGCCAACGCCCTCGCCGCACGCGAACGTCCCGGCTCTTCCTCCGGCAACATCACCTGTACATTCGTATTCCCGCGCCGCAGATAAGCGGTCAGCGCACCATCCACCAGCACCACCCGCGCCCCCACACTCCGCGTCAGCGAAGACCCCTCCTCCGGTGCGCTCGGCCAGCGCATCAACGCTCCATAAGGATTCGCGGGGTCCGTTGCCGCCAGCATCACCACCTCGCTCGAATCCTCATTCCCCGCCACCCGCAACGACCGCAACAAATCCACCGCAGCGGGCATTGCAAACTGCGTCGCACCAAGGTCCGCGGCAAAATATCCGCGCCTTACACGCCCACTTTCCTCCAGCGCCTTCAAAACGTCATATACCGCCGAAAATCCACCCGGCAAATTCTCCGCATGGGCCGTCTCGCGAAACACAACTCCATACCGCGTCAACAATTGCTGCGTGATCGCGTGCGACCACTCCGTCGCATTCCGCTCGACATCGAACGCCACCGCATTCAAACTCCACCGCCCCTGCGCAGTCGGCGGAGTCGTCCGACGAGACCGAAACCCCGCCTGATGATGCACCCTCCGCGCTGGCTTACGGCCACCCGCAGGCTTCTCACAATAAGCCCGCAATGCATGAAGCGCATCATTCATCATCAAACCGCGCCACACCAGCGACCACAGCGCCTCCAGCGTCTCCCCCGGATACCCGCCCCCAATCCCATCATGCAGCGTCTGAAAAAACGAAGCACCATACGCGCGCAGATACTCAACAATCAACCGCTCTCGCTCAGTAAGGTCTTGTTCGCTATTTCCCGTCTTCCACAGCACCGGCAACTTCTCCGCCAGATACAAACCCACCCGCCCATCCCTCTCCCCCAGCGGTTCCAGCCCCACCCAAACCACCTCCCCAGCCGCAACCAGAGTATCCATATCAGCAGGCTGATACCCGCTGATTCGAGCCGGAAGGATTTCAGTCTCGAGCAGCGAAGCGAGCAGCGCCGCGCCCTGTAAATTCTCAATCGTATCCAGCAACGCATCAAGCCCCCGCCGAGGCTGCACCACTCCCTGCCACCGCGTAAACAGCCGCGCCAGAGTCCTCTGCTCAACCGGCTCATTCTCTTTTCGCAACTTCGAAAGTGATCTTCGGCGAATGGTACGCAACACCTCCGCATCCACCCACTCGCGGTTCACGCCCCCCGGCCGAAATCCGCCTTCCGCCACGCGTCCGACCTGCACCAAACGCTGCAAACACGCCTCGATTGCATCATTCGCAAGTCCATACCGCCGCGCCACATCGCCTGTCGTAAACGGCCCATGCGTCCGCGCAAACCGCCGTACGATATCCATCAAAGCATCTGGCGCAGCTTCTAAAAACGCGGTTGGCAAACCAGGCGGCAAAGGCACTCCCAACGCATCCCGAAACCGCGCCGCATCCTCCACCGCCATCAAACGCTTCTCTCCACCAACCATCAATTCCAGCACCCGGCGAGCCTTTATCAGCCTGCTGATACTCGTCGCAACCTCATCGGAAACACATCGCGCCCCCAACTCCGCCCGCGCCAAATCGCCCAGCCGAAGCAGCAAATCGTGGACCCCATCCATGTTGCGCGCCTTGTAATTTTCAACAACGCATTGCAACTGCTCTTCTGTCTCGTCGATCGCACCAAGATCAAGCAACTCGCGCAAATCCGCATCGCCCAGCAACTCCCGCAACTGGTCCTGATCGATCGAAAGCGCCTGCGCCCGCCGCTCCGCGAGTGGAGCGTCACCGTCATAGATGTAGTTCGCCACATAACTGAACAGCAGCGCACCGGCAAACGGCGACGGCGTCCGCGAGTCCGTCACATGCACCCGAATCGCGCGCGATCCCACGCTTCGCAACGTCTCCATCAACGCAGGCATATCGAAAACATCGCGGAGACACTCACGATATGCCTCCAGCAACATCGGGAAACTCGCATACCGCGAAGCCACGCTCAACAGGTCATACGCGCGCTTTCGCTGCTGCCAGAGCGGTGTTCGCCCATCAGCGCGGCGTCTCGGCAACAACAGCGCGCGCGATGCCGCTTCGCGAAACTTCGCCGCAAATAACGCTGTAGATCCCAACTGCGCCATCACCAACTGCGCTGCCTCTTCCGGCTCCATCAGCAACGCGTCTATGTCCGGCGGAGCGTCGGTATCGGGAAAGCGCAGTACAAAGCCATCCTCGCCCCACATCGTCTCGACATCCTGCCCAGACGCCTTCAACTTCGCGGTCGCCGCCATCGCCCACGGTGCGTGGATTGTGCTGCCAAACGGCGTCAGCACGCAGACGCGCCAATCGCCCAACTCGTCGCGCACACGCTCGATCACCACCGTGCGATCGTCCGGAACCTGCTCCGTTGCAAGCTCCTGATCGGCGAGATACCGCAGCACATTCTCCGCAGCCAGCGGGTCTAGATCATGCTCCCGCGTGAGCTTCGCCACCGCCGCGCTGCGCGGCATCTCGCGCAACTCACGCATCAGCGCACCGATGCGCCGCCCGAACTCAATCGGCCTCCCCGGTCTGTCGCCATGCCAGAAAGGCATCTTCCCCGGCTCACCTGGCGCGGGACTTACCAGCACTCGATCATGCGTTATCTCGTCAATGCGCCATGTCGATGCACCCAGCACAAACGTTTCACCCGTCCGCGCCTCGAACACCATTTCCTCATCGAGTTCGCCCACGCGAACCGGCTTCGCATGTGTGCCGCTCAGGAAAACACCGTACAAACCCCGATCGGGAATGGTGCCGCCGTTCAGAATCGCAATCCGCTTCACACCCTGCCGTGGTGTCAGCCAGTTCCGCGTGCGGTCCCACGTAACGCGTGGCCGCAGCTCCGCAAACTCATCCGACGGATAACGTCCCGCCAACATGTCGAGCACGCCGTCAAACACGCCGACACTTAGTCCCGCAAAATTCGCACAACTTCGCGCCAGCGCCAGCAACGCATCGTACGAGATTCCTGGCGTCTCCTCTTCCTCGCCGACTTTGCGCTTCTCTCGCCGCAACACTTCCGCGCGCGGCAGCGGAGGGTGCGCAATGATCGCCACCATCTGCTGCGCCAGCACATCGAGCGGGTTGCGCAAAAACCGCGTCGACTCCACGAGGCCCTCATGCATCGCCTGGGTCACCGCGGCGCACGCGATCAGGTCTGCGCGATACTTCGGAAAGATGATTCCCGCCGACGGCGCACCCACCTGATGTCCCGCGCGACCGATCCGCTGCATTCCGCTCGCCACGCTCGGGGGCGCTTCAATCTGCACGACCAGATCGACCGCGCCCATATCGATGCCAAGCTCCAGCGACGAGGTACACACCAGCGCCCTGATGCTGCCGGCCTTCAACATCTCTTCAATCTCATTGCGTAGCGCCGCGGCCAGCGATCCATGATGCGCGCGCGCAATCGGTTCTCCCGCAAGTTCGTTGAGCGCTCCCGCAAGCCGCTCGGCAACACGTCGCGCATTCACAAAAATCAGCGTCGATGTTCTGCTCCGCACGATCTCCAACAGCCGCGGATGAATGCTCTGCCAAATGCTCGTTCGCTTCGGCCCTTGCGATGCCGGCCCGCTGGGCAGATCGTCGATCGCGCCCAGCTTGGCCATATCTTCAACGGGAACTTCAACCGTTAGTTCGAGCACTTTGCGCGCTCCAGCGTTCACGATTGTCACGGGACGATACCGCACTCCCGCAGCTCCGGTGTCCGCTTCTTTCAATGAGCCATCGACAGTAATCTCGCTCGCAACCGAACCCGTCCGCGCAGGCTCCTTGCCCCTGGCCCCCTCGGCGCCGCCAAGAAACTGCGCCACTTCCTCCAGCGGCCTCTGCGTCGCGCTCAATCCGATGCGCTGCAACGGCCGCCCACACAATGCTTCCAGCCGTTCCAACGACAGCGCAAGATGCGCTCCACGCTTGGTCGGAACCAGCGCATGGATCTCATCGATGATCACCGTTTCGACCGATCGCAGCCCCTCACCCGCATCGGAGGTCAGCAGCAGATAAAGCGATTCGGGAGTCGTAATCAAAATTTCGCCCGGATGCCGTTTGAACCGCGCGCGCTCTTTCGGCGAAGTATCACCGGTGCGCACGCTGATCTCCGGCACATGCACCGCGACACTTTCGCGACGGGCCATGTTTGCAATCCCCGCCAGCGGCGAGCGGAGATTCCGTTCCACATCCACTGCAAGCGCTTTGAGCGGCGAAATATAAAGTACGCGGCAACCCTCCTGCACTGCCGGTTCGCGCAACATCAACTTATCCAGACACCACAAAAACGCCGCCAGCGTTTTGCCCGTGCCCGTCGGCGCCAGGATCAGGGTCGACTCGCCGCGCGCGATCGACGGCCAGCCCTCGCGTTGCGGCGCCGTGACATCCTCAAACACCGCGCGAAACCACGCCGCGGTAATCGGATGAAACAGCGACAGCACATCCGCAGCGGACTCCGCTTCGGTCCCCACCGCCGCCGCATTCTTCTTCCGTCCCGCCAATTCACGCTCCGCCAGTCTCACGATTGGATGCAACCAGCCTACCTGCCGCTCCTGCCGAAACCCGTCAGCACCATCGCCCGCCGCTTGCCTTCGCTGCGCTAACGGTCTACCCTAAACGACTCACCATGTCGCAGGCAGCACAAATCGAAACGATCTCCACCCACCAGCGCACAGAGCTGCGCTCGCTTGCCGAGGCCGCCGCCCAGCGCTCCTACTCGCCCTACTCGCATTTCCGCGTTGGAGCGGCCCTGCTGCTCGAAGACGGCACGATCGTCACCGGCTGCAACGTCGAAAACTGCTCCTACCGCCTTACCAGTTGCGCCGAGCAGGGCGCCATCGCCCGCGCGGTTGCAGAGCGCGGCCCCGGCATCCGGCTCCGCGCAGTGGCCGTCGCCAACCTTAATGCGTCGGCCTCGATGCCCTGCGGCGCCTGCCGCCAAACGCTCACCGAGTTCGGCGACGACCAGACCCTCATCCTCTATCCCGGCGAAAACGGGGCGCTCGAAGAAACGACGCTCGGAGAGCTTCTTCCACACGCCTTTCGACTCGAATATCTCTCTTAGACTTGTCATCCGAACTTAAATTTGTCATCCCATAGCGCAGCAAAGGGACCTGCTTCACCCGCGGTTGCACCACCCTCAAAGGACCAGCATCATGTCAGACCACGCACTCCACCCACTCGACATCATCATCAAAAAGCGCGACGGCCACGAACTCACCAAACCCGAAATCGAGCATTTTATTCACGCCGTAGTCCTCAACGGGGAACAAAAGTTAGCGGGCGAAAACGCGCCGCAACTCTCTGCCACCGACAAAGTCACCGACGCGCAAATTGCCTCCTTCCTGATGGCCGTTTTCCAGCGCGGACTCTCGCCGCGCGAGCTTGCCGACCTCACCACCGCGATGCGCTACTCCGGCGAAACGCTCGACGCATCCGGCCTCAACACTTTCACCGTCGACAAACACTCCACTGGCGGCGTCGGCGACAAATCCTCGCTGCTCATCGCTCCCATCGTCGCCGCGGCCGGCCTTGACCTCTCTCCCAGCATCTCCGTCCCTATGATCTCCGGCCGCTCTCTCGGCCACACCGGCGGAACGCTGGACAAGCTCGAAACCATCCCCGGCTTCCAGACGCAGTTGCCCCTCGCGCGCATGCGTGCCGTGCTGGCCGAGTGCCACGCCGCTCTCGTCGGCCAGACCCCGCGCCTCGTCCCTGCAGACCGCATCCTCTACGCCATGCGCGACCATACCGGCACGGTTGAGTCGCCCTTCCTCATCTGCGCCAGCATTATGTCGAAGAAGCTTGCCGAAGACATTCGCGCTCTCGTGCTCGACGTCAAAGTCGGCAGCGGCGCCTTCATGCCCACCTACGACGCCTCAAAATACCTCGCGGAATTGATGGTCGAAACCGGAGAACTCGCCGGCACCCGCACCGCCGCTCTGCTCACCACCATGGACGAGCCCCTCGGTCGCTTCTCCGGCAACTGGATCGAGGTCTGGGAGTGCGTCGACATCATGAAGGGTGTCCGGCACCCGATGTCCGCCGACCTCATCGAGTTATCGAATATTCTCTCCGGCTGGATGCTTTTCCTCGCCGGAAAATCCGCCTCGCCGGAAGCCGGAGCAGAGCTCGCGGACAACATCCTCCGCAGCGGCCGGGCCTACAAGTCGTGGCTCCAGATCGTGGAGCGACAGGGGGGTGACATCAGTGTCTTCGACAACCCGGCCGCCTTCCACAAACCCCAGGCCAGCCGCGTCCTCAAGGCCTCACGCGCCGGCTATCTCTCCGCAATGGACTGCAAGGAAGTTGGCTGGGCGGTGCAGCGTCTGGGCGCGGGACGCGCCAAACCAGGCGATCCTGTCAGCGCTCACGCCGGCATCGAATCCCATGCCAAGCTCGGCACAAAACTCGAAGCAGGCCAGCCTATCTTCACCTTGTTCAGCGAAGATGCCGCGCTGCTCGACGAGTCGTACCGGATGCTCGAAGCCACCGTCAAAATCTCCGATGCGCCGCCGGAAAAACAGCCGCTCATCCGCGAAGTGATCACTAAGACGATTTGAAAGGTTCGCTCGCTATGTCCATCACAATCGACCAAATCGTTGACCACCCCTGTGTTCTATCTGACCATTCCAGCATGGACGTGTTTGGAGACAACGAGGCGCTTGATGCGCTTCGCCAACTCCGCCTCGCCCGCGAGAAGATTAAGCGAGCCACCAGCGCGGTGGGCGACGACAGCTCATCGATAGGCTGGCTGAATTCCTTCGCCAAGCTGCCAATGCAAAGTGAGGAGCGCGAGATGCTTCTGGTCGCATACGGCCTGCGAACTCTCTATCTGCCGGAGGACTTGGCCTTACTCGTGCAAACCTTTGTCGAGAAGGACATGCAATCCGCGACCTGATTGAAGTAAGACGAGACCTCGAACCTACGCGAGTTTCATCGCGATTTCTTCATCCAATATCTCTCGAACGGTCAGAGGAATGATCACGCATCCTGACTGCCTGAAGTAACGTTGGATTTCGATCAACGCGTCGCTGGAATACCCGAAGGCAACGAAAAAGCCCTTCTTTCGGTTAGCCCGCTTCATCGCCGTCTCAAAGGCGTCGATGTCAGGCCTGCCTGCCTTGTCCTTCTGCTTCACCTGAATCGGATACCACTCGTCCATAAAGTCCAGCGAGCCGGACTTAACCGTGGGGATCACTGAAACCGGATATATCCTGCCGTCCAAACCCATATCCCCAACCTGGACTTTATTCGGTATACCGCCCAACGCAATCACTGCCCAGTTCTCAAACTCAAACGGCGGCATCTTGCGGAGTTGCTGTTCCGTCTGCGGTAAATCGCGAACAACGAATCCTCGACCAATGTTCCAAAGCCGATCATCTTCGGGCAAACGCGCCACATCGCGCAACCGCTTCGCAATGACCCTGCAGGCCGTTGGTGAAATATCGATACCTATCCACTGCCTGTTCATCCGTTGCGCGGAAACAATCGCCGTTCCGCAGCCACAAAAAGCGTCTAGAACGACATCGTTCTCATTGCTGCTGGTGGCAATAATTCGATCCAGTAGCGCTAAAGGCTTTTGTGTGGGATAGCCCAAGGCTTCCTTGGCCTGCGAATTGAGCGGCGGTAGATCGTCCCATACGCTTTGAATCGCAATACCTTTCGATTTATCGAGATACCGCTTGAGCCTCGGCTTCGTGCCTTTTGGCGGAATTGCTACTGCGCCGGCTTGCACGAGTGCTTCCATCTTCTCTTTGGTGTAGCGCCAATACCCTTTTACCCCCAGGACTTCGTAGAATGCATTTCCCTTTGAAGCCCCGCCGGGGCCAGTGAGATTGTCCCACATATACAATCGACCGTCTGGATCCATGTTCGTGTAATGCGACTTGATATAGGCGTCGGAAAGCGGTGTGTATCTCTGATTCCAGGTGTAATCCTTGCTGCCGCCCGTATAGAAGAAAACTACGTCATGCAAACGGCCGTAGTGCTTGCTTCCCTGTTTGGCGTCGGTATGGGCTGTGCTTCGCTTCCAGACGATCTCGTTTTGAAAACAGTTTTCACCGAAGATCACGTCGAGCATCACCTTGACGTAGTGCGACGCGTGCCAGTCGCAGTGGTAGTAGAACGAACCTGTTTTCTTCAGAACTCTGGCGATCTCGACACAGCGCGGCCGCATGTACTCGATATAAGCCTGGGTGGACGCATGACGATCCTCGAAGGACCGCCTCTCTTTCGTCTCTCCCCAAAAAACCTCATAGTTGCGGTTTGAATTAAACGGGGGTTTGAATTAAACGGGGGATCGATGTAGCAGAGATCGACACAGTTGTCGGGCAACTGCTTGAGTTGATCCAGGCAGTCGCCACAATACACAATCCGGGTATCGATCAGCTTGGATGGTCGGGACATGAATTCAGATCATAACAAGTTGACGGTACGCATTGTGCCGCTGGCTGCCGTACCGCTCCACAATCCGAACGGAACAGCAGTCGAATGCAGCCCTTAAAACTAAGCTTTCGCCTTGCTCTGCATGTAATTGCGAACGCTTTGTTCCCAGTCCAGCGACGTGCCGGCGTACACCGAACTCTGCCGGCGGGCGCTGCGATTCGCTCCGCCACCGGCCGCAGCAGCCACAGGCTCCGCTTCCGCCGCGACTTCTTTCACGGGCTCAACCGCGGGCTCCGTGCCTTCCGGCAAAATCGACCGCGGCAAGTCCGACGGCTTGAACTCGATGCCTTCCGCCGCCAGCCGTTTGGCCGTTTCGACAAGCGTTTCGCGCTTCCGCGCCAGCTTGCGGACAGCAGCTTCCTTGGCCGCATCCGACTCAAAAACGTCGTATTTCAAAAGGTGGGCAAGCTTGCGATCGAAGAGGCCGATCTCTTCATGGACAGTCTTCAGGTAGTACTTGTTTTCAACAATGTTCGCCATGCGCTCTCCGGTGGTGGTTGCATTACGAAAATGAAACGTGCGGCAGACGCACTGCGATACGCAGATCGAGGGCATCTGCTTGATTGGCCCGATACATGCGAAAGGGCGGCTCCGACTGGAACCGCCCTTTGCGTTGTCCTTCGAATCGCTTACGCGACCCGGACGTTCTCCGCCTGCCAGCCCTTGGGGCCCTTGACGACGTTGAACTCAACCGTCTGGCCTTCTTGCAGCGAACGGAAGCCGTCGCTCTGAATCGCGGAGTGATGGACGAAAACGTCCTCACCGGTCGCGCGGCTCAAAAATCCAAAACCTTTGGCGTCGTTGAACCATTTTACTGTTCCTGTTTCCATGACCTTGTTCTCTTTTCAATACAATGTACCGCTGAAACGCAATGTAGGAGTTGTTTGCGAGTAGAGCAGTACGACCAGAACAAGCAAGAACACCAGATCGGATTCTACGATCTCTTTTAGTGTAGCATCCTTCACCGGAATTCTCGTCAAATATCCGCCCGCATTTCAAAATTGGCTCATGCGGTACCCAGGCCGGCATCGGCCTGTAGACGTTGCTTGTACCCTCATGTCCTACCAGGCTCAGTCGCCACACCCGCACCGGCTATACTGATATTTCATCGTCAGCGCAGCGGTTCGTTCCGCTGCCGTCGTCTTTTTCGGGCCAGGAGTTGCTTCACCATGAATCTCTTTTCTCTTCGCACGGCATTTTCGTGCAGTCTTCTCGCGCTGCTCGCCGGCTGCTCCGTTCCCACCCAACAGACCGCGGTTTCAGCCGCCACGCCTCTTGCCGTGCGCGGCCACATTCATGGTGGCCAGCAGCCCGTCAGTGGCGCGAGCGTGCAACTCTATGCAGTCGGCGCCACCGGGGACTACACCGCCGCTCTCCCCCTCGGCACCGCCGCGACAACCGACGGCAACGGCAACTTCAGCATCACCAACCAGTACAACTGCGGGACCTCCACCGAGGTCTTCATCATCGCGACGGGTGGAAAGCCGGACGGCATCCACACCAATCCCAACCTTGCACTGATGTCCGCGCTCGGACCCTGCTCGGCTCTGACCTCGAATACCGTTATCAATATCGACGAGTTAAGCACCGTGGCTGCCGTTTCCGCGCTGCATCTCTTCATGAGCTCTCCGACAAACATCGGCTCGTCGGCCTACGATGCCCCCTCCCTGTTGCAGGATTTCACCCTAGCCACGCAGTTGGTCGACACCGGTTCCGGTACGTCGCCCGGCGGCAATGTGCCTTCGGGCTTCAGCGTGCCTTCCAGCCTCATCAACACGATCGGCGACATCGCGGCCGCCTGCGTCAACTCCGCTGGCGGCACCGCTGGCGACGGCTCAGCCTGCGGCAAACTCTTTACTCTGGCCACCCCACCGGCGGGAACAGCGCCGGCCGATACCATTACGGCGCTGCTCAACGTGGTCAACCATCCCACGTTGAATACGACAGGGCTGCACGACCTCATCGCCCCGGACACACCGTTTCAACCCACCGTGCCTGCGCCGGACAGCTACCAGGTGCAACTCACGCCGCCTCCATTCACCATCACCCGGCAGTTTCTGGTGGAGCCGGATGACGGCGTGGGCGCGCTCTACGATCTGGTCAACAACGCAAAATCCAGCATCGACTTAACGGTGTACGGCCTCAGAGACACCATCTTCTCCGGCGATCTCGTCGCCGCCTGCCAGCGCGGCGTCATCGTCCGCGTTGTCCTCGACCAGAAGTATGAGAAGACCGTCGACACCGCCGCCTACAACCAGCTCAATGCACAGCCCGGCTGTAGCGCCGTGTGGGCCAACCCGAAGTACACCGCAACCCATGAGAAGAGTTTTGTCGTCGACCAAACCACCTTCGCGATGCTCACGCTCAATATAGAAACAGTCGACTATCCGGGCACGCGCGACTTCGCCGTCCTGACCGACGATCCGATCGACATCGCAGCCTTTGAAGCCACCTTCAACGCCGACTACAACATGGTCCTGCCGTACGCCACCACACCCGGGACGGACCTCATCTGGAGCCCAACCACCGCGCAGACGTCGCTGGTCGGCATCATCAACAACGCGACAGAGAGTCTCTGGGTCGAAAACGAAGAGATGAGCGCACCGCACATCGTCGCCGCACTCGAAGCCGCGTGCCAGCGCGGCGTTGCCGTCAGCATCACCATGACCAACCAGACCGAGTACCACACAAACTTCTCTGCCCTCGAAGCCGCCGGCTGCGGGGTCCATGTACTGCCCGATTCCACCAAATCGCTCTACATTCACGCAAAGGTCATCATCGCGGACTTCGGCGCACCCGCCCAGTACGCCTACCTGGGCTCCATCAACTTCTCCACGGCATCGACGGTCCAAAATCGGGAGCTTGGCATGTACACGTACGACGCGACCATCCTTCAACGGCTTCAGGCGACACTTGCCGCCGATTATGCGTCGGCGCCCGCCTATTGAGTTCCTCGACCGCCAAACTCACCGAAATGGCTCTTCGCCAATAGAAACCGCAACATCGTTACACCGCATCCAAGCCATCAGTGCAAACGACTCATTCGACTGCGCACGGATCGGGGTTCCTATGAAGAGCACGCTTCTCACACTTACGACCGCAGCTTTGCTCACCCTCACAGCCTCCGCACAGCACGCTGCGCACCCAGCGGCAACGACCGCGGCTTCGTCCGCCATCAAGAACATCTTCTGGCAGCCAGACAGCCTCAAGCAGGGCTCGCCCGCGTTCTTCACGGTCGAACTCGAACGCCCCGCCGTCCGCGTCACCGGAAGCTGGGTCAACAAAACGCTGACCTTCTTCAAGACTGGCGACCCGAAGCTCTGGTACGCGCTCGCCGGCGACGATGTTGAAACCCAACCCGGCTCCTTCCGCGTCAGCATTACGGCCACGCTGGCGGGTGGCCGGATCGCGCGCAGCACGAAACAGGTCGACATTGCGGCCGCCAACTTCACCACCGGCACCGCCAACGTCGCCGAAGACTTCGTCGAACCCAACGCCGAAGAGCAGAAGCAGATCGCCGCTGACAATCGTCTCAAGGCCCGCGCCTACACCCACTTTCTGTCCCAGCCGCAGTGGTCGGGCAGCTTCGTGAAGCCCGTGAAGGCCGAGTCGACGCCGTCCTTCGGCGAAACCCGCGTCCTGAACGAAGAAAAGACCAGCGAACACCGCGGCACCGACTTCCCGGTCAGCGAAGGCTCGCCCGTCGAAGCCTCCAACTCCGGCACGGTCGTCCTCGCCGATGAAATGTTCTACGAAGGCAACTGCGTCATCATCGACCACGGGCAGCACTTTTTCACCATCTACATGCACCTGTCGAAGCCCACCGTAAAGGTCGGCGACAAGGTACACAAGGGCGAACGCATCGGCATCTCCGGCAAGACCGGCCGCGTCACCGGGCCGCACCTGCACTTCGGCGTCCGCTGGAACGGCGCTTATCTCGACCCAGTCGAGCTACTGTCGCTGACTCTGCCGACCATCCCGGCCAATGAGCGCGACAAGGCGCCCTCAGTTCGCACCGCAGTTCGCCGCTAACCTGCACCGTAGACCCCCATGGCTCGCCCGCTGGGATGCGAGATTGGCCCTTGCCGCCAAATCGGATAACCTTCTCCCGTGCGCCCCACTCTCGACACAACCGTATTAGTCGCCGCCTTCCGAAGCCACACCGGAGCCAGCCGCCGCCTATTCGACTATGTGCGGCAAAGGCGCTTCCGCCTCGTAGCGTCATCAGCACTTTATCTCGAATACGAAGCCGTTCTCACGCGGCCCGAGCAGATCGCTGTACATGGCGTCACGCCACAGAAGATTGAACTGTTCCTGATCGACCTTGCGAGCCTCACTGACAGAGTTCGCATCAGTTTCAATTACAGGCCGCAACTGCGGGATGCCGATGACGAAATGGTGCTTGAGGCCGCCATCAATGGCAGAGCCGACGCCATTGTGACGCACAGCATCAGGGATTTCTTGCCCGCCGCCAACCGTTTCGGGATCGAAGTCTTGACACCTGGGCGTATTCTTAAAGAGAGGCTGAAGTGGCGACTGAAACAGAAGCTGTTATTCCAGTACGTTTAGCTGGCTCTTTACTGGAGCAGGTGTCGCAAGATGCCGCTCGTGCCGGCGTGTCATTGGAGAGTTGGTTTGTATCGCTGGCTGCGGAGCGCGTCCGCGACCACCAAGTCGCCGAACGCTTCTTTTCGCGTTCCCCTCAAGAGTCGGACGGGCGAACGATGCTTGAAATTCTGGATTCAGCCAACGATCACCCGCCGATGCCAGGTGACGAACTCGATCCGTAGCATTTGGACATTCAGAAGCAGTCTCATCCAACGAGGTCAGCCTTGCACTCTCTGGCTTTGCATTTGCCGACGCAATTATAAAGACGAGGTTGAAACGATGAGTGCATCGGGCCAAATGATCGCGCTGCCGGAATCTCTCCTACAGCAGGCCGCTTCTCAAGCCAATCATCTGGGAGTCTCGACGGAGCAGTGGATCGAGATCGCGCTTTCAGAACGGATTCGTCTGGAGAAGGAGACGGCGGATTTCTTCGCTCCGTACATCGCCCGCGCATCCGGCCGTTCGCTTGGCGAGCTTCTCGACCAGGCGCCGGATCGTCCTCCCGACCCTGGCGACGAGTTCGAACACTGACCAGCCGGACCCATTCATGCTCGCTCTTTGCCCTTGAGCCGGAGGCATACGATAGCCCGGCACAAGCCCCAACCTGCTTGCGCAACAAGAAAGTTGGCGAGCGTCCCTTCCGCACCGTACACTCTCACCTCAAGCCTTTTTATCTGGAGCGTACAGCGTGGCCCGTTTCACAGGACTTTTAGGACTCATCACTTTTCTCGGGCTGGCCTACGCCTTCTCCACCAACCGCCGCGCGATCCGTTGGCGGACCGTCGCCTGGGGCCTCAGCCTCCAGATCGTCTTCGCCGTCCTGGTCATCAAGTGGACTTACGGCCAGAAGATCCTCCAGGCCGGCTCCAACGCCGTCACCAGCATGTTGGGCCACGCGGCCGACGGCTCCATCATGGTCTTCGGTCCACTCGGCGACCCCCACAGCGTCCTCAGCGTTTTCGCCTTCGCCGTCCTTCCGACCATCATCTTCGTTTCGGCATTCTTCGCCATCCTCTACCACATCGGAGTCATGCAGCAGATCATCAAGGTAGTGGCCTGGATCATGCAGCGGACGATGGGCACCTCCGGCGCGGAATCCACCAACGTCGCCGCCAGCATCTTCATGGGACAGACTGAAGCCCCGCTCACCATCCGTCCCTTCCTCGACGGCGCCACCCGCTCCGAGTTGATGACCATCATGACCTCCGGCATGGCGCATGTCTCGGGCGGCATCATGGCTGCCTACATCAGCTTCGGCATCAACGCCAAAGACCTCTTATCGGCGGTCATCATGACCGCTCCCGGGACCATCCTCATCGCAAAAATGCTGGTGCCCGAAACCGAAGTCCCAGCCACGGCCGGCACTGTCACCATGCCGCCGAGTGAAGAGCACGCCAGCGAAAACTTTATCGGCGCCATCGCCCGCGGAACCATCGACGGCGGCCAGCTCGCCTTCAACGTCGCCATCATGCTCATCAGCTTCCTCGCGCTGGTTGGCCTGGTGAACGCCTGCATGTTGGGCATCTCGAACTTCACCTGGGCCCACGGCCACATCCCTTTCCCGCATTCACTCAACAACGTACTCGGAGTCGTCGGCGCCCCTGTCGCGTGGCTTATCGGCATTCCATGGCATGAAGCGCGGCAGGTCGGCAATCTCCTCGGCACCCGCACCGTGATCAACGAGTTCGTCGCCTACACCCAGCTCGGCCTGCAGAAAGGCACCCTGTCGCCTCGCACTTTCTCCATCGCGACCTTCGCCCTCTGTGGCTTCGCCAACTTCGGTTCGATCGGCATGCAGATCGGCGGCATCGGAGCCCTCATTCCCAATCGCCGCAACGAACTCGCCAAGCTCGGCCTCCGCGCCATGCTCGCAGGCACTATGGCAAACTTCATGTCCGCCAGCATCGTTTCGATGCTGATCAAGTAGCAGGAAACCTATCATTCATCAGCGTCGAATTCGGCGTCGCTTAAGTGTATGTTCTCTAAACTACTGAAAAGTACCCGGAAAAGTGACCCTTGGGAACTTTTGGGGCTCAGGCAAATAACAGGCCCTGCGCGCCGCCGGTCCGCACCCCCGACGGACCCTTGCGGAGCTCGCCGGCCTCCTGTGGCAGCACCATGTCGCTGAACCGCTCTCCCAATCCATGCTTATGCGAGACGCGCTTCAACATCAGCGCCAGGTGGCGGCGGTAGGGAGCATCGGCGAAGTCCATCTTTGCGAAGCGCCGCGCGTACTCGCCGGCAAGGTGTGGGAAGTGCTCGCGGACGAAGCTCAGGTAGGTAGGGCGCGAACACGACTTCAGGAACAGGGCCTGGGCGGAGAGGAAGCTGGCCCCAACTTCCGCCGCGCGTTTGGCGACAGCGTCCAGCGCCTGTTCGTTATCGGTAATCCCCGGCAGCAGCGGCGAGCACAGCACACCCGTCGTAATCCCCGCCTCGCGCAGCTTCTTGACGGCGGCGAAGCGCAGGTCGGGACGGGGCGCTCGCGGCTCCAGTATCCGCGCCAGCGCGCCGTCGGTGGAGGTGATTGTGAGGTGTACGACGAGGCGGTTCTTCCTGCCGATTTCCGCCAGCAGGTCGATGTCCCGCTCGATCAGGGTGGACTTGGTCACAATCCCCAGCCGGTACCCCGATTTCTGCGCGAACACTTCCAGAATGCTGCGCGTAATGCCCACTCGGCGCTCGATGGGTTGATAGGGGTCGGTGGCGGTCCCGAGAGCAATGTCCTGCTTCGGATCGATCTTCTTCAGCTCCTGTTCGAGCAGCCAGGCGGCGTTTTCCTTCAGGTAGATTTCGCGCTCGAAGGCCAGCGCAAACGGCTGTTGCACCTCGCTCAGCCGCGGCGTCTCAACGCTGGCCTTCACCGGCAGCAGGAACTCATGCGTATAGCGCGCGTAGCAATACTTGCATCCGAACTCGCACCCCCGGTACGGGTTGATGGAGTAGGCCATCCACATGCCGCGCTTGGACACCGTTTTATTGAGGATCGACCGCGCTTCCATGGTCTTGAACTCGATCAGGTGGCCGTCGTCGGCGTGCTCCGCTTCGGCGGCGAGGCGGGCCATGCCGACCGGCCCCGGCAGAATCGGGAAGAGCGTGTCGGGGTTTGCGGCGGTACTTATATTCGCCATTTCTTCGCCTCACGTGAAGCAACGCTACTCCTGCCAGGCCGCCCCGTCAAGCTTTTATTTCTGCGTTGATTGTTGTAGCCCAAGAGGTACGCGAATCCGAGGCGCAGGTGCAACCCGCAAATCTCGTGTGTCGCTACACCAGGTTCCGGTTGCGGAGTTCGCGGAGGATGTGTTCGATCGACCAGTCGAGGGCTTCCGTGCCTTCGACCGTGATCGTCGCGTGGGCTTGGGAGGGCAGGACGTAGAGGTCGGCCATGGGTTTGGCAGTCGCGTCGAATTGCGCGCGGACGGACTCTTCGGTGCGGCCGCGCTCGCGCATGTCGCGGTAGATGCGGCGGTTGAGGCAGATTTCGTTGGGCGCGTTGACGTAGATGCTGAAGTCGTAGAGCGGGATCAGCTCGGGGTAGTGGAGCGCGAGAATGCCTTCGACGAGGACCACGCGGCTGGGGGTAACAGGGTCGAAGGCGTCGGGGACGCGGGTGTGGCGGGAGAAGTCGTAGACCGGCCGCTGGATGGTATGGCCCTGGGCGAGGTCGCGGATGTGGGCTATGAAGAGCTCGGATTCGAGGGAGTCGGGGTGGTCGAAGTTTTGTTTGTGGCGGGAGTCGAGTGGGAACTGCGAGAGGTCGCGGTAGTAGAGGTCGAGGGGGAAAAGCGTCGCGTCGAGTTGCGTGGCGAGTTCGCGGGCGAGAGTGGTTTTGCCGGAGCCGGAACAGCCGCCTATGCCGATGAGGAGCGGGCGGTGGGGGAGGGTGAGTTGTTCGGGCGTGGCCACGATGGATAGTGTACGGCTCTCGGGGAGAACAAAAGCAAGAGCAACAACCTTGACGCAAAGTTCGCGAAGGAGAGCGCGAAGTTTCGCGGAGTAAAGCTACGGAATGGCGGCGGCGACCTGGGGGATGAGGGCTTTGACGAGGGATGTGAACTGCGCCTCGACGCGGCGGCCGATTTCCATGACTTCTTCGTGGTGGATGATCTCGGCGGACACGCCGGCGGCCATGTTGGTGACCAGTGACAGGCCCAGGACTTCGAGGCCCATGTGGCGGGCGACGATGACCTCGTGGACCGTGGACATGCCGACTAGGTCGGCGCCGAGGGTGCGGAAAGCGCGGATTTCGGCTGCGGTTTCGTAGCTGGGGCCGAGGACGGCGAGGTAGACGCCTTCGGGGAGGGGGATGTTTTGTTTTGTCGCTTCGGCATGGGCGAGAGCGCGGAGGCTGGCGGAGTAGGCGCTGGACATGTCGAAGAAGCGCTGCCCAGCGGAGGGGTTGCAGGCGAAACGTGGCTCATTGGGGCCGAGCGCGGCGTTGGTGCCGGTGAGGTTGATGTGGTCGGAGATGCAGACGAGGCCGCCCTGGCCGAAACTCTTGTTTATTCCACCCGCCGCGTTGGTGACGATGAGGCCCATGCAGCCAAGGAGCGCGAGGACGCGGGTGGGGAAGACGACTTCGGACATCGCGTAGCCTTCGTAGGCGTGGACGCGGCCCTGCATGACGGCGACTTGCACTCCGCCTATCGTCCCGAGGACGAGTTTGCCGGAGTGGCCCTGCACGGTGGAGAGCGGCCAGCCCGGAATGTCCGCGTAAGGAATGGTGGTGGGGTTTTCGACCTGCGCGGCGAAGTTGCCGAGGCCGGAGCCGAGGATGATGCCGAGCGTCGGCTTGGCGGCGTGGAGGGAACGGATGTGGTCGGCGGCGGCTTTGGCTTTGGTGTACTGATTAGTCATAAAGATAAGGCGTTACTTCGGCTTCCTATGACCGATACAAATCAGGCACTCGCATTCGGCACCCGTGAAATGTCGCACCCCTACCACCGTCTTGACGATGCGATCAGCTCTTTGAAGGACGAGACTGAAGAGTTCGGTCTCTCCATTTTCGACGTACCTCCGAAGGGCGTAACTGCATAAGTCGGCGATCTGAACCATGCCCGTCAGTTTGCTATCCACAAACATCGGGGTTTCAATGATTCGTTTGAGGCCCGTCCAGAGAGTACCCTTCTCATGAAAGTGACGCATGAGTTCTGTATGTTTGTGGGCCACTGTTGGATTGTTGTCATGAACGATCAGTCCAAAATTTGATGAATCGGGTTTGCCGCTATTCTTTAGAAATTGCTCGAATCTCGACACGACCTGCTCAAAGGCTTGTTCGCTAATGGTTCGACGCGCGACCGTTGGATCGAAATGGGCTTTATCTATGCACTCTGCAAACAGGCGGGCGTTCTGCCAGCCAGACACCGCCTGGGCTACTTCAAGCACCAGTTGCTTTCGATCGTTGAGGCTTAGGTGAATGTAGTCGCTCGTTTGTGCGTACGTTTTCTTCATTTGACGATAAGCCGCATTATTCCCGGCTTTCTGAGCGGCCAGCAACAGGGAAACGCGCACCTTATGAGTCGCCGCTCTTCTCGCCGCTCTTTGCATCGTTTCGAAGTCGGGTATCCTGGATTGCTCGATGTATTTCCTGAGTATCCAAGCTGTGTGCAACTCTTTGCCGCCTAGGTCGTATCGCGACATGATGCCGAACAAAGTGGAATCGAATTTCTTCCACTCGGAAATAGGTAAAGCTATACCCGCCAGCACGAAGTGAGAGCTGGTGCCGGGGACATCAGGCGTTCCTGATTCATCAACGTAACAAAGATGCATATGTTAAAAAGAAATGCGACTGAGCTTTTGGAGCAATTTGCTCCAACTTGAGACGCTTGGCGACTCTTCTCAGACGCATACTTATTGTGCGTCCGTTTCGCACCTTACGTCAACACCATGAAAGGTGCCAAGACAAAATTATCGGAAGATGGCACAGCGAGCACGGATGCAGAATCCAGCAAGTTTTAGCAAAATATATCGTGACTGTCCATATCATCGGGATAAAATGACCCCTTCGGAGGGAATCGCCTTGAGCAGCGTTCGTGTGCTGGTTGGAACGAAGAAGGGTGCGTTTGTGCTGACGTCGGATGGCAAGCGCAAGCAGTGGGAGGTGAGTGGGCCTCACTTCGCCGGGTGGGAGATTTATCACGTCAAGGGATCTCCGGTGGACCCCAACCGGATCTATGCGTCGCAGTCGAGTTCGTGGTTTGGCCAGGTGGTGCAGCGGTCGGATGATGGCGGGAAGAGCTGGGAGGCCGTGGGCAACAATTTCGCCTACGACGGCGTTCCGGGAACGCACCAGTGGTACGACGGCACGCCGCATCCATGGGAGTTCAAGCGGGTGTGGCATTTCGAGCCGTCGCTCACGGATGCGGAGACGGTCTATGCGGGTATTGAGGATGCTGCGCTGTTCCGGTCCGGCGATGGTGGGAAGAATTGGGAGGAGCTGTCGGGACTGCGCAAGCACGGTTCGGGGCCGCACTGGCAGCCGGGTGCTGGCGGGATGTGTCTGCACACGATCGTGATCGATCCGAGCAATCAGCGGCGGATGTTCATTGCGATTTCGTCCGCGGGCGCGTTTCGGACAGACGACGGCGGAGAGACGTGGAAGGCAATCAACCAGGGGCTGCGGTCGGCGCATATTCCCGACCCCACGGCTGAGGTGGGGCATTGTGTGCATCGGATTGCGCTGCATCCTTCGCGACCAGAGACGCTCTTCATGCAGAAGCACTGGGACGTGATGCGGTCCGACAATGCTGGGGATTCGTGGACCGAGGTCAGCGGAAATCTGCCCACGGATTTCGGCTTCTGCATCGATGTCCACGCGCATGAGCCGGAGACGGTTTACGTGGTGCCGATCAAGAGCGACAGCGAACATTTTCCATTGGAAGGGAAGCTGCAGGTGTTTCGCAGCAAGAGCGGAGGCGATGAGTGGGAGCCGCTGACCAGGGGGCTTCCGCAGTCTGATTGCTACGTGAATGTGCTGCGCGACGCAATGGCCGTCGACTCGCTGGATGATTGCGGCGTGTACTTTGGGACGACGGGCGGGCAGGTCTACTGCTCTCCCAATGGCGGCGAGAGTTGGGAACCGATCGTGCGCGACCTGCCGGCGGTGTTGTCTGTCGAGGTGCAGACGCTGCCGTGAGCCTGAACACAATCCGCGTAGAGCTTCCGGCGCATTTGCGCACGCTGGCCGGTGTGCGGGGTGAGTTGGCGCTTGAGGTTGCCGTGCCCGTAACGCAGAGAGCTGTTCTGGACGCAGTCGAAGCGAGTTATCCGATGCTGCGGGGCACGATTCGCGACCCGGCGACGAAGCAGCGGCGGGCGTTTTTGCGGTTCTTTGCTTGCGAGGAAGACCTTTCGTTTCAGGGGCCGGATGCGCCGTTGCCCGATGCGGTCGTGCAGGGGCAGGAAGCATTTCTGATCGTCGGCGCGGTGGCGGGAGGCGTGGCGTAAACTCCGCTCAGGAACCGATCGCGCCGGTGACGCGTATGCATAACAAGGAGCGAAGTTGACCAGCGCAGACACAGGCACGAAAGAAGAAATCGCGGATACGCTGGCTTCGATTCAAACCGAATCGGGTGCCAACCTGCTGGCGCTGGCGGAAGAGTCGCCGGTGCTGCTGGTGTTTCTGCGGCACTTCGGGTGCCCGTTTTGCCGTCAGTCGATCAGCGATGTTTCCGGCATTCGGGGTGAGTTGGCGGCGCGCGGGGTGCGGCCGGTGTTCGTGCATCAGGGCACGCCCGAAGTCGCGAAGGCGACCTTCGACTACTACCAGGCGGGCGACGTGGAGCGCATTCATGACCCCGATGCAGCGATCTATAAGCATCCCGCATTTCTGCTTTCGCGGCTGAGTCCAATGCGGCAGATGTTGAAGCCGGCGGTGTGGCTGGGATGGCTGAAGGGCACGGTGCGCAAGTATGGGATTGGCGAAGTCGTCGGCGATAGCCACCAGATGGGCGGCGTATTCTTTCTCAAGGGTTCGAAGGTTGTGCGGCAGTTTATCCATCGCTCGATGGCGGACCAGCCGGATTATTTGCGGCTGGTATCGTCGTAGCAGCGTTGCCCGGGGGTGAAGATGATGCAATCGGAGGCGTGGCCGGAACTGACATGGGCGGAGTGGAGCGGGACTGCCGACACGCTGCATATGTGGACGCAGATCGTGGGCAAAACGAGACTCGCATTGAGTCCGCTACAGGCGCATTGGTGGAACGTTCCGCTGTACGTGAGCGCGCGCGGGTTGAGCACTGCCGCGATGCCGTATGGCGACGAGATGCTGGAGATCGAGTTCGACTTTGCGAGCCATGATCTGCGCTACAGGCTGAGCAGCGGGGCGATGTTGTCGACGCCATTGCGGGCGCAGTCGGTTGCGGAGTTTTATAGCGAGTATCGGCGGAGTTTAGCGGCGCTTGGGGTTGCGGTGCAGATCGATAGCCTGCCATGTGAGTTGAAGACGCCGATCCGGTTTGAAGAGGATACGCAACATGCGGCGTACGATGCGGAGGCCGCGCATAGCTTCTGGCGCGTGCTGGTGCGGGCGGACCGGATTTTTCAGGAGTTCTCAAAGGGTTTCATCGGCAAGGTGAGCCCGGTGCATTTCTTCTGGGGCAGCTTCGACCTCGCTGTGACACGCTTCTCGGGACGGCGGGCCCCGGAGCGGCCGGAACTCGATGCGATCATGCGTGAGGCGTATTCGCACGAGGTCATCAGCGCGGGTTTCTGGCCGGGGAATGGGGGATTTGGCGAGGCGGCGTTTTATTGCTACGCAGCGCCGGCGCCGGCGGGATTGGCTGACGCAAAGATCCGTCCGGCTGCGGCGAGCTACAACGCCACGCTCGGCGAGTTCATCCTGAAGTATGACGATTTGCGTGCGGAGAGTGGTCCGGATGCGGCACTGCTGGAGTTTCTGGAGAGTGCGTATGAGGCTGCGGCGAATCTGGGCGGGTGGGACCGCGGGGCGTTGGAGCGTTAGCTCATCTGAATTGCTTTGGCTCTGGCTGCCGCAATTGAATCATTACTCAAGACTCACAACTCAAAATTGAAGAAATTCCCCGGCGCCAACCGCGCCCCGCACCTCTACGCTCAAAACCTCAAAGCTCTGAGCTCTCCAAGACCCTCGCTCCTCAAACCCTCAACCCTCGCACCTCAACAGAAAGGTCTTGGCACTTCCTCATCGCTCTCCGCTCTACGCTCCTCCACAACCCGAACCTGGAAGCCATAAGCTCGAAGCTCGCAGCTGAAATCAACCCCCAGCCGCCAACTCCTTACATAGGATGCGTTGCACAGAAGTTATTTAGAATGATTCACTTGACGAGATAAAGGAGGCCCAGCATTCTTAAGCACTTCCGTCCAAGGTACCCGCTACATAGCGAGGGGGAGGGTGCCCTGGAAGTCATGCTGCCATCAGGCGGTAAGCAGCGCTTCGATCTCCGCGCGCTGCGGCATCGAGGGCGCGGTGCCATGCCGGGTGACGGAGATGCCCGCGCACGCCGAGGCGAAACGTGCAGCGTCCGCGGGGCTGCGGCCTTCGGCGAGAGCGGCGGCGAAGGCCCCGCAGAAAGCGTCCCCAGCGCCCGTCGTTTCGACCACCGGACCGGCGCTGAAGCTGGGGATGAGCGTGCTTTGTCCGCCCGCGGTCCGCAGCAGCGAGCCGCGCGCGCCCAGCGTAAGCACCACGTTGCGCGCGCCGCGGGCGATCAGCGAATCGGCTGCCAGTTCCGCCTGTTCGACCGTTTCGACGGTAAGCCCGGTGAGCAGCGCGGCCTCGGTTTCGTTGGGGATAAAGAAGTCGGCGAGCGCGATCAGCGCATCGGGCAGCGGCGACGTGGGTGCGGGCGCCGGGTTCAGGATGGTAGTCACCCCTGCGGCGCGCGCGATCTCAAGCCCGCGCTGCACGGTGTCGATGGGCAGTTCAAGCTGAGTGAGGAAGACGGCGGCGGCCTCAATCGCTTCATGCTCCGCGTCGACGTCGTTGGAAGTAAGGGTGAAGCAAGCGCCGGGGACGACGATGATGGCGTTCTCGCCGCGCACCGAGTCGATCAGGATCGCCGCGGCGCCGGTGGGCATCGGACATGTGCCGACCAGCGAAGCGTCGATGCCGTCCGCTTCCCACAAATCACGGGCAATTCGACCGAAAGCGTCGTCGCCGAGCTTCGACATAAAGCGGACCTGCGCTCCCGCCCGTGCAGCGGCCACAGCCTGGTTGGAACCTTTGCCGCCGGGACCGAGAGCGAACGAATCGCCCATCAGCGTTTCCCCCCAGGCCGGCAGGCGAGCGGCGCGGAAGGCAAGGTCGGCGACGAAACTGCCCATGACCAGAACTTTGTTGCTCATGCGATTTCCTTTGAAAGTGGTTGAGATGGTCCGAATTCCGCAATCGACAAACTAGGCTGCGTAAGCGCGAGCGATAAGGATCAGTGCGAGAATGTAAGCCGCGACCATCGCCCCGAGAAAACCCTTGGCGCGTGTGTTCGCGCCGCGGAATTCCTTCCACAGAAACACGCCCCACAGCGTGGCGACCATCGGCGACGCCTGTCCGATGGCATACGAAATCGGCAGCCCGACCTTGCCGCCGGCGACGAGGTTGAACACCGTTCCCAGCCCCCAGATCACGCCGCCCAGCAGGCCGAGAACATGGTAGCTCGCCGGAGCGGCTCTGTATCCAGCCATCGACACCGGCTGCCCGATCAGCGGCTTCCGCATCAGGATGGGGTTGAAGACGAAGCAGCAGAGAAATGCGCCCAGCGTCATAAATACTGCGGCAGTATAGGGGCTCAGCGCGCCAGGCGGAACGGCCAGCCCGGCGGAGACATGCGTGCCGGTAAGCGCCTTTTCGAGCAGCGGCGCCCACGAGCCCATCAGCACGCCCGAGACCAGGCAGACGATGATGCCCTTGCGCGTCGGAACCGCGCCCGCGACTCCCCGAGCGGCGTACGCGAAGCCGATAAAAATAACAGCGACCAACGCCATCGCGACGCCGGAGAAAAGCAGAGTGGCATTGCCCGCCGGATGGATGATGTAGCTCAGCGCCGTGCCTTCGACCAGCGCAATGCCGATGGCCAGAGGAAACGCGATCGCCAGGCCCACCATTTCAATCGCGGCGATCAGCAGCACGTTGGCGATATTGAAGACGAAGCCGCCAAACGCCGCGTACCACAGGCAACTGCTCTCCGCCTGATGCAGGTTGGGCAGGAAGCTGAACACGCCGCCGTCGATGCTGCCCATGGTGAACGCGAGCACCAGCGAAATGAGAAAAATGCCGAGACCGTAGTCCCAGTAATAAAGCTCGAAGCGGTAGTTCTTTGTGCCCTTGAACGTGTTGGCGAAAGAGCCCCAGCAGATGGTGCTGAGGATGGTCATAAGCAGCGCGACAGCAAAGGTTGCTGGAACGAACATAGTTGCCCATCATGCACTGTTCGGCCATGCCGCGTCCACTTCCGCGTGCGCCGGCTTTAGAGTTCCACCGGCGCAAAGCCCGCGAACATCTGTGCGGCTTCGGCCAGGTCTTGCAGCTTCACGATATCGCAGGCGTCCCAGTAGCGCGCCCAGAGCGCCTTGATGCGCTCGTTGGTGTGCGCGGCGGCAGTGCCGCCGGCTTCCCACTCGAAGACCTCGATGATGGTGCCATCCGCGGCGCGGCACACGATCGCCTCACGGTCCGTGGCGAGTCCTTCTTCGCGCAGAATCGTCAGATGTTCGCGCGTGAGTTGCAGCAGATCGGCGTCCTTGCCGGGCTTCGGCCGGTAGCCGACGATGACAACACTGCGTCCTTCGACTGCGTTCATGCTTGCCTCCAGAGAACCATGCGGAGGAGTGTACGCGGCTGCGGAAATAAGGCCAAGAGATTTCTTGGGCGACTTTGCGATAACCCGCAGCCATTGGGACACTCACGAAAGTGTCACGGGAAGCATGGCAGCGACGGCAAACGCTTCGTAAGCTCCTCTCAACGGTTGAATTGGGAGGAACGCGATGCAGAAACAACATATTCCATGGCTTATGGCAACAGGGCGAGCGCTGCTCGGCCCGGCGCTCATCCTCGGCGAGAAGTGCGGCTGGAACGGCTTCACGCTGGCGGCATTGATCGTAACGGCGCTGCTCTCGGACATCTTCGACGGCATCCTGGCCCGGCGCTGGAAATGCGATACGGCCGGTGTGAGGCTGTTCGACTCGATGGCGGACACCGTGTTTTATGGCTGCGTGCTGCTCGCGATGTGGACGGGCATGCCCACCATGTGGGCCGCGCATGAGAAGGGCATCGTTGCGCTGCTTGCGATGGAAGCGATCAACCATGGGCTGGGATTGGCGAAGTTCCGCAAGCCGCCGAGCTACCACTCTTATCTGGCGAAGACGTTTGGACTGGTGCTGGCAGCGGCGACGGTAACCGTGTTTGCGACGGGGCGCGCCAATACGCTGCTGACAATCGCGCTCGCGCTTGGGGTGGCGAGCAATGTGGAGGGTGTGGCGATGTCGTTGCTGCTGCCGGTCTGGCGGAGAGATGTGAAGACGCTCGCGGCGGCGTGGCGGTTGCGGCGGGCATTGCTCGGTGTGGAAAGACCCACGCCACTCTCTTACTTAGCGGGCTGACGCAGCCAGAGACGTTCTTCACCATCGGCATCCGACCATTTACCGGTTGCGTTGTCGTAGTCGCTAAGAATTTTATGGATGGACACAAACTCCGGATGCGCAATCGACTCCTGCTGTAATGCAGGCAAAGCCGCAGCCGGGTTTCCACAGAAAAGCTGCTTGCGAAGTTCGACGATTGCGAGGCTGCCCACCTCGGTGGGAGCACTTTCAGGCCAGTTGAATCTTTCTTGCCAGTGAGACGGAAAGTTAATCTCGTTGCGCGGAACCGATGAACCCCGGATATCTTTACAGGCGTTCGCCGCCTCGGATTCGCGGCCGGCAGCGGCGAGTGCATACGCCAGATCGAGCCGCAGCGAATACACTACGTACTTCTCGTAGAGATCCGGGTTATGCCCCGCGATTTCGAGAGCGACGCGAAGCATATTCGCCGCTATGGCCGCCCTCCCCATCCCAATGAAACGGAGTGCAAGGGTTGTGACATCGTTGACGGTCGAGTAGTCCTCGTAACGCTCCGGCTGAAGAGAGGTTCTCTGGAGTTCATAACCCGTCTTCTCATCGAGCAGAGGAAGTTCCTCTTCGTTACGGCCCGCTTCGTGAAGCGCATAGGTGAGTCGTTTGAGTACCTCATAGCGAGTGGGCGCGGGAAGGCGAACCAGTAGCAACTGCTGGAGGCCTTCGATGACAGCGTCGCCCGCGTTTCTGTTGCCACGATTCAGAATTTCGTCGACCCGGGCGTCATAAAACTCCGGCCGGATGCGAAAAATAGCCCGGTAACTGATAGCTTTCTGCTGTGGCGTACCCCAAAGCGCGAGCCCCCAAAGGGCTGCAATTGAATCGGGATTGCGTTGCAGCGTCATCTCAAAACAGTGCTGCGCGTCAGCGCGGTACTCGCTGTTGAAACGATTGCCCTGGCGAATGAGGTCTTCCGTAGACATGGTATCGGAGCAAGGAAGCATTCCTCTTTGTGCCCGCAAATCATCCATTTCCGTGCGGCTTGGCAGGTGGTCAAAAGTCATGCGCGTCCCGGGAATTGCCTTGTCATCGTGTGGCGCCGGAACGCGGACGAGGACTTGCTTTCCCGCATACTTCGGTTCGAACGACTCGCTCCGGAGAGCGACCTCCATCGTCGGCCAAAAGAGGCTGAAGCCATTGACGGGCTCCACGCTTGCAGGTTTGGCTGTCGAGTCGAGTTGCACGATAAAGAGATTTGCCGGGCCGAGAGCGCGGATGAGGCGCTCATCGCTGGTGTAAACCGGAACCGCTTGAGAGACAAGAAGCGGAATGGGTTTCGGCAGCGGGTGCTGCACCAGGTCGGAAGCCAGCGGAAGCGTAGGGACGCTCTGTGGGTGGGCGCTGTACGTGAAAACGAGGAGGAAGGCGCCGATTGCGGCTCGGTAATGAGCGGGCCGAGCGAAAGAATTCATAACTTCGTTATACCAGCCTATTCACCAGGATTACGCACCAGTAGGACAGTTCTTCAAGCGCCACAATGCTATGAGGCCACGGGCTTATCCGTGGCCTCATGGATGAACCGGTGTAACAGCTTACGCGACGACTTCGATGCCCATCGACCGCGCGGTGCCGCGAATCGTCTTGGCAGCAGCCTCAACCGTCGATGCATTCATGTCCGGCATCTTCTGCTTGGCGATCTCCATGATCTGCTTCTCGGTGACCTTGCCCAGCTTTTCCTTGTTGGGAGTGCCCGAGCCCTTGGGGATGCCGGCAGCCTTCAACAGAAGCACCGGCGCCGGGGGCGTCTTGGTGATGAAGCTGAAAGTGCGGTCCGCGTAGACGGTGATGACGACCGGGATCGTCAGGCCGGCCATCGCCGGGTCTTTGCTGGTGCGCTCGTTGAACTGCTTGCAGAACTCCATGATATTGACCTGGGCCTGGCCGAGCGCGGGGCCGACGGGCGGCGCGGGCGTGGCTTTGGCGGCGATGATCTGGAGCTTGACGTATCCGGTAATTTTCTTCGGTGCCATGTGCGTATTCCTTCAGGTGTTGCGAATTTTGTGCTGCGGTCAGGAGGTAGAAGATCGGGTGAAGCGGCCCGATGGACTCCTGAGAAATTGTTTGCCGGCCCACCTTAGCGACGATGAAGCCGTCGCGAAGATGGGTCACCCCATGTGGGTGCCCGGTTGTTGCTAACCTTCGAACTTTTCGACGTTCGAGAACTCGACCTCGGTAGGCGTCGGGCGGCCGAAGATGCTGACCATGACCTTCAGCGTCTGCTTGTCTTCGTTGACGTCGTCGACGGCGCCGTTGAAGTTGGCGAACGGGCCTTCGTTGATGCGGACCTGTTCGCCCTTGACGAACTTCATCTTCATCTTCGGCTTGTCCTTCGCGGCGTCGGAGCGGTTCAGCATCGCGTTCACTTCCTGCTCGGACAGTGCGTTGGGCTGGTCGCCGGTTTGCAGGAAACCCGTGACGCGAGGCGTGTTCTTGACCACATGCCACAGGTCGTTATCGAGCGCCATCTCGACGAAGACATAACCCGGCAGGAACACGCGATCGATGGTGTACTTTTTGCCATTGCGCAGCTCGGTCGTCGGTTCGGTCGGGATCTCGATGCGGCCCACGCGGTCTTCGAGGTGGTAGGCGGCGACGCGCGACTGCAGCGACTCCTTCACCTTGCGCTCAAAGCCCGAGTAGGCGTGGATGATGTACCACTTGAAATTCTCGTTGACCGCGGCCGCGACGGCCTCGGTTGCCTCTGCGGGAGCCGCGGCCTCGGTTTCGGGGGCCGTTGCTTCGACCGGTTCGAGGTTCTCGTTATTCAACTCGTCTGCCATTCGCCTATGCCTTCTTCGCGCTTTGGAAATCGGAAATTACTACTTCATGAGGGAAGAGAAAATTTTGTCGATGCCGGTGCCGAGCACCAGATCCACCAACTCAAAGAATGCAGCGAAAAGGAAGACAGTGACGATCACGACGATCGTGTTCGACTGCACTTCGACCCACGACGGCGCCACCACCTTGCGCATTTCGGCACGAACGTCGTGGAGGAACTGGATGAGGCGTTCAGGGCCAGACATCACGCGCTGCATGTTGGATGGCTGCTGGTCCTCCGGGTTGTTTTTTTCCACTGCGAGTGCTTGGGCCATTGTGTTGTCTTCAACCTTCATGCACGCGTCGCGCGTGCGGAAATCTTATGCTGCGGCCGGCCTGTCGAGAGCCGGAGAGTGATGGCAGGGGCGCTCGGATTCGAACCGAGAAGTTCGGTTTTGGAGACCGACAGTTTAACCGTTGAGCTTACGCCCCTGTGGAGCAGCGAGTAGTGAATCGTGAATAGTGAATAACGCAAGTGCGGATGCGTCCGGGCCTTATTCACTATTCACTCTTCACTATTCACTGCCTTACTTCGTTTCCTTGTGATCGGTGTGCTTGCGGCACGTATTGCAGAACTTTGACATCTCGAGACGGCCGGTGGTGGTCTTCTTGTTCTTGGTCGTCGAGTAATTCCGGTTTTTGCACTCCGGACATTGCAGTGTGATGATCTCGCGCATTGGGTTCTACCTTTCAAGTTTGGCCAGCCACCTCGGCTGGCAAGCAACGTGGTTTGGATTGCTCCTGACACGCCGCGACGCAGGGCATAGGGCCCCTGCTGCCCGAATCCTGAATTGTGTTGCTTGGGTGACGGCGGTCAGGCGCACGCTCGTCCTTGTCTATTATCCACGAAAAAGGCTTAGAGCGAAAGAGAGAGCTATCCAACACTCTTCAGTCCCACGGCTCTTCTTGTTTGCTCTTTCACGTCAATCGCCAGGATGAAATCCCACCGAAGTAGGAGGAAGTGCATCTTGCCGGCCCTGTCTACCCTGATCCACAGACCGAGGTCCTCCGACTCCACAACATCGATTTCAAGCGAGCACATCGACTCTACAAAGATATCGACAGTCGCCAGAATCGTCCGGCCATCGTCGGAAAGGAGTACCGAGGCGTCCGCCTCCGATATCCTCACGATGCTTTCGCAATCGCAAATCGTCCGAAGTTCGCAGCGAAAAGACGATTCAAAGATTCTGCGGCTTCGCGCGACCCAGCCTGCAATAGATCGTCCAGCACGTCCTCCCGAATCTCAAGCTTATGAACCTCGCCGCCCTCGGAAACATGTACATCGAGGAGCCCGCGAAGGCAATGCAGCCGAACTAGCGACACCTCTCCATGCAGACCGGTCTGTTGCAGCCAGTCCGAGGCGATCCTTCCCAATTTCGTGCATTTCGCCACCAACGCCGGCTCGGTGAGATGGTTGGCATAGAGTCTCCTCGCGACTTGTTCCGCGGCTGATGCATTGGAATCGGACCAAGAGACATCTTGCGCCGTCAGTTCCCGAAGTTGGCTCGTAGGGACTGAATACGCCTGACGCCAGGCATCGTCGCTGGAACGGCTTCCTTCAATCTCGATATACATACCAACTCCCTTTCATCAGGCAGGAGGACTGCCGAAAAGAATCCGGCGACCCTGCCACTACCGGACAGTCTACTTGAAAATCCCGGAGATCGTAGCCGCGCGCCGACGGTCCTGCCGCCTTCGCGAATCGCAAACCGCACACCATTCTCCATCGCGACCGGCCAGTGACCACCCGTCGTGATTCTCGCGGGAAGCGTCCGCGTAACGGACAGGTCAGGCCTTCCGCTCGACCCGCTCGCGGGCGTTAGCGACGTAAAAATTCGTTTCCAACTGCGCTACGATAGGGTGCATCAGGAACTCGTCGTTATAGGCGCGCGTCTTTTTGAAAAGCATGAAGATCCCCCAGGCGCCGTTGGGCAACAGCTTTGCGAGAGGCTTGGCGAGGAACGCCGGAAACGGATAAAAGTTTGCTCCGCGAAACCCGTCGAGCTTGTAGCCGCCGGGAAAAATCATCTCAAACATTCGCAAAATATCATGTCTGGTATAGCCGCGAAGATGCGCGGAATGGTTCTGAAGCACCGACGGCTGCCTTCCCAAAAGGAGCAGCAAACGGTTGTGATATGCCGCCAGGTTCGGCACTCCGACAATCAGGTAGCCGCCGACGCGAAGCGACCGAGTCGCCTGGTGGAGAATCCAGAAAATCTCCTTCACATGCTCCATCACCTGGTTGCTCAGAATCACATCGATCGACCCATCTTCGAAGGGAAGAGGGTCGACTTCGAGGTTCAACTGCAAAACCTCGTGCCGCCGCTTCAGATTTTCGACATTCGGCGGATACGTTTCCACCGCGTATCGCTTCGCCTCAGGGCATATCTCCGCGGCGATGTCCAGATCCGCGCCGCTGCCGGCCCCCAAATCCACGACGTTGCGAAAGGGCGCCACCTTCTTAAGGAAGGCGGCGATGTTTTCCCTGCCGTAATTCAACTGACGATCGACCAAAAAAGCCCCCCAACATCGTGCCGTCTTGATATTGCTTACTTGACGATCTCGCTCATCGTCCCCAAGCCGGCAGTCCCGCCGCCATCGCGAATGGCAACCCGCGGGCCCTTCGTGATAGCAGCCGTCAGCATGGTCTTGCCGCGATCGATGTGCCTGATCGTGCCGATGTTTACGCGAGGCTTACTGCGATCGAATTTTTCCTTCGCCACGATGTTCTCCGTTATTTCTATTTAATTTTAGGGTCTTTGACGAGGTGCGGCAGAAAGCCGATCGCGTCTTTTCGTTCCGGCTCTGCAGTCACGATATCCAGGGTCGCCGTTTCAAAATGAGACCACTTCAGCAGCCGCACGCTGCGAGTATCGTCATCCACCTGTTCATAGAATATCCATAGGCCCAGTTCGTCCGCCCATTCAACGACAACATCGATCGCTGAATCTTTCGTATCGATACCAAAGGCATTCGCGCCTTCGGGGGAAAGATAGAGGACTGCCCTGCGCTGATTCCAGTAGGTCAACCAGTGACTCCGACAGAGACATCCTGTCCGAGCTTCGCCCACAACTGAGAGCGAAAATACGCAACATCCGCGCTGCCTGCCCTGCCTTCGATAAGGGCCTCGACAACTTCGAACAAAGACCAGAAATCCACTATGCGGCCATCCTGATCGCGAATGACGACCTTCCATGCGTCGGGTGGCGCCACGCGGCTCACTTTGGCGACGGCAAAGCCCCCGCCCAGAGGCTTAATCATTTCTTCAATGACTCGTCCAAACGCTTCGCCTTGCTTGCGTTGACGCTCGCGCACCTGATCGCGCAGATAAACATGAAACCGCCGATAATTTTCTTCTCCAACGCGCAATTGCTCCGCACTTAGCCGCTGGCGCTCATCAAGAGGAGGCAGTTCCGCGACCGGAAGATTCTTCGCCCGCAGCCACTCATCGGTAGTCACGGGAACCGTCGACGGAACGACCTCAAAGCTCATGCGCTTCTCCTCAGTAATAAGCGTACAGCTTGAAGAATTTATTCCTTAACGCCAGATCGATCTGCTCCAGCGACGCGAGATAGAACTCGCGAATCTGCCCCTGATCGCCGCTGGTCAGCTTCGCATAGAGCGCGGCCGTCTGTGCGCCGAGTTTGCCAGCCTGTAGCACCGACTCAAAGTCGCGAATCCGCAGAGCGGCACGCTGCACCGATTTCAGGAACGTCGCCACATTGCCGGCCGCGAACGAAGACTCGACAGCGGTCTTCACTTCGGCGAAGGTGCGCTGGTCGCCGATCGCCATCGGTACGCGCTCGTAAAGCGCCGTGCTGCGGTCGACGGGATTCGCGGAGCCTGCGGAGGGGGTGTGCTGCGCCATAAGTTAGGAACCTGCCTCGGAAGTCTTCAAAGTTATGGAGCGGGAGACGGGAATCGGACCCGCGACCAACAGCTTGGAAGGCTGTGACTCTACCACTGAGTTACTCCCGCTAAAAAACTGGAGCTGATGATGGGGCTTGAACCCATGACCTCTCCCTTACCAAGGGAGTGCTCTACCACTGAGCTACATCAGCGTTCCTTCGATTTTTGCTCTTCAAGCCGCGCTCGCATATTTGCGATGACGACCCGGAAAGCAAAGAGGCCGAGAAACAAGATCGGCATCCATCGAAGCTGCACATCACGATCATCGTACGACACAAACCGGCTGGAATAGCCACGTACGTGTATGACCGACGAAGCATCGATCATGAACCACGACAACAGGCCCAAGACTAACAAAATTGCCAGGGCAATGTACATCCGGCTCCTGCTGGCCGCCGGATTGAGTGATCGCCCGTCCTCACCCATCGTCATTCACCGCTCAGCTCATCCGAAAAACATCGTGTCGGACTGCTTTTTTATAAAAATGGTGCACAGGGGAGGATTCGAACCTCCGTAGCGCATAACGCGGCAGATTTACAGTCTGCTGCCATTAACCACTCGGCCACCTGTGCATTTCGTCTGCGTTAGCCCCATCTCCAATGCCCAACGCCCCATACGAAAGCCGCTCGCGGAAAGCATCTGCGGGCGAACTGCGCGGAGTTGCTGGTGGACACTGCAAGGCGGGAACGACGCGCAGTTACAACCAGACTTCAAAACCCTTCGCGAGGCGGGGTAAAAACTGGAGCTGGCGAAGGGATTTGAACCCCCGACCGCCTGATTACAAATCAGGTGCTCTACCAGCTGAGCTACGCCAGCCCACACCGCGAAGAAACGCCCATCCGCTTGCACGGGCAGACAGAGACAACTTTATCACAGCGGACAGCCGTGGCCAAAGACCGCTGCTACCTCGGCAACGGGTCAGTTGAAAGAAGCCATTAGAATAGACCGATGGAAATCAAACGCATCGGCTCGCAAGCCTCCGGCAAGGGTCCGGCAGACTGGTTCACCGGCACCGTCCGCATCGACCCGCTCTTTCAAGCCCCCGACCCCGCTCTCGTCGCCGGAGCCAGCGTCACCTTCGAGCCGGGAGCCCGCACCGCCTGGCACACCCATCCCCTCGGACAGACGCTGATCGTCACCTCCGGCTGCGGTTGGGCGCAGCGCGAAGGTGGGGCAATCGAAGAAATCCATCCCGGAGACGTGGTCTGGTTCGCCCCCGGAGAAAAGCACTGGCACGGCGCCACACCCACTACGGCCGTGACCCACATTGCCATCCAGGAACGTCTCGACGGCAAGTTCGTGGACTGGATGGAGCAAGTCACGGACGAACAGTACCAGCGCTGAACTGGCGCAACCAAGCGGGCCGCAGCGTCATCGCCGCACACCCGCCTCACCGCGCAATCATTGACTACTTGACGATTTGCGGTTTGTCAGGACTCACGTTGCCGCAGTCCGCGCCCAGATAATGCATCGTCATCGTTGTGTCCATCTCCATGGGGTGGCCCGTGCCGGGGTTCATCGTCATGTGCATGGAGCCATGCGCGGCTTCCGTCGAGTCGAAGTTCATTTCAAAGTGGCCCTTCGCCTGCCCGCTGCGGCAGGACATATCGAACGACCACGATTTGGCGCCCCAGACTTCGTTGGACCGAACGCAATCCTTCTGCTGCTGGCTGCTGGCCATGGCTTTCGCATAGGACTCCGGCGTGTAACAACTGCGTACTACAGTGGTGCGATTGCCGATACCAGCCATGCCGGCCGGCATATCCGCTCCCGACATCTTCATGGCTACCGACCCTTCCCACAATCCCATCTTCACGGGTGGTGTGGAAGGCATTTGGAACATCGCGGCAAGCATTGAGGCTCCAACAACAAACAGTATCTTCATAAGATTCTCCTGTATCTGAAATGGGCCGGTACCGGCTCCGCGCGAACATGCGTGCGTCTATCTATCGCTCCAGAACCGCGCTACGGATGAAAGTCTCTCATTTCAAACGAGCGGCGTATATAGCTTTGTCAGGCGTCCAGCATTTCTTCCGATTTTACTTGTGCAATTTTCAAGCCGGGCCTAATCTTGCTTTATCAACTACCCAATCACCCAGAGGTCTATGTGAAAATCCTTCCTTTTGTTCTAGCGTTCTCGCTCGCGACCGGCGACTCCGCCTTGTGTCAGCAGGCCGAACCTCCCGCTCAATCGGCGAATCCGGTATCCGCTCAAACAGCGGCGAACCCTACAGTCAGCGCTCCACCGTCGCCGAATACGCTTCTGGATGGAACGACCGTAAAGTTGAGGCTTGCCGAGAATCTTTCGTCCGAGTCGGCGAAGACAGGAGAGCAAGTTCCCTTCGAGGTGACTGAAGATGTTGTAGTAGACGGCGTCACTGTCATCCCAAAGGGCGCGCAGGCCCTGGCCACGGTCACGGAAGCGCAACCGAAGAGGCGCATGGGGCGCGGCGGCAAGCTCGACGTCAACGTCGATAGCGTGCGTCTGGCGGATGGCGAAAAAGCACAGTTACGCGCGGTAAAGGACGGTAAAGGCGGTGGACACATCGGCGCAATGACCGGAGCAATGGTCGCGACATCGATCGTTTTCTTTCCAGCTGCTCCTCTTTTCCTGTTCATGCATGGAAAATCCGTGGAAATACCCAAGGGCACAGAAGTGACGGCCTTTGTACAGGGCGATATGCATCTGGTCATGGCGAACTTCGCACCGAAAACAGGCGGTCCAGTTGCCGCAAGTGCAGGACCTGCGGCAGGTCCAGCGGCAGGAGCAGATTCAACGGCAGGAATGGCGAGCCTCCTCGTCGGGTCGAGCGTGCCGGGAGCAGACATCGAGATCGATGGCGTCTTCGTGGGCAGCACCCCATCGACCCTATCCGTCACACCGGGGCAACATACGATTACCGTCAAGAAAAAGGGTTACTCAGATTGGAGCCGGACCATGAACGTGTCGGGTAGCGATGTCCACCTGACTGCGGAGATGGAAGCGAAGCCGTAAAAATGCGGTTTTGGTCACCGCACACCGCATTCTTCCAGTTCAGCGGGTAGTTCTCAGCGCTTGGGTACTCGTCTAACGGATCATGAACCGCGCCTGTACCTGCTCGTATGTTCGACTAAATTCTGCGGCACATCGCAGTGATAGCATGTCCTCCATGACGGCCTTTACGCGCGCCCAATCTGTTTTGCGACGCATCCTCCTCCTGCTGGCATGTGCGGCACTCTTTGCCGGTGTTTCCTCCGCCCAGACCGGCGAAGAAGACGGCCCGATCCTGCCCCGCAACACCGACACCACGCCCCAGCGCCGCGCCGTCACCAACGGCCAGGTCGTCCGCATGGCCAAGGCCGGACTCGACGAGCAGATCATCCTCCAGACCATCCAGGAGCAGCCCGGCCGCTACGACGTCGAGCCCGACGACCTGATCGCGCTCAAAAGCGCCGGTGTGTCGGCCCGCGTCATCTCCGCCATGCAGGCCAAGACCGCCGGCCTCGCCATCCACCTCGACGAGCCGTCGAAGCCCGGCAAGGGCGTCGTCCCCGGTCCGGTCGCCCCCGCGCTCGATGAGATCGGCGTCTACTACAAGGACAAAACCGGCGACTGGGTCCCCCTCAAGACCGAGCGCGTGGTCTTCAAGTCCAGCGGATGGGTCAAGAACGCCCTCTCCGACGGCCTCATCAAGCGCGACATGAACGGCCATCTCGACGGCCCGAAGTCGCCGCTGATATTGCCCACCGGCGTTCAAATCCTCATCTACGCGCCCGCCGGCACGGACGCCGCCGAGTACGACTTCCTTCGGCTGGAAACACACAAAGACAGCCGCGACTTCCGCACCCTGACCGGCGGCCTGTTCACCTCCGAGTCGGGTTCGGGGCGCGACGAACTCGAGTTCCATCCCGAGCGCATCGCCCCGCAGATGTACACCTTCACCGTGCCCAAAGACATCGTCAAAGGCGAGTACGGCGTGTTGCCGCCGGGTTCGGCCAACCAGCGCGGACTCGCCGACACCGGCAAGATTTTTACGTTTTCGGTCCCCGAATAAATCATGCGAAGACGTACCCACAGGTCGTTGCTTATCGCGCTGGCTGTATTGATCGCGCTGACGGTCGCGTTATTCCTGCGGCAGAAAGCTCCACCCGAAGCTGCGCGACTGCTGCCCGAATCCGATGCGATCGTCTATGTCCACCTGAAGACCGTCCGCGCGGCCACGCACTTCGACACATCCTCGCTCACCCACAGCCCGGAGTACCGGCAATTTGTCGACGCCACCGGCATCGTGCCGGAGCGCGACATCGATGCCGCCGCCGTCGCTCTGCATCGCGTCCCCGTCGCCCCCGGCACCAAGCCCCGCCGCCCGGGCGAGCGAGTGCCAAAGGCTGAACTCTTCGTCTCCGAAGTCTTCATCGGCCGCTTCGACGGCCAGCGCCTCGCCAAATATCTGGCCCAATCCGCCACCTCGCGCGAGAACTACGGCGGCCGCGACATCTACAGCATTCCCATCGACGGCCAAACCGTCCGCGTCGTACAACTCGGCTACGACACCATCGCCGCGTCGAACATGCCCACCGCCGAGCAGATCCACTCCATGGTCGACCGCCAGCACGCCTCCGCGCTCTGGACGCCGGGCTCGTCGCTGCTCGCCGCGCGCTACTCCGAAGTTCCTCTGCTCGCCCAGGCCTGGGCCATCGGCCACATCGGCCTCCCGTTCGCCGAGAACGGCCACATCTCCGTCATGGGCCTCGAACTCCCACTCAGCGAAGACACGGACTTCGTCGCCAGCCTGCGCTACAGCGGCGCGGTGCATTTGCGCATCGAAGAATTCGCTCCCAACGAAGACGTAGCCAGGCACACGGTCGAAACCATGACGACGTTGCTCGGCATCCTCCGCGGCATCCAGGACGCACAGCCCGCCGAAACTCCCGGCGCCCAGGCCATGCGCAAGCTCACCGACTCCATCGAACTGAAGCACGACAAGGACCGCGCCATCTTGACCGCCTCCGCGACGACGGATGAAATCCGCGCGATGGCCGCAGCCGCAAACACCCCCCCGCCGCAACCTCCGCCCGCCCCTGCGACCTCGCCGGCCGCTCCAGCGTCCAAACATTAAGTCGGCTTCGTCACCCCGACGGCCAGGTCTGGGGCCGCCCCGTCGGCGTCACGGTAGCCAACGACGGCAGCCTCTTCGTCGCCGACCACGGCTCCCGCAGCGTGTGGCACGTCGTTTACACGGGCAAGTAAGGACTAGAGCGGTTCTCCTGCAAGTAGAGTCCTGTGGGCGCTACCGTGAGGCTTTTCTTTTTTGTTGTCATTCCCGAAGGGAATCTGCGTCTCTGCGCTACGGCTTCACCTGAAGGAAAACCTTCCTAAGACTCATTACAGCCGCAAGCAGGAACGGCTCATCCGTTCCTGCTTTTGCTTCTAGGTAAGTCCGGGATTTATCCCGGACACTACGACCGCCAAAAACTCCGGGCTTTAGCCCCTGGGGTATGCTCTCTCTTCGTGCTGCATCACTCGACAAACAACATCTGCCGCGCCAGCCGCTCCACCACCGCCGCCGGATCATCCGTAACCCCGGTCCGCACCGCCGACACCTGAATCATGGTGCTGCGTGGCGATGTCAGCCAATGAAACCGCTCTTTCTGCGACATCCGCGCAATCGCGCCCGCGGACTCATCCCCTGCTGCAATCCGCGGAATCGCTTCCAGATGCTGACGTACCAGCGCCAGATCAAGCGTCGGCCAAAGCGCCCGCAGCCGTGCCTCGTCGATCTGTATGCGCGCATCCAGAAACCGCTGCTCCGCGCAGATCACAATGACACCGGCGTTGATGAACTCTTCGCGGTCAACCCGCGGAGCAACACGCACGACGGCATAGTCAAACGAGTAGGCTGCGGGCACGCGTCACCTCCTCTTCAAACGTCGCAGAAGCCGCCAACCGCCGGACAAAAAAATTGACATACGCCGCCCGCCGATCCTCCGCCGTCAACGATTCAGCCTCAAGCCACTCGTCCGGCACCAGCGCCAGAATTTCCCGCAGCGCTTCAGGCGTCAGCCGCTCATGCGCCACACGCGAAGCAGCAGCGACATCATCCGCCCACGGCAGCAAAATATGGTCGCGAATCTGCGCAAACGGGGCCGTCGCCTTCTCCGGCATGGTCTCCCAATTGTGATGAAAATAAAGCGCGGCGCCGTGGTCGATGAATCGCACCTCGCGATGCCAGCACAGCAGGTTTGCATTGCGCGGCGTGCGATCGACGTTCTGGACAAACGCATCGAACCACACGCCCATCGACGCAACCTCACGCGGAATTACGTCGCGCGCCGCCGGATCGAACATCGTCGACCCCGGCAGATAATCCAGCGCAAGATTCAATCCGACCGAAGCCTTCAGCAGATGGCGAATCTCGGCATCCGGATCGTTTCGTCCGAGAATTGCATCGATCTCGATGAACACAATCTCAGGAACACTCAGCCCGAGCGCCCGTCCAATTTCCCCGGCGACAAGTTCCGCAACGAGCGCCAAGGCTCCCTGCCCCGCGCCGCGAAATTTCACGACGTACAAGCCCAGATCGTCCGCCTCGACAATCGCAGGCAGCGACCCACCTTCGCGCAGGGCGAGGACATAGCGGGTCGCGTTGACGGTGCGAAGCGGCATCGCTCACCAGTGTAGCGTTTGCCGCTCCGCCCGCGACTGCGTTAGTTAGCAAGGTTCGAGCATTCGAGCACCTTTCGCCGTGCGATAGCATGGCCTATGCGCCGCATCACACTCGCCATCGTGTTCGTAAGCATCTGGACGACTGCCCTCAGCCAATCAACTCCGGCTGACCAGGCACTGCTGGCCCGCACACGCGCGATCTACGATGTGCCCTTCCGGCAGGGCCTCATCAATTTCGATTGCGCGGTCGGTTTTGACTTCGAACAGCACATCAAGGACAACTTCGCTGCGACACCTCCCGGCGCCGCTCCGCTCATCAAGGCGCTACAGCCGATCCGTTATCGCGTTTTCGTTGACCGCTCGGGAGCCGTCGTCTCAGCCCAGCCCAAGCTCCCCGACCTGAGTACGGTCGAGCACGCCGCCGATTTGGAGGAGGCCAACCGTAATCTGTTGCAGGCTGGACTAAGCACCTGGGAACCCTACGCTTCCGGCGTGGTGTTGCCCCTCGGTTCGACCCAGTATCACTTCGAAAAGAAAGCAGGCGGCGAGAACTACCAACTCACCATGAACGGTGAAGGGCTTGCCGCCATCCTCACACTGGACGCCAATCTGCACCTCCTCAGTGGAGTTGTTGAAAAGCCGATGCACATTGAGCTAACCACCGAATTTGCTCCCGGAATCAAGGGGCTCGTGCTGGCTGCAACGTCCACCAACACGAACCATGCAGGAATCGCCAGGTTCCGCTACACCTATCAGCTTGTTGACGGATTCCAACTTCCGGCTTCCATCTGGGCGAGTTCGGAACAGAATATGACCTGGCACTATACGCTGACGGATTGCAGGACGGCCCACGCACAAGTCATTCAAGTCCGTCCTCCCACGCCATAGCCAGCCTCGAGCATCCGGCCCTGCTTCTCCTTCAATTCGCCCAGCAGCCGTTCCACCTGCTCGTCGCGTTCGAGGACATGGAACTTGTCGTCCAGCGTGTCGCCTTCGAGCAGCGTCTTCCCGGCGTGATTTTCCGCCTCCGCATTCTGAATGCGCGCCTTGAAGCGCCCCAGCGAAGACGTCCGCGAAGTCGTATTTCCTTCCGCGGCATTGCGTGCAGCCGTAGCTTTGCCAACCATCCGCGCTCTCCTGTGTTGAGCGATCAGCATCTCACACTGTCCTTCCGTTTCCTTCAACTTGCCTTGCAGTTTGGCATACGTCGCGCGCAGAGCTTCAGCCTCCGCGTTCTGTTCCGCAAGCTGCCGCGCAAAGCCTTCTCCCATCTGTTGATGACTCAGCGAACGCTCCAGCGCCGCCCGCGCCAGCTCGTCCTGTTGCTTCGACACAGCCAGCTCCGCCTTGCGTTTCCAGTCGCTCGCGGAAGCCTCATGTTCGGCGCGCTTCTTGTCCAGCAGATGCTGGTCGGCGATCGCAATCGCAACCTGCGTCTTCACCTGGAGCAACTGGTTTTCCATGTCGAGCACCAGTTGCTTCAGCATCTTTTCCGGGTCTTCCGCGCGGTCGATCAAGTCATTGACGTTCGCGCGCAGCAGTGTAGCGACTCTTTCCATTAGTGCCATTTTGTTGCCTCCTTCGTGGTGCTGAATGTTGCCGGGTGACCCGTCTTCGCGACGGCTTCATCGTCGCTAAGGCGGGCTACCCATAGTTAGCTAGCTCTTCACATCCGTATCGGCATCGATCACCGGCGGAGCACTCGTTTCAGCAGCGCCATTCGGCCGCGCCACCATCTGCTTGACGTTCGACATCAGGTCGCTCATCTTCATCCCGCTCAGCGCCTCAAACAGCGCCGGGACCTGCGCCGCAATCTGCGTCATCTCGCCCGTCAGTTTGCTCGCGCCGACACCGGGACCATCCCCTGTAGAAACGATGGTGATCTTGTCGATATTGTTCAGCGGCTCCGCCATCGCGCGGACGATCTCCGCCATGTTGGTAATCAATTTATCGACCACCGCGGCCTGCGACCACTCCTGGTAAGCCGCGGCCTTGACGTTCATCGCCTTGGCTTCCGCCTCGCCCTTCTGGAAGATGATCGACGCCTCGGCTTCACCCTGCGTGCGGATGGCCTGAGCCCGGCCTTCAGCCTCGGCAATCGTGCGCGCCTTCTCCGCATTCGCCATGTTGCCGATGCGCTGCGCTTCAATCTCCGACTTCTTCAGCACGGTCGCGATCAGTTCCTTCTCGTTGCGCTGGATCTCGGCCTCCTGCACCTTCACCTGCGCTTCCTTCTCGACCTGCTGCACCTTCACCTGCGCCGCGATAACCTGCTGCTGCATGACGTTGGTCTGTAGTTCGTAGGACTTGTCGGCGGTCGCTTCCTGCCTGCGCGACTGCTCGGTAAACTGCGCTTTCTGGATGTCGAGATCGCGCTGCGCCTCGGCCTGTTTCCCCAGCGATTGCGTCTCCGCCAGCACCCGCTCCTGGTCGGCGGCGGCCTTCGCTACCGCAGATTCGCGCAGCGCAATCGCCCGGCGAATCGCCGTATCGCGTTCAGCTTCGGCCGAGGCAATCTCCGCATCGCGCTTGATCCGCGCAATGTCCGGACGCCCCATGTTGGTGATGTATTCGTTCTTATCGCGAACTTCCTTGATCGTGAAGCTGATGACTTCCAGCCCCATCTTGCTCATATCTTCGGCGCAGGTGGCGCGCATGCGCTCGCCGACATTCTCCGGCTCCTTCACCAGTTGCTCCACCGTAAGCTGCCCGATGATGCCGCGCAGATGCCCTTCCATCACCAGACGTATAAGCCCCTCACGCTGCTGCGGCGTCTTCGACAGAAACTGCTCCGCCGCCGTCAGGATCGACTCGTTATCGGAGCGCACCTTGATCTGCGCCACCGCTTCGACAGTAACCGCAACACCCTGCTTGGTGTACAGGTCCTGCTGCGGAGCAACATCGAAGCTCATCAATTCAAGCGACAGTTCCTTGCAGCTTTGGACCACCGGAAAAACCACAACGCCGTGGCCTTTGATCACCTTCGGTCCGCCCGACCCGTAGATGATGAGCGCTTCGTTGGGGCCGGCCTTGCGATACATTCTCGCCATCGAGACCAGGATAATGAGGATGAGAATTACTCCCAATCCAATCATGACTATTGTTACGTTCGGCATATCTCCCTTTCGTACTTCTTACAAAACTTGTTGCCTGCAAGGTTCGGCCTGTTGCCTGCAAGGTCGGAAACCCAGCGCGCCAGCGGAGTAGCGGTGCGCTAGCGGAGTAGCAGCGGGCTTTAGCCCGCGGTAAGAGGCCGCATGCATTTGGGCTTTAGCCCCGGCCAACGACAAACTCTACACTTACCAAAACCCGCTCTAATCCTTCGTCGTCGGGTCGCGCATCCGCGGCTGCTCTTCCGATTCATCGGACATCAGGCCGTGCTCGAAGGAGTCCCAGCGGCGCACATACGCGATGCCCCGCTGGTAGCGCATCACCACCACTTCCGTGCCGCGCTCGATGGGTGTTCCATCGTCCGAGCGCACGGCCACGGCGCGACGCGAGCCGTTCTGCGAAAAGATGATTTCGCCCATCCCCTTCACCGGAATACCGCCGCTGAGACGTCCAATCACGCCTGTCATATCGGTGTCCGAGGGCTCCAGCGTTTTCTCCATCGGAAGCAACACCCGCGCCATGAACCAGAACACGAACCCGGCTGCACCAAGACCGCTGAGCAGCGAAAAGCCCAGCACCAGCGGCGCTATAAAGATGCTGTAGCGGTGCAGCAGATAACCCGTGCCGCCAAACCAGCAGAGAAACGCCATCAATGTAAAGCCGTTGAAGGGCGACGTCATATGCGTGGCTTTTGAACTGAGCCCATGGCCGTGTCCGAAGTGGATGTGGCCGATATGGAAGTGACCGAACCCCGTCACAAAAACCAGCACACTGAGCACAAGCCCGACCCCGAAACACGTCAGGTAAATCGAGTTCCAATCCCATGCGGCGTTCATCGTTTTGCTCCTTTGGAAGCCTTGGAAATTTTTGCGGGCGCCTTCGCCGATTTCTTTGCGGCACTACGCAAACTCACCGCCGGCCTGGCCACCAGACGCGGCTGCGCCGGCGGACAAATCGCTCCCGCCCCGGGCCGCAGCAACTCCAGCAACCGCTCGGCCAGCGATGGCGTTTCGAGAACGCTTTCCAGCAGCAGCAAGCAGCACCGCGAGTCGGAATGCTTCGCCACGGTCAGCAGCGCGCGCCGCAACTCCGGGTCGCGCCGAAACCGCTCCGCACCGCCAATCAGCCACAGATCGAGCTTGTCCTCCAGCCCCAGGTCCGACAGCAGTTCCGCATGGTAGCCCTCCGGGTCGTCCACCAGGTAGCCCGGATGCACCTTGAAGAACTTCGCCAGCAACAGCCGCGTGGTGTTGGTCAGGTGCGGCCGCGTTCCACTCTCGATCTGCGAAAGATAGCTCTGCGAAAGCGGCGTGCTCATCTCGGCATCGATCGCCCGCAGCAACTCCTGCTGCGTCATCGCCCGCCCCAACCCGCGCAGGCTGCCTTCCACTTCCCGCAGGTACCGAATTTTGTCCGAAAGTTTCATATCGCGATCTGCAATATTTATATCGCAATTTGTAATACGCGTCAAGACAGCTTGTGCGCTAATCGAATTGAAGCCCTGAAGCAATCGAATTGAGGCCTGGAGCAAACCACGATCGATATGCAGCCCCCGAGAAGAGGGCCAACGGCCCGCCCTATACCAGCATGGGGCGAAGCCCCATGTACCCGGCCACAAATGACGAGAGGGCTGAAGGCCCGGCCTATACTCGGTTTAACCCACCGTCAGAAACTCGCACTTTCTCGCAAAAAAGGCCGAAAAACAACACAAAGTCCACTATTTCCGTAAAACGGACGCACAGTGGCGCACAAAAGCATCAATTCGCGCAAAAACATCGATTCGCGGGCCATAACCTCGAAGAAAATGAGCGCGATTGTTTCATCCGGCGGCATAAAGACCGCCCCGACGTATGCACCCCATCGTACGGAAGTCCAACAATCGAAAGCCTAACTACCCGCCGACGCCCGTCCCACCCAGCTGCGCCATCGTCGTGCGCAGGTATCTATGCGGGTTCACCGCCGTATTGTGGACCTGCACCTCATAGTGCAAATGCGGCCCGGTCGCCTTGCCGCTATGGCCCACATACCCGATCACCTGCCCCTTGACCACATTCTGCCCGTCCACCACGTTGAACCCCGATAGATGTCCGTAAACCGTCCGAATCCCGTTGCCGTGGTCGATCTCGATCTCCCGCCCATATCCGTTGGCCATGCCCGCAACCACCACGCGCCCGGCCGCCGGCGCGTGAACGGGCGTCCCATCCGGCGCGTCGATGTCGACGCCCTTGTGGAACTCGCCCACGCCATCGCCCAGCACCGGATCGACGCGCTGCCCAAAGCCGCTCGCGATGCGCCCCAGGATCGGCCACATATCGGGAACATTCGCCCCGCCCGTATCGTCCAGGTCGGCCAGGTCGGAAAGCGTGCTGCGCACGCCCAGGTTGCTGTCCAGCTGCTGCCGCAGCGCGCCCGCCGTGGCCGTATCGCGCAGCGCATAGAACGTATCGACCGACCGGTAGTAGCTGTCGTCCGTAAAGCTGGCCGTATCGTCCTTCAGCGGTGCCTTGGGATCGACGACCGGCTTCTTCGTCCCGAAATGTCCATGCGGCAGCGTCAGTTTGCCCGCCGTCAGGCCGTAGATCGCGGACACTTCGCTGGCCAGCGACCCCAGGCTCGCCACCTGCACATCTTTTTCGCGCTCTTTCTTTTCCAGGTGCGCGTAGTCCGTGCGAGTCATCGCCAGTTCCTGGCGCAGATTGTTCACGCTCTCCGTCTTCACCAGCATGCGGCTGTACGACCCCGCCAGTCCCGCAAACGTAAACATGCCCGTCACCGCGGCCGCCACAAACACGTAGACGTAGCGCATCGGGATCGCCACGCGATCGACCGTGCCGTTCTCATCCTTCGTGACATATACGATGGAGCGTTTTCTTTTCGAACTCATGTTGAATAGTTCCGCGGAAGTCTCGGGTTGGGGCTTCTCGCGCGGCGACTGCGAGAGCAGAACGGTAACCGCGGAACTTTGCCCGCTCAGGTAAAAGCACTGTAAACCGGTCGGACGGCTCCTGTCTCTAGTTTAGTGGAGCCGGCAAGCCCCGGCAACCGCAGGCGCTATCCTGAAACGGATGAGTGCGCGAGCCAAACCGGAAGCGAAGCAGCGGCCCCAAGCCGGCGGCGGCGGCGAACTCTCCCTGATTCAACACATTGACGCGCGAGCCAAGGGCGCCCCGTCACCCGGACTCCGCCTCGGGATCGGCGACGACTGCGCGATTTTACGTTCACGCCCGGGCGAAGAAATCGTCGTCACCACGGATCTCTCTCTCGAAGGCCGCCATTTTCGCCGCGACTGGCACCCCGCGGCTTCCATCGGACACCGCGCCCTCGCCCGCGGCCTCAGCGACATCGCGGCCATGGGCGCGCGCCCCCTCGCCGCATTTCTCTCCCTCGCCCTGCCCGCCGCAGTCGCCCAGAATGCCCTCTGGCTCGACAGCTTTCTCGACGGCCTGCTCACCCTCGCAAAGCTCCACGGCGTGCCCCTGGCCGGCGGCGACACATCCGAAGCCCCCGGCGACACCGTCCTCGCGGACATCGTCCTCCTCGGCGCCGCCCCCGCCGGACGCGCGTTGCGCCGCTCCACTGCCCACCCCGGCGACCTCCTCTATTGCACCGGAGCACTGGGAGGCGCGTCCGCGGAACTCGCCGCACTCGCCGCCAACCCGCAGTCATTGGCGACCGCCAAACCGGACGGCACGCATCCTCACCTTTTCCCCCGACCCCGGCTCGCAGTCGGACAAACCCTGCTCCGCAAGAAACTCGCAACCGCCTGCATCGACCTCAGCGACGGCCTTTCCACCGACCTCGCCCACCTCTGCGAAGCCTCAGGCGTCGCGGCAGAAATCGACGCCCACGCCCTGCCGCTCCACCCTCTCACCGAAGGCGGCCTGCTCGCCGCGCTCAACGGCGGCGAGGACTACGAACTCCTCTTCACCGCCCGCCCCTCCACCCGCATCCCACGCAGCATCGCCGGAGTCCCGATAATCCGCATTGGCCGCATAACAGCGCACCGTCCACGCGCATCCCTCATGGCCCTGATCGACCCCGAAGGACGCCGCACACCCCTCCAACCCCGCGGCTGGGAACATTTCCGCAAAGCATGAAAACCTTCCCCCAAACTTGGCTCGCCGAAGTCCTCACCACCCCGCCGCTCATCGCCCCGGCGCGCCAGTTCATGTACCCCCAACGGGTCGCCGGCGAAGAAGACGCCATGAACCGCGGGGCATTGCAACTCCTCGTCAAACCCGCCACCGACGGCACTTTCCTGGCAACCTGCGCCCTCGGCTTCCGCGACAAATCCCTCCCCAGCGGCGTCTTCGCCTGCCCCGCCCCGGACAACATGCTGGCCGTCGCCGGAGGCTACGCCTACCTCGTCGACACCACCGCACCCGAGCACTGCATACACCTCCCGCTGCGCCCCGCAACCCAAATCCTCTCAGCCGTAGACGAGGGCCTCGTGCTCCTCGCCGGCTTCCACACCGTCGCCGCAATCGGAGCCACCGGCCTGCTCTGGGAGACAGCCAAACTAAGCTGGGAAGGCGTAAAACTCAACGAAATCCGCGACGGCAAACTCCTCGGCGAAGGCTGGAACATGCACACCGACCGCGAAGTCCCCTTCACCATCGACCTCCGCACCGGAACTCACCAAGGCGGCGGCTTCACAAAGTAACCAACTCGCAACTCGAGACTCGCAACTCGAAACTCTTACCCACCCACTTCTGCTACGGCATAAAAGCTCAAAGCCACATCCCCCTGCTTCAACACCCGCGTGCGTTCCAACGCCCCATACCGCTCCGCCAGCGCCGCCTTCTTCTGGTGCTCAACGACGACCAAAGCCCCAGCCGCCAGCAGTCCCACGTGCTCCCGGCCCAACAACCCAAGCGTCCCGCTGTAAGCTTCGGCGTCCTCATACGGCGGGTCGAGAAACACAATATCGAGCGGCCGCTGAGCCTTCGCCAGCGACGCCAGCAGCTTCCCCACGCTACGGTCTTCCACGGAATAGCCGCCGCCGACCTTCAGATTCGCGAGATTCCCGCGGATCGCGGCCAGCGCGGCGGGGGCCTTCTCCGCGAACCACACATGCTCCGCCCCGCGGCTGATGGCCTCGATCCCGACCGCGCCCGAGCCCGCATACAGGTCCGCAAAACACGCGCCCTCGATGCGTGGCGCCAGCACGTTGAACAGCGTCTCGCGCAGCCGATCGCTGGTCGGGCGCGTCGCCGTGCCGCGCGGCGCTTCCAGGGGACGAGATCGATACATACCGGCAATCACGCGCATCGCTCCATCCTAGCGCGGCCCCGGCAAGATTAAGACGAAGGCCCCTCCGCGCTCGCCGTACACTGGTTGTCTGAAGGAGTTTCATGCTGCGCTTTTCATTTCCGCTGGGCCGCATCATGGGCGTCGAGGTCCGTCTCCACCTGTCGTTCTTCCTGCTGTTTCTGTGCGCGCTGGCTTACGGCCAGGCCTACAACAATGCATGGCGCGGCGCCGGCCTGTTCGCGGCCCTGGCCTTGGCGGTGGCCGTCCGCGAGACCGCGCGCTGCATCGCCGCCGCCTACGTCGGCCTGCGCCTGCGTGCGCTCTTTCTGTTGCCCGTTGGCGGCGTGATGGCATTCGCTCCACCGGACTCGGGCATCGATCCGGGCGCGCTTCCGATGGTGCTCACCGCGCCACTCGCCAACATCGGCATGGGCCTGCTGCTCTTGGGCCTCAGCTACGCGATCGCTCCCAAAGCCAACCTGCTGACCCAGCCATGGATTTCTCCGGAGCACGTTTTACGCACGTTCGTCTGGATGCAGTTTGTGCTCGCCATCGTCAACCTGCTGCCCACCGCCACCCTCCCGACGCGCCAGTTGTTGCGGCTCGGGCAGCGCGGCGCCGGCAACGCACCGAAAATCGCGGCCCCAACCACCGGCAACGCGGGTCCGGCATTCGGCCTGATCGCCGCGCTAGGCGTCATGATGGTGCTCACCGGCCTGCTCACCTCCAACCTCTTCGCCGCCCTGCTCGGCTGCTTCGCTCTGCTGGCCTCGCAGTTGACGACGCCGCAGACTTCGACGCAGACGTCTCCCGCAACCGACGCTCCCGTCGGCGACGGCATGAGGGTCGACGAAGTCATGCTCACCGAGTTCACCCTCATCTCCAACTCCGACACCCTCCGTGGCGCGCTCGACCGCACCGTCCATAGCCTTCAGGACGCCTTCCCCGTCGTCCGCGGCAACCGCCTCGTCGGCTCCATCACTCGTCAAACCCTCGCCGAGCAGTTGATGCTCGAAGGCGACAGCTACGTGCAGGGCGCTATGAACCGCAACCTACAGGTCGCCGCCCCCCGCGAGCAGTGGATGGCCGTCTTCGGCCGCGTGCGCGGCCAAAGCGCTTCGGAGTTCATCCCAGTCGCCGAAGACGGCCGCCTGCTCGGCATCCTCACACCGCAGAACCTCTCCCGCGCCGTCAATCAGGTCCGCCACACCCGCCTTCCCGCCGAGCCTCGGGTGCCGCGTGACTGACGCCGCGCCGGAACCGCTCGGCGAGTCCACTCCGCCGGAAAAACCGAGATC